>WNFV01022064.1_pt1 | contig 11967 bp, 17 predicted proteins | sample 5400101 | NCBI WGS metagenome assembly WNFV01 (sample SAMN13153361, study PRJNA577476) | soil metagenome | isolation source: 115 cm soil or saprolite under grassland replicate 1 | place: USA:California | collected 2016-06-15
CTGCGGGTGTTTCGCGGTGTCCATACGGCGTATCTGCATCGCTACGTCGCCACCTACGAGGCGCTGGTCAACGCCAAACGGGTCACCGTGGACGTGCTTGAGCGGATGTGCTTTGCCGATCCTTCAGTGCCTGCGAGCGTGACATGGGCCTCAGCTCATGATGCTGCGCTGTCACTTCAGCCGGCGCTTGACTCTGGGTGTACACTGTTGGTACACAGATAGAGACGTAATGGTGTCGGTACCAGGTGCTGGAAACTGAGTAACGAACACTTACCATACCAGACCGGTTGGGGCTTGAAGGGCGTGAGCTGCAATGTACAAGGAGTGAAATACATGTTTCATCAGCATTTAAATTCATTCCCAGCAAATTTCCTGTGGGGGGCTGCTTCCGCAGCATACCAGGTAGAAGGAGCCTGGAATGCGGATGGAAAAGGATTATCTGTGTGGGATGTGTTTACTAAAATTCCCGGGAAAACATTTAAGGGATCTAATGGTGATGTGGCTGTAGATCACTATTATCGTTATAAAGAAGATATTGCTTTAATGGCAGAAATGGGGTTGAAAGCGTATCGATTCTCTGTGAGCTGGCCCCGCATCTATCCTCAAGGAAAAGGGGATGTCAATGAGGCTGGTCTTCAATTCTATAATAATCTTATCGATGAGCTTCTATCTCATAATATCGAACCAATCCTAACTCTCTATCATTGGGATGTCCCCCAAGCTTTGATGGAGGAGTATGGTGCTTGGGAGTCCAGACAAATTATTGAAGATTTCAACAACTATTGTATTACTTTGTACAAGCATTTTGGTGATAAAGTAAAATACTGGGTATCCTTAAATGAACAAAATTATAACTCTAACCACGGTTTTATAACTGCCATGCACCCGCCAGGTGTAAAGGACAGAAAACGGTTTTATGAAGTCAATCATATTGCCTTTTTATCAAACGCAAAAGCAATCGAATCTTTTCGAAAATATGTACCTGATGGGAAAATTGGACCAAGCTTTGCCTATTCGCCGGCATATCCTCTAACCGGCAATCCAAATGATATATTAGTGTTTGAAAATGCAGAGGAATTTACAAACAATTGGTGGCTTGATGTGTATTGTTGGGGAAAATATCCACAAATCCCATTTCACTATTTACAGGAACAAGAACTAGCTCCTACCGTACAAGAAGGGGATTTGGAATTGCTCCAAAAAGGAATGCCTGACTTTGTAGGTGTAAATTACTATCAAACCATCACCTATGAAGTCAATCCAATTGATGGTGTTTTAGAAGGAACAATGAATACAACTGGCCAAAAAGGAAGTGGACAAGAAATGGGTGTTCCAGGGTTATACAAGACAAAGCGTAATCCTTACTTAGAAACATCAAATTGGGATTGGGCAATCGATCCAATAGGTTTACGCATAGGGCTTCGTCGTATTACCAGCCGCTATCAACTCCCAGTATTAATTACGGAAAATGGTCTAGGTGAGTTTGATGTTCTGGAGCCTAATGATACCGTGAACGACGAGTACAGAATTGCATATCTTCGTTCCCACATTGAGCAATGTAAGCAAGCCATCAATGATGGAGTTGATCTTATCGGATATTGCGCATGGTCTTCTACAGATGTATTAAGTTGGCTCAATGGCTACCAAAAACGTTATGGGTTTGTGTACGTGAATCGCGATGAAACCGATCAAAGGGATTTAAGGCGTATTAAGAAAAAAAGCTTTTATTGGTATCAAGACATCATCAAAACGAACGGCCACAATGTTTAAAAGATCCCGCTAACTTCCCTAAATTGTCTGAGTAACTAACACAAACAGGCGGCGGCGCGGACCAATACAACGACCTGCGGCAGTGCGGTGCCCAGAGTGCCCGTGCGCGTACGGTATCCAGCGCGCTTCGTTCGCCTGTTTCTTGTTGTCTTCGCTCCGTCGTTACACTACGGCACGGATTCTGCTGCGGGCAAGGTGGACGATCAGTTGCAATCAGCGGTGACTGACCAGCCGGAAATGGGCGCTGGTCAGTCATCGTTTTTTGTTTTCAGCGGGATATGTATATGCCGCCAGACATTCTCATTGCGGATGACGAGGAGCACATTACACAGCTTCTGGCCGAGGTGCTGACTGATGCGGGATATCGGGTACGCGTAGCCTATGATGGAGGGAGCGCCCTCGCGGCTGTTCAGGAGCATACTCCTGCGCTCATTCTACTGGATAATATGATGCCGGTTCGGTCCGGTCTGGAGGTCGTGCGCGCTCTGCGGGCACAGGGCTATGACAAGCTGCCGGTCATTATAATGAGTGCCGGTACCGCCGCCGAACCGCTCCTCCGGGCTGGCGCTACTGATTTTCTCCCCAAACCGTTTTTCCTTGATGATGTGCTAGACTGTATCAGAGGATACATCGGCGACGCTCTGCCGCGTACCATGAGGCGGCATGAGCAGGACACAGAACGGTATGAGTCTCCCAAACAACTACATCGACGTGCAGTACGCGGCTGAAGGCCGATACCGGGTGTGGATTTTCCGTAACAGGCAACCGTATGCCCAGTGTTACAGTGAGAATCTCTATACCGTTGTTACACTGGCAAAGCGCCTGAACTGTGGTATCAGAGCAGACAACAAGCTGAAAGAAGCGCTCAAAGCACGAGGCGCAACTGTTTTATAAGTGTTAGGTATTACGTCGAAAATTATGTCATTAACGACGTTATTTTTGCATTTACCCCGATCTTGGCGGAAGCGGCGTCCTCCGCAACCGCGTGTTAGCCGCAGCGATCGGGTCGGCCACCCACCGTCGCGCCGCGAGCGGGTTTCATTGATGGCACATTTTCCCGCATCGCTGCGTCGAGCGTATACAAGCGGGAAGGCGTGGCTATCCCGGACTTCGGGCGGGGACGGTGCCCGCCTCGGTCCTATTGCCGAACGCTACTCGGCAAAGTGCTGTCGAACCTTCGCCCCGATCTGACGATCCGTCATCTTGTCAACTGTTTCAATACCTACGACGCGTCCACCGAGGTTATTTTCTTCAAGACGTTCTTTCAGTTCATCCTTTGCCTCACCAGGACCAAATATCAGAATAGCCTCTGCATCACGAATAGACGCAATGACCGCATCATAATAAATGTTGAGATGTCCCGTAAAAGTTCTCTGGCGGCTATTATCCGCGGGTACCTGCTGTGATTCATAGGAACCCTTAAGAGGTGAATGGCCGGAACGCCGGAGCTGTTTTTCTACCTTCGATATTATCAGTCCTATCTCTTCCCCTTCGTCCGTAACAGCCACGACAATAGCCTTCCTATGGTCAATCCACAGACCCACTTTTGTTCTCATTGATATCTCCTTTGTCTACTATAGCATTCCTACCGGATTCGTAAACAATATATCAACCTCCGGCTCAGCAGAACGCCAAATACGTTTTACAAATCACGTAGGATCGCTATAGTTCCACCTAACGGCATACCCATCAGCCGTGCCGTACCGATAGACCGGGAAATCTATTGGGCTGAATCCAGCCTTCAAATTCCGACCCCGCGCTATCGTACGCGGCCAGCCGTCCGCCTATTATACCAGCTCATTCGGGCAAGACACATAGTGATGCCATTCACAAAGCCACGTCGTAAATTCTTTGAGTTGACGACGTGGGGGTGCCCTTTTTGACCGTATAGCGGAAATTTCATCACACTATTGGTAGAACGGTCTTCAAACTATGGATTGTTGAGCAGTTCTATTTCTTTCCTAGTCCTTCATCGTGTTGCCCAATAGTTACAAGGTAGAGTACCTGATGTTCAGTGTCTACCAGAAAGGCCATCCGGTAATGCCAGTCTACTCGTGCTTCATACACCTCTTTACCCGGCATCTTTTTCACGTTGAGTGAGGGATGTTTCCAGTCTTGTGTCAGTAAACGCAGTTGCTTATCCACTTTCTTTTTAATGTCAGGAGGAAATCTTTTGTATGATTTTGTAGCCTTATCAGAGAAGCGTATTTCCATGCTATTTGAGACTGTCAAGGAATTGTTGTAATTCTGCCGGGTTTTTCAGTGTCGTATATCTTCCCGCTGTAATATCTTCCAAACCCTCCTGTACTTCTGCCTCCCACCATGCATCAGAACCAATGCGCGGTGCTATCTCTTTTTCCGGTAAACCAATTTTCTCAACAACTTTGCGTACCACATCCTCAAGATACCGTACGCGGCTATTCAGGTTATCGAATTCTTCTTTAGGAATAGTAACAGTGGTACTCATACATTCATAATTCTACCATATTTCATCGCATATACGTCTACAAATTGCCTGACATCTGGTAATTCGAGCAACGATCTGAAGAGAGCTGCTCCGTATTCATCCACGATGAATATTTTGTAATTGACGCTCCTGCTATAATCAATAGCATCTTCCCGCGTTCCATGCTACCGTCATCGCTGGTCGTGCGTGCCGACCGGGCGTACGGTCCGACCGCGTGCCAGTCGGTGTACGCGGTAGGGTATGGTCCTGTGGCGCAGACCAATGCCGGAGGCAGCTCTATGCAGCGTGAGCAACTGCCGGATGATAAGCCAGCACACCTCCAAAACTCGAACGCCTATGATCAGGAACTGCTGGTACGGATACAGCGCGGTGACGAAGCCGCACTGGGGCTGCTCTATGATCGCTATGATCGGTTCGTGTACACTATCGCGCTCCGCATTACCGGCGATCGTGTCATAAGCCGAAGAAGTCGTCCAGGATGTGTTTCTCGCGGTGTGGCAATCGGCAGGCAGCTATCAACCAACGTACCCCGTGATTGCGTGGCTCATTGGTATCACGCGCCACCGGGCCATTGATGCGACCCGCAGCCGCCAGTCCCGCGCGCGCGCCCGTGAAACAGGGCTTGATCGCGCAAACCGCTCGGTGCGGGATAGCGCTGCTGACCCCATGGCGCACAGTACGCTCCGGCAGATCGTGCAGCAGGCGCTGGGTGCCCTCTCACCGGGAGAACGGGAGGTCATTGCCTTAGCGTACTATGGTGGCTTGACGCGGGTGGAAATCGGATCCAATGACCGGCATTGTTGTGTACGTCCTGAGGTTTCCCCTGTTACCAGTCATCCGCAAGCAGATGAACGATCGCAGTGATCCATGCAGTGCTTATTCCGTCGGCTCGTTCAGAAGGAGGTCCATCGATGGCAGCACGCGCGATCATCACGCCGGTCAATACCGCTCCACAGGCATCGCCCGCCTTCGCGCAGATGGCCAGCCTCGCGGCAATGCTGACCGGTATCAGCGGGTTCCTCTATGCTGTGGCCTTCATTGTCCTGCGCAATCCGCTCCTGAGCGCAGTATTTCTGACGCTCTTCGGGCTGTTGTCCACGGCCGCACTCGTCGCCGTCTACCGGCGTATCCAGCAGACCGATGCCGACTTTGCCCTGTGGGCCATGATCCTTGGGCTCGTCGGCGCGCTGGGCGCAGCCATTCACGGCGGGTATGACCTGGCCAATGCCCTTAATCCGCCGGCGGCTGCGGTGCCGGACCTGCCCAGTGCCATTGATCCCCGCGGCCTGCTGACCTTTGGCGTAGCCGGCATTGCGCTTCTGGTCATTGCATGGCTCATGGGGCGCGGCCGGCAGTTCCCGCGCGGGCTCGTGTATCTGGGCTATGCCTGCGCGGTCCTCCTCATCCTGCTGTATCTCGGCCGGCTGATTGTGCTGAATGCCGCCAGTCCCGTTATTCTCGTACCGGCCATTGTCAACGGCTTTCTCATCCAGCCGGCATGGTATGTGTGGCTGGGGCTGGCCTTGCGACGCAGACCGACCACGTAAGAGTTGCACGTGGTGTGGAGTACGTCTGCTCCCTGTCCATGAAAGGAGGCCGTCCGATGTCCACGGCGGAGAATACGGCGATCGTGCGCCGCTACGTGGAGGCAGTCTGGAACGAGCGCAATCGGACCCTGATCAACGAGGTGATCGCGGATGGCGTCAGGCTCTTCTTCCGCATGATTGATGCGGCCTTTCCCGATGCACGCATGACGATCGAGGACATGATCGCGGAAGGCGATCGGGTGGTCTGGCGCTTTAGCCTCCGTGCGACCCATACCGGATCGTTTCAGGGAATTCCCGCAACCGGTAGATCCGTAACCATCACCGGCATGAATATCGTGCTGGTGGCCGATGCCCAGGTCACTCAGGCACGCTATGGGCCGGTTCTGGCGTTGGCCATCTGGGACGGCGAGGAGCGGGCGCCGCTGTATTTGGTCAGTAATCTGGGCGTGGTATCGGCAACGTGCGCAGATCGAGACCTTCTTTTCGGACCAGAAGAGCCGCGGCTTCCGCATCGAGAAGAGTCACCATGGCAATCCGGCGCGGCTGGCGCGGATGCTGCTGGCGGCCTGCCTGGCCTACTTGTGGATGATCTATAGCGATCCTACGTGATTTGTAAAACGCACTTGGCGTTCTGCTGATCCGGAGGTTGATATATTGTTTACGAATCCGGTAGGAATGCTATATCTGGGCGCTCTCGCGCGGCGCGATCGATGGGATGTGATCATTCACCGCACCGACCGCTGCGATTGGAGCTTGTTTCAGCTCGGGTTGCATTTGCTCGACCATTGGTTGAACGAGTCGTTGCGGATTGAGGTCGCCTTTTGTCCACCACCACCGTTATCGGCGGTGACGTAGGAGTCGCTCATATTTTCTGTACGGTGATGAAATCTAATATGGAACGTTATTCTAGCAGTTAACTATATTGCGTACTTCCCCGATATGTCGTTGTATTCGCTCTGACAAAGCAGGATTATAGCCGTAACTAACTTTTGTGGCTAGTTCAAGCATATTAACAATATCCTCATCGCTGACTGCGCCGTTCGGTTTGTCAATGATACTTTGCCCATAATCGCAGACAGCTATTAAGTTGTATTCCCTATTTAACCCAATTCCCGTCATAAGCGCTCTGCCGACTTCCATTATTTGGCCTTGGCTCAGATTTTGCATGTATTCATCCAGAGCTTTTCGTAATTCCATAAAGGGTGTACGGTTAGTTATCGCTTGAATTCTGGTGTTTTCAGCAGCATAATCGATGCTGCCCTTTCCTTTGATCAAGGTGGGCAAAGATCTTCGATTTGTTAGGTATGTATTGGCAATGCGAATATGATCTTTAAGGCGAACTTTATCGCTGACCACGTCTCTATCTTTGAAGCCTTTAATTAACTCAAGAAACTGGTCGTCAAGTGTGTTAATGCTATTAAAAATTTCGTCCAATGCGTTGCAAAGGTTCTTAAGTTGAACGGCATCCGGAATGAGTACGTCTTGTGTCGTGCTGCATTTAGATATAAAATTTCGTATACATCGGTAAAGAAAATCTTGCTTTGAACTGATTAGAGTAATACTATTATGATCTGCACTCACAGGAATAGGAATAACACGCGTCATACCAGGATCGGCGCTTGTAGGATTTACTACACGGAACCCGTGCATATTTTGTGTCTCGAAATAAACCTCTGTTAATATAGCATGATCTGCGGCGTTATTGCGATACCAAAGGTTGAGATTTAGAAGTTCTGATGCATGGGCTTTAAGCTGCATGACGCTTATGGTTGGACGATATAGCCACTTAAAGCTCTCCATGAGCGAAGCTAAATCAGAGCCAGTATGAGGAGTTGAAAGAAAAACAATACCCTTTGTTTGTTCAACGATCAACCTCCATTCAGGCATGGCAGAGTCGATAGCATTTCGCAGTAATTGCTTTACTACTAATCCCCCCATACTGTGCGTAACAAATATAATGGGGTGTTTGGCTAATTGTTTTACCTCGAGTAATTTGAGAATGTTCGTTGCTCGATCTGTTAAAGGCATGGTTGCCCCGTTCCATGCCGTTGAACTAACTTCATACTCTATTGACCAAACACCTAGGTTAGGAAAATCTTGCCCAAGAGAAACAGGTAAATTGGGTTGGTTTATGTCGACTGTGCTGGCTGGACTAATTCTTATACCCCAGGTTTTCGCCCAGTCACCATTAAGCCCATGTACAAATATTACATTTCCGGCCAGGTCTGGCTTTCCAGTATTTATAATAGGATGGATATTGCTCATGTCTCTCCCCCTTGCTGCAATAGCAGCAGTATAGCATAACCCAAGCCTTGTGAATCGAAGCGCTCCATCCAAACTGGTGAGGCCGTTCAACCGCCCCTAGAGCAAATCTGTGATCTGCTGAGTATAGCAGCTTCTTGTTGTACATGCAATACGATTCTTCTTCTATAGCAGTCCTAACGTGGATCGTGAAGAACTATCTCCTGCTTCCTGATGCAGCGCGCTCGCCGGCTAATGCGTCAGCTTCATAACCCGTGTAGCATTGCTGCATGGTCGTACACGAGTGGTTTTTCTCGTGATATGGCTTCCGAGCGCGGCATATGCAGCTTCCCTGCTGAGATAGGGCTTCCCAATGTGCGCTATCAGCGTATCAATGAGCACGGTTGGTTTCGGCAGGTGGTACAGCGTGAGTGCCGCCCAACGACTTGCGCATCAGCCGACGCCGCTGTCGTTCCTCGTTTCAAAAACGACCGTTTTTGGTACTTTCCCCACTTCTCTATAAAGACCACCCAGGCAAGGTTGCCGATAGTTCCAAAACCCAGTTCCATTATCAAAGTACCATTATTGACAATTGACATGAGTTTTGGTACATTGGATATATTACCAGTTGCTTGTTCCGCCTATGAACAACCAACAGAAACGACTCCTCACGGCAAAAGTCGCCATTGCTCTTTTCGACGAGTTCGGCAGAAAACCGACACCGGAGGAAGTCGAGAAGTATTCCCGTGTTGCCCGTGTGCTCTACAAAGCGGTGCTTGGTCTGCATTTTGAACGCAAGACCCAAAAGGCAACCGGCCAGTTAGCCATTTTCTAACTCCTCTATGCGCGTTGGCTATGCCCGTGTCTCGACCCATGAGCAAACCCTTGACCTTCAACACGATGCCTTGAAGAACGCCGGCTGCGAGAAGATCTTCAGCGATATGATCGGCGGTGCCAAGGTTGACCGGGACGGTCTGGCCGACGCACTCAAGTTCATGCGAGCCGGTGATACCTTGGTGGTCTGGAAGCTTGACCGGCTGGGCCGGTCCTTGAGACATTTGATTGACACGGTGACGCAGCTACAGGAGGAAGGCAAGGAGTTTCAGAGCATCACCGAACGCATTGACACCACGACACCAGGGGGCAAACTGATCTTTCACATCTTTGGGGCTCTGGCTGAGTTTGAACGGGACCTCATCAGGGAGCGAACCCAAGCGGGACTTGCGGCAGCTCGTGCACGAGGTAGATTGGGAGGCAGACCGAGGCGACTTGATGACAAACAGACCGCTATCCTCCGAGCCTTGTATGCTGATAAATCAAACTCGATACCGGATATCCTCAAGTCCCTGCACATCTCAAAGGCGACGCTGTATCGCTACATTACCGCATCTTCGGCAAGACTGAAGTTACAACCTCACGGGGAGTCATAATCTCTACGGGCCGTACCGACTCTCTTACGGCTGGCTTTTTAAAATCGGTCGGGTCAAGCGTAACCAGAATGTTCACCTTGTTTTTCACCGCCGCTGCAATGACATACTGAGAAATAACTCCTTTTATAACCCGTTTTTTACAGTGCGCCACGATGATGGCAGACGCACCTATCGTGGATTGGGCAGCAGATAACAAAACGGATGTATCAATAAAAATGGTGGTCATGGTAGATCAGGAAAAGCCTCCTCCATTACTTCTTTTGCCTCTTGTTCCAGCTCAGGTGGGAGTTTATCTTCTTCCTTCCATCGAGCAATGTCCTCATCAGTAAATACTCTCCCTTCATACACAACCGCTCGCGGTTCAATAACGATCATGTTGCCGATCAATGTCGCTTTGGCTACATCTCCCTCTTTAATCCCCGCCTTTTCTCTCATTGCTTTTGGAAGGGTAACAATGCCCTTCTTCAATACCCGTACCCATGTTTCTTGTGGTTCCTGTGGTGTTTGTGTTTGCATAGAAAGTTTGAATTTCTAACTTTCTCATTATAGCAAGCTCCCTATGTAAAAACAACCCGACCGATCATACAACCATGTGCTCAAGCCGTTTATAAATATTCTCACGTTTGTCTGCCAAGCGGACAATGACCTTGTGCGATGTGGTCACTACCTGATAGATAATTCGGTACACAGTGCTTTTGTAGCTCAGGTGCAGTGACCGCAAAAATCGGTGTCCGTTCCGGGCTGATGGTGGTTACAAAGCGTCCTATGAACTGATTGACAAAAATCACACGCCCGGCGATCAGGCGGAAGCGCTGCTGCACGAACTGGTTGAGACCTATGACCCGATGACCAGCGTCGTCTTTGCCTTCCGGACTTCGGGGGCGCTTGCGACTGCGATTATCACGCGCGACCCGTCACCTCCAGCGGCACAGCGGAAGCAGCAACGGACGCATTAACGGCGGTCGTGCAGTGCTTGCTGTTGGGGAGTATCGCTGTTCGACGGTCTTCCTGCTGCGTGGAACGCAATGTGCAGCGTTCCTGACAGCGGCGCTGGCCGCAGGAACGATGACCCTGCACCTCCGTGCGGCACTGCATGCCCCGGTCGTGTCCGTGGTCCATGGATATGACCTGGTTTCGACCGTGGTCATTGTCGGCTTGATGGTGTTCAAGCCGTTGTACTAGCGGGAGGAGAGCGCTTATGTCGTTCACGCCACTGATCCGCCCCGTCGCGCTGATTCTGGGAGCGCTGCTTGTCGGCTGGATCTGCGAGCGGGTCTTGCTGCGACGGTTCAGTATCTGGGCGGCCCAGACCGAGCGCGCGAATGCCGACGTCATCTTCACCGCACTGCGTGGTGTTATCCTGTTCTGGTGGGTCCTCGCAGGTATCTATGTGGCGCTGCGCACCGCACCGATCTATACGCAGGCGGCCGATTTCTTCATCGGCTTTGTCCGCCTGAACGTGGTGTTTTCGCTCACGTGGGCCTTTATCAAGATCGCGACGGGCTTGCTGAACCGGTATACCGCCACCAGTGAACGCCTGTTCGCATCAACGACGATCTTCCGCACGGTGCTGCGAATCGTGATTGTGAGTATCGGTGGGTTGATTGTCCTGCACAGTCTGGGCTTTGCGGCGACGCCTGCGCTGACGACGTTGGGCGTGGGCGGCATTGCTATCGCGCTCGCCGTGCAGGATACCCTGGCCAATCTCTTCGCCGGAGTCTATATTCTGGTGTCGAAGAAAATCGTCCCCAGTGACTACATCCGGCTGGATACCGGCGACGAGGGGTATGTCACCGATATCAACTGGCGCAGTACGACGATCAAGGCCCTCGCGAATACTATCATCATCGTGCCCAATGCCAAGATCGCCTCAGCGGTGGTGACCAACTACGATCTGCCGGACAAGGAACTGACCATCGTAATCAATCTGAGCGTCAGCTGCGACAGTGATCTCGATCATGTGGAGCGCATCACGATCGAGGTTGCCAAAGCGGTCATGCAGGAGGTCGGCGGCGGTGTCCCCGAGTTTGACCCATTCCTCCGCTATACAACGATTGCGGATGTACGCATCCAGTTCACGGTGATCCTGCGCAGTCAACAGTTCGTCGATCAGTTTCGGATCAAACACGAGTTTATCAAGCGCCTGCATCAGCGCTACCGGGAAGAGCGGATTGAGGTGAGCGGACCGGCTGCTTGACACACGCGTGCAATGGAGTACCCTCGCAAAGTTCAATAGAGAGTACCGGCTGATCGTCGGCACGCTCCCGCCGAAGTTCCCAAACAGCACCAACGAGGTCGAGCTGGCGCAGGACCGGATCGTGCGCTTCACGCTGGTGACGACGGGCGGGCGGTAAGACCATTGCAAGTCGCAAGTCGCAAGTCGCAAGCTGCCGTGACCTGCGACCTGCGACCTGCGACGAGAATGCAGTAAGGTTTCAGCGGCCTTGTCGAGAGCAATCACGGACGACCTACTAGGCTTTCCTCACAGGCAAGATCGCATAACAATGCGCAG
>WNFV01014460.1_pt1 | contig 11965 bp, 13 predicted proteins | sample 5400101 | NCBI WGS metagenome assembly WNFV01 (sample SAMN13153361, study PRJNA577476) | soil metagenome | isolation source: 115 cm soil or saprolite under grassland replicate 1 | place: USA:California | collected 2016-06-15
CGGGCCACGAGGTCGTCACCGCGTTCACGGCCTTCATACGCCGCCGCCGGGCCCGTTCGTCACATCGGGATTGCTAACACGGCCCGGCCGCCGGCGAACCGCCGGGACCGGTGAAGTGCTGCGTGGAGCCGCCCACGCCGGCCTGAAGGCAGTACGTGGAGGCATCGGCGCGCACGAGCGTGACGCCGAAGGCCGGTGCGAGCGCCGCTCCCGCATAGGTCCCGTTCTCGGCGTGGAACACCTCGAGCTCGCTCGCCGCGCCGGTGAAGTTCAGCGAGCCGACCGCGGCGGTCGCCTCGGCCTCCGCCCGCTGGACGTTCTGCGACGTCGGTCCGTTCTGACGCGCGTTCAGCGCCATCAAAACGGCAACGATCGCCAGCGAGCAGATCGCGACAACGAGTCCGAAACCGCGGCTCATAGCCGCAGGTATCGGCTCAAAATATGACTGCTTGAGCGAACTGGACGCGCCGAAGCGCGTCCAGTCTCCGCCTATCCCTCAGCCCAGCTGGCTTCCTCGGCCCAACTTGCGCCGAGGTCGAACGTGACGCTCGGGGCCGCAACGTACGCGACGGGATCTGCGTACACCGGAGCCACGGACTTCGGCGAAGACGCCGCCGATGCAGCCGATGGCCCGGCGAGCGCAGTAATCGCCGCGATCAGCGCAACGATCGCCGCTGCTCGTTTACCTGAATTTCTCGCCATCTCCCTTTTCCTCTCACCCAACGCGTGTGACGCGCGGGGCCGCAGTGAATTGGTGCATCCGAAGCGGACTTTGTGAGCGCAGATCTGCCCGTGCGTCCCCCTTAAGGGGGAGTCGACGGTGCCGTTCACTCGTTCGAGGGATCAGCGGTGAAGAACGCACGTCCCCAAAACGAGGGGACTAGCCCCCGCACGCAAGAAAGTAAAGGCGACGGCATCACAGGAAGAGGGGACCTTCCATGGCAGAGCCCCGGCAGCAGGCCGCAAGTTGCCGGGGCTTCTTCTTTACCAGGGCAGTTCTCGAGAGAGCAATGCGGCGAGTCGGCGGTTCGGCTCCGCGAAATAGCTCTGGAGCCGGCGCCGCGTCGCCGGTGTCATCGCTGCGTAGTCACGCTCGAAGATGCGCGGATACGAGCCCAGCTCATGGGAACTGACGCCGAGGAATTCGAGTACTCGGCGGTAGGTCTGCGCCGGCTGCGCAGAGAGCTCCTCGGTGAACAGGACGAGTAGCTGTTCCCGCGGAAAGACCGCGAACCAGCGTTCGAGCTGCTCGGCATAGCGGCCGCGGGCGAGATACGTGTAGTTCCACCACGGGCGACTGAAGTAGGACGGCTCCCGGATCATCCGCTCGACTTCACCACGCATGCGCTCTTGCTCGCTGTCGATCGCCTCCTCGAATGAGAGTGGCTCGCGTCCGAGCGCGACCTCGTGGTGGTAGTGGGAGAAGGCACGGTCGGCGGGATTCCTCAGGAGCGCGACGAGACGCGCGGCGGGGATCACCGCCTGTACCCGTTCAGGTGCGAGGGGATGGAACAGGTAGCTCGGGCTCGCCTCCCCGACGAGCGGCCACCGCCCTCGGCGCTGCCTCGCGAGCCAGTGCCTTGGCCGTGCGGGAAGGTGACCTCGGTACCACGCCTCGCCGTGCACGTAATGCCGGTCGAAGAAGCTGACTTCCTTGAACGACGGTCCGGTGATCTCGGGATGCCAGCGCAGGTAGGCATAGAGCGCGGTTGTTCCCGCCTTCTGTGCGCCGATGATCAGGAAGCCCGTCCGTAGGCCCGCACGGCGCCCCGTATCACCTTACGGGCCGGTTCCGGAACCGCCGGGACGAGCTCCGCCGGCAGGCGAAAGAGCGGCGTCACCGCGTCGAGGCTCCTGAGGTGGACACGTCGGGCAAGCGTCCCAAACTCCCGGACGCGGCTCAAGCGGCTGGACCGCTCACGGGCTCTCGGCCGTATTGCCTGACGTGAGGCATCGCTCTTCCGGGAACGGCGAATGCGGATGTCGGTGTGTATGCGCACCAGTCGTTCAAGTTCTTCGTTCCATCGAATCTCTCGCCCGGCCTCTACCGCATGTACCTCTACTGTCGGCCCTGCGGGCACAGCCTGATCCAGAGCGGCAGCCGGCTCGAGGGCGCGAACGGCTAGCCGGACGCCGTTTCGCCGCGCGACGAGTGAGCGCGCAGGAAACGAAGGAGGATGCGGCCGGCGCGCGTCCTGTACGGCGCGGTGTAGAGCAGGTCCCAGCCGTGGTAGGCGCCGGGGAACACGTAGAGCCTCTTGTCGTGCGCCGCCGCCCGGCGGATAAGACGCCGTGCGTCGGGCACCGAGACATAGCGATCCCCGCGGCTTACCATGACGAGAAGCGGAACGTGAAGGCGACGGACCGCGGCATCGGCGGAGACGCCGGCCCCGGGAAAAAAGCTCTCGAGATCCGCCTCGCCGGAGAGACTTGCGACAGCGGCGACAGGTGGCTCGGTGGAAGGAACCGCGACCAGCGCGGCGGTCCCGCCTAAGGAGGCACCGACGAGGAGAATCGTGCCGGCGCTTCGTCGACGAGCTTCTGCGACGGCACCGAGAACATCTGACTGGTAGCGGTTGGCTTCGCCCGGCTTGCGCGCCTGTGCGGACTCACCGAGGCCGCGGAAATCGAACAGGAAGACGGCGAAGCCCGCCCGCCGCAGCACCCGAGCGTAGTCGAGCCAGCGACACTGGTCGGCCGGATACTCGGTCGCGAGGATCACGGTCGCGCTGCCATGCCCTACGGTGGCCCCGGCGAGTCGCGTGCCGTCGGCTGCCCGAAACCAGAACGTCCGCGCATGCAAGCCCTCGTACCTCGAGCCACACCTTTCGGCCAGCCCGGATGGACCAGGGGCGCGCTTTCCCCCCTCGCCACACGCCGTGCCTGCGATCGCGCCGGCGAGAGCGGCGAGCACGACGGATCGCATCCAATTCGCTGCGATACGCACGGCCGAAGTATTCCGCGGCCGAGTCTCCTACGATCGCAGTCATGCGTCGGACCGTCTGGATCACGCTCCTACTGGCCCTGCTTCCAGTCGCGTGCACCGATTATCCGAAGTACGTTCCCTTCAGCACGGTCGATTCCGATCCCGATTGGTCTTCGGACGGACGGCTCATCGCCTTCGCGAGCACCCGGGAGGACGGCAGCACCGGTATCTACGTCGTACGGCCGGACGGGCGCGGACTGCGGCGGTTGTTCAACGGCGCGGCGAGTGAGGTCGATTGGTCGCCCGACGGGCGGCGGATCGCGTTCGTCGGCGCGAACGGCATCTACGTGATACGCACAGACGTACGGCGCCCGAGGCGCATCCTCCGCGGCCGACAATTTTCGCTTCCGGCCTGGGCGCCGGACGGGCACAGGCTGGCGGTCGTGAAGGACGAGCGCGACCTCACAACCGCGATCTACGTCGTGAGACTCGACGGACGCGGGCTTCGGCGACTCCTTCCGCCGTCCTTGGCGAGATCCGATCCGAAGTGGTCGACCATTGCCGCCTCGGAGACGGAACCGACCTGGTCGCCGGACGGACGCCAGATCGCTTTCGAGTCGGGAAACGGACGCATCGTCGCCGTGAGGATCGCGGATGGGAGTCGCCGCCAGATCGCGTCAGAAGGCTTCAGCCCTGCGTGGTCGCCGAACGGCAGGCTGATCGCGTTCCAGTGCGGTTCGGCGGGCGCACTGTGTGTGGCGAACGCCGATGGGACCGGCGACATCCGTCAGCTCGCGTCAGAGGGTGGGGATCCGTCGTGGGCGCCAGGCTCGCGCCGGGTTGTGTTCGACGTGTACCACTCTCGGGGACACTTCCGCCTGCAGGCCCGGTCGCTTTCGCTGGTCGATGTGACCGGGGGTGGTCTGCGGAGGGTGACGTACGGACCGTCACCGCCGGCAAATCCTTAGCCCAGTGGCCGGCTTCGTGCGTGCAGACGCGAAGCTCTATCAGCCTAGGCCGTGCGTGATCCGGCCGTGCCAACCGGGCGGGATCGAGATGGACATGCCGTAGCCGTGGAGCACGTTGCCCTGCGGGAGATCCCGCCGCGGTCGGCGGTCCCCGGGTTCTCGCTCGAGGAGTACCAGCAAGCGATGGCTGAGCGTGCGCCGCACATCCTGGAGCGGTGGGCCGACGCCGGCGAGCGGTTCGCGCACGAGCACCGTAAGACTCACGATGTACGTGGCTTTCTTGGCGTCGACTCCTTCGGCGTGAACGCGTTCGAGGCGCACGAGGGTGAGCTGCTGGTCGTGCCACACGACGAGCTTGGCGAAGGCGAGCAGCAGGAAGAGCTGTATCTCGTGGTCGAAGGGCGGGCGCGCTTCGTGTCCGATGGCGATTCTGTCGAGCTCGCGCGTGGTGAGCTGCTCTACGCCCGACCGGGCGTTCGGCGCGAGGCCGTCGCGCTCGCGACGCCGACCATGCTCCTCATCGTCGGCGGTCGCCCCGGTGAGGCGTACTCGCCTCCGATCTGGGCGAGCGACTGGCGCGCACACAACGACTAGCGGCGGCCGAGCCCGTACAGTCCAGGCGGTGGACTTCAGCGACGTGCTAAGCCGACGGCGCAGCGTCCGCAGCTACGCAGACCGGCCCGTTCCTCGCGACGTCCTGGAGCGGATCGCGAACGCCGCCGTGATCTGGGCTCCGAGCGCGGGTTTCAGCCAGGGCCTTCGAATCGTCGTCGTCACCGATCCCGACACCCGCCGGCGGATCGCCACGGCCGCCAAGGAAGACGAGCTCGCCGCGCAGGGCCGCCCACGGTGGAAGGCGGCAGCGCCGGCCCACATGGTCGTCCTGACGCGTGAGGACGACTACCACGACCGCTACCGGCAGCAGGACAAGCTGAAGATCACCGGCGGGCGCGAGATCGGCTGGCCGGCGCCCTACTGGTACGTCGACGCGGGCGCGGCGTCGATGGTGTTGATGCTCGCTGCGATAGACGAGGGCCTCGCCACTGCCATCTTCGGCGTCACCGACCTACCGATGCTCTACGAGGCGCTGGGGCTACCGCAGGACGTCCGGTTTGTCGCGGTCGTGACGATGGGCTATCCGGCCGCCGACGCGGATAAGCCGAGCAGCGAGGCCAGCCTCTTCACGCGACAACGGAAGCCGCGAGAGGAGATTATGCGGTGGGAGACGTGGGACTGATCCGGTCGCCCGACGGCGGCGGCCGATCAAGGAACCGCGTGTGAACGGGAGGTCGGAAATCCTCCCGACCTCCCGCGCCGTCACGCCCGCGGTTTGCGGACGGCCAAGTTCAGTGGGCGGAACTTGTCAGTGCGCAAACCACGGCCTCATTCGGGCGCGCGCCCTCGATCTCAGGTGCTGCGCTCCTGATGCGTCCTAACTCGTGGTCCGGATGAACTGCCCTCGGATTCCGGGGGCGCTGAAGGCCAGACGGGCGAGCGCGCAATACTCTTCCGGGGCGCGGAACATCTCCAAGATTGTGGCGAGCTCAAGATGGTCTGAGCCGCTCGCCTGTGGGGGATATCCGAGGCGAAGCACCGGGGCGGGAACTTGACCGCGGGTGCCCTGACAGAGTCCCGACTCGCCGACCTCCATTCCGGAAACAGTGATCGTGTAGGCGACCTGTTCACGCTCGGGAGCAAGGACGAGGACGACCGTTCCCCGGCCTGTCGGGTGGCCGGGCTGAGGCACGTACTCAGCACCGCTCATCTCCGCGCGGAGCGTAAACGGCGCGGGCAGGTCACTTGCCGCGATCTTCGCGATCGCGCGGCGTGTCCTGATCCGCGCCCCTTGCGGACGGGAAAGGCGGAGCAAGAATGTCTCTTCGGGTTCCGGCACGGTGTCGCCAATGATCCGAACAGGGAGCTTCTTTGAGGTCTGGCCGGGCTTGAAGACGACGACACCCTTGCTCGCGACGTAATCCGCACCCGCACGCGCCGACCCGTCGGCCGTGGCGAAGCGAACGCTCACCGCGCGGGCGCTCGAACGCGAGAGGCGCACCGCGAAGGCGAAATCAGTCGTGCCCGCGTCTCCCTCCACGAGGGCCAACGGTCTCACCGAGATAGCAGGCGGCGGTGACGCTGCACCACCTGCCACCGCGGCGACAAGGCCGAGCAGTAGCGCGACGGGCACAACTGCAGCGAAAATGAATGAACGCATGGAGGCACTGATGGGATTGCCCGACCTTCCACCAGGCTGACATGCCTCGCATCCAGGATCAAGCCGAGAACGCCGAGCGGTACGCGACGGCGAGCTGATCTCACGCGCTTCCGCCTGCCCCGATCAAAGAGCTTCTGAGCGACGGCAAGTCCGGGATACTCCGCCGTCGCGCGTGCTCAGGCCGGAAGCTTGCGCACTGCGAAGTTCAGTGGGCGGAACTTGTCAGTGCGCAAACCAAACGATCTTCGCGGCGGAGCCACTCGAGCTCGCGTGAAGCGCCGTGGTCGGCTCAGCGCTGGCGTGACAGGCCGCGCAATCGGCCGAACCCGGCCGGGCACGAACCACCCACCTCTACGAGGTGGGCGCGGCGGCGACTTGCTCGAGCAGCGCATCGGTCTCGGCGAGCGCTGGCTTATAGCCCATCGATGTGAACAGGTCGCGAGCCTCACGGAGCGGCTTCTCGGCCTCGGGTTGTCCGAGGTCGATAAGGCAGCGACCCCGGCCAAGGAGGGCGTAGGCGCGTTCGGGGACGTTCCCGAAGTTCTGCCAGCGTGCGGCCGCTTCCGCGTAGAAGGTGGCCGCTTCGGTGTGATCGCCGGCGTGCTCCGCGAGTTGGGCGCGGGCGGCGCAGAGGGCATGCTCCTCCAGCGGGTAGCGGGGCTCGAGCCCGTGGGCGAGCCGCCCTGCGAGCTCCGAGTCGCCAGCGGCGAGTGCCGTCCGCAACATACCGGGCAGCTGTCTGGCGTAGTACGGCGTTTCGCGGATGCCCGCTGCGTCGTCGAGTTCGGCGAGCACGGAGCGCGCCCGCTCGGGCGCCTCCGGCGCGAGCGCGGAAGCGGCGGAGGCGAGTGCGAATGGGGTGATGTCGGCGGCGCCGATTGCTCGTGCCGTGTCAATCAGCCACTCGGCGTCCCCGCGTGCCCCTTGCTCGCCGCGCGCGACGCGGCTCGCGAGCTCGGCTGCGCGCACCTCGCACAGGTCGTGCGTGTCGCCGATCGCCTCGAAAGCCATGACGAGCCGGCCGGCGCGCTCCAGCGCCTCATCAGGTCGGCCGAGCTCTGCCAGCACGCCGGGGCAGTTGCCCTCGAGCACCGCCGCAGGCTCGCCCAGGCCCCGCTGCTTGCAGAAGGCGATGCCCTTCTCGAAGTCACTGAGCGAACGGGCCGGCCCCTCAAGCGGGTAGCGGGCGATGGCGAGGTTGTTCTGCAGGATGGCGGCGTCTCGGCCCGCGCCTCGCTCCACGAGCAGGGCGAGCGCCCGCTCCATCTCGGCGAGGCCATCCGCATCGCCAAGGTAGGCGCGCGCGTACCCGCGATAGCCAAGGGCGCGCGCCGGCTCGGGCAGGCCGAGTGTGTCGGCGAGGTCGAGGGCGCGGTCGGCGGCCGCGATCGCCTCCGCGTAGGCGCCGACGATCATCTGCGCGTTCGCGAGCTGCGCGTAGGCGGAGACGAGCGCCGGGCCGGGCGTCCGCTGCTCGAGCAGGCTGACCGCCTCGGCTGCGAGCGCGACGTGCCTGCCCTCGCCCAGGCGCAAGGCGAGGCGCGAGCGGAGTTGGAGCGCCCGCGCGGCGGCTTCCATGTCGCCGCGGGCACGGAGAGAGGCGAGCGCCTCGTCGAGCGCCGCGGCAGCCTCGAGCGGGCCTTTGACCTGGAAGGTGGCGTCCGCCCAACGGACGAGCAGGTCGGGCCGCTCGCGATCGTCGGACGGCGTCAGCTCAAGGGCCCGGGCGAGCCTCGCCTCGGCCTGGGCGGCGTCCAGCCCGAGCGCGCGCTCGCCCGCCAGCGCGAGGAAGTGGCGAGCAGGCGCTGCGAGCTCCTCGACCTGCTCCGTGTCGCCGGCAGCGGCGGCCAAGTCGAGCGCTTGCAGGTAGTGGTGCGCGAGGACCTCAGCTAGGTCTTCGACCCGCTCCCCGGCCTTCCGCTCGATCCACGCGGCGGCAGAGCGGTGACGGCGCGCTCGCTCCGCCCTCGGGATCTGGCCGTAGGCGACGTCTCGGACGAGCAGGTGCCAGAACGCGCACTCGCTCTCCCCTTCCATCGAGCTCGTCCGCGCGGGGCGGACGAGCTCCTTGCGAGCGAGCTCATGTAGGGCGAGCTCGACCTCGCTCGGATCGCGGCCGCCGATCTCCGCCAAGGCGCCCGCCCAGAACACCTTGCCGATGACCGCCGCGTCTTGAAGGAGGGTCTTTCGCTCCGGCGAGAGTGTGTCCAGGCGGGCCGCGATCAAAGCCTGCAGGCTTTCGGGGAGCGCCTCCGCCAGCTGCTCGACGCCACGGTCTGCGAGCAAGCGCACGAGCTCCTCCGTATAGAGCGGGTTGCCGCCCGCGCGCTCGAGGATCGCGCGCTCGAACTCCCGACTAAGCACCATCCTCTTGCTGAGATAGGACACCAGCTCGGCGGTCTCCTGATCCGAGAGCGGTGAGAGGTTGATCGTTTGCGCGTTGCGCTGCCCGGCGCCCCAGCCCGGCCGGCGCTCGTACAGCTCCGGTCGGGCCGCGCAGAGGACGAGCAGCGGCACGTCCTGCGACCACTCCGCCACGTACTCCAGGAAAGCGAGCAGCGCCTCGTCCGCCCAGTGGAGGTCCTCGAACACGAGCACGCTCGGGCGGGCGGCCGCCAGACCCTCGAGGAACCGCCGCCACGCCGTGAAGAGCTCCTGCCGCTCGGCGGGTGAGGCCGCCTCAACGCCCACCAGCGGCCGCAGCCGCTGCAGCAGCCACTGACGCTCGGGCTCCTCGGGGGAGACGGCCGCCTCCAGCTTTTGCGCCGCCACCTCCGCCGAGTCGGACTCCAGAATTCCGGCCTCCGCCTTGACGATCTCACCCAGCGCCCAGAACGTGATTCCCTCGCCGTAGGGCAGGCACCGGCCCTGCTTCCATCGGGTCAGCTCAGGCTTCGCGTGGATGTACGCGAGCAGCTCGGCGATCAGGCGGCTCTTGCCCACGCCCGGCTCGCCGACGATCGTGACCAGCTGCACGGAGCGCTGCTGGGCCGCGCGCTCGAACGTTGCGATCAAAAGCGGCTTCTCAAGCTCGCGCCCGACGAGCGGCGTTTCGAACTCGCGTCTGATGTCGCTGCCATACCGGGCGCGTGCCGCCTTCGCGCGCCAGAGCTGAAGCACCTCCGCCTTCCCCTTCACGGCGACCGGCGCCAACCGTTCGTACTCGAACACCCGGCTCGTGGCTCGGTACGTCTGGTCGGAGACCGCGAGGCCGTTCACCGGCGCCGCGCTTTGGATGCGAGCGGCCGTGTTGACGACGTCGCCGGTAACAATCCCCTCCCCCCGCTCCGGGCGAGCACCGAGCGCTACCACCGCCTCACCCGTGTTGATCCCTACCCGCACCTGCAAGTCGAGACCGGGATCGGCCTCGTTCAACTCCACGATCGCATCAAGGATCGCAAGGCCCGCGCGTACCGCCCGCTCGGCGTCGTCCTCGTGCGCCACCGGAGCGCCGCACACAGCCATCACCGCGTCGCCGACGAACTTCTCCACCGTGGCGCCGTAACGCTCGATCTCCCGACGCAGGCGCGCATGGTAGGGCCGGATGCGAGCGCGTACGTCCTCCGGGTCCTGCTGCTCCGAAGCGGCGGTGAAGCCGACCAGGTCACAGAACAGCACTGAGACGATCTTCCGCTCCTCGGCGGCTGGCGACGGCTGCTCGGCGAGCGGCGCAGCGCACGCATTGCAGAACGTCGCCCCCTCGGGGTTCTCGTTGCCGCAGCTCGAGCAGATCAGCATCAGCCGAGTCTAAGACCCAATTCCGAAGACCCCGCCACGAAGCTGAGAGCATGCGCTTGGGCAGGGCGGCGTGACAGAGGCCGGCTACGAGATTCGCTGCAACAGCTGCGCTGCCGCGGTTCCATCGACTGCAGAGACATGCCCGGCGTGTGGAACCGTTCTTCTTGGTCCTGCGACTCCGCCGCCGATGTCGGCGGCAATCATCGCCGCTGCCGATTCTACGGCGGTAGCCGCGGCCGTATCGTCACCGAGGGTACCGAGCGGAGCTGCCCCGTACGCCACGTATGACGGGGCCTACGGTGGGCTCTGGATTCGAGGTTCCGCGTGGTTGTGCGACACGATTATCTTCGTCCCCCTTGTGTTAGCTGCCCTAGCGTTCCCCCTGGCCTGGCTCGTCGTAATCCCCGTGGTGTGGCTGTACCACCCCGTCATGGAGAGTTCGCGATGGCAAGCCACCCTGGGGAAGCGGCTGTGTGGCCTCGCGGTCGTAAGCACCGGCGGCAGACGGATTTCCTTCGTGCGAGCGCTCGTTAGGCACTTCGCGAAGTACCTCTCCGGCGCCTTATTTGGCATCGGATTCCTGATGATTGCCCTAACGCGTGAGAAACGCGGCCTTCACGACATGATCGCGGGGACGCTCGTCATATGGAGATAGGACCGCCGCCCGACTTGATTAGGTAGGACACCCGCGACACAGGCGGGGGGCTTGCTCGCATCGCGTTCGGGAGTGTCGCCGCGACTCCGATTCGCTGCCGGCTAAAGGCCGAAGTCACCAGCCTCTGCCCACGATGCGGCGCCGAACCGCGTACCGTCTGAACGTACTGCGCTATCCGATCTGGTCGCGAAGGAGCCACACGATGAGGAAGAGAGCGCCAACCGCCACGTAGAGCAGCACGATCATTCCTACGACGAATCTCAGCCGGAGTCGGCGGCGGCGCACGTCTGTCGGCTCGTCCATTCCCTCGTTCTACCTCGAATGCTGGTCGCACGTCTGCATGAGATCGAAAGACATCCGCTCGCAGAACCATTCGGACACTCGGTAAGCGTAGTGGCGGCCGGAGATCGAGCCGCGCGCCCTGACTCCGTCCGATCCCCTGTCAGTGTTGGTCAGGTGACCGACTTCGTCAGGAGGAAGAGTGGCTGCGACTAGGGACTCGGTGCTCGCGCACTGCATCGCGCGAGCCGTCGTTCATGAGCAAGGCGGGATCGAGGCTGCGGTTGAGAAGTACGGTCCGAAGGCGGAGCGGCTGTCGAAATGGTCGGCCCTAAAAGTCGCGGCGAAGGTGACTCCCAAAGCATCGCGTGTGCTGAACATTCCGCCGGTCCGGCACCGTGCGCAGGGCCGGGCGCTGACCGTCTCCGAGCTGCAGGAGCTCGCTTCGTGGTTCCCGGAACACTCGAAGCGGCTGGTACTGCTTGCCGGCATGGTGGGAGCGCGCCAACGCGTGTGGTTCGAGCTCACTGACGATCTCGTGGACGCCGACGCGGCGACGATGACGGTGCCCGCGTCGCTCGCAAAGAACCGGCGCATCACGTTGTCTACCTGACGAGCGTCGAGGCTCGTCTGATCATGGAGCAGCTGCTCGCGCGGCCTCATCGGGCAGCGCTCGTCTTCCCAACGCCGACGGGTAAGCAGTGGACGCGCAGCGGGTTCCGGGAGCGCGTGTGGCTGCCCGGAGTAGTGGCGCCTGCCCGATCGGCCGGCCCCGGCTCCGTATTCGACGGTCTCACCTTTCACCTGCTGCGCCATACAGCCGCGTCCCTCATGGCTCGGGCCCCATGGATCCGGCCGCCGCTGCTGAGCGGCTTGGCCACAGCGATGGCGGCGCTCTGTTCCTGCGTCGCTACCGCCATCTCTACGAGGCGGAGAAGCGGCTGCAAGCCAGGCGGCTGGAGTCGTTCGTGCGTGAGCATTTGGACGCCTCGTGGACAGACGATTCTGAAGAGCTCGAAGAGGCGCTCAGCGAAGCGGTGGCGGAGAGTGGGCGCACCTGGGATCGAACCAGGGACCTCCCGCGTGTGAAGCGGGCGCTCTCCCGCTGAGCTATGCGCCCGGGAGAGAACCGCGGCGCCTGGAAGGAATGCTTAGCGCTGCTGCCTCCCGGCCCTGACGCGGTT
>WNFV01020834.1_pt1 | contig 11965 bp, 10 predicted proteins | sample 5400101 | NCBI WGS metagenome assembly WNFV01 (sample SAMN13153361, study PRJNA577476) | soil metagenome | isolation source: 115 cm soil or saprolite under grassland replicate 1 | place: USA:California | collected 2016-06-15
CGGGCGGCGATGCGCTGCTCGGTGTAGCGGCGCCGCTGGGCTGCCAGCCGCTGCGGGCGCGGCGCCAGCCGCACCCCGGACCGCGCCAGCGCCACCTGCACCTGCCAGTCCCCCACGCCAAGCTCCGCAGCGATCCCGGGGACGCTGTGGCCGGCGTCGCAGCGGGCCTGCAGGTAGCTGCGCAGGCTACCGAACCCCAGCACCCGAGCGCGCTCCTGCAGGTGCCGATCGCGGCCGCCATCGACTGCAAACCCGCCCCCAAGGACCAGCCGATGAGGCGTTTGTGCTGGTTGTGGGTTTGCCCATGCGTTGCCGGTCCCGCCTGGGACCACGATGGGCAAATGCCCGATGACCAGCGCCTTGCACCGCGATCGCACTCGCTGACGCGACGGTGACGGGCAGGGACGTCCACCGGTCAGGCTTGCGCAACCGATTGGGATACGCGCCTACCAGGAGCTTTGCGCTCAGGGGCAGCGTCGCGTCGGAGCGGTCGCAGTTGCCGGGTGGCAGTACAGGGTGACGACCAACGGATGGGCAAACCAGGCCACCGTCGGCCCCGAGCGGATCATCCGGGGAGTTCCACCCCTGCACCGCCTCACGCCGCACCGTCCAGGGGGATGGCGGCGAGCACGCGAAAGCCACCCTCGGGGCGCGGCCCGGCCTCCAGCCGCCCGCCCAGGGCGGCGACCCGCTCCCCCATGCCAACCAGGCCGTGGCCGCCTCCCGACGGCCGCCTTCCTCCCGCCCGGTGCCCGTCGTCGTCCACCTGCACGGTCAGGTCGCCCTCGCCGTAGGAAAGCCGGATCGTGGCCGTGGCCGACCCGGCGTGGCGCAGCACGTTGGTCAGTGCCTCCTGCACGATCCGGTAGGCGGCCAGGTCGACGGCGGGCGGCAGCGGCCGGGCCGCGCCCACCACCGCCAGCTCCACCCGCATCCCGGCGGCGCCAGCCAGGCCGGTCAGCGCCTCCAGCTGGGCCACGCCGGGCTGCGGGCGGTGCGCACCCTTCTCCCCGCGCAGGGTCGTGACGGTGGCTTGCAGCTCGTCCAGCGCCTGCAGGCTGGCGGCCCGGATGGTCCGTAGCGCCTCCCGGGCGCGCCCCGGCTCGGCCTGGCAGCGTTCCAGCGCGTGGTCGGCCACGCCGGCCTGGATGGCGATCACCGCGATCGCGGAGGCGATGGTGTCGTGCAGCTCGCGGGCCAGCCGCAGCCGCTCCCCATCGGCAGGCGCGGCCGCCTGGCCGGCGTCCGGTGGCCCGGCCACAGCGCCCGATGGATTGGTGATAGCTAAAGAAGTTCGCGCATTACCGTGACGTCCGAGCTGATCGCCTCCAGGGATCCCGTAGGCTAGGTGATTCGCGAACTTCTCTAGCCTGGCTTCAGGGGGGCTCATGTCTTGGGCGACCGCAGCGCCGTGGTCGACGGTCGAAAGCCGCGCGGCCTGCTCGTCGGCATCCTCCGGGCGGGAGGACTCGACCAGACCGCTCGCCTCGGTTTCTGCGCCCATCTCCTGCCTCGATTCTGCATCCATCTCGTGGAGACTTCCTTCCTCCCGTCCACGGCGTGGTCGGGTGGGGCACTGGGCGGCGCGGCCACGCCGCACAAGCCCGGTCCGCGTCAGCCGTCCCAGACGCCGGTGGCGGCAGTGTCGCGCGCGTCGTCGCTGAAGTCCCGGGGCGCCCGGCCCAGGGCCTGCTGGACGCCGTCGCAAAAGTGGGCGTTGCGACCGTCAAGGACCGTGCCGAACAGGTAGCTCAGCAGCCACGCGTACGCTCCCGGCACCGCCTGTTCGGTCAGCGCGGACGCGAACTCCTCCCACGAGACCTACAGGTAGCGGATCTGGCGCCCGGCCGCCTTGGCGATCTCGGCCACCGCCTCGGCGAACGTCAGTAGCCGCGGACCGGCCACCTCATACAGCCGACCCGCGTGCCCGTCCTCGGTGAGGGCCGCGACCGCGACGTCGGCGATGTCCTCGGCGTCGATGAACGGCTCCCCCACCTCGGCGGCCGGCAGCGCGACCTCGCCGGCCAACACCGAGTCCAGCGAGAAGCTCTCGCTGAAGTACTGGTCGAACCAGCCGGAGCGCACGATCGTCCAGTCGGCACCGGCGTCCCCAAGCACCTGCTCGCAGCGCTGCGCCTCCTCCACGCCACGGCCCGACAGCAGCACCAGCCTGCGGACCCCGCACATGACCACAAGCTCGATGAACGCGCCGACTGCCTCCACCGCTCCGGGGATCGCCAGGTCCGGGGCGTACGACACATGCACCGACCCGACGTCCCGCAGCACCGGCGCCCAGGTGGCCTGGGCCTCCCAGTCGAACGGCGGCGCGCCAGCGCGGCAGGCGACCCGCACTGGCAGCCCACGCGCCCCAAGCCGCTCCACGACCCGCCGGCCGGTCTTGCCGGTGCCGCCCAGCACCAACGTCGTTTCCACGTGCGTCTCCCTCCTGCGTGGGCTCTGTCCCGCCGTCAAGGAACTGCGGTGCAGCTACCGGGCCGCAGGCCGATCTGCTGCTGGTCGCTGGCTCTCGGCGCCCTACGTTCCCGCCGGCTGGTAGACGAGCGAGACGACGCCCGTGCTGAAGGCCCGTGCATCCACGAGCTTCAGCGGCACCTGCTCGCTCCCATCCTGGAACAGGCGCCTCCCGGTCCCCACCACGATCGGGTACAGCAGGAGCCGCAGCTCATCCAGCAGCCCCTGCCGCAGCAGCGAACCGACCAGGGTGACACTGCCGGTGATCGAGATGTTCTTCCCGGGCTGCTGCTTCAGCCTGGTGAGCTGCGCCGCGACATCACCGGTGATCAGCGTCGAGTTGTTCCACTCCAGCGTCGTCAGGGTGGTGGAGACCACCAGCTTGGGCACGGTGTTGATGTAGTCGGCGAACGGGTCGTCCTGGGCGGTCTTGTCGGGCCAGTAGGCGGCGAACTCCTGGTAGGTGCGTCGCCCCAGCAGCAGCGTGTCGGCCTCGGCCATCTGTGACCCGAGCATCTGCCCCACCTCGTCGTTGAAGTAGGGGAAGCTCCACTTCTCCGGCGACTCCGTGACGCCATCCAGTGACACGTACAGCCCTGCGACGAGCTTTCTCATCTTGCTCTCCTCCGGTGTACTCATGGTGGTTGCGGTCCAGTGGTCTGTTGCGTTCCTCATGCCGACCCGTCGCTGCCAAGGACGACCCTGACGCGGATCTCGTGCAGCGGGCGGCTTGGTCGTGGATCACCTCCCCAGGCGAGCTCAGCCCGTCAGCAGGGCGATGGCGGCCAGCAGGATCCCGATGCCGGACGCCCACAGCGCGCGGACGGCGTTGCGGTGGGCCTGCCGAGCCCATTGGTGGGCTTGCTTGACGGTCTGCTCCTCGCGCTGCACGCGGTGGTAGTGGTCCAGCAGGTCGGTCTCGTGGGCGCAGTCCCGGCAGTGGCCGGGGTCGAAGCTCCCTGGCTGGTGCTGGTGTTCGGTCAGCATGGTCATCCTCCTCGGCGCTGGGATGCCGGTTGCCTGCGGCCGAGACCTGCGCTTGGGCGGCTGGCGCTGCAGCGCAGCCATTCGCTTCCCCGGGCGTAACGCTGCCGGCGCCGTTAGCTGTCGACTCCCGCGGCTTGCCCTTGGTCACCTTCGCTACGTGGGACCCCAACCCGGCCGGGCTGTCTTGGTCGACGCGTGTTGGAGCTCCGCATGGACCGATCCCGTGGCGGCAGGGTCGGTCAGCAGCCGGGCCGCCAGCACCGAGACCCATGCAAAGCCGATCACCAGCGCGACCGCCAGGCGCACGCTGAGCCCGTCCTGGCCGGGCCAGGCGCTCAGCGCCAGGCAGGCCACGCCGGTGGCCGCGCTGTACGCTGCCCAGCCCCGCTGCCTGTGGGCGGCGAACCGGCGGACCAACACGAAACAGGCCACGATCAGCGACAGGAACGCCAGCGGCGGGGCGAAGGCGTGCACGACGGCGTGCCAGCTGAGCTGGTCGGGGATGCCCGCCGGCGCCCCGGGTGGGAAGCCGAGGGCCGGGTCGGCGACGAACACCCCGCCGGCGACCAGCCCCACCCCGTAGCCGCCCACCAGCCGCGGCCCCCAGGTCCCGCCCCGACCGGGATGCAGCACCCGCCGCAGCCCGACCGCGAAGGCGACGGCCAGCAGGCCGGCGACCACGAAGTTGGTGATCTGGATCCAACCCAGGTCGCCCAGGCTGAGCAGGCTGAGCGGATGCCGGCTGAGGTCGAACCCGTCGCGGGACAGCACCTGCAGCAGGGCCACCACGACGTACAGCGGCCCGGCGACCACGCCGCAGGCCAGCAGCGCTCTGGTGACCCTCGTGGTCGTCTCGGAGGATGCACCAGGTGCGCTCGCACCAGGTGTGGTGAGCTCTTGCGTCATCGGTCTTGTCCTTTCGCTTGGTGGTGATCCATGGGTAGGTCGACGTGGGTGCGGCGTGTCTCATGGACGCACCCGTATGGGCCCGGCCCGACCGGGCTAGCTCGTCACCGTCGTCGTGACGCTCGTCCCTGCTCCGTTCCTTTCTCTCGAGCGCTCCTCGCTCGACGAGCGCCCGCGCGAGTCGTTCTGGTCATCGGAGTCACCTTTGGCCGACGGGACGTTCTGGTTGCGGTGGAACAGGTTGGTCGGGTCGTAGCGACCCTTGATCGCCGCCAGCCGCTCCCAGGTCGGCCCCGGGTAGGCCTGGCGGATGCGCGCCGGGCCCTCGTCGCCCAGGAAGTTGACGTACGCGCGGGCGTCACCGTCTCGCAGCGCCGCGGCGAGCCGGTCGACCCAGGCCTGGTGGACCTCCGCCTCCTCGCGAGGCTGGTAGACCGCGGCCACGTTCACCATCAGCCGACTCGCTCGGTGGGCGAACGCGGTGGCCTGGGCGGGCACGCGGGCCATCGCGCCACCCAGCACGCGCAACTGCGCCACCGGCATCGGAGCGGTCGAAGCCTCCAGGTGCTCGACGATCGCCTCCGTCGCGTCGCGATCGACGGCGTCGACCAACATCGTGCGCGCCACCGCGACCGTGTGAGAGCCCTCCTCGGCCGGCTGGAACATCTCCGGGTAGCGCATCGGCCGGACCAGGTCGGCGATCGGCGTCGCCAGCGCCCGGAACGGCGCGACGGCGCGCTCCCCGGCCTCGGCCGGGCCGGCGTAGACCAGCAGGGCCATCACCACCAGCCGGCCGCAGTGTTCGGTGGACACGAACGGCAGTGGTGGGGCGGGCATCACGTTGGCGATGGTCGACAGCTCCTCCGGTGCGGCCTCCGCCTCGGCGATGAAGCCCTCGATCACCTCCGGGGTGGCCGGCAGCAGCAGCATGCCGCCCACGATGGTGGAGACCGGGTGCAGCCGGAACCGGAACCGGGTCGCGACGCCGAAGTTGCCGCCGCCGCCGCGGATCGCCCAGAACAGCTCCGGATGGGTCTGGTCGTCGGTCCGCAGGACCCGGCCGTCGGCGGTCACCAGCTCGGCGGCCAGCAGGTTGTCGATCGTCAGGCCGTGCCGTCTGACCAGGTAGCCGATCCCGCCGCCCAGGGTGATTCCGCCGATCCCGACCGAGCCGGTGTCGCCGAACCCGGTCGCCAGGCCGTAGGCCCCCACCGCGGCTGTGTACTCGCCGGTCGTCAGCCCGGTTTCGGCCCAGGCGGTGCGCCCCTCCGCGTCGATGTCCAGGGCCCGCATCTCCCGCAGGTCCAGCACGATCCCCCCGTCGGTGGTGCTGTGACCGGCCAGGCTGTGGCCGCCGCTGCGGACGGCGAGCTCCAGCCCGCTCTCGCGCGCCAGCAACACCACCTGCGACACGTCGCTGGCGTCGGTGGGCCGGACGATCACCACCGGGCGGTGGTCGGACCGCCCGTAGAAGACGGCGCGCGCCTGGTCGTAGCCGGCGTCGCCGGGGGTGATCACCCGACCGTCGATGGCGGCACGAAGCCGCCGCCGGATCGAGATCGTGGTGGGGTGGGAGGCCAACAACGACACGAGCAACTCCTTCGAGTTCGGGGATCCACCTGCGGCGGAGTTGGGCGCCCTGCTCGCCGGCGAACAGGTCCGTCCAGGTGCTCAGCGCGACTCCGGTTCCCTTGTCACGCCGGCCACGCTATGGAGCCGACCGGGCGTGGGCATCACGCAGAGGTGGAACACCGGGAGGAATCCTGGGCGGACCGGGTGGTACCAGGAGGACGCCTGCCTATGGGATCAGGCGGAGCTCGCGGGCCCGGGCCACGGCTTCGGTGCGGTTGGCCGCGCCCAGCTTGTCGAAGATGTGGCTGGCGTGCTTCTTCACCGTCTCCAGCGTGACCACCAGCTCCCCGGCGATCTCCCGGTTCGGCCGGCCCGCAGCGGGGCTCGACTCGGCCGGTCGCGCCGGAGGCGGCGCGCTCCGGCTCTCCCGTACCGCCGGGGGCGGGCCCGAACGCCCGGACGACCCGGTGCAGGTGCTCCCGCACCGCGCCGGAGCCTGCCGCAACGCGGCCCCGCTGCCGTGCGCCGATGAGGCTGCGCAGGAGCGCGGCCATCGGCGGGCCCTCGTCGGCGAAGACGCGGACGTAGCCCTCCGGCCGAGCCAGTGACAGGGCGTCGGCCAAGGAGACGAGGGCGCCCTGGTGATCCCCGGCCGACTGCAGGGCCAGGGACCGCACGGCCCGGATCTGGATGAGGCTTTGCTGCCGGCCCTGGGACTCGGCCAGTGCCTCGAGGCGCTCCAGCAGTCCAAGGGCCCGATCGGGATCGGGTCCGGCCAGCAGCACCCGGGCCAGCACGAGATGCTCCCGCTCCCGGGCGTACGAAACCTCGTCCTCCGGCCTCAGCCCGCGTTCCTCCGTCCAGCGCGCTGCCTCCCCGGCTCGTCCCTGGGCCAGCAGCAGCCGCGCCCGTTCCGACGGGCCCGGATGCCAAAGGCTGATGGTGTCCGGACTCGGGTACATCCGGCAGGCCTCATTCATGGCTTCCAGGGCGGCCTCCGCCTCTCCGATGGCCTGGCGGATCCAAGCCGACGCCACCAGCCGCTGCGCGAAGAACCAGATCATCTGCCGGCCACGCTCGATGCTCTCGGTCACGTGCCCAAGGGCGTCGTCAAGCTGATCGCGCTCATACAGCACCTGGGCGATCCCCAGGTGCGCCGCAGCCGCGTGGAACGGGGACACCCGGCCGCCCTCGGTGGCAAAGCGCAGCCCCTCCCGGTAGGTTCGCAGGGCCGCGCCGAGCTTGCCCTGCCCCTGCTGCACCTCGCCCAGGGGAAGGCAGGACAGCATCAGCGGATACAGGTCGGGTGCCGCCCTGCCCTCTGCCAGCATCTCGGCGTAGGCTCGCTCGGCATCCGCCAAGCTCCCCCGCATCCAGTCGGCCCACGGCCCCGACAGCCAGCGTGCCCAGAAACGCGGCCCAGACTCCTCCTCGGCCAGATGCGCCAGCGCCGAGCGTGCATACTCGGCCATCCTGTCGGCGTCGCCCCGCGCTCCGACGACCTGGGCACGAAGCAGCGCGATCACCGCCGGCACCTCAGCCACCATGCCGGCATCGGTGGCCACCTCGAATCCCTGCTGCTCCTGGCCGGGGTCGAAGGCGCGCTCGGCCTGCTCCAGGAGACGCTCGGCCGGGTCCAGGTGGCCTCGATGAAACTCCATCAGGCTCTGCGCCAGGCACAGCGCCGGCCGGGATCGCACCACCTCGTCTGACAGCAGCGACAGCCAACGCCCCAGGCGCACGTTCTCTCCGCGGCGGAGGGTCTCATTCGCATGCTGCTCCACCAGCCGCGCCGCCCACGCCGAGTCCCCAGACGCCAAGGCGTGCCGGATCGTCTCGTCGATCAGCCCGTGCTGCTGGCACCAGGCGGCGGCCCGCCGATGCAGCTCTGGCACCCGACCGGCCTCGGCCCCCTGCAGCCGCGCACGCAGCAGATCGCCGAACAGCTGATGGAAGCGCCACCAGCGGCGCTCCGCATCCAAGGGGATCAGAAACAGGTTGGCGCGCTCCAGCTCCTCCAGCAGCTCCTGGCCATCGGCACCCGCGGTGACCGCATCACACAGCGGGCCGCACAGCCGCTCCAGGATCGAGGTCTGCAGCAGGAAGCTCCGCACTCGGTCGGGCTGGCGCTCCAGGACCTCCTCGCTCAGGTAGTCCAGGACATAGCGGTGGGTCCCCGCAAACGCCTCCAGGAAGGCGTCGGGGTCGGGTCGTTCGCGCAGGGACAGGGCGGCCAGCTGCAGGCCCACCGCCCACCCCTCCGTCCGGGTCTCCAGCGCGGCCACGGCCTCCGCAGCCAGGTCCAGCCCCCACACCTCTCGCAGCAGGGCCGCCGACTCCTGGGGGGTGAACCGCAGGTCGGCGGCCCGCAGCTCGGCGAGCTGGCCCCTGGCCCGCAGCCGTGCCAGGGGCAGCGGCGGGTCGATGCGGCTGCTGATCACCACGTGCAGCTGCGGCGGAAGGTGGCCCAGCAGGAAGGCCACGTCGTCGTGGATCGACCCCGACTCCACGTGGTAGTCGTCCAGGACCAGCGCCATCTCCTCGGGCAGGGCCTGGAGCTGGTTGATCAGGGCGGTCACCACGCCCTGGCTGAACAGCACGGTCGGGGCGGTCAGCAGGGGAAGGACGCGGTCGCCGAGGCCGCCGGCCACCCGATCAAGCGCCGCGACCACATACCGCCAGAACCGTGCCGGGTCGTTGTCCTGCGGGTCCAGCGACAGCCAGGCAACCGGCCACCTCGCGCTTGCGGCCCACTCGGCCAGCAGGGTGGTCTTGCCGAAGCCCGCGGGCGTGCACACCAGGATCAACTGGCGGGCCATCCCCTCGTCGAGGCGCTGGACCAGGCGTGAGCGGGCAAGGCGGTCTGGGCGCGTGTGCGGGAGGCTGAGCTTGGTGGCGAGGAGCTCATCGCCCTCACCGGCTGCGGCCTGGTCCGGAGACGACGTGCGTGACTCGGCCATCCCCTCACCCGCCGCGCGTTGGACGAAAGCTCACGGAAGACCACCCGAGTCTAGACCTTGCGGGAACTAACCAAGCAGGTCGGGCGCACCTGCTCGGCGCGCCACCTTCTCCGAGACGACGCCTCAGGCACGCTCCAAGGATTCCACCGGGTGTTCCACCTTTGCGTGACGCCCCGGCGCGATCGGCTCCATACCGTTGGCCTCACGCCAAGCACCGACTGACCGATGGAGGCGGCGATGATCCCGGGTGGCCCGAGGACCGAGTTCGCCGTGAGCGAGCGGATGGCGAACCCCCGCCGCCAGGCTGCGCCTCATCGCCGCAGCCGGTCGGGTCGGTGGCATGGCCAGGTGGGCCGCATCCGCACCCCACGGCAGCACCGTCCACCGTGGCGAGCCCCTGAGTCCCTGACGCAGCGAGGCGATCGGTCGTGAGCGGCGCGAGGTGGCCGGCCCGCTACGAGGTCCGCGTGGACAGCGTCCTGGACGACCACTGGTCGGACTGGTTCGAGGGGCTGCAGATCGACCGCCAGGGTGGCCAGACCATCCTGTCCGGCACGCTGCCCGATCAGTCGGCCCTGCACGGAATCCTCGACAAGGTACGCGACCTCGGCCTCTCCATCATCACGGTGCGGCGCATTCCGCCCGAGGAAGAGAAGGGAGAGCAAGGATGAGACGCATCCGCATCCAACGGCCGAAGCGCAAGCGGGAACGCCGATGGCTCGAGGTTCTCCCTCTTGAGCCACAAGACCCCGACATCGTTCGAGCCAAGGCGCTCTGGCACGGGCCGTCCGTTGGTAAGGACCCGCAGGCAGATCCAGGAAGAAGTGCATGAGCCGATGACCCCCACGATCGAGGCCGCCGGCCTCATCAAGCGGTTCGGCAAGACCCGCGCGCTGGACGGGCTGGACCTTGTGGCCGAGCCCGGGCAGGTCGTGGCCGTGCTCGGCCCCAACGGCGCGGGCAAGACGACCTTTGTTCGCGCGGTCGCGACCCTGCTTCGTCCCGACCGCGGTTCGCTGCACGTTGTGGGCCACGACGTGGGTCGCGAGCCCGAGGCGGTGCGGCGGGCCATCGGCCTGGCCGGACAGTCCGCCGCGGTGGAGCCCGCTATGACCGGGCGGGAGAACCTGGAGATGGTGGCCCGGCTGTTCGGCCACAGCCGTCGCTCGGCCCGGTCCAGCAGCGCGTCCGTGCTCGAGCAGCTCGGCCTGACCGATGCCGCCGACCGGCTGGCGCGCACCTACTCCGGCGGGATGCGCCGCAAGCTGGATCTGGGGGCGAGCCTGGTCGGCGCGCCGCGGCTGCTGCTGCTGGACGAGCCCACGACCGGGCTGGATCCGGGCGGCGGCGTTCGGTGGGCCGCCTACGAACCGGCCAGGACCGTCCAGGGGCACACGCAGACCCACGCGGCGGCGGAACGCGCCGCCCCAGCAGGCCGAGCAGGACCTCCTCCAGCGTTCGGGTGGACTCCTCGCGGCGTGCCGGTCGCGGCGGCCGGTGATTCCGGCTGGCCCGAACGGTTCTGCCGGCGCTACGGGAGCACCTCGAGGGCCGACCCCGACCAGGCTGGCCAGAAGCCATACGAGCGACTACCACCACCAGACAGCGCCCAGCATCCCGATCTGACCTCTTGGAATGCTCTTGCGAGCTGGAGCGAAGGAGACCAGCCATGACCCAGCAACCCACGCCAGGCACGACCGACAAGGACGAACAGGAGATCCGCGAGCTCATGGCCCGACTATCCGGCAGCTGGGCTCGGGGCGACGCGCAGGCCTACGGTGCCGAGTTCACCGACGACTGCGACTACGTCGCCTTCGACGGCACCCGGTTTCGCGGTCCCACCGAACCCCACACCCACCTGGCGCGGCTGTTCGACACGGTGCTGAAGGGCAGCCGGCTGGAGGGGGAGGTCGAATCCGTCCGGTTCGTCACCCCGCAGGTCGCGGTGGTGCACTGGACCGGCTCGGTCGCCTACCCCTGGCAGCAGCGGGTGCGGCGCCGCCGGCAATCCCGGCAGACGCTGGTGGTGGTGCGGCGCGATGGCCGCTGGCAGGCCACCGCGTTCCAGAACACCCGGGTGCGGCCGCTGCCCCAGCAGGGCCTCGGCTTTGCGCTGGCGACGCGGTTGATCCGCTGGCGGGCCGCACGGGCACGACGGGCGCCGCGCTGACCGCGGTGACGGCTGCCCGCCAAGACCCACACCGCCTACACCACCCACAACTGGCGGCGCCTGGTCAAGCTGAAGCGGCCCTACGATCACGACAACCTCTTCCACCTGGGCCACAACATCCCACCGACACCACCAGCCGGCCTGAACACGGCCTGAGGACGCCGACGTCGCAGCCAAGCAGACGGAGCCGTGGCCGCGTAGTGGCCCGCGAACCAGCCGCCGACCTTGAACCTGAAGGAAGCCTCCGCCGTGCCGCTTGCGCCAGTCGACCGGCTGCTGGAGGCGTTGCCCCGGCTGGCCCGATCGTGCCGGGCCGACGACGGACCTCCTGCTCGGGCTGGGCCAGAGCCGCAAGGAACGTAGCACAGACCCGTAAGCCCCAGGCCGTCGAGAGCCACACCATCCATACCGCAAACGCCCGTGCCTGATCACCCCGGCGCGGCCCGGCCAGGCAGACCACCACCGCGACCTGGTCCCCTCAAGGTCAGCGGGCGCTCGCACGACCGGACGCCCATGGTCTGCCGAGGTCCACGATCAGAGCAAGCCACCCTGCCACTTCTAAAGCCGGCAGCTCACCCGGTCAGCCGATCCTGCCTCGCAGCCGCTCGGCAAGGGCGGTGTAGCGGCGCCCGGCGCCCTGGGTGCGGACTGCCTTGGCCAGGGCGCGCTTGCTGCCGACCAGGACCACCAGCCGCTTGGCCCTGGTCACCGCGGTGTAGAGCAGGTTGCGCTGCAGCATCAGCCACGCGCCCATCACCAGGGGGACGACCACGCACGGATACTCGCTGCCTTGGGAGCGGTGGATGCTGACCGCATAGGCGTGGGTCAGCTCGTCCAGCTCGTCGAACCCGTAGCCGACCTCCTCGTCCTCGTCCAGCAGCACGCGCAGCTCCTGGTC
>WNFV01008083.1_pt1 | contig 11964 bp, 12 predicted proteins | sample 5400101 | NCBI WGS metagenome assembly WNFV01 (sample SAMN13153361, study PRJNA577476) | soil metagenome | isolation source: 115 cm soil or saprolite under grassland replicate 1 | place: USA:California | collected 2016-06-15
AGACGTGCTCGATACCGCCAAGGAATCGATGGATCTGCACCGCGCCTACTTCGGCGGCATGGCGCACGCGATGGCGCAAGCGTCCTAGTTCGGAGGAATGCCATGAAGCTCGAGGAGTTGGACAGCCAGCTAGAGCACAATCAACTGTCCGGGTTCTGGCGCACGCGGGTGCCGCCGCATTCGTCGGAAGCGCCCTATCTGTGGAAGTGGGAGCCACTGCTCGACGGCCTGCTCAAGGCGAGCGAGACGATCGGCATCGAGCAAGCCGAGCGGCGCGCCATTCGGGTGGTCAATCCCCATCTGCCGACCAAGTCGACGTCGCACACACTGCAAGTCACTTTCTCGATCGTAAATCCCGGTGAGGTGGCCAAGGCGCACCGGCACAACATGGCGGCGATCCGCTTTGTCGTGCAAGGCAAAGGAGCCTACACTGCAGTCGAGGGCGAAAAATTTTTCATGGAAGAGGGCGACCTGATTCTCACGCCTAACTGGACTTGGCACGATCATCACAATGAGTCCGAGGATCCAATCATCTGGCTCGACGGCCTGGACGGGCCGCTGATTCAGTCGCTCAATATTCTTTTTTTTGAAGAGTCCGAAATCCAGGCACGACCGATCACTCGGCAAACCGGTGAGTCGCTCAGCCGCTTGGGATTCGCCCGGGCGCCAAAAAAAGCGGAAACGCATCTGCGCGGCGTTCCATTCCGCTTCGCGTGGAAGGATACCTACACGGCGCTCAAGGCGATGACCGACGGCGACCGCGATCCCTACGACGGCACGTTGCTGCGCTACATCAATCCCTCGACCGGCGGATACACCTATCCGACCATGTCCTGCGAGGTCCAGTTATTCAGGGCCATGGAAGCGACCTTGCTTCATCGTCATACCAGCACGGCGATCTATCACGTTTTCAAAGGTCGAGGCCGCACCAAGGTCGGTGAAGGATATCTCGAGTGGAAGAAAGGCGACACGTTCGTCGTGCCGCTCTGGCAGTGGCACGGGCATGAAAATCTTTCCAACGACGAGGCGATTCTTTTTTCGATCAATGATCGGCCGATCATGGACGCGCTACAGCTCTACCGGGAAGAAGCGGCACACTAGCGATTCCTTTTTTCTCGTTTCGACGCGCCGACGCGCCCCAAGCAAAATATGAGCTCGCCGACAAAAATTAGGCTTGCGAGCCGCGCCTACGACGGCGTGCTGCCAATCCTGCGCCGCCAAATGGGAATTCCCGGCTTCGAGTTTGAAGTGACAGAAACCGAAGATGTGCCGGGCATGTTCTCGGGCATGTTCCGGGGCCAGTTCGATCTCTCGGAGATGTCCCTGGGCGAATTGATCTATTACACCTCCAGAGGCAAGGCCGACTTCATCGCGATTCCCGTCTTTCCTTCGCGCATGTTCCGCCACGGGTTCGTCTTTGTTCGCAAGACCGCCGGCATAAACCGACCGGCCGATTTGAGCGGCAGGAGGATCGGGTTTCTCCGCTGGGTGCAGACCGCGGCGATCTGGATGCGCGGCATGCTGATCGACGAGCATGGCGTATCGGCGAAAGATTCCCAGTGGTACGTCGCGTCGATACATCATTGGGACGAGCACGATCCCGGCGCGACGGTGGAACCGCGCGACGGCTCGGTGATCCGGATGATCGAAAACAGCGGCAAAGGCACAACGGAACGGGCCTGCCGCGCACTTTTTGATGGTCAGATCGATGCGTTGGGAGTTACCGAGTCGCAGGTTGCGACTTTGCTGGCAAATAATTCGGTTAAAAAGTTGTTCGAAAACTCCCGCGAAGTGGAAGTGGGTTATTTTCGTAAGACGAGAATTTTGCCGATCATGCACGTTCTCGCGCTGCAAAAGAGCTTGGTCGAAAAATTTCCCGAGCTGCCGGAAAAGCTGTTTCGTCTTTACGTCGACGCAAAGCATTGGGCACAGCGGTGGCGCCGAGCGATCCCCAGTCTCGTTGAGGCTTGGCCCAACCGCTATATCGCCGACGAACAGCAAATCTTTCAGACCGATCCGTGGGCCTACGGCTTAGAAGCCAACCGGCATGTGCTCGACAAGTTTCTCGCTTATTGCCATGCCCAGGGCATTACGGCGAAGAACATCGCCGTTGAAGAAATCTTTCATCCGACCACGCTCAAGTTGGTCGAATAGGTTTCGCAGCTCATCGTAGGGAGTTTCCTATGGCGACGGCGACGGCAACGGCGAGTAGCCCCACCACCACGAATCCTTGCGACCTGCGCGATTGGCTCAAAGAGGTCAAGCGGCTCGAGCAACTCGAGCAGATCTCCGGCGCCCATTGGGACCTGGAGATCGGCGCGCTGACGGAAATTATTCTTGAAAGAATGCCGACGCCGCCGGCGCTCCTCTTTGACAACGTTCCCGGATTCGATCCCAATCGCCGTGTGCTCGCGAACATGCTCGAAACTTTGGAGCGGACCGCGCTGACGTTGAATTTGCCCGCGGATTTGAAAACGATTCCTCTGATCGACGCGTTGCGGGCACGCTTGCGCGCCATGCAGCCGATCAAACCCAACGTCGTTTCGACGGGTCCGGTGTTTGAGAACATCGAGCGGGGCGACGAGATCGATCTTATGAAGTTTCCGGTACCGCGCTGGCATGCGGGCGACGGCGGACGCTATTTGGGCACGGCCCATCTTGTCGTTACCCGCGATCCTGAAACCGCTATCGAGAACGTCGGATGTTACCGTGTCATGCTGCAGGAAAAGGACAAAGTGGGGCTCTACATCTCGCCAGGCAAGCACGGCAAAATGCACTATGAAAAGGCGATGAAGGCAGGCCAGCCCTTCCCAGTAGCGATGGCCTTCGGTCAACATCCGTTATTGTTCATCGCTTCGTCCCAGGCGGTGCCCTTCGGCGTCAATGAGTATGATTGGACCGGCGGGGTGCTCGGCCAACCGATCGACGTCATAAAGGGACCGCTCACCGGGCTCCACTTTCCGGCCAACGCCGAGCTCGTCATCGAAGGCGAAATCATTCCGGGCGAATCGATGCAGGAGGGTCCTTTCGGTGAGTGGCCCGGTTATTACGCCAGCGCGCAGCGCGCCGAACCCTTTGTCCGTGTCAAAGCGCTTTACCATCGCAACGATCCGATCATCTGCGGGGCGGCGCCGTTCAAGCCGACAATTCACGGCATGTATCGCTCCTGCTTGCGCGCCGCGACCGTTTGGAACGGTATGGAGCAAGCCGGTGTGCCGGACATCAAAGGCGTTTATCTGCCGCCGACGGCGCAGCGCTTTATGATCGTGGTTGCGATCAAACAAAGATATCCCGGTCATGCGAAACAAGCCGCTCTAATCGCCTGCCAGTGCCATGCCGGCGCCTATTTAGGCCGCTACGTAGTCGTCGTGGACGACGATATCGATATCACCGACGTCAACGAAGTACTCTGGGCGATCGCCACGCGCTCGGACCCGGCGACTTCCGTCGATATTCTCCGGCGCACGTGGAGCGGCCCTCTCGACCCGATCATCCCGCCGGGGAGCAAGGGCCATAACTCGCGCATGATCATCGAAGCGGTGCGGCCATGGGAATGGCGCGACAAGTTTCCCGCTACCAGCGCCATCAGCGACGAAACACGAAACGAGTATGCCACGAAATGGCAACGCCAGCTCGCGCAGGTCCAGGCGCGCCATGGCCCAGGGCGAGGGCGCGGCGAATAGCAGGCTGAAAAAAGCTTCATCGGACATTCAGTTGAGGATTGAAGGATGGAAGATGGCGATCCTCGATTTGCCATTCTCGATCTTCGTTCATGGAAACCGAGCTGTGCCCATTTTCTCGCCTGTCGAGAGATCCTTTTTTGCCCGTCCAATCGAAGTTTTTCTGCAGTGGATAAAGTGCGACTCATTCGTCACGTGCTCTGTCAATGTTGTCGCTGGCCCGTGTACGAGTCGGGCCACCGCTTTTGGTCCTACCCTATTGATTTTGCTAATTTCGTCAGGGTAGTTGGCCAAAATTGCTGATTTTGTACAACGCTCACCCGCCGAAAACCGAACTAATTGGCCAATTTTGTCCGCGACAGGTGTACCGTCGCGCTTTTAGGCCGTTAGTTACATTTTTCCGCCCCGCCAAGGAAATCTTTGGAAAAATCGGGCCTTATCGAATGAGAGAGGACTCTTAAAGCGGTTTGGCATAGGACATGCTCATGGAACCCTCTCGGTGAGCAATCACTAGCCATTTTGTTTAAGAAAAGGAGAATGACCGAATGGAAGAAATCATGACACCCTCAGAGGTCGCCGCACTGCTCAAGATACATCTCAAAACGGTGTATAAGCTTGCTGAAAAAGGCGTGATTCCGGGTAACCGCATCGGTCGCAGCTGGCGCTTCAGCCGTAGTGATGTCCTGGAGCTGGTTTCCACCAAGTCTATGGGCTTGTCGGATAACGGCGAATCAGTTATGCACTCAGCGGCAGGTGGCGCAAAGTAATCCTAATTTCTTTGACCCTCGGTTCATTGAGTGGAAGAACTAGATCCAATCAAGCAGCTGCAGAGTCTCATCGAAGATCGCGGAAAGGTGCTGGAAAAAATATCCAGCATTCATTCCGCCTTGGGTTCGATCGTCAACTCGACCGCCACGACGCCGCCGGCGTCGCAGTCACCGCCAGAAGCTGTCCCGGCCGCGGAAAATAAATCCGTCCAGCATGTTGAAGATCGCTTATACGGCCGGCTCGTTCAGACGCTGCATGATATGCAGGCGCAGTTAGAAGAGCGGGTGCGCCCGCTGGCGCAGCAGACGGTCGGGCTAGAAGTGGCGCGCTTGCGCGAACAGGTGGAGCAGGATCAAGGCGCGTTGCTTGAATGTCTCGCACGCATCGACCAATGCATCTTGAGCTGCACGGAGCGCATCGGTGAGTATCAAAAGAGACACTCCGAACTCACAAGGCTGAACCAACGTCTTGCCACGTTTGGCTCCGAGCCTCAACCGCTGCCCGAACAACCGCCGCCGGAGAATGCCGGCGAAATGATTCACTCCCGTCTCGAAGAGCTACGGCTCAAAGGCAAAATCTAAAAAAGTCATTCCGACAGACGAAGGCCAGTAAACGATCTTACGGATCGGCGCAGAAAAATGGACGTCGTTCTTATTGACTGCCCCTTTAGCAACAGCGCGCCTCCGTTGAGATCTCCTCGCCATGACCATCGGCGCGAGACGCATCAACCCATCCACAATTATTAAGTCTTGATCGTCTCCCATCTCCGGTCCGATGGCATTTGCTTCATAATTTCTCGCCCCACAGCCGTTTGAGAAAGCCGCTGTCTCTCAGTTCGTTGGTGAAACGGGAATCGTAGAACTCCTCGGTTTTTACCGAATGAGGCAGCGGCATCGATTTGTTGATCAATGCGAGTATTAGCTCGATGCCTTTGGGGTCGATTTGCAGAGTTCTTTCGACAGCCTTCGACTCGGACTCGATGGCGTAGGCATTTACCTCGCGGTCTTCGACTTTGGTGTATTTGGCGACGATCTGGTTGGTGCCTTCCGCGTTGATAAGAAAATAGTGCATCGCTTCGGCGTACGCTCGCATGAATTTCGCTAGATCTGCCTGCTTGCGCTCTACCGTGTTGCGCGCAGAGAGTAGCACCGTCGAGGCAAAAGGAATTTTCAATGCGGTAATGTCCAAAATCACTTTGAAGCCCAAGCGCTGCGCGAACAGATCGTGCGGCGCGCTGGTGGTGACGGCATCAATGGTTCCCGCCTTAAGCGCCGGGATTCCCTGGCCGATGCTGCCTAACTGGACGTAGTTCAAATCTTTGAGCGGATCCATGTTGAACCGCGCGAGCGAAGCTTGGGTGAACATGTCCGGGTTGGAGCCGATGCGGTCGATTCCGAGGCGCTTGCCTTTGAGATCTTGGACGCTGGCAATTTCTTTCTTGCCGACGATCGCTCCGGTCATGCGGTTTTTGCTCTGGCCGATCATGACGAGACTCTTGGCGCCGCCCGCGATCGCGCGTATGGGAGCAAATCCGCCGATGATTCCGACATCGACGTCGCCCGACAGAATTGACGTAGTTCCGAGGGGGCCGGAGGCGATGAAAACCAGTTTAACGTCCAAGCCTTGCTTCTTGAAAAATCCGGCTTCTTTGGCGATCCACATGGGCGCCATGGAGACCACCGGCGCGGTGTAGAACGCTGTGAGAGTCGACGACTGTGCCCAACTGTCTCTGGCCGCGCTAACGGCGGCGAGGAGAATTCCGACAGATGCAACGATCTTCTGAATAGTAGCCATGACGTGCCCTCCCTTTCCGTCTCCGGACACGCGGATTGAAACGGCGGTTCGTCACCTTTCGCCTGTCCACCGGGCCTGGAACCGAATACTCCAAGCCGAGGACAATGTCCATATGTCGCGTGAAAGGCGGACCCGCGACCTAAGATTGACAGAGGTGTTCGCGATCAAATAGGTTTGGCAACGACGGCGGGGACAATTCATCAAGTCGCTCCGGGCCGCGTCGGAGATAATGAGCAGGCTACGATGATGAGTGAAAACAAAAACTGGCGCGTCGACGTGCATCACCACGTGGTGCCGCCCCAGTTTGCGGATGATTCCATGCCGATCAAACTTCCGGATATTGACGTGCAGCTGCGCTCGATGGACCGTTGGCACATTCAAACGGCCGTCACCTCGCTCACACCCCGCGTCTTGTTGAAGAATCGACATCAGCTTGGCGACGCGGCGCGCACCTGCAATGAATTCCAAGCGCAGATGGTGCGCGAGCATCCGGCGCGCTTCGGTGCCTTCGCTCTACTCCCTTTGCCGGACGTCGACGCCGCGCTGGAAGAAATATCCTACGCGCTGGACGTGCTGCGTCTCGACGGCGTCGGGATGTTTTCGAGCGTGACCGACACTTACTTGGGCAATCCGTTGTTCGATCCGGTCTTCGACGAGCTCAACCGGCGCAAGGCGGTCGTGTTCATTCACCCCACTCACTGCGAAGCTCCCGAGCATACCGGCTTGCGCGCTCCGCCTTTCGTCGTCGAATACGTGTTCGACACGACTCGGGCGATCGTGAATCTGATTTTCACCGGCACGCTCAAACGCTGCCCCGATATCCGCTTCATCGTCGCCCACGGCGGCGGCACGGTGCCGTTTCTAGCGCAAAGAATCTCGATGTTAGAAGGGCATCGCCATGCCAAAGGCGTGACGGATGTGCTGCCCACACTTCGCTCGCTCTATTACGAGATCGCCAGCACCACCGCCCAGTTCGCGCTTCGTTCCTTGCAAGAGGTCGCCGACCCGACGCATATCCTCTGGGGCTCGGATTTACCGTTTGTTTACGGCGAGAGATTGCAGGAGGAAGTCGATCATTGGGAAGCTTACGATGGCTTCGATGCGACGGCGCGGCTCAATGTGGAGCAGCTTAACGCGGTCAAACTTTTTCCGCGCTTTGCACTGGCGGCGGGTGAGTTACGTATCCGACCTTAATGACTCTATTCGCGAGGTGAACCGATGAACGTGATCCGAAGATGGCGAAGAGTTCTGCTTGGCCTATTGATTCTTTGCGCAGCCTTCGCAGGGCCCGCGCGGATCGGTTGGACTGCCGAAGCGACCCGCTTCCTCGTCAGTTACGGCGGCACCGCCGGCTACCAGTTGCCCCTGTGGGTCAACAAGGAATTGGGCTTTAGTAAAAGGTACGGCTTGGATCTGGAAATCATTTTGATTCAGGCAGGATCGCCTAATATTCAAGCGCTGCTCGGCGGCAGCCTTCAATTGACTCAAACGGCGGCATCTTCGGCGGTGATCGGCGCGTCACAGGGCGCGCCGGTGGTGATCGTTGCGACCTTGGAAAATAAGCTGCCGATGCTGCTCATCTCCCGTCCTGAAATTAAGGAGCCGCAGCAGTTGCGCGGCAAAGTCATCGGTATCAACCGGTTCGGTGGCTCCAACGACGCGGCCGTGTTGATGGCGGTGAAAGCCTGGAAAATGCAGCCGAGCGACATCAAGATGCTCCAAACCGGAGGAACGTCGGCGCGCATGGCGGCGCTGATCAGCAAAAAGGTCGATGCGACGGTGCAGTCCTATCCGGAAATTTACCAAGCGCGCAAGCTCGGCATGAACGTTTTAGCCGATATCGGCGACTTCGGTTATTACACAAACACATCCAACATCGTGACTCGCTCTTATCTTCAGCAGAACCGCGCAGCGGTAAAGGGTTTCATCAAGGGCCAGATCGAAGGCATGCACTACGTCAAGACCAACAAAGAGGGAAGCCTGAAAATTCTCAGGAAGCATCTTCAGATTACCGACGCCGAAGCCGTCGAGGGGACGTATGAATTTTTTGCCAAGCGTTTGCTCAGATCGCCGCGCACGGAGTTGGAAGGAATCAAAAATATTCTAGTATCGATCGACGCGGGTCAGAAAAACCCGGCGGAGTTTATCGATATGAGCCTGATCGACGAGATCGAGAAGGAAGGTTTCGTGCAGAAACTGTACGGGAACTGAAGAGCGGAGGAATTGGAGTGATGGAGTAGTGGAGTGATGGGCCCGAAAGACAATACTCCAGCACTCCATTACTCCAACCACGCGTCAGCTTAAGGAGATTCGGATGTCATCCAAGCTCAGATTATCGGTCGCGTGCGGCGATTATGAGATTATCCGCGCGCTCAAGGAGGGAACGGTCCAGGCGGACGGCCTGGAGCTCGTGATATTGACCGCGCACGGACCGCGCGAACGTCACTGGCGCATGGCGCGCAATCTCGAGTACGACGTCTGCGAATTCAACGTCGGCGCTTACTTGATGGCGCGCGAGCACGGCGTCGCGATTACGGGAATACCCGTCTTTCTTCATCGGAGATTTCGCCACGGCTTTGCTTTTGTCAATGTCAATTCCGGCATCAAGACGCCGAAAGACCTGATCGGCAAACGGGTGGGCGGCACCAACTTTCAACCGGCGGGCAATATTTGGCTGCGCGGCATTTTGGAGGAGCAATACGGCGTGCCGCACAGGGAAATCACCTGGGTCGTCGATCGCAGCGAAGACGTCGAATTCACGCAGCCGCCGGGATTAAAAATCGAAATGATTCCACCTGGAAAACATATGGACACGATGCTCGCCGAAGGCGAAATCCCGGCGATGATCAACCCGTATATTCCCAGGCCGATCGTCAACGGCGACCCGCGAGTCACGCGCCTGTTTCCCAACTACAAAGAGGTCGAGCGCGAATATTTCCAACAGACGGGGATCTTTCCAATCATGCATGTGACCGTCATCAAGCAGGAGATCGTCGATAAATATCCCTGGGCGGTGGTGAGCTTGGCGAAGGCGTTCGAAAAAGCCAAGCAAGTTTGTTATCAGCGCGTGGTCAATCCGCGCATCGTGCCGTTAGCGTGGTTTTCCCATCAGTGGGATGAAGAGCGTAAAGCGCTGGGGCCCGATCCCTGGGCTTACGGCTTGGGCGAGGCCAACCGGAAAAACCTCCAGACGATCATTCGTTACTGCCATCGGCAAGGACTGATCAAAAAAGAAATGACCATCGAAGAGCTTTTCTTCGACACCGATCCGGGCGACGCCGGGGGCGACGAAGGGCATTACTGATTAAGAATCGACCATGTTTTGTTTTTGATTCGCGCATGGAACTTAAGTGGACATTTTCCAAGCACGAAATCCGAAATTCGCATTTTGAAATTATAGGATAATCCTCGCGAGAGGAGAAAAGCATGAAAACCGTTGCGCACTCGATAAGCAAGTTTCTTCTCTTGGCAGTTTACCTCCCATTCCTGTGGGTATCCGATGCGGCTCATGCGGCGGAAGGCTTGCAAAAACTCCGTGTCGCCTACGCGGCGATCACCGCAGCGTTCTCGATCCCGTGGATCGCAAAGGAAGCTGGTATATTCCAGCGCCATGGTTTGGATGTCGAGCTGGTATACATCGCCGCCGGTTCACGGGCGGTTCAAACCTTGGTCGGTGGGAGCATAGACATTGCAGCCATCGGTGGCCCGGCGGGTGTGGATGCCAAACTTGCCGGAGCGGACACGGTCTATGTCGCGATCCCGGTCAACCGTGTGCTCGTATTCACGGTGGCGGCGCCGCAAATCCAGCGGATCGAGGAAATGCGCGGCAAGAGCATCGGTGTTACCCGCATCGGCACCGTCACAGACTTTTTTACTCGCCTGTATCTCCGTCAAAATGGGCTCGTACCGGACCGCGACGTCATGATTAGGCAGGCCGGCGGTCTGCCAGAGATCGTAGCCGCGCTCAAAGCGGGACAAATCGAAGGCGGGACCTTCGGCTTTCCGGCGGTGCTGCACGCGCGCGCCGCGGGCTTCCGCGTTCTGGTAGATTACAATGCTGCAGGATACCGTTATCCGCTTTCCACCGTCATCGTGACGCAAAAACTCCTCCGCACTCAGGAGTCCGCCGTCCGTCGTTTCCTAGAGGCGCACATCGAAGCGGTACATCGATTCAAGACCGATCCCAACTTCGCGATGAGCGTCATCGGAAAATATACCCAAACTACCGACCGGTCGATGCTCGAGGAAACCCAGCGAGTCTATGCCTCAGCTTTCGAACTGGTGCCCTACCCGGACATCGAAGTGATGAAGCTGGGCTTAACACAGGTAGCCGAAACCAATCCGCGCGTCCGCGCCGTCGATCCGAAGGAATTTGTCGATCCGCGATTGCTCCGTGAAATTGAAGCGAGCGGATTCGTCAAGCGGTTGTACGGGGAGGGGAAGTGAACAAATCGGCATGGTGGAATGATGGAGTGGTGGGTATCGAATGCATCACTCCATTACTCCAACACTCCAGTACTTCAGTTTTGATCCAGTCATCTTGTGCGTATTAACATCGTTGGCGCCGGCCCGGCCGGTCTCTTGTTTGCGCTGCTGATCAAGCGGCGCTATCCCGCGTGGCGCGTCCAAGTTTTTGAGCAAAATCCGCCCGACGCTACTTTCGGCTTCGGCGTGGTGTTTTCCCAGGGGGCGCTCGCATTTCTCGAGCGCGACGTGGCGGATGTGCACGCGCAATTGATGCATCGCCTGGAATCATGGCCGATGCAGCGCATCGTTCACCGCAGCGAGCGTGTCGAAATAGACGGCAACGGATTTTCCGCCATCGGCCGGCTGGAGCTCAATCAATTTCTCGACGCGCTGTGCCGCGCGGCAGGCGTGGGCATCGAATACCAACACATCATTGATTCACTTGCCGAGGTGAAAGACTGCGATCTCCTCATCGGCGCCGACGGCGCAAATTCATTTGTGCGCCGGGCGCTGGAAACGGAATTCCAACTACGAGTCGAGTGGCTCACCAACCGCTTCGCCTGGTACGGCACGGCTCAATTGTTCGAATGCCTAAGCCTAACCTTTCGCGCGAACGAAGATGGCCATTTCGTCGCGCACCATTATCGCCATGGCCCGGCGATGAGCACCTTTGTGGTGGAGTGCGATGAGGTTACATGGCGCCGCGCCGGGCTCGATAGCATGTCCGACGAAGAAAGCCGCGTTTACTGTGAGCGTGTATTCGCGCCTGATCTGGCCGACCATCCGCTCGTGTCCAACAAATCGATCTGGCGGCAATTTCCGCTGCTCGCCACCCATCGATGGCACATTGGCAATACTTTGCTGATCGGCGACGCGTTGCGCACGGTGCATTTTTCCATCGGTTCCGGCACACGCCTCGCTTTCGAAGACGCCATCGCCCTCGACCGCGCCTTCGCTGAAGCCGCCGACGACGTGCCGATGGCGCTCGCGGCATTCGAGCGTGAACGGCGACCGGTTGTGGAAAAAATTATCTCTGCGGCCAACGCCAGCTCATACTGGTACGAGCGCTTGCCTGACAAGATGGCCATGGAGCCTTGGCAGCTTGCCTACGACTATATGACACGCAGCGGGCGCATGACCGACGGGCGCCTGCGCGAGCTGTCGCCGAAATTCATGGCGCAGGTGGCAGCCGAACGGAAGCGCGTCGAATCGATAAGAATCTAGTGTAGTGTCTCTGAATTAATGGAATTTATCC
>WNFV01022727.1_pt1 | contig 11962 bp, 7 predicted proteins | sample 5400101 | NCBI WGS metagenome assembly WNFV01 (sample SAMN13153361, study PRJNA577476) | soil metagenome | isolation source: 115 cm soil or saprolite under grassland replicate 1 | place: USA:California | collected 2016-06-15
CGCATTGGAATGAAGAAAACCTGATCGCACAAGCTGAGTAAATCCGGATCTACTCCAGTAATTTCATTCCCTGCTACCAACACAAATTTTTCATTTTCTGTTTTTTGTTTTGCGCTTTGAATGGAAATCGAACGACCATCTTCTTCCATTGCAAATAAGCTGTATCCTTCAGACTTCAAGGTCTGGGCTGCGAGTACCGCGTTTTTATGGTAAGTCCAACTTACTGTTTCTTCCGCTCCAAGAGATGTTTTCCTTACCGCCTCACTATCAGGCGTAGGTGTAATGCCGCAAAGGTGCAAATGTTTTAAGCCGAATCCATCCGCTGTTCGGAAAATGGATCCAACATTCCAGGCTGAGCGGATGTTATCGAGTAATGCCTCCAGATGCAGAGAAGGCTGGTTAAGCGGTGAGATGGTCTCGTAAGTGAGACCACGCGTCAAGACCACTCTTGTATTGCCAAGGCAAGATGGGCAACGAGTCCCAAATGAATGGCCTTCGGTAAGCGGATAGCGTAGCCCGCAGTTAGGGCATTCGCGGATTTGGTAGGATATAGTCATCTACCTGATTATATTCATCATGATACATTCAACCAAGTGTTATATCGTGTACAATAAGTTGAGGGTCCGCGGTGATGCGTAAACTTGTCCCTGGCTTTATTCTTGAAAAGTATCGATCCGGTGAGCTGCGCGGCTCATTGCAGGCCGCGGGGTTATTTGTTGATCTTTCCGGATTTTCGAGAATGGCAGATTTCCTTGCACAGTACGGTCAAAACGGGGCCGAAACATTGACCGAAGTAATGCGCCACGTGTTTGATCCTATGGTGGACGCAGTCTACGCTCACGGGGGATTTGTCGTTGGGTATGCCGGGGACTCGTTCACTGCTATTTTCGCCGAAAAGCCGGATGAAGCTCCAGCGATGACGCGCAGTTTGGCCGCGGCTGTGAAGATGCAGGAGCTTCTCCGCTCTTCTCCAGAGATCCAAACGCGTTACGGTAAATTCCCGATTTCATTTAAAGTAGGCTTGGGTTATGGCGAAACACGGTGGCAGTTGTTCACTTCCGCAAATGGAAAGCATGCCACATTTTGTATCCGCGGTGAAAGCGTGCGGAGCGCAGTGGTTGCAGAGGAACAGGCCCAACCGGGCAAGATTATCGCCTATGAAACTGTATATGAGGCTGTCAAGGACATGGTGGATGCTGTGCCTGTGGAGGATTGTTATCGGATTGAAAACGTAAAAGCCGAATTGCCTGCATTCCGCTTTGTACCGGACCCTGAGCCGGATCCGGATCTCATGCGCATTTTCGTTCCCGATGAAATTTTGCACCTGCCGATGATGGGTGAGTTTCGTGAGGTTGTCAATGCATTCGTTGATATCCCTGCAGGAATCTCAGACGAAGCTCTGGTGGCTCCCTTTATGGAAACGGTATATGTTTTGCAGGAGCGCTATGGTGGATTCTTTTTGCGACCCGATCTTGGTGACAAAGGCTTTAACCTGTTGATGTTTTGGGGGGCACCCACAGCACACGAGACGGATATTGTGCGCGCCATCAACTTTGTGCTTGAGTTGGTAAAGCGGACAAGGCTGGATTATCGAGCAGGCTTAACCTATCGTATTGCGTATTCTGGATTTGTGGGTGCACAGTTACGGGAAGATTACACTGCATATGGATGGGGCTTAAACCTTTCTGCCCGCTTGATGGAGGCTGCTGGAACAAACGAAATCTGGATGGATGAAGAGATTGCCCGCCGTGCCGGTACACATTTCGATATTAAATATCTTGATGAATTTTATTTTAAGGGATTTGCACGCAAGCAAAAAACGTTCAAGCTTGTAGGGCGCAGAGAATTGTCAGAAAAGATTTATCAGGGAGAAATAATTGGTCGTCACGCCGAGATGGAAATTCTCAGTTCATTTCTTGAGCCGCTGCAGGAAGGCCAGTTCGCAGGTGCGATGGTTATTCAAGGGGACGCGGGAATCGGCAAGAGTCGGCTGGTGCATAATTTTCAAACATCTAATTTGATGCCATCACAAGTGAATTGGATCCTTTGCCAGAGCGACGAAATTTTACGTCAATCTTTTAGCCCATTTAAGAGCTGGTTATCAAAGAAGTTCAATTACCTCGAAGGGCGATCAAATGATGTTAACCTCCGATCCTTTACCGAAATTTTGCAGGAATTAATTGATGTGACGCCTGATCCTAATCTGGCCGCCGAATTGACTCGCACAGGTTCGATCCTTGCAGCGCTGTTGAACCTTTCGCAGGATAACTCGCTTTACCAGCAATTGGATGCCAAGGGCCGTTATGAGAATACTCTCATTGCCTTAAGTGCCTTATTCCGTGCTGAGAGCTTGCAATCACCACTGATTTTGTTCATTGAAGACACTCATTGGCTCGATGACGATACGCGCGCCTTCCTGCCTTATTTTGTTCGTACTCTACTTGCAGAATCTGATAAGAAATATGCACTCGCGATCATTGCTACTCAACGTCCGGAGGGTGAGCTGTTATCACTTGGTAACGAAGCGTATGAATTCCATCTTAAGCTCGGGACTTTAGCCTATTCTGATTTATCCCGCTTTGCAAAAAATGTTCTTGATGCGCCTGCAAGCAGTTCGTTATTAGATCTTCTATATCGCCGCAGTGACGGAAATCCCTTCTTTGCAGAACAACTCCTGAGGTATCTGAGGGATAACAATCACCTTCGACTCCGACAGGATGGTACTTACGAGACTTCTGTCAGCACGGAAGGGTCCCTTCCTACCGACGTCAATGCCCTTCTCATTGCCCGCCTCGATAGTCTTACACAGGATGTTCGTGATACAGTTCAAACAGCTTCAGTGTTGGGCCGCGAATTCGAAGTCCGCTTGCTGGGGGAGATGCTCAAAAACGATCTAGAATTTATGAAAAAGGTGGTCTCAGCCGAACAGCACGATATCTGGTTTGCTTTGAATGAAATTGCGTATATCTTTCGCCATGCCCTCCTGCGAGATGCAGCTTATTCTATGCAGATGCAGACACGCCGGCGGCGACTTCATGATATTGCGCTAAACATAATGGAAACGGTTTATGCTAGTGATTTGACCGGACATTATGGTGAATTAACCTACCATGCTGAGCGTGCCAATATCATGGAAAAGGCTCTTGATTACTTGGTGAAGGCTGGGAAAGTAGCATCTGATGCTTTTCAAAATAGTCAGGCAGCAGATTACTACACCCGCGCGCTCGTTTATGTGCCGGATGAAGATTTGCAAACCCGCTATGACCTGATCTATGAACGCGCTACCATTTATCAAAACATAGCGAACCGTACCCTGGAATTACAGGATATTGATACATTAGTGCTGCTCGCATCAAAACTTCAGAATCCGGAAAAGATTGTCAGAGTTATGTACCTCCGGTCTCATTATCTTTTTACTATTGGAGATGTTATAGGTGCATTGGAAATCGCGAAACAGACGATTGAAAGCGCTGCAAAATTAGGCGAAGATAAAACAACCCTCGATACCTACACGTTTGTAATCGGTCCACTACTGCGGATGGGTAAGCATGAAGAAGCTATGCAATTTGCTGACGAAGGTCTGGTTTTTGCACGTCGTGCAGGGAATCAGACAGCCGAATGCAGGTTGTTGAATTTGATGGGATTGGTTGCCATTGAACAAAATGAATTTTCTTTGGCTTTAAACTCTTTTCAGGAAGCGCTTGAAATCTCTCGTGCATTGAAGGACAATTATCTGGAATCGTCTTGTTTGAACAACCTTGCCAATTCTGTAGTTGCGATGAACGGAGACTATTCGTCTGCGCGGGAATATTACGAGCAGGCTTATACCATCGACCATGGGCGGGGAGACCGTTACAAGGAAAGCATTGCCTTAGGCAATCTTGGATGGCTAGCCGGTAGACGGGGAAATTTTTCTGTCGCGCGCAAGTATCTAGAGCAGTCTTTAGTAATCGCGCGTGAAGTTAACCATTTATATCAGGAATTATATGTCCTTGTGAATCTAAGCACTTTGCTGGGAATGATGGGGGACCCGGCACTTGCCCTTCAGTATGCCAAAGATGGATTCGAGATCAGCCTCAAGATACGGGATAGATCCGGCGAAGGTTGGTCCTATCTGAATATGGGACATGCACATTTGCTGATGGACAACTTGACAGAGGCCAGGAAAGCCTACGAATATTGCCACGCTATTCGCGAAGAGCTTAAACAGCCCAATCTTGCAACAGAAGCTATGGCTGGCCTTGTTCAAACTGCCTTGCGTAATGATGAAATACTTCTTGCGAAGCAATGGTCTGAAAAAATATTTTCCCGAATGGAAATAGACCGCACGTTTGCGGGTGCGGATGATCCTTTGCGGATATATTACGCTTGCTATCAGGCTTTTGAAATCTTACAAGACCCACGCTCCCGGCTTGTCCTGCAAAATGCAATGGAACTTTTGGTTGCGCAAGCCTCAAAATTTCAAGAAGAAGAGTGGCGAACGTATGTTGAGAGCGTGCCTTGGAGAAAGGAGCTAGTTAACGCTGGAAGGGTTATGAAACCTTCTTCGAGTTGAGTTAGGGGATTGATCCAGACGGTGGATCACCAGCTTTCAATTTTGCTTTACGAGTCGTTCGTAATTCGTCTGTAATTTCGTGCAGGGCTTTATCATAATAAACGAAATACTGCGTCCCTTCCGTAAACGGGATGGCGATCGTGTACTCGACGTTGGCATAGCCATCCTTTTTATTATCTTTCTTATTATATACATTGAAATTTGCGAACCAGTTGATAGACTTGCCATTATGTGTGGGTCGAGGGCTGGGAAGTTTAGCCGTGATGTCGTCACCCGTTAGCTCCTCGACAATGTGATTTTTTGCATCTTCTGAATTGACAAATTCGAGAACGATATCTCGGTTGTCCTTATCCTTAATATGGAATTTTCCATTGTCATTTGGTACATCTCTCTTTGCCATGCTTACCTCCTATTTGAAAAAAGGATGACTAGTTTCAAAGTATAAACCCCAAAGTTCATGATGCGTTACATCATTTTTAACAAACCGTATGGCGTGCTCTCACAGTTTACTGATGAGGGAACGGGCCATCCAACGCTCAAGGAATTTATAGATATACCTGGCGTATATGCTGCCGGCCGGCTCGACCGTGATAGCGAAGGTCTGCTGTTGCTCACGGACGATGGTGAGTTGATCAAGAGATTAACGGACCCGAAACGCCATATTCAAAAAACGTACTGGGTTTTAGTAGAAGGGCTTCTGACACAAGAGGAACTGACTCAACTCGAACGCGGGATCCAGCTCAAGGACTATCTCACGCGTCCTGCACAGGTTCGCATCATTCCGCCTCCGAACTTGCCACCGCGACCCAAGCCTGTCACACCCCATGGACCAACTACGTGGCTGGAAATCAAGCTACACGAGGGAAAGAAGCGGCAAATCAGGCATATGACCGCGGCGGTGGGATTGTTTACGCTCAGGCTGGTCCGCGTTGCGATTGGGGATATTCAATTAGGGGATTTGCCTGTCGGGCAATGGCGCGAGTTGACTTCAGCGAAGATTAGGCAATTAAAAACATAAAAGTATGCCACACTGAGCGAAGTCGCAGCTTATGATTTGCTGGACTGAGGGAATCTGCTGCTTTTACCTTGCAAATTCAGGAGTGGAGGCTTGATTTTGCGGCATATGCTTTGGAAGCAATCCAGCTTCAGTAATGATGCGCGGAATGATTTCTTCCCACCTCATTGTCATGATGTGAAAGCCATTTACAACCTGCATTGCCTTGATCTTTTCGATCAACTCAAGGGCAATTTGAACCCCTTCTTCTTCTTCATTGCCTTTTGCCTTAGCTGCTTGCATGCGCTTTATGATAGGTTCAGGAATAATGACTCCTGGTACATCGTAATTCAAAAAATGAGCCATTTTTAGACTTCTAAGAGGAGAGATACCAGCTAAGATAAAGACACTTCGGCTCGGACGCAAAAGGTGACGCTGCTGCGCCGATGAAATAGCGCGGTGGGTTTTTGATTTCACGTCCATCCATATACTTCGCTTCATCACGCATACGTCTCAATATCCAAAGCATTTGAACGGCATCAATATCCACGATATCCATGCGACCGCGCGGGGCGGGAGATAATTTCATGCTATCGCCAGATACACAGAAAATGTTGCGTATTCCGAGCGCGCTCGCGCCAATAACATCCGATTGCAACCCGACGCGCGTACGCTCCCTGGCCGAGATTTGGAAGACGGGCTCTGCCCCATTTTCCAGCGCTGTTTTGGAACACGCTATGGACGACATCTTCGGAACAGCGGAAGCATTATCTGTAAAATTCATAGCCGCGACGAAGGGCTTGAGCATTTCGATATTCTTTAATAATTTATCAATCTTAATTCCAAGTGGCGGTGTAACTTCTGCGGTCACAACCATTTCACCGTTCTTCAATCGTCGCTCAAGTTCAGATACTGGCTGGCTGTATTCCGGCGCGTGGTAAAGACTATCACCTTGCCACCATTCAGGCTGGCGGACAGGCCGAAACATGGAATCCCATGTCTGTGCTCGTTGATGAGCATCTTTCGAAGTCAAACCTGTAAATACCTTTTTTATCCCGATGTCTTTGATATTGATAAATATATCTCCCCATGCATCCGACCCAACTTTATCCCAATCTAGAGGAGGCAGGACTTCGAGCAATAATGCTTCGCGTCCATACTTAAATGAGCGCTCATAGATCTTATGCCATACGCAGGGACGAGATGGGTCAACGTAGCAGTATTCTGAGGTAGAGCCACCGCAAGGTCCATTTCGCAGTCCCTTTGGGCATTCCATCGGGCAGATAAGGGCTGTCTCTTGTAAAAGGCAGTTACCGCACATGCGGCATCCGAACAAAGGTCCCTTTATTGCCCGTTCTATGGCCGCGAGAATTCGGCGGTTTAATGATTCACGTTTGAAGGGAGTGTAAGCCGGTTGCCAGCGCCGGCCAGGTGTAAATCCAGGCATAGAGTTCCTTTATTAGGTCACTTTATATATTATATATAATTTTACTTGAAGGTATTTTTGGAATGGTGAAGGCTGAAAAGGGTTACTTTGCCGAGAAACATGCCTTTTGACTGTGCTCTCTTTCGCCAGTCTAGGCTTCCTATGCAAAATGCGGATAGCTACAATCCCCGTCGTAATGCCTCTTCTCGGAGAGCGGTCATGACCATAAATAAATCGAGGCCACGAATGCAAACGCCACGCGCGGCCCCTAAAACGGAATCAGACCAGAGGGTCCTAGATTGAAGCGCTTCTTCATCATCCATTAACGCAAGCTGGATGAGGCTTCCAAGAGGGATATCCTGTTCAGGATGACCGGCGTCACAATCAGAGCATCCAAGGCAGCGCGCAATATCCTGATTTGTGGATTCTTTGATAATCCGTCGAAGCGATTTAGAATTCGTCAACTTTCGGCCGCAAGAACATGGCTATAACAACCATGTCGAATATACAAATTCCCGTCGCGAAATGTGAAGACAGAGCAGATCACAGCAGCAATTATGTTGTGAAACAGGTTCAACCGCCCCTTAGGATCGCAGCACATCACTTGAAGTATTTCCAAACTTCGGAAGTCTTTTTATTTGGAAGACTTCCGAAGTTTTTACAACTATGCAGGGATTTTCTGTGCTTCAGGTTTGACAAATCCCTTTGGCAGTAAATCTGCTTCGGTGACGATGCGCGGGACGATGTCTTCCCAACCAACAGGCATGATGTGCAGGCCGTGGATACCGTGCCCATGGAGGGCTTTGACCTTGGTGACAATCTCCAACGCGATCTTTACGCCTTCCTCCTGTGCAGCTGGTGGACCGCCCTTCGCATCGGCATCATCCATGCGTTTGATGATACTTTCAGGTACAAAGACGCCAGGGACCTTAGTCATATAGTGCGTCATCTTGGCGCTCTTGAGGGGCGTGATGCCAACCATGATAAATACCTTGTCCAGGATGTTGCGCTTTGTGAGTTCATTGAGCCAGGTCTCCATGCGTTCCACATCGTAGACTAGGTTGGTCTGGAAGAACTGTGCGCCTGCGTTTACCTTCTTCTGCTCGCGCAAAGCCTGGAATTTTGGATCGGAGGCAAACGGTGATGCCGCCGCGCCAAGGAAGAACTTGGGTGGGAATTTGATCTCGCGCCCATCGAGATAGTGACCTTCATCGCGCATTCGACGCAAAATCCAAAGCATTTGGATGGCGTCCATGTCATTGATATCCATCCTGCCGCGCGGTCTCGGTGCAAGCACGGGACTATCGCCGGTGACGCATAGGACATTGCGCACACCCATTTACTGCAAGCCCAGCTTGTCATGCGTGGAGTGGCAGATGCATTATCCGTGAAGTTGATCGCGGTCACATACGACTTGACGAGGTTTATATTCTCAACCAGCTTTTTCGTTGACATGCTTAGTGGCGGCGCAATTTCGCAGGCGACGACGAATTCACCTGCTTTAAGTTGTTTTTCCAGATTGGAAACAGGCGCCTCATACTTGGGAGCATGATACTCGGCATCGCCTTGCCACCATTCAGGCTGGCGGACATTACGGAAGATCAATTCCCAGGTCTTCCAACGATTATCTCCCCAATTTAATGCGATGCTCTTCAATACCTTGCCTGTACCGTTCTTCTTCACTTCGGCAGCCACGTCTTTCCATGTCTCTTCACCGACTTTTTCCCAATCTAATGGTGGGAGGACTTCCAGCAGCCTCTCTTCACGCCCCATCATGAAGGATCGTTCAAAAATTTTGTACCATATGCATGGTCGTGTCTTATCCACGTAACAGTGTTCCGGCGTCGAGCCGCCGCAAGGACCGTTGCGAAGCCCTTTTGGACACTCCATTGGGCAGATAAAAGCGGTTTCCTGCAGCATGCAGTTTCCGCACATTCGGCAGCCAAAGAGCGGCCCTTTGATCATGTATTCGAGATCTTCCATCAGCTTACTGCCGAGGGATTCTTGCTTGAAGGGCGAGTAGGCTGGTTGCCAGCGTCGACCAGGTGTAAAGATAGGCATGGGCATCTCCTTCTTCGCGCTGAGCGTTGCGTAGCGAAGTCGAAGCGCAGGTAACTCGAAAATATTGACTTTTCTTGAGACCTGTCCTTCGACTGCGCCGCTCATAGAACGAGCGGCTCCGCTCAGGACGAAATTATCAATTCAACAAATATGAATCGGCGTAAATCACTTTATTTAACAAAATCTGCGTTGTCTTCCAAATTGCAGCCTGTTCGAGGTCGGACAGATCGAAGTCTTCGACCTGCGGTTCCTGCCCCTCGCAAGTTCGCTCTGCAATCTTATTGTAGACAAGCGCCAATGGATTGCTAGTGTCTTTCGTCTCTATCCAGCGGATGACATCGTTCTGCTTTTCGTCAAATGGATTAGCGATCATCATCTGCAGGCCGACTCCCATTAGCATGGCGAGGTAGACGCGGTTGATGAGCGGACGATTCTCATTCGGCACTGCATTCGATACATTGCTCAAACCAACGGAGATATTGGGCGTGGGATCCCAGGCAAATTGCAAAGTCCGTACGGCTTCGATCAGATGCGGGCAATATTGCTGGCAACCTGAGACGGTCAGCACGAGCGGATCGATGATCAGGTCTTGCATCGGGAAGTCGATTTCCATCATGCGCGGGATCAACGACTCGACCGCGATATTGACACGTGCGTCCGCTTCGACGGGGATGCCCTCGGTTTTCATTGTCAATGCGATGACCTTCGCGCCGTATTTCTTCGCGAGCGACGGGACTTTCTCCAATCGTTCCGGTTCAGCCGATGTTGAATTCAGGATCGGTTGCGCCTTCTTGATAGTCTTGAGCGCGGCTTCCATGCCGTCCACGTTGGTTGTGTCAATCGAGAGCGGTACATCCACCACAGTCTCGACTGTTTCGACGATCCACGGGAAGACCTCTGCCCAGTCCTTCTTGCGCGGGCCAAGATTGATGTCAACCGCTTTTGCACCTGCCTCCACTTGTCTGACGGCCAAGTCCATGAAGAACTCACGGTCCCTTGCGGCCAAGGCCTCTTTCACCTTCTCTGAGATGATATGGATATTTTCACCAATTATGTACATATGTGCCTCCGTTTTTGGGTAGACAGGTACACACGTATACACGTACACATGTTTACCTGTTTACTTGTCTACTTATTTACTTTCTAACACCTCTGCCACACTTGGAAACTTGTTTATATCCGTGTGCGGCAAGAATAATGCCGAAGTAAAAGATTCATAAAAATTGTTATCAGCCGAAAGTTCAATATATGTCATGCGTTTAGCGATCTCTGTTACGCGTTCGCGCTTGCGCCAATCGAGCAACGTGTAATATGCGCCGCGCACCGCGGTATTGCCAAGAAACTCAAAGCGTGACCATTCCATATCGGGCAGAAGGCCGATCTGCACAGCCTTCTCCACATTGATGTACTTTCCGAAGGAGCCACCTACGAGCACTTTCGAAACATCCTCTAAAGAGACTCCGACCGTGTCTGCTAAAACTGTGAAGCCCGCATAGATCGCGGCTTTTGCACGCAACAGGTTATCCACATCGACTCGGGTGAGGACGATATCTTCCCCTGACTCAGTCTCTGCGCCCCAGGCAACGACGTACTCGCCACCATGCGTTCCTGCGCGGACCCGCGAACTGTTCACTGTTAAATTGACATTGCCGGCCTTATCCAGTATTCCTGTCAAGAATGCTTCGGATAAGAGAGATATCAATCCGCTTCCGCATAGACCTTTTGGCTTGCCTCCGCCAATCACGCGGATGCTCGGCTCGAAGGATTCGCCGTTGATCCACACCTCTTCGATGGCTCCCTGCGTTGCCCTCATCCCATTGACCACACCCGCACCTTCAAAGGCCGGCCCTGCTGAACACGCGCAAGTGACCAGCCAATCGCGGTTGCCTAGCACTGTCTCACCGTTTGTGCCCACATCGATGAAGAGCGTCACATCTTCGGCAGTATCGACCCCGGATGACAGCACGCCGGCCGTAATATCCGCGCCAACATAGCTTGCAACGCCAGGTAGGCAATCCACGCTGGCTTCTGGATGAGTGTTAAGTCCCACGTCGCGCGCGGACAGTATAGGTGGGTGATTGACTGCTGTGATAAAGGGTGAAAGGCGAATGCTTGAGGCAGGGATGCCCAACAACAAATGGATCATCGTGCTATTGCCTGCGATGGTCGCTTTGACCACTTCTTCGGGTTTGGCTTTCACACGCTTGCAGGCTCTCTCAAGCAATCCATTTATCGTATCTAGCACACGTTGACGCATCTCCTTGCCACCCCCATTTTTGCTGGCGAACATAATTCTTGAAATCACATCCTCGCCGCGCGCAATCTGTCCGTTGTATTCTGCAACCTGCGCTCTAACTTGACCGGTCACAAGGTCAACTAGCCATAATGTGACAGTAGTGGTGCCAATGTCCACGGCGATGCCCCATAACGGTGAGTATTCATCGATGAGATTGGGCTGCAAAGAAATCAAGCGGGTCGGTGCTTCCAAATCTTGAAGCGGATATTCAAGCACTACTGTGACGTTCCATTCGCCTTCCCGCAAGACATCACCAATCGTTTGAAGTAATGGCAAAGAAATATTTAGCTTGTTGACATTGGTTTGCAAGCGTAAAGCAGTCTGCAGACGCGACCAATCATCGGTCTGATCTTCCATTGTGGGCGGAGTCAGATGCAGTCGTACGCGGCGAACAGTTTGATCATTGAGATATTCATAATCCGCAGGGACGGTGACTTCAGCCACGACACGGTCAGTTGTAAGTCGCCGCTCAATTTTCTCCTGCGGCGGCACGAAAATTTGAACATCGCCTTCTACAACGGTTTGGCAGGCGAGCGCGTAGCCCTGCTCGAGATCAGCAGGGGAAAGGCGTAGGGTGCTTCGTCGCCTGACGCTTCCATCCGTCACCTGTATGGCACAACGACCGCAACG
>WNFV01019058.1_pt1 | contig 11958 bp, 12 predicted proteins | sample 5400101 | NCBI WGS metagenome assembly WNFV01 (sample SAMN13153361, study PRJNA577476) | soil metagenome | isolation source: 115 cm soil or saprolite under grassland replicate 1 | place: USA:California | collected 2016-06-15
CCACAGCGGAGGTTGGTCGCCACCTTCCCGGCTTCCCATCGACATCGTCCATTCCTCCCTCGCAAATCTCTGCCGATGAGAACCATCCAGCTAATCACTTCATGCCGACAGAATCAGACTTTTTCCACGGGCTGCTAGGTTGCGCGAATGCCTCGCCCAAACCCGTTAAACGACGACTTGCTCCCCTGGCCGTTATCGGTCCAGGGGATTTTTCTGTCTTTAAGGAGAAACCGCAATGGACGGCGAAATCCGATTTCCAGGCCCCGATGACGTTCGGCCGCTTCGCCCTGACGAAATAAAGCTAATCGCGGCGCGAAAGGGATTGGCCGAGGAGGCCATGAAGGCCCGCAAGGCTCGGCGCGCGATCGAAAACGCCCTGGCCGCGTTGACAGCGAAGGAGGGGCCGATTGGCTAAATTATCGGGCGACGTAGATGTTGATGACGCGCGGCTCGCGCTCGAAGCTAATCGCGAGCGAGCAAAATTCGGAGCGGCCGCTGAAACATATGTAAAGACACTCGCTGGCATTGAATCCAGCGCGTCGCAACCGCCTGGCGGGGGCGGCGATAGTGCCGCGATGGGCGCGGAGGACTCTCCGCCGAGCGCGCCGGTGCGTGGGGAAGCGATCTCCCCTCCCGAGCGCCCATCGTTATCTGTTTCCACTCCCGACGATGATTGGCGAAAGGCTGCCCTGCTTGCCCGACTAGGCATCATCTCCGCGAATCCAAAGCTCAGCGTCGCGGTCATGCGCGGGCTCGACGTGGTTGTTGACGTTAACGGCGACGGCCAGTTGACAATTGCCATGCCCGGAGACGAGCCGCGACTTCTTGACGCGGCGGCGTTAGATGCGCTATCGGACAATGACGGCACGTTAATCAAGCGAACCGGGCGCGTCGGCACCGGCTCCACTCCGATCGGCACCCGACAGGTGGCGCCCATGACCGGCCGCGCCATGATTGAACGCGGTGCTGAGGATTTCGAATTCTTCAAGGCCCACAAGGCGGAGTTGCGCGCGCTGCGAGCCGCAGAGAAGAGGAATCAATAGTGGCCGTAGATCCAAAAACGCTTTACGCGGACCTCGAAATGCTCCTAACCCCACGAGCCCCGGCCGCACCTGCACCCGAGCGCAACCTAGACGGAACCGTTGCGGGCGCCTTCTTTGATGTTGACGGGGGGCCGCTCGACATGGCGAGGGGTCTTCGGGATTTTGATTATTATCGGCGAAACGCCCCTTTAATCCAAAGCCAACTCGCCCGCAATCGCCGAGCCGCAGACAGGGGCGAATTCGAGCGGACACTAGGGGTGAGCAATCGAGCGGCCCGCGAACGGCTTCGGCGCCGCGACGAAGAGAGAGCGGCTGACCGCGCGGCACAATTGCAACAGGAAGCCGACGAGCAAGAGACGGCGGATCGGCGGCGGGACTCTATGGGCAAATTCGTATGACGGCCTTCCATGACGAATTGCGGCGCCTCGCTGGCCGACGATGCCCGGACCATGCGTGGCTATGGGAGTTCTTGGCGCCGACCGAAGTAGTCTGTTTCGATTGGCGCCGCGGCCGGTTGCACATTCCGGGGCCGTGCTTGCGCGCTTACGTCGCCAACCTAACCGATCCCGCCGAATGCGCGTTCTGGTTTGATGTCGCAGTCGGCCCGCAACATGAGGAGGCCCAATGACCGTTTTATTATCCCACCCAACCCACGGGCGCCCATTCACATGCACCCGATGCGGCCAGCGAGAGACATCCTGGCCAGCAACACAATGCGGCCGATGCGGGCTCCAGCAGATTCCGTGCGGCGCTTGGCCGGAAGGACTCTGCGGGTCTTGCGCGACACATCAGGCGACGGCGAGCGTGTGCGCCGGAAGCGGGGCCGAGAGACAGCGGCGGGAGGCGTGAGTTTCATAGACAGCGATCTGGCGCACGTATCCGACCCCGAGTGGAGAGACTGGTATCTGGCGAACGGCGTCAGACGGAAAGGTAACGCCTACTTCTGCCCGTTTCACGAGGACCGCAAGAGCCCGTCGTTTGGGATTTCCGGCCGGGGATGGACGTGCTTCAAGGAGAACCTGCATGGCGACGCCGTGGGCTTCCTAGTGAAGCGGGACGGGCTTTCAAGGGACGAAGCGATTCTAGAGTTGCGAGAGGAGTTCAACATCAACACGGAGAAACGGGCGGCGGCGAAGGCTAATCGCGTCGTCGCGGAGCATAGCTATCCGGACTCGGAAGGGAAGCCCTGGCTTCGCAAAGTCCGGTATGAGCCGAAGTCCTTCATCTGGCAACACGCGGAAGGCGACGGATGGAAGACATGCAAGGAATGCGGACACGAGCAACCTCTGTACAGGTTGGCGGAAATCCTCGCGGCCGACGAGTCACAGCCGCTTTTCGTTTCTGAAGGCGAGAAAGCGGCCGACAGACTGGCCGCGCTCGGACTGGTAGCGACGAGCAGCGGAGGCGCGCAGAGTTGGAAGGAGCATCACGGCGGGCAATTTCCGCCCGGTCGGGATGTGGCAGTCCTTCGGGACAACGACACGGCCGGAGCGCAATACGCGGAGACAGTCGCGGCGGCACTGGCGACGAAAGCGAGAAGCCTGCGCGTCGTGCTCTTGCCGAATCTGCCGGAAGGCGGCGATCCGTGGGACTTCTGCCAGCGGGGCGGCACGGCAGCCGGCGTCTTGGAGGCCGTCGCGAATACGCCCGCATGGAAGCCGCAGATTGACCTAGACGGCGCGGCGCTACTGGAACGGATAGAAACCTTCATCCGGCGCTTTTGTGTTCTCTCGCCCGCGCAAGCCTTCGTTTTGGCGTTATGGGTGCTGCATACATGGTGCGCCGAGGCATCCGAAACAACACCATACATCGCGGTCACGAGCCCGGAAAAGGAAACCGGCAAGACGCGGGTGCTCGAAGTGTTGGATTACCTTGTCAACGGCTCGTATTTCGTCGTAACGCCGAGCGAATCCTCGATGTTTCGACGGATCGCAAGACCGCCGACGACGGTGCTGCTAGACGAAATCGACGCGGTATTTGGAAAACGCGCCCAGGACACGCAAGAACTGCGCGGCATCTTCAACGCTGGCTATCGGAGGGGCGCGGCAATCCCACGAATCAACATGGATAAGCCGGGCGCCGACAAGATCGAAATGTTTGATCCGTTTTGCCCGAAGGGTTTCGCGGGGATTGGAGAACTGCCGGAGACGCTGGCAAGCCGGAGCTACCAGATCAGGATGAAGCGACGGACTAACGAAGAGAAAATCGAGAGATTCCGCCAGAAGGCCGTGCGCGCCGAAACGAAGCCGTTGCGCGACGAAATCGCCAAGTGGATAGCTCCGCGCGTCGAAAGGCTTGCAGCGGCCCGGCCGGCGGAAATCGGCGGGATTACTGACCGGATGGAGGATGCATCCGAGCCGTTGCTCGCAATCGCCGAAATGACCGGGTTCGGGGTGCGCGCCCGAACGGCGATTCTGGAGATATGCAGTTCCGGCGCAGCGGCCGACCAGTCAATCGGAGCGCGGCTGCTCGCAGACATTCGCCTGGTGATGGGCGATCGGCTCACCATCACGAGCGTTGACCTCTGCACGCAACTGCGCAAGATCGAAGCCTCGCCGTGGTCGATGTGGAGGCACGGAGAAGGCTTCAAACCTTACGACTTGGCGAAGGGGTTGAAGCCATACGACATCACATCGAAACAGGTTCGAGACGACTACGGAAACAACGTCCACGGATACCGGATCGAGGACTTCGCCGAGACCTTTAAGCGCTACCCGTTGACCAGGGCGGCGGAAGAGGAGGTGGCCTAAATGCGGGGGTCCAGAATCGCCAATGTTGACAGGGCTTGCAGCGTGCAGCGTTTGTCAAAACACAAACGCTGCAAGTCCGCTGCATACTTTCGTTCAATGTTGACAGGGCTTTTCAGCGTTTTGCAGCGTGCAGCAGAGAGTAGAGAGAGAGGAGACCCCCTCACCCCTTCCGGGTGTCGTCGCCAGGTTTTAGGGGGTCCCTCCCCCTCGGAAAGTCCTCACAAACGCTGCAAAACGCCGTAAGTATCTGAAGCTAGTGGGGTTATCTTGCAGCGTTTGTCGAAATAGAAACGCTGCATGTTCGCTGCACGCTGCAAAAGACTGAGTCAAGGAGATTTTCATGCCGAGAGGTGGATTCCGTCGAAATTCAGGCCGTCCCAAGGGTAGCAAGGATAAGGTCGCGAGGGTCCGTCGGAGCTATGCAGCTCTGCCTGATCCCGCAGGGCTCACTGTCGCCCAGGCTAGCGCGATCTTTGTATCCAGGCGCGGTCAGGCGTTGGAAGATGCGATCTATGCGGGCGACGACTTGCGGTTACAAGCTGAGTGGTTTCGCTGGCGCGCGTCGTTCGCTTGGGGTATCCCGAAGAAGGACGCTTCCGAACTGGAAGAGAAGGGCGAGACTCCGCAGCAGATCCTTCGCAGGATAGCCGAAGAGCGTAAGGCGAAATACGGCTCGACGCTAACGGCCGAAGTCGAGAGGCCATTGCTTCCACCGGCTCCGGCCGCCGTCGAAAAGATACCGCCGCCGGAGGCGTTGCCTGAAATCCGGCCGCCCGCCTTGGACCCGATTCACCAAAGGTTGGCTGATTTGGGAGTCCGAGCGCATTGATTGATTGGATATAAAAAAAATCAAACGTATGAAAAAAGCGCTCGCACCTCTGCCGCCCGCCGAGGGTCGAAAAGGCGGGCCTGGCCGGTGGTATGCCCCCCTCGGCTTCACGCACAGAAGGCGCACAGGCGCGGAAAATGACTGATAGTAAAGGACTTTTTGCACCCCTGTCGGCTTCCAACCTACACGGCTCGGCGTCCGCGAAAGGTCCGGCATGCACGCTCTGACCCGTATGGCGCCCCAAGAGACCCTTGTCACGCCTGTTTCCGCCAAATCTGCCGGAAGTCGCGCACGCGGGGGCGACTTAGGACCGGTGGAAATCGCTCGTTTGACCGCTTCCGAGTGTCATGCAGTGCTCGCATGTGTCCACGCCCGCCTTGCCGAGCTGACGGCCGAGCCCGAGCCCCCCGCCGACGAAGAGCTGACGCGCGAGCAGGCGGCCGAGCTAACGGGCGAGCCTTCCCCAGACAGGCTCTTCCGTCGCCAGATATGGGAACGCGCTAGGGTGAAGACGTACCAGAAGAGGCCGCTTTATTCGCGGAAAATGCTCCTGGCGATTAAGGCAGAGGAAGAGCGAAAATCTTCTGTCCGTAATATGCGCCTTGTGGTATAGTGTGACTCGCGGTAAAGGAGGCCGCGAAAAGCGATGAACCCTAAGCCGAAGAAGACTTCTCTCACGCTCGATCCCGAGCTTTACCGCCTGGCGCGGATTCGGGCAGCGGAAGAAGGAAAGAAGGTCAGGGACGTAGTAGAGGAAGCCTTGCGCGCCTTCCTCGTGAAGAAGGGCGGCCGTCATGGCGCGCGGTGACGGACGGGTTTACAAGGTGCCGGGCTCGCGCTTCTGGCACATCGAGTATCCCGGCCCGATCCCCGGCGTATCGAAGCGCGAGACGACCGAGGAGACAACTCACGCGGGCGCATCGCGGGTGCTGCGGGCGCGAAGGTCCGAAGCCGAACAGGCCCGAAACGGAAAGGGCGGATTTGACAACCGGAATTTGACCGTTGAGCAGTTGATCCGCGCGGCCGTGGCGGATCTCGAAACGCGCGGGCTTCCGTCCGCACGTACCGCGCGATCCCACGAGAAACAGATTATTCGGAACATCGGACCCATGCGCGCGCTCGCTGTTGATCGGGCGACGATTCAGAGCTATCAGAAGAAGCGCGCGGAAGAAGGCGCGGCGGGTGCGACGATCAACCGGGAGACGGAACTAATCGCGAAGGCGTTTCGACTCGCGGAGCAAGACGGTAAGGTTTCGAGAACGCCGAGCGCACCGAAGCGCCCGGCGAACCGGCGAACGGTTTCTCTCGGATCGGCCGACGTGTACGCGATTCTTGAGGACGTGCGCAAGGAGTCGCCGGACCTTGCGGATTGGCTGGAGTTCTTCGCGGTGACGGGCGCACGCAACCGAGAGATTTCGACTCTCGAATGGGGCGACTACTCGGACGGCTTGCTCATGATCCGAAAGGAGAACGCGAAGATCCGCAAGGCTCGGGCAATTCCCGTTGTCGGAATCGTGGAGAAGATCATCGAGCGCCGCAAGGAAGAGCGGCGAACAGATGCGCCTTGGATCTTTCATCGCGACGGCCGCTCGATGCAGAAGAAGAAGGCCGAAGGGTTGCCGGATTGGGCGCTCGCGATCTGGAGACGTGCTCTCGGGAGCGTGGACCTTTCCCCCTATGACCTTCGCCGGCACTCAAACGACACGCTTCTAGCGGCAGGCGTGGATTACGAAATCCGAACGATGCTCGTCGGCCAGAAGCCGCCCGGCCAGAATCCCAATTATCTCGACTTCACCCGGCCGCCCGTGACGGACAGATTCAAGGAGGCGATCCTCGCGGCAAGCGCCCGAATCACCGAGCAACGCCGACTTGCGCCAAAGTTGGCGATCTTGAGAACCCACACAGAACCCGCACAGGCTAGGGCGAAAACCGCGTCTTCATTGGGGAAAAGTGGTGAGCCGTGTAGGACTCGAACCTACAACCTAGAGATTAAGAGTCTCTTGCTCTACCAATTGAGCTAACGGCCCACGGGAAGGCGGAGGATAGACGATCGGGCGCTGCGCGGCAAGCGCCGCGCTCACCGCAGGCCTTCGACCGTCGGGCGTGACGAGGACGTTGGAGATGCGCTCGACGCCGGCGGGATCGGCGGGCAGGAGTTCCTTCCACAACTCACGCCGGCCCGTCTCGACGTCCACGCGGAAGACGCGCACCGGCACGTCTCCGCGCTTCCAGACGTAGAGCGAGCGCCCGTCCGGAGTGAAGCGCAGCGGATACTCGCCGGCCTCGAGTCCCGGCATCGGGCGCGGCGAGGAGCCGTCGAGGGGGAAGAGCACTGCTTTACGTTCAGGACCGATGGCGGCGACGAATTTTCCGTCGGCAGAGACGGCGAATCCCGGGAGCGCCGCCGTGATTCCCTCGGGGGTGATCGGGCGGGGCTTGCCCCCCTCGACGCTCTGGACCCAGAGACGCAGGCCGTGACCCGGCTCGCTCCCGGCGAAGAGGATGCTCCTGCCGTCCGGCATCCAGGCCGCAGCCTGCTCCGGTCCGATACCGGCGAGAGGCAGCTCCCTGTGATCCCCCGTCCCCGTCGGCAGCATCAGGAACGGAGAGTTCGGAATCGGCATGATCGAGAGGGCCCACTTGGCGTCGGGTGAAAGTGCCAGGGCATAGCCCTCGCCCAGGCGCACGACCGGCGAGTGGTCGGACTTTCGCAGATAGACGGTGTAGTTGGCTCCGCCCGCCTCCCCCTCCTCATCGAAGAGCAGCGTCTTCGCGTCGGCGGAGAGGTCCGCGGCGAAGGCGTAGTCGAGCCAGGACATGTCGCGCTCCCGGTTTTCCCCCTGCAGGATGCCGAGGATCCCGACGCGGGGACTCTCGCGCGTCAGCAGGACCTTGCCGCTTCGCGCGATGTCGTGGAGCTTCAACCCTCCGGGCACGCGCGTCACGACGCGCAACTTGCCCGAGGGTGTCGCGGCGTAGAGCGAGCGGTTCGCCCCCGCCTCCGTCGCGGTGAACCAGATCTCGTTTCCGGAGGGAGCCCAGGCGAGGCCGTGCTCGCTCGCCCACTTCCCTGTCAGCGTCGTCTTCTTGCCGGCGAGGTCGATGACGGCGACCGTGCCGGCGTCGTCGAGCGGGAAGGGATGATCGAGGAACGCGATCCGGTCGCCCTTGGGCGAGAGGCGCGCGTAACTGATGTGGCCGGTGGTCTCGTAGAGGATCTTGCCCATCGGGAACTCGATCCGGGCCTTACCTCCCACATCGCGCACGACGAGCATGCTCGCGCCGTCGGCCGCCCAGTCGGCGTCCTGAATCCCCTCGGCGACATCGCGCGGGGAGCCGCCGGTCAGCGCCGCCTTCGCGAGCGTGCCGCTGCAGACCCCGGGATGGGTCGAGCGACAGTCGAGCGAGATCGCCATTTCGCCCGAAGGAGAGATGCCGAGCAGGTTGGCGGTCGGAAGCTGGAGAGGGAGCGAGTCCGGGCTGCTGGGGTGCTTCAGATAGAGCTTGAGCGGATTGCCGTCCCACGCCGCACTGTAAACCAGCGTCTGGCCGTCCGGCGCGAATCTCGCGGACCGGATCGTGCCGCTCCCGAAGGTGATCTGCTGATAGGAAGGGGGCGCGAACCTCGCGACCCGGCGCTCAAGGAGCATCCCCGCCGCCAGCGCCGCGGCCGCGAGGAGCGCTGTCAACCCGGCGCGGGCCAGCGACCGCTTCCTGGGGGCCGGCCGGATCGGGACGGCCTCGCCCGAGACCGCGGCTTCCGAGAGGTGGTCGCGAAGGCTCCGCAGGTCGCGGGCCAGATCCCGCGTCGAGGCGTATCGCTCTTCCGGATCCTTGGCCAGGCATCGCTCGAGGATCCACCGCACCGGCGCGGGGACGGCGGGATTGATCTGCGCCGGCGGCAGCGGCTCCTCGCGGATGATCGCCGTCAGCGTCTCGGCCGAGGTGTTGCGCTCAAACGCTCGCCGGCCAGTCGCCATCTCGTACAGGATCGAACCGAAAGAGAACTGGTCGGACCGGAAGTCCATCGCCCGGCCGCTCGCCTGCTCGGGGGCCATGTACCCGACGGTGCCGAGAACGGTCCCGGGCCGCGTCTCCTCCGCCATCGTCACGAGCGCGGATCCGCCTTTCGATTCCGCCATCACCGGCTTGGCCAGCCCGAAGTCCAGGATCTTGACCAGACCGTCCCTGGAGACCATGAGGTTCTCGGGCTTCAGGTCCCGATGGACGATCCCCGCGGAATGCGCCTTCGCGAGCCCGTCCGCGGCCTGGACGGCGAGGTCGAGCAGCTTCCGCGTCGGCAGCAATCCGCCGCCCAGGACCTCCCGCAGGGTCTTCCCGTCCACGAGCTCCATGGCGATGTAGAAGGCCGAGTCCGACGAGCCGATGTCGTGGATCGTGATGATGTTCGGGTGATTCAGCGCCGAGGCGGATCGGGCTTCCTGCTCGAAGCGCTTACGCCGGTCGGCGTCGGAGGCGAGCTCGACGGGCAAGACCTTGACCGCGACATCGCGGCCGAGCCGCGAGTCCCGCGCTCGGTAAACCTCGCCCATGCCTCCCGCGCCCAGGGGCGAAAGAATCTCGAACGGACCGAGCCGCGATCCCACCGCAAGGGTCATCTAACGCGCATCCTGCATGATGGTTTCGTCGCCGCTCCAATCGGAAACACGATGAGACAGATCGGGTCGCATTCTATATCTCGTCGCGGGACGATGCCCTGAGCTGGAGGGGAACACTCGATCAGAAGAGGGCAGTTCGCTGCGCTCAGAATACCGATGAGACAGGTATCGCCCATAGTGATGAAAATGGAGGTATGGGTCCTGTCATCCCCTCGCTTCCCACAGTGTCATCCTGAGCGAAGCGAAGGATCTGCCCTCGTCCGTTCAAGTGTTGCCCTCCAGCTCGGGGCAGGCTCTGAGCGAAGGGAAGGATCTGCCCTGGTCAGAATCGACGAAAGCAGATTCTTCGTCGCTGCGCTCCTCAGAATGACAAGAACAGGCTGTCAGCCGCCGCCGACCAGCTCCACGATCTCCAGGATGTCCCCCTCGGCCAGCGAAAGAGAGCCGTAAGCTGACTTGGGCACGATCTCGCGGTTGCGCTCGACGGCACAGCGAGGGACCGAGACCTTCAGGCGCTCGAGCAGGTGCGAGACCGAGGCGCCCTCCGGCACCGCCAGCTCTTCACCGTTGACGCGCACGTGAATCTCTCCGTTCAAGTCTCGCTCCGGACCGGGAATTTGAACTCGGTCGAGCCGATCGGGGACGCAACGCGGATGACCGCGGCCGCGGATCCCGGCGGGAACTGCGGCACGGGAAAGGAAACCGGGCAGCCGCCGTCGGCGCCGGTTGTGCCTTGAAAGACGAGCACGCCTTTTCCGGCGGCGGAGAGGATCCGAATCTGGATCGAGGCGCCGGCAATGGGTTGTCGCGACTGGGAAGACTGGGCCCGGATCCGCATCGCGGCCTCGCGGCCGCCGACAAAGTCGGGGACGGGCGTGAAGGAGCAGTCGATCTGCTCGTGCTGGAGCTGGGTGGCCAGGTACTCCAGGATGAGCTGGTCGAGAGTCCGGTCTCCCGCCGTCATCTGCTCCCCGGATCCGACCGCCGCGCCGCCGTTCTCCCCGCCGGCCGCGACCATGCCTTCCGGGACGCGCACCGAGCCGCTCGGACCGTCAAATCGGCCCCTCTGGATCGCGGCGATCATCGTCCGGTGTTGCTGCTCGAGGATCTCCTGGACGGCGCGGTCGTCCCGGCCGCTCCGGATCGCCTCCGGGTAGGAGGTCTTCTTCGTTGCCAGGATCTCGCCGCCGACATACACCAGCGACTCAATCTCGAGAGCGGGCTCTCCCCTGTCCTCCGTCTGGATGTGAAACACCCGGTTGTTGTGCCGGACGTCGGTGTTGTAGCCCGTAATCATGAACGGCCGATTTTAGCGCGCGGAAGGCACCAGAGATTCCGTCGCTTCGACTGATGCTCGTAAGCCGTCAGCCGTGAGCCGTGAGCGGAGGAAGGCCCCCTCTTCGAGCCTCGGCTTACGGCTTACGGCTCACGGCTCACGGTTCACGGTCAAAGGAGCTCGAACCTCGCGGTGAAGTGCCTCAATACCGGGGCCTGGTGCACGATGCGGACGCCGCGCAGTTTCCCGGGATTCCGGTGCAACTCGATGACGGCCCGGGCGACGTATTCGAGATGCGTGTTCGTATAGACGCGGCGCGGCACGGCCAGGCGCACGAGGTCGAGGTCGGGAAGCGCCTCGTGGCCCGGGCGCTGCGGGTCCGGGCGCCCGAACATGACGGCGCCGATCTCGACGGCGCGGATCCCACCCTCGAGGTAGAGCGCGATCGTGAGCGACTCCGCGGGATAACGCTCGGGCGGCATATGGGGCGCGAAGGCGCGCCCGTCGATGTATACGGCGTGTCCTCCGATCGGCTCGACGACGGGCACGCCCGCGGAGGCGAGAGCCTCTCCGAAGGCCGTCACCTGGCCCACACGGAAGGCCAGATAGTCCTCCTCGAGCACTTCGCGCAATCCGATCGCGACCGCCTCGAGGTCGCGTCCCGCCAGTCCCCCATACGTCGGGAAACCCTCGATCAGGATGAGTTTGTTCTTGAGCCGCTCGACCCAGGTTTCGTCGCGCAAGGCCAGAAATCCGCCGATGTTGGCCAGCCCATCCTTCTTCGCGCTCATCGTGCAGCCTTCGGAGAGATCGAAGATCTCGCGCACGATCTCCGGGATCGGACGCCCCTTCTGCCCCGGCTCCCGCTCCTTGATGAAATAGGCGTTCTCGGCGAAGCGGCAGGCGTCGATCAGGAGGGGAACGCCGTGGCGCTTGCATAACTCGTGCGTGCCGCGCACGTTCTCGAGCGACACGGGCTGACCGCCGCCGGAGTTGTTGGTCAGCGTCAACATCACGAGCGGGACCCGGCCGGGGTTCTTTGCGAGACACTCCTCGAGCCTGCCCAGATCCATGTTCCCCTTGAAAGGGTGGCGTCCCTTCGCCTGCTTCCCCTCGGCGATGACGAAATCCATCGCGATGCCGCCGTTGACCTCGATGTTGGCGCGCGTCGTATCGAAGTGCGTGTTGTTGGGCACGATGTCGCCGGGCTTTAAGACGGTTGAGAAGAGAAGGTTCTCCGCGACACGTCCCTGGTGAGTCGGAATGACATACGGCAGGCCGAAGATCTCGCGGACGGTCTGGTCGAAATGATAGAAGTTGCGGCCTCCCGCGTAGGATTCGTCTCCGCGCATCAGCCCCGCCCACTGCGAGTCGGACATCGCGGCGGTTCCCGAATCGGTCAGCAGGTCGATGTAGATGTCCTCGGAGGCGATGCCGAAGA
>WNFV01018068.1_pt1 | contig 11957 bp, 6 predicted proteins | sample 5400101 | NCBI WGS metagenome assembly WNFV01 (sample SAMN13153361, study PRJNA577476) | soil metagenome | isolation source: 115 cm soil or saprolite under grassland replicate 1 | place: USA:California | collected 2016-06-15
ACGCCGAGCTCGCGAAGGCGCGCGCCACCGTCGAGCAGGAGAAGGAGAAGTCTGGCCGCCTCAAGGAGGAGATCGAAGGCCTCCGGAAGCGTGCGGGTCGCGCGGGCGAACTGACCGAGAAAGAGTCCGAGCTGAAGGCACAGTGGGCGAAACTCGACGGCCGGTCGAAGGACATTGCAGATCACGCCGCCGCGGTGACAAAGAAAGAGACTGAACTCAAGGCTCGGGAAGCCGAGTCCGAGAAAGCCTCCCGGGTAGCGGCCGAGCGCACACTCGAGGCGGAGAAGGCGCTGAAAGCGATCAAGGAACGCGAGCGCACGGCCGAGAAGGACGAACAGAAACTCCGTGACGCGCAGTCGCGCCTCACCTCGGAAGCAAAGACGAGCGAAGCGGCCCACGCACGAGAGCTCGACGAGCTGAGCAAAGGACTCCAGGCCAAAGAGCGCGAGCTTTCGAAGCGAGACAAGGAAGCCGAGGCGCTCCAGGCTTCGTTACACGCCGCGAACGAGGCCCTGCGGCGCAAAGAGATCGAGCTCAAGACCGAGATGACCCGCGCAAAGGCGCAACTCGAGGCGGAGGTGCACCGAGCCGCGGCGCTCCAAAAGGACCTCGGGACGGCTCGGACGACGTCCGCCAAGGCCGCGGAACTCGACGCCCGCGAATCGACGCTCGCGCGGACCAAGGCGGACCTGGAGTCGCGGGAGAAGCGCCTCGCCGCGAGCCAGGCGGACTTGGACTCGAAGACGAAAATCCTGCAGCGGAGAGACGACGACCTGTTGCGCCGAGACACGGAACTCACGAAGCGGGAGGCGGAGAGCCAGGAGGCGCTCAAGGGCCAACGGGATCGAGAGCGGGAACTCGCTCGGCTGCAGAAGCGCATCGACGATGCCTCGAAGGCGACCGACGTCCGGAACGCGCGACGGGAGCTGGAACTCACAGAGCAGGCCGACACGCAGACGAAGCGGAAGGCCGAACTCGATTCCGAATCGAAAGCCCTCAAGACCCTCGACCGCAGCCTGACCGAGGCCAGAGAGAAACTCGACCGACAGCGGACCGAGCTCGAGCGTCGCGAGGCGTCGATGCGGAACGGGGCGGACGCGGCTGCGACCGCAGCCACTGACCTGAAGGCGCGCGAGGAGGCCGTCGTTGAGGGCGAGGCTCGCAGCAAGTCAATCGCCGCGGAACTCCAGGTCCGAGAGCGGGCCGTCCAGCGGGCGGTGGCGAACGCCTCGGAGAAGGAGGCGGCGCTCGCGAAGGCCAGGGGCGATCTCGACGTCCAGCGGGCCGAACTGGTACGCGCGGAGCGATCACTCAAACTCTCATCCGCGAAACTCAGCGAGCAAGAAGCCGAACTCCAGAAACGCGGGGAGGAAATCGCCCAGCTCTCGAAAGTCGTCGACGGGACACACGCGAAGGTGACATCCCAGGGAGAGGCGGCGCGCCGGGCCGACCAGGCCGTGAAGGCCCGTGAGGCTGCGGCGGCGAAACGCGAAGCGAAACTCGAGGAGGACCGCGTCGCATTCACCATGGAGGAAAAGGCGCTCGCGACCCAGCGAAAAGCATTGGAACGGGAGACGGACCGTCTCGCGAAGGCCCGGGAGGACGTCTCCACCCGTCGGACCGAACTCGGGAGGGCCGACAAGGAACTCAAGTTGCGAGCGGGCGAATTGGACGCGCGCCAGGCCGTCCTTTCGCGACGCGAAACCGAGGCCGAGGAACGCGCGAGGGGACTCGAAACGGGCCAGGCGGAGATCGCCGCGCAGACGGAGGCGGCGAAACGCGCGGAGCGGCTGCTGAAGGAACGCGAGGCCGCCGTGTCGAAGGGCGAACGTGATCTCGCCGCCGCCCTCGAGACGCTCGCCGAACAGCGCAAGACCGTCAAGCGGGAACGGTCGGCCGTCCTTCGAGAAGCCGATGAGCTCGCACGCCGGAAGAGCCAACAGGGCCTGCGAGAGAAAGCGCTCGATCAGCGGGAGCGGGAGATCCGTTCCGAGATCGAAGCCCATAAGTCGTCCGCATCGAAGATCGAGTCCCGCATCGCCGAGACCGAACGGCGCGAGGAAGAAATCGCGACGGCCAAGGCCGAGCTAACGAAGGCGCAGGCGGCCGCGCTCAAGGAACGGGAGGAGTTGAAGGGTGCGACCGCGGACCTCGAGCGGGTCCGAAAGGAGCTCGACTCAGACCGGAAAGCCACGGAGGCTTCTCGGGCGGAACTCCAAGCTCAAATCGAGGCGACGAACAAACGGGAGCGGCTCCTCGACGCCCACGAGTCCTCGGCATCGAAGGCCGAAGAGGATCTCCGTCAAGCCCGCTCCGTTCTCGCGGCCTCAGCGAAGACGTTGAAAGGGGAGCGAGCGGCGCTGGAGCGCAGCGAAGCCGATCTCCTGAAGCGGGGGAAGCAGATCGAGGACCGGGCCGCCGCCATCGAGGGGCGGGAGAAGACGCTCCGCTCGGAGACGGAAGGCCACAAGGTCGCGCTCGCGAAGTTTGAGTCCAGGTCGGCCCTGGTCGACCGACGGGAAGAAGAGCTCGCTGCCGCGGGCGAGGACCTCAAGCGACGGGAGTCCGCGTTCGCGAAAGCCCAAGCGGATCTCCGGGAGGCAAAGGCCGAACTCGAAGGCGCCGCAAAAGAAATGCGGGGCGATCGCAAGGCCTCCGATGCCCTCCGGCTGGACCTCGCGGCGAAGACGAAAGCACTCGACGCACGCAGCCGTGAACTCGCGGCGACCGAGGCGACGCTGATGGAGCGGGAGAAATCGTTCGGCTCCCGCGAATCGGATCTGTCGAAGGGCGAGAAGACCCTTGCTGCTGCGAAGAGGGAATGGGAGGAGCGCCAAGCGGCGACGGCGGAGGAAGCAAAGCGCCGAGAGTCGCGGACCCGCGCGGAATTCGAGGATGCCCGGCGACTCGCGGCCGGTGCGGAGGCGAAAGAGAAACAGCTTTCGCTCCAGGATACTTCGTTACGATCGAGAGCCGAACAGTTGCGACGGACGGAGGCGACGTTGGACCGGCGGGAGACGGAGCTGGCCAAGTCGACGAAGGCCGCTGCGGCAAAGGAATCGGCCGTCCAGGAACTCGACGCGCGACTCGCGCAGCGAGGCCGGGAGCTGACGCAGAGAGAAAATGAACTGCGCGAAGCGCTCGAAGACCTCGAGGCCCGCAGGCAAACGGCGGAGGCCACTGCGCGGGACCAGGCCAAAAAGGCGCACGAGGCCATCGCCGCCCAGAAGGAACTCGCCCGCGCGAAGGCGTCACTTGCCGCTCTCGAAAAACGCACTCGATCGGAGGCGAAGAAGTTGGAGGAACGCCGGGAGAAGATCGAGGAGGCAGCGTCCGGTCTCGCCGCGCGGGAAGAGTCCGTCCACGGACGGGAGGCCGAACTCGCGGGTCGGGAGACCGACCTGAAAGAGAAGTTCGCGGATCTCGCGAAGACGACCGCGGGGTTGGAGGACCGACGCCACGACCTGTCGGACCGCGAAGACGGCCTGAAGGTGCTCGCCTCGACGCTCGAGAAGCGCGACATCGAGGCAAACAAGATCGCGCAGGGAATCGAAAAGCGCAAGGCGGAACTCGATCGACACGAAAAGGGACTCAAGGACGCGAAAGACCACCTTGCGGCGGACGCGCGGCGGGTCGCCGAGGAGCGGAAAGGCTTGGAGCGGGCCAAAGGTGACATCGACAAGCGGTCGAAAGAGATCGAGGTCCAGGCCGGGCTGGTCGCATCGCGGGAAGACGAGGCGGCCGAGCTGAAGTCGAAGGCGATGAGCCTCCTGAAGTACGCGGAGAAGGTCGCGGAGGAGAAGAGCCGCGAGCTGAAGGAGCGCATGGCCTCGGAAGAGGCGCTCCTGGAGGAGCAGCGAGCCGCCATGGAGAAGGCGGCACGTGCCCGCGAGGACCTCGAGCAACGCGAGACGCGGTTCGAGGCAGCCTCGGCGGAGCTCGACGCGCGGGCCAAAGCCATCGATCAGCGCGAGAAGCGCCAGAAGGAGGAGTCCGGGGCCCTCGCTCGCGAACGCGCGGAAGCGAAGGCGATGTGGAAGAACCTCGAGTCGGAAGGCCGGCGGGTCTCCCAGAAAGAAGAGGCGATCGAATCGCTCGTCGCCCAGGCCATCGCGAAGGAACGCGAGGCGCTCGTGGAGCAGACGCGGAAGGTGCAGGCCATGGCCGCGGATCTGAAAGGCAAGGACAAAGCGACGGAGCGGGACCGACTGCGGTTCCAGGCGCTCGAGCGGGATCTCCAAACGCGCAAGGCCAGCCTCGAGGCCCGGGACCGCAAGATCCGAGACGAGGAGAAAGAACTTGACCGTCGTCGCGAGGAGATCCGGCGGATGCGGGCGCAGATCGAGGAACTCCTCTGATCACTCGCGCTCTCCCGGCGACGGCACGGTGTCTTCGGTTCTCGCCGGCCATCCGTACGCGCGGAGGAAGAGGAACATGCTGCCGAAGAGCGGCACGAAGATCAGGGAGCTCAGGAGGTGGTACAGCGTGAAGGGCACCTGGAGATACAGGGTCGTCGCCAAGCCCACTCCGAACGGCCGCGTGAGGAAGTACCATTCGCCGAACGCGGTCCACAGATCATACGTAACCGTGAGCGGCACGCTGATCGTCGTGAGGAGGGCGACCGATTTGACCCGGAAGAGGACCCTCGGACGAATCCGGCGTCCGATGAGGGCGACGAACACGAATCCCGAGATGACGAAGAACGAGATGGCCGCCATCGACTCGATCGCATAGCCGGAGTACCCGGTCGACCACTCGAGGGACTGCAGGACGACCAACGAGGTCACGGGCACGAGCACCGTCCACCAACGGCCCAAGAGGGACCCGGCGAGGAGGCTCGCCACGAACACCGTCTCGAAGTTCGCGAACGTATGCATGATGTACGTCCCGACGACCGCGATGACGATCAGGAAGCTCCCGAGGAGCCGGGTCCGGGCGTCCCCCAGGCCCGCCTCGATCGTGGCGCGCCAGCCAAGTCCCATTCAGCCGCCCTCCACGGACGAGACGAACTTCCAAAGGACGGTGTCGTGGTCGTGCAAGGCTTTCAGGTCCGCCGCGACGTCCCCGTAGGCGCCGCTCACCCAGTACTGCCAGTAGCGACCGCCTTCTCCGTTCACGGAGCCGTTGATCGCGGTGACCTTTCGGGATCTCATACGGGACGTATGCAACCGGGAAGCCGAGTGTATTGCTGGCCTCGAGTAGAAGAGAGAAAACGGTATTGTTCGCCGTGAGGGTCGCATCGTAGGAGATCGTCCATCCGACGCCCACCGCCTCGAGATGTACCGCGTGCACGACGGACGGCTGCACCGCCGCGGGTTGGATGAGCTGCGTCGCGGCGTAGAGACCCGCGATCGCCGGGACGAGCACCGCGGCGAAGAGAATCGCCTGACGCCGTTCGTTCACCCGACGCGCCCCCCGCGGGACCTCTTCCAAAATTGCACGACGGCCACGGCAACCCCGATGGCGAGCCCGATCACGCCGAAGCCTACGAGGACCGGGATGAAGATCGGCTCCGCGAGTCGGATCGCGGGACCCAGCGCGTACATGTGGCCGTTGTCGCTCGGGGCGAAGACCATCCCATCGGCGACGACGGGAGAGCCGAAGATGTATTCGGATGGCGACGGCTCGAACGACCATACCGGGGCGCCGGTGGTCGCATTCAATGCATAGATCGACCCATGGGCGGCGTTCGTCGCGAAGAACGCCTTGCCATCCGCGTACGTGACCGACGCTTGAACGGGACCGTTCGGAATGTACGACCAGCGCGGTACTCCTGTGGCGCTGTCCAGCGCGACCACACGCCCCGCCGTTCCGAAGGAGCCGCCGCCCAGGATGACGGAGTCCCCCACGACCGCGGGGGAGGACACGCCCGCATCCACGGCGGCCTGCCAAACGAGGGCGCCCGTCGCTCGATCGATCGCGTACACGTTGCCGTCCTTGGACGGCGCGATGAGCCGCGACCCGGAGATGGCCGGCGAAGCCGCAATGGAGCCGCCCGTCTCGAAGAACCACTTCTCCGTCCCGGTGGCGGCGTCGAGGGCGAGGACGCCGTACGGCGGGTCGAACGTCACTTGGCTCGTCGTGTTGTACGTGCCCATGATCCCCACGTACGCGACGCCATCCGAGTACGCGGCCGAGGAGTAGTGCACGGAACCCGCCGGGTGCCGCCACGCCACGGTGCCGTTGCTCGCCCATATGGAGAAGACCTCACCGGGTCCTCCCGATTCATTGAACGTTCCGATCAGGACCCGGTCGAATGCGACCTTCGGAGAGGATGTGATTCCGCTGAACAATGTCTCCGTGAGAAGGCGAGTCTCCCACTGCACGTCTCCGTCCGACGCGTTGAGCCGCACGACGGTCCCGTCCGACGTGCCGACGATCACGGAATCATCGAAGATCGAAGGAGACGAGAACCCTCGGGCCGCGGATTGATTCCAGATTGTGGCGCCGCTGAATTCATCCAGCGCCAGGACCCCGCGGCGAGTGTTGACGAACACCGTCCCGTACGCGACGGCCGGAGTCGCCTCAATCTCCCGCACTCCCGTGTCGCGGTCCCATGCGAGCCGAACGGCGTTCGGGGCGGACGAAGGCGTGGCCCCGGTGTTTCCGAGATCCGATCGGAACTCGATGGCGGGCGTGGGATGGTCCGGGTTCGGCACGGGCGTACGGCCCGCGAAGGTCACGGAATCGTATCCGGCGTTGTACAACGCGATGCTCGCGTCCTCCCGCACGACGAACCCGGAAATCCCCGAGGATGTGAACTCCCAGGTGCGGGCGGACGCATTCCACTCGTACAGGCCGACGAACCCGGCGGGGGAATGCCGGTCGCCGATGTCCGCGATGGCGACGCCGCAGCAAGCGTACCACGTGGACTCGATCGAGACCCCGTTCGCAGCCGCCGCCCGCTGGACCGCGAGCCACGTCGCGTTGATCGCGGACGGATCGGGGATCGTCTCGCTCGCCCAGAGATAGGTACCGTCGCCGAAGTCGAAGAGAATCCGGATCGAAGCCCCGGACACGGGGACCTGGGGCAGGACCGCGACCGCGAGGAGGGCCGAGGCGAGGCCCACCGCGATCGGCATCGTCAACCGCACCTGATTCTCCTCCTCAACTGCGCTTGATGTTTATCCGATGAACTTGAGTATTTAAGAATGTTGGCGCGGCCTTTTCCCGGCGGGCGGGAATGCGTCTCCTGATGGCCCTGCTGCGGGACCTGCGCGCGACGACCCGGTTGCTGTTCCTCTACGAAGTCACGACGAACCGCCACACGCGCCTCCGGACGATCGCGGAGCGACTCGACATGACGGTCCAAGGGGCGTCGGAATATGCTCACGGGCTCCAGAAGGACGGGCTCCTGACCCTCGTCAACGGGGAATACCGCGCGACGAAGCGAGGCGTGGACCACCTGCACGACCGCTTCGTGGAGCTACGGGCCTTCGTCGAGCGCGCCGGACGGGCGTTGGCGGTCGTCGAGACGACGGAAGCCCTCGCCGGGGGCGCGGTCCGCCGCGGCGACCGGCTCGGGCTGTTCATGGAGAACGGCTTGCTCGTGGCCTACACCGGGCGGACGTCGCCGTCCACGGGGATCGCGGCCCAAGACGCGGCGAAGGGCGAACTGCTCGCGGTCCGCAACCTCGAAGGGATCGTCGCCCTCCGACCCGGCCGGATCGTCGTGGCGCGGGTGCCGCCCGGGAACCGCCGCCGGGCGTTACCGGCCTCGAAGCGACTCTTGCGGGAGACGCGAGGGTTCATCGTCGCGGCCCTGGACCCCGCGGGCCTCGTGGCGGCGAGGGAACTCGGCCTGCGCCCCCGGATCGAGTTCGGGGCCGTCCCCGCGACGGTCGAGGCGGCGGAGCGGGGCGTCGACGTGCTGCTGCTCCTCCCGGAGGAACGAGCGATGGAGGCCATCCAGGCGATCGAGGCGGCGAACGCAAGGCTCGAGGACAAGATCCCGTACGAGAGCGTCGCCCTCGGTTGATCACTCGAGGATCGACACGGTGTCGATCCGCCCGTCAGCGTCGCGGTCCTGGCCGGCGACGACCCGGTAGAAGTCTTCTCCGGGCGTGTAGCCGTCGAGGACGTCGTCCGCCGACTGGGTGAGGCCGAGGATCGCCGCCATCGTGCCGACCGCATGCAGGCCGCCGAGCAGGACGATCGCCCGCGAGGGATTCCATGGGCTGCGGACCTTCGCGATCAGCCCGACCTGCTCGTCCGCGTAATGCCGCTTCGTGCGCGACGACTCCATGCGCCACACCTGCCTCCAGTCGAAATTCACGGCGAGGTGCGGGTTCAGGTCCATCGTGATGATGTTCGCGACCGGGCCGCCGACGAGGATGAGATGGTCCCGCCCCGGACCGGCCGCCTTCAGCTCCGTGTCGAGTCGGACCAGCGGACGTTTCGGCGCCGCGAAGAGCCGCCCGAGGAAGAAGCCCAGCTCGACGGCGTAGGGAGAATCGCGAGACGTCGTACTGAAGGGTCCGTGCGTGTACGGCGAGCCGACGACGATCGAGCCGTTGAAGGTCCCCTCGCTCGAAAACTCCTCGAGGAAGCGCGCGACGATCCCTGCGTGCGGCAGCAAGGGGGAGGCGACCGGCTTGCCGCGTCCCTTGAGAACGATCGCGAACGCCTCCGCCGTCGGCGCGAGGACGCGGGCCGACGCGCCGCGCTTCGACTCCTCGCGGAGGACCTCAAGGAGGCCCGCGCGTTCGAGCCGCCGCACGTGATAGTAGACCTTCTGCTCGTGGACGTTCAGGCGGGCCGCCAAGGCGTTCGGGTAGTCGGGGGCCCGGGCGAGCTCTTGGAGGATCCGCCACGCCAGCGGCGAGGAGAGGGGCGCCACCCGGTCGGGCTTCTCGAGGATCTCGGCTTCGCGGCCGACCGCCCCTTGCGGGGTGTCCTCGACGAGCCAGCGGCGCACCATGCGGCGTGCAAAGGGACGAATGCTATTAATTCTTTGTTACTGGTTCTCGTAATGTTGTAGTAATCCTTTTAGTGCTGGCACGACGTCCGAAGTGGACATGGAGAATCCGTCGGACCCCGGCGAAGGCCACGAACGCGAAGCATTCTCAGCGGGTGGACTGGTCCCGCAAGGCATATGCCGCCGGCGGCGTGAATGCGGCGGCCGTCCAGAGCGCTGAGTGGTGGTCGGCCGATGAAAGCAGTCATCCTCGCGGCGGGGGAAGGCGCCCGGATGGGGCCCTTCACGGCCTCGCTGCCGAAGGTCATGATCCCCGTCGGGAACCGCCCCCTCCTGGAGTACGTCGTCCAGGCCCTCGTCGAGAACGGGGTCCATGACCTGTTGTTCGTCGTCGGCTATCGGCGGGAGCGCATCCAGGCGTACTTCCAGGACGGCAAGGCGTTCCACGCGCACATCACCTACGTCACGCAGACGAAACAGCTCGGCACGGCCCACGCCATCTGGGAGGCACGAGCCCATCTCGACGAACCGTTCGTCGTCCTGAACGGCAGCAACATGGTCGATGCCCGGTTCGTGTCGGATCTCTTGGAGGTCGGCAAGAAGCCCGCTGTCCTGATCACGGAGAGCGAGAGGCCGCAGAGCTACGGGGTCGTCACGATCCAGGGGAAAAATCTCCTCGCGATCACGGAGAAGCCGACGGAGATCATCTCGAACCTGATCAACACCGGGGCGTACGCCCTCGACCCGCGGATCTTCGACGAGATCGAGGCGCTCGCAAAGGAAGGCAAGCACGACCTGCCGCGGGCGGTCTCGGCCCTCTCGAAGCGCACGGCGGTGGCGGCGCTCAAGACGGAGGGCACCTGGGTCGACGCGCTGTATCCATGGGACCTGCTGCGCCTCAACGCAGTCGCGCTCAAGGGAGGGCACGAGGTCCGTGCAGGGACGATCGAACCCTCCGTCACGATCCGAGGCCGCGTCTCCATCGGGGACGGGTGCGTGATCCGGTCGGGCGCGTACCTGCAAGGTCCTCTCTCGATCGGCTCCGGCTGCGAGATCGGTCCGAACGCGGTCCTGCTGCCGTCGACGAGCCTCGGGAAGAACGTCCGCATCGGCGCCCTGACGACCGTCGCGAACTCGATCCTCATGGACGACGTCATCCTGGGACCATCGAGCGTCCTGCAAGACGCGGTCGTCGGCTCCGGCGTCGTCGCGCGCGCGGGCCTCCTCGCCGCATCCGGCCCGGGCGACGTAAACATCGAGGGCGCGTGGCATGCGGTCCCGCAGATTGGCGCGCTCCTCGGCGAGGACGTCGAGATCGGGAACGGGGTGAGCGTCGCGCCCGGGACGGTCGTGAACGAACGGGCGCGGGTGGAGTCCGGCGCGAAGCTGCGCGGGACAATCCCGTCGGGCGCGGTGGTCCTGTAGATGTGCGGGATCGTCGGGTACGCGGGTCGGCGCAACGCACTGCCGATCTTGCTCGACGGCCTGAAACGCCTCGAGTACCGGGGCTACGACAGCGCGGGCGTCGCCATCGTCGGAAGCGCCCTCCAGGTCGTGAAAGACAAAGGGTTCATCGCGAACCTCGAGTCGCAGCTGCCGGCCCTGAAGGGGACGACGGGATTCGCGCACACTCGGTGGGCGACCCACGGGCCGCCGTCCAAGGTGAACGCGCACCCGCACGTCGACTGCCACGGCAAGATCGCCCTCGCGCACAACGGGATCATCGAGAACTTCGCGAGCCTCCGCGAGAAGCTCGAGGCGCGCGGTCACAAATTCGTCTCGCAGACGGACACGGAGAGCCTCGTCCATCTCATCGAGTCCTATTACGACGGCGACCTCGAGGAGGCGATCCGGAAGGCGCTCCACGACGTCCACGGGTCGTACGCCATCCTCGCGGTCCACGCGGATGAACCAGGCAAAGTGGTCGGGGCCCGCAACGAGAGCCCGCTCGTCGTCGGGCTGGGGCCGGACGAGAACTTCCTCGCGTCGGATGTGCCCGCCCTCCTGCGGTACACGGACCGCGTGCTCTACGTGATGGACAAGGAGATGGTCATCATCACGCCGAAAGGCGTGGAGGTAAAGGATCTCGACGGCCGCGCGGTGAAGCGGGAGCCGCAGCGCATCACCTGGTCTCTAGAGGACGCGGAGAAAGGCGGCTTCGAGCATTTCATGCTCAAGGAGATCCACGAGGGCCCGAAGGCCATCCAGGAGACGCTCCTCGGCCGCCTCGCGAACCTCGAGGTGAACGGGTTCCTGTCCGAAGGCGTGACGAGCGTGAAGCTCGTCGCCTGCGGGACGTCCTACCATGCTGCGCTCGTCGGGAAGTACATCCTCGAAGAGATCGCGCGCATCCCCGCGTCCGCGGAGCTCGCATCGGAGTACCGCTACAGCCAAGGGCCGTCGGAGCGGCCGCTCGTCATCCTCATCTCGCAGAGCGGCGAGACCGCGGACACCCTTGGGGCCGCCCGCGAGGCGCGTCGGCGGGGATGCAAGACTCTCGGGATCACGAACGTCCTCGGCTCGAGCCTCACTCGCGAGACGGACCTTACGCTCTACACCCGAGCGGGCATCGAGATCAGCGTCGCAGGCACGAAGACCTTCTACGCGCAGCTCGTCGTGCTCTACCTCATTGCACTGAAGGTCGGGCAGGATCGCGGCGCCCTCGGCTACGATGAGCTCGATTCGCTGAAGGATCATCTCCGCTCGCTGCCTCGGACGGTGCAGTATGTGCTGAACAAGGCCGACGAGATTCGCGCGCTCGCCTCGAAGTACGGGAACGCGCGGGACGTCTTCTTCATCGGCCGCCACGTGAACTACCCCGTCGCCCTCGAGGGCGCACTGAAGCTCAAGGAAATCTCGTACATCCACGCGGAGGCGTACGCGGCAGGGGAACTGAAGCACGGACCGCTCGCCCTCCTATCGCCCACCACTCCCGTCGTCGCTATCTCCGTCAAAGGCCCGACCTACGAGAAAATGCGCTCCAACGTCGGCGAGGTCAGCGCCCGCGGCTCGCCCGTCCTCGCAATCGGTACGGAAGGGG
>WNFV01011881.1_pt1 | contig 11955 bp, 11 predicted proteins | sample 5400101 | NCBI WGS metagenome assembly WNFV01 (sample SAMN13153361, study PRJNA577476) | soil metagenome | isolation source: 115 cm soil or saprolite under grassland replicate 1 | place: USA:California | collected 2016-06-15
CGGATGCCCGAGGCGACCCGCTCGATCGCGTCGTCGGGCACGGTGAGAAAAACGAGATCGGCGCGGTCGGCGACTTCCTGCGGCGCGCACGCGCGCGCCCCGCGAACGCGCTTGACGAGCGCCTGCGCGGAAGCGATACTCCGGCTCGCGACTGCGACGACATCCCGACCGGCGCGGGCGAAACCCGTCGCGAGCCCCGTGCCCGCGCGGCCCGCGCCGATGAAGCCGAGCTTGAGTTTTTCCGCCGACATTTGCCGCCAATTGTACGAGGGGTGTCGCTCCCAGGCGACAGGCAGGGTTATTTGGGCGCCGGGTCAACGTTTGCGGCGTGCCTGCGTTATCTAGCCCATGTCCGAAGCAACGGACATTTCCATTCAACCACCAGTGAGGTCGCTATATGAAAAAGCTGATCGCAGTTCTGATAACCGCCGCATTCGCAGGCGCTGCTCTTAATGCCGCCGCGCAGGCGCCGAAAGCCACTCCGGCAACGCAAGCCGCGACGCCGGCCCAGCCCGCCAAGGCGAAGGCCGACAACGGCAAGAAGAAGAGCAAAGGCAAGGCCAAAGCCAAGGCCAAGGGCGAGCCGAAGAACTAAGCGGCACGCGGCCCCACGGGCCGCGCAAGACCGGAAAGGCGGGACTCTCCCGCCTTTTTGCTTTTATGGCGTTTCCATCCAGCTTCGCGGACGGGATACAATCGCGGGCCCGATCACGGCCTGGCGCAACGCTTGAATTCCCCGATTGCGGCCCCACCTTGGCGCTGACTTCCATCGCACGGAGACCGAAAACATGAAACGCATCTTCCTCTTTATCGCGACCAACCTCGCGGTGGTGGTGCTGCTCACGATCGTCCTGAGCGCGCTCGGAGTAGACCGGTTCTTGACGGAAAACGGACTCGACCTCCAGATGCTGCTCGCTTTCTCGCTGATCGTCGGCTTCTCCGGCTCGATCTTCTCGCTGCTGATTTCCAAGCCCATGGCGAAATGGTCTACCGGCGCGCGCGTGATCGAACAGCCGGAGGGCGCGCACGAGCAATGGCTCGTGGCCACGGTGCGGCGCCTCGCCGACAAGGCGAACATCGGCATGCCCGAAGTCGCCGTCTTCGAAGGCGCGCCCAACGCCTTCGCCACGGGCGCCTTCAAGAACTCGGCGCTCGTCGCGGTCTCGACCGGCCTGCTGGAGTCCATGAACCGGGAAGAAATCGAAGCGGTGCTCGGCCACGAGATCAGCCACGTCGCCAACGGCGACATGGTCACGCTCACCCTTATCCAGGGCGTGGTCAATACCTTCGTTGTATTCCTCGCGCGCGTCGTCGGCTTCGCCGTGGACCGCGTCGTATTTCGCACCGAGCGCGGCATCGGGCCGGGATACTATGTTACGGTGATCGTGTGCCAGATCGTGTTCAGCATTCTCGCCTCGATGATCGTCATGTGGTTTTCGCGCCGGCGCGAGTTCCGCGCCGACGCCGGCTCGGCGCGGCTGCTCGGCACGCCGCGGCCGATGATAGGCGCGCTCATGCGCCTGGGCGGCATGCAGCCGGGCGCGCTGCCGCAATCGATGGCCGCATCGGGCATCAGCGGCGCGCCGGGATGGATGGCGCTCTTCTCCAGCCACCCGCCGATCGAGGAACGCATCCGGGCCCTGCAGATCAGCGCGTAAGCCTCACCGCTTCGCAGGAGTATAAAAAAAGGGCACGGAGTCGCCTCCGTGCCCTTCATTATTTTGCGGTGAAAGACGCCGGGATTACCTATGCCAGCGCGTAGCGGCCGTCTTTTTCCCGTGTCAGGCGCCCGGCCGCGCGCAGCGCATCGAGCGCGAGCACCACTTCGCGTCCATCGCGGCTGGCAAGCGCCGCCATCAGCTCCTCGAACCTCTTCGGGCCGTCGGCAAGGGCCGCCTCGACGGAAGGGAAGCGCTTGCCCTCAAAACGCGGCGGCTCAGGGATGGTAGATTCGATTCCGCGCGCCTCTCCCACTGGCAGAGTCAGATCGAAACCCGCTTTCGCCCCGGTCCTCGCGCCCGAGAGCGAGGGGTCGAGCGGCAGCGTGCGGAATCCCGATTGCACGACGAGGTCGCGGTCGGCCTGGAAGCGCGTCGCGAGCGCCCAGTTCATCTGCTCGTCCGAAAAAATGTCGACGTCCGGATCGACGACGAACACGTGCTTGACGTTGGCGAGACAGCCGAAGGCCGCGGCGATGGCGTTCCGCGCCTCGCCCGGCACGCGCTGTCGCATCGCGATGCGCAGCGTGTACATGCCTCCGCTCGAGGGCGTCGCATACACCGACACGACCTCGCGCACGGCCGTCTCGAGCGCGCGCCAGACCATCACCTCGGTGCGAAGGGCGTTCAGCTGCGCGGTGTCGGTGCGGCCGAGATTGCGGCCGCCGATGGTCGCCGTCTGGAAGAGCGCGTCGCGGCGCCGCGTGATGGCGGTGAGATGGAACACCGGGTTCTGCTTCACCGCGCCGTAGTAGCCGAGGAACTCGCCGTAGGGGCCTTCGGCCTCGACGTGCCCGCGCTCATCCAGGTGGCCCTCCAGCACCCACTCCGCATCGGCCGGCACGCGGATGTCGCAGCTCACGCACTTCACCACCGCGAGCGGCGCATCGCGCAGGCTTGCGACGAGGCCCAGCTCGTCCACCGGCAGGCGCATCACGGCGGCGACGAAGTCGGCGGGGTGGGCGCCGACGACGAAGGCGACCGGCAGCCGTTCACCGCGCTCCACAGCCGCTTCGTACAAAGCGCGCAGGTCGGAGGGCGAATTGATGTCGATCCCGGCTTCTCTTCGGCCGCGCAGCATCAGGCGGCGCACGCCGACGTTGGTCCAGCCGTTCGAGGGATCGACGACGAAATCGATCGAGGCTGAGATGTACGGCGCGCCGTCGAAGCCGTGCTGGAGGTTGACGGGCAGCATCGTCAGATCGGCCTTGTCGCCCGTGAGCACGACTTCCTGCGCCGGCGCCGCCTCGCGCGGCACCTCGACGACCTGCGGGGCCGTGCGCAGGCGGCGAAGCACTTCGGCGAGCAGTTTGTCGGGTGTGGCGCCGAAAGCCCGTGCAAGACGCGCCCGGCCGCCCATGACGTTGCCGGCGAGCTGCGCGCCTTCCTTGCCGACGCGCTCGAAGAGCACCGCCTTGGCATTGCCTTCGAGCGCCAGGGCGACCTCCGCCAGCTCCGCGGTTCCCGCGTGCACCTCGAGCTCGCCCGTCTGCCGCAATTCCTCTACAAATCGGCGCAGCCTGAACCGCTCGAGGTCGATCCCCGTCTCGCGCGCGCTCGCCTTCACCGCTCCAACTCCTCCTTGCCAAATCAACGGCGTATCGTACCACCCCGGCGCGCGCGGCAATCGCGTTGCGCCTGCCTTGCGCGAGGTCTACACTATTTTCACAAAATCGACCGGTCCGGTTCCCGCGAGGCCGCACATCCAAACAAAGGAGGCTTCATGGCAAGCATCAAATTCACAGTCGACGGCAAGGCGGTGACGGTCAACGCCGACCCGAACATGCCGCTCCTCTACGCCCTGCGCAACGATCTCAAGATGACCAACCCGCATTTCGGCTGCGGGCTCGCGCAATGCGGCGCCTGCACCGTGCACCTGGACGGCGAGCCGGTGCGCTCCTGCGTGATGCCGCTCTCGGTGGTGGCGGGCAAGAAGGTGACGACGCTGAAAGGGCTCGGAACGCCCCAGAAGCCGCATCCGCTGCAGGCGGCGTACGTCGAAGAGCAGGTGCCGCAGTGCGGCTACTGCATCAACGGCTGGATCATGACCGCGGCGGCGTTCCTCAAGAAAAACCCGAAAGCGACCGACGGCGAGATCCGCGAGGCGCTCGCCGGCCTCAAGTGCCGTTGTGCCACGCACGTGGCCATCCTGCGCGCAATCAAGCGCGCCCAAACGCAAATGGCCTAGGAGAATGACATGAACGCACGCATCGATCTGTCACTTTCCCGCCGCGAATTCCTGAAGGCCTCCGGCGCTCTCATCGTCTCCGCGGCCGGACCCGCGTTCATCGGCGAGGCGCTCGCGCAGGGAGCCGGCGTAAGGCCGCCGCTATTGCCCACCGAGCTCGATTCCTGGGTCGCCATCCTGCCCGACGGCCGCGTCACCGCCTTCTTCGGCAAGATGGACATGGGCCAGTCGCTCGACATCGCGATCGCGCAGATCGTCGCCGACGAGCTGGATGTCGCCGTCGACAAGGTCGACGTCGTCATGGGCGACACGGCGCTCACCTGCAACCAGGGGGGAGCCTCCGGCAGCACCGGCATCCAGACGGGCGCGAGGCCGTTGCGCAGCGCGGCCGCCGAAGCGCGCCGGCTGCTGGTGCAATCCGCCTCGCAGAAACTCGGACTTCCGGTCGAGCAGCTGCGTGTCGACGACGGCGTGGTCAGTGCCGTTTCCGATCCCGCGAAGAAAGCGAGCTATGCCGAGCTGATCGGCGGCCGCCATTTCAACCGCAAGGTCGAATGGAACAAGCAGACCGGCAACGCCATGGACATCAAGGTGGAGGCGAAACCCAAGTCCCCATCCGAGTACAGAGTCGTCGGAAAATCCTTCACCCGCCGCGATCTGCCGGGCAAGATCTACCGCACCGACAAGTACGTGACCGATATTTCTCTCCCGAAGATGCTTCACGCCCGGGTGATCCGGTGCTCGCGCGCCGCCTGCACCGTGGGCGGAGTCGATGAGGGCTCGATCCGAGCGGTCAAGGGCGCGCGCGTGGTCCGCGAAAAGGATTTCGTCGCGGTGGTGGCCGATCACGAGTGGGACGCGGTGCGCGCCTCGCGCATGCTCAAGATCTCGTGGAACGAGGCGAAGAAGAATCCCTTCCCGCCGATGGCGGAGCTCTACGACCACATCCGCAAGGCGCCCGTGGTGAAGCGCGAAGACCCGGTGAAGAAAGGCGACGTGGACGGCGTGTTCAAGACCGCCGCGCGCGTCGTTGAAGCCGAGTACGAGTGGCCGTTCCAGTCGCACGCGAGCATGGGGCCCGCCTGCGCGGTCGCCGACGTGCGCGCGGAGGACGTCACCGTCTGGACCGGTTCGCAAAAGCCGCACTTCGTCCAGACCGGGGTGGCGCGGCTGCTCGGTGTTCCGCCGGAAAAGGTGCGCGCCATCTGGGTGGCGGGGCCCGGCTCCTACGGGCGCAACGACGCCGGCGACGCGGCGCTCGATGCGGCGCTGCTCTCCAAGCTCACCGGGCGCCCGGTGCGCGTGCAGGGCATGCGCAGCGACGGGATCGCCTGGGATCCGAAGGGCCCGGCGTCGGTGCACCGCGGCCGCGCCGCGCTCGATGCCTCGGGCAAGGTGATCGGCTACGAGTTCATCTCCAAGGGCTTCTCGCGCAGGAACATCGACACGAACGAATCGGATCCGCGCGACAGCCTCGCCGGCATGTCGATCGGCCTGCCGCCCAAACCGAGCATCGACTTCGGCGTGCCCGCCGAAGCCTACGGCTTCGACAACAAGCTGCTCGCCTGGGAAGTGATCCCGCCGCTCCTTGATGCCAGCTCGCCGCTCAGAAGCTCGCACCTGCGCGATCCGGTCGGACCGCAGATCCAGTTCGGCAGCGAGCAGTTCATCGACGAGCTGGCGGTCGCCGCGGGCGAAGACCCGGTCGCGTTCCGGCTGAAATACGTCACCGCGCCGCGCGACGCGGCGGTCATCAAGGCGGCCGCCGAAAAGGCCGGCTGGCAGCCGCGGCAGGCGCCGCGCGCCGCCCGCTCAGGCGACATCTTGTCCGGCCGCGGCATTGCCTACGCGCAGCGCAACGGCACCGTCGTGGCAGTAGTCGCGGAGATCGAAGTCGAGCGCAAGAGCGGGCGCATCCGGGGAAAGAAATTCACGGTCGCACACGACTGCGGCCTCATCATCAATCCCGAGGGCCTGCGCTACACGATCGAAGGCAACGTGGTGCAAGGACTGTCGCGCACGCTCTTCGAGGAGGTGCGTTTCGATCGCGAGAAGGTGACCAGCATCGACTGGATGAGCTACCCGATCCTCGAGATCGGCGACGCGCCCGAGGCTATCGAGGTGGTGCTGATCAACCGGCCGGAAGTCCCGCCGAGCGGCGCGGGCGAGCCCTCCATCCGCGTGATTCCCGCGGCGGTCGCGAACGCGTTCTTCGACACGACCGGCGTGCGGCTGCGCCGCGCGCCGCTCACGCCCGAGCGGGTCAAGGCGGCGTTGGCGCGGGCTTAGCGAGCCCGGTGTAGCTCTTCGAAAGATTCCGGGCTTCTTTCAAGATCGGCGAGCAGCGCGAGCTGCTCGCCTTTCTTTTTCCGTTCGCCCCGCCTCGAGGCGCGCGAGCTGAAAACCCAAAAAAGAGCCCGCCGTCGAAAGGCGGGCTCGTTCCTGCGGCGAATCCGATCAGCGGTGCTGCGCGTCGTGTTTCTCGCGGTAGACGCGGCGGCTTTGCTTGTTCTCCGCCTTCTGAATGCGCCGCTGCTCGTTCGGTCCCACGTGCCCGTCGGCGCCCGCGCGCGCTTCCGCCCGGTCGACCCGCGCCTGGCCGCGCTCGAGTTTTCCGGCCTCGCGGTTGGTGAGCTGTCCCGACTGGATGCCCTGCTCGATGCGCTGCTGCTGATTGACGTTGCGCTGCACGTCGGCCTGCATGCGCTGCGACGAGGCCGAGTTGGGATTGCCTTTGGCGGCGTTGTTTTCGAGCCGGTTGATCTCGCGGCTTTCCTGGTTTTGCGCGCGCTGGATGCGCGCTTTCTCGGCCGGGCTGAGCGTGCCGTCCTTGGCGGCGTTCGATTCCATGCGTTCGATGCGCGCTTCGCCCCTCTCGAGCTGCGACGCTTCGCGGGTATTTAGCGATCCGCTTTTCAGCCCCTGCTCGATGCGACGCTGCTGGTTCACGTCGCGCTGCACCTCCGAGCCGACTGTTTGCGCCCAAGCTGCGACCGAAAACAGACCGGCGACTGCGGCTGCGATGACCGTTGCTGCTGCTTTCATGTTTGCCTCCTTGGAGTGCTTCATGAAATGTCTCCCCGGGGCAATTAACGCCGGTTTCGGCTCCCGGTCTACCCCGGAAGAGCGAAAAAGTGTAACAGTTGGTACAGCGGTGCCCCGAACTTTTGACCGCCCCCGCTCTTCGTGGCAGCATAGCCCGGAGACGCGGAGGGGCGTCCGACCGCGGCCTCGAAATCGAATCCCGACTCGGAGGAGGTTGACATGGATCCGATGGCAATCCTCGCGCTCGCCACGGCGGTCTTTCTCGCCACGCACTATGTATCGAGCACCCCGCTCAGGGCCGGACTGATCAGGATGTTCGGCGAGAACGGCTATCTCGGTTTTTACGTTGCGGTGTCGTTCGCCACGATCGGGTGGATGATCTGGGCCTACGCGAAAGCGCCGTACGAGCGGCTGTGGGTCGGGGACGAATTCAAGGTGTGGGCCCTCATGCTGATGCCGGTGTCCCTGGTGCTCATCGCCTGCGGCGCGATGAGCCCCAATCCGAGCGCGGTGCGCCAGGAAAGCAGGCTGCGCTCGCTGGGCGAGCCGCGCGGCATCCTGCGCGTCACGCGCCATCCGATCCTGTGGGGAATCGCGCTGTGGGCGGCGCTGCACCTGGTCGCGCGCGGGGACACCGCCTCGCTGATTTTCTTCGGGGGCCTGCTGCTCCTCGCGATATCGGGGACGGTGCTGCAGGACGCGCGCAAGAACAGGATGGTCGGCGTCGACTGGCAGCGGTTCGCCTCGACCACCTCCAACGTCCCGTTCGCGGCGATCGTCCAGGGCCGCAACCAGTTCAAGTTCGAGGAGATCGGGTGGTGGAAGGTGCTCGCCGGCCTCGCGCTGTACTTCGTGCTGGTGTTCCTGCACCCCTATCTGTTTGGCGCGAGACCTTACTGACAGCAGCTCCCGGACGGCGGGAGTGAACATGGGTGTCGCTCGCCGACTTCTCCTGCGACGACGCGCAGAGGCTCGCGCGCGTGATCCGGGAATCGGGCGTGAAAGCCGAGTAGCCCCTCCGGGCTTTCCGGCGTCGTTTCGACTCTCTCGGCTCTGCGGATAGCTGCGGCGCCGGTTCGACTCAGGCGCCTCTCGGCTATCGCCGGCCGCCTCGCCCGCTTACAATGGCCACTATTTCGAGAGCCGACACCGCCATGACCAAAGAAGATCTGCAGACGATCCCCCGCCAGGCCGCTGCCTCATCCGGGGCGCTCACCGAGCGCCTACTCGTCGAGAAACAGGGCCCGGTCGGCTGGCTCACTTTCAACAACCCGGCGCGGCGCAACGCCGTCTCGATCGACATGTGGGAGGCGATGCCGAAGGCGCTCGAGCGCTTCGAAGAGGACCCGCAGGTCCGCGTCATCGTGCTCAAAGGCGAGGGCGACAAGGCTTTCGTCTCGGGGGCGGATGTCTCGCAGTACGAGAAAGAGCGCTCGAGCGCCGAGGGCATCCGGTACTACGAGGAGATCGCCGACCGGGTGCAGGAGCGCCTGCAGAGCTGCGACAAGGTGGTGATCGCGATGATCCGCGGCTACTGCCTGGGCGCCGGCGTGAACATCGCCCTCAATTGCGACCTGCGGCTTGCCGCGGAGGATGCGCGGCTCGGCATCCCCGCGGCGAAGCTCGGCCTGGGCTATCGCGCTTCGTCGCTGAAGAACCTCATCGACACGATCGGCCCGGCGTACGCCCGCGAAGTGCTCCTCACCGGGCGCCAATTCCGCGCCGAGGAGGCAAAGGCGATGGGGCTCGTGCACCGCGTCGTTCCGGCTGCGGAGCTGGAAGCGCTCGTCCTCGAGTACTGCACCACGATCGCGGAGAACGCGCCGCTCACCATCCGCGCTTCGAAGCGCATCATCCGCGAGCTGCTCAAAGCCAATCCCGCGTTCGACGCGCAGGCCTGCATGTCGCTCGTCAGGCAGTGCTTCGACAGCCAGGACTACATCGAGGGCCGGCGCGCGTTCATGGAGAAAAGGAAGCCGGTGTTCAAGGGAAAATAGAACCGGCGAGTCGACGAAGCCGGACGAGAATCAAGGGAGGCGAGACTATTATGAGAAGTCTAGTTGCCGTCATTGCACTCGCCTGGGCCGGCGGCGCGCTTGGGCAAGGGGCGTATCCCAACCGGCCCGTCACCATGGTGGTCGGCTTCCAGCCCGGAGGCGGCACCGACACGGTCGCGCGCATTCTCGCGAAGAACGTCGGCGACGTCATCGGGCAGCAGGTGCTGGTCGAAAACAAGGCCGGCGCCGGAGGCAATATCGCGACCGACTACGTCGCCCACGCGGCGCCCGACGGTTACACCCTCCTGCTCGGCAACGTCGGTTCGCTCGCGGTCGCGCCGCACATCGTAATCGGCGGCGCCGGCCACCTGGCGGGGGAGCTCTTGAAGATGATGGCGAAAATCGACATCGTGCACGTGCCCTACAAGGGCGGCGGTCCCGCAATGCAGGGCATGCTGGGCGGCCAGGTCGCTTCGTTCTTCGCGACGCCGGTTTCGGTCGGAGGACATATCAAGTCGGGCAAAGTCCGGGCGATCGCGACCACCGGCCCAAAGCGCGCGGCCTTGCTTCCCGACGTGCCCACCGTGGCCGAGTCGGGCTACCCCGGGTACGAGGCGATGAACTGGTACGCCTACGTCGCGCCGGCGAAGACGCCGAAGGAGGTCATCGACCGGCTCAACCGCGAGATCGTGAAGGCGCTCGCCGCGCCGGAGGTCATCGCGCTCCTCGAGAAGCAGGGGCTCGAGCCCAGCTCGAGCTCGCCCGAGGAGCTCGCCCGCTATATCGCCGGCGAATACGAAACCTGGGGCAAGGTGGTGAAGCAGGCCGGAATCAAGGCGCAGTAAAGCGTCACGGCACGGTGACGACGATCTTGCCGAGGTGGGCGTTGGACTCCATGTAGGCTTTCGCCGCGGCGAGCTCCGAGAACGCAAACACCCGGTCGATCACCGGCCGGATCTTCCCCTGGGCGATGAAGGGCAGGATGTCGGCGGTGAAGCCTCGCACCGTCACCGCGCGCTGCTCGGCCGTGCGCAGCCGGTTGCTCACCCCGAACAGCGTCAGGCGCTTGGTGTGCAGCGCCTCGATGTCGATCTCGCTCTTCAGCACGCCGTCCACGTAGCCGACGGTCGCGTGCCTGCCCTCGTAGGCGAGCGCGCGGATGGTTTCCGCGAACACCGAGCCGCCGACGTTGTTGACGACGAGGTTCGCGCCCTTGCCTCCGGTCGCTTTCATCACGCCTTCCGCAAAATCCCCCGAGCGCGTGCGGATGCCGGCATCCAGCCCCATCGCTTTCAGCTTTTCGAGCTTCTCGGCCGAGCCCGAAGTGCCGATCACCCTGGCGCCTAGCGCCTTCGCGGTCTGCAGCGCGGCGACGCCGACTCCCGCGGAGATGCCGGTGACGAGCAGCCACTCGCCGGCCCGCAGTTTTCCCTGCGCGACCAGCATGTCGTGCACCACCATGAAGGCGAGCGGGATGCATCCCGCCTCCTCCCAGGAGAGGTTCTTCGGCACGGCGATCGCCTCGCGCGCGTCCATGAGCGAATATTCGGCGAAAGATCCGGCGCAGCGTCCCATGACGCGCTCGCCCGTCTTGAAGCCCGTGACGCCCGCCCCGAGCTTGGCGATCTCGCCCGCGCCCTCGGCGCCGGCGGCTTTCGCCGCGCCTCCCGCCTTGACGCTGTGCCCGACGATCAGCTCGCCGCGGTTCAAGCCCGCCGCGCGCATGCGCACGAGAATCTGGCCGGGGCCGGGCTCGGGCGCCGGCGTGTCGCGAAGCTCTGTGACGGTCCTCCCGGAATCCGGCCGCAGCCAATACGACTTCATATCGTCGCCTCGCTTGTTTTTCGCGCCGGCTTGCGGCGCAGATACAGGTTGTTTGCCACCAGCGAGCTTATCACGAGCGCCGCGCCTAAGAGCTCGACCGCGTCCGGACGAGCGCCTTGTGCAAAGCGCACCGCGAAGGTGACGACCGGCATCAGGTTCAAAAGCAGCATCGTATTGAGCGCTCCGATGCGCTGATTGCCCGCGTTCCAGCACAGCATCGAGACGACGATGCCGCCGAGCGTGAGGTAGGCAAGGTGCCAGGCGACGGACGCCAGGGCCGCCACGCCCGGCACTGCGGCCACGCCCGCCGCGACGAGCGCGGCGGTCAGGGCGATGCAGCCGAGCGTCCCGGGAATGATCGTCAGCGTGGTGAAGCGCAGCGCCGACCAACCCTTGAAATTTTCCGCCGCCATGGTGTAAGCCACCCAGCACATCGCGCCCAGTACCACGACGATATCGCCGGCGATCTCTCCCTTGACGAAGACATGCACGGGGTCGCCGCGCGTCACCACCGTGACGACGCCGGCAAAAGCGAGCGCAAGGCACGCGAGCGTGAACCTTCTCGGCCGCCGGCCGCGGATCGCCCAGTCGGCGAGCGCGGTCATCGAGGGCTGCAAGGCGACGATGATGGCGGCGTGCTCGGGGCTCGAGAGCGCGATGCCGAAAAAGACGAGCATCGGCGAGCAGCACATCCCGACAAAACCGAACAGCGACGCGGGCCAGGCTCTGCCGTAATACGAAAGCGCCGCCGGCCCTTCGAGCCACACGAGCAGCACGATGAGGACCAGGGCGCCGAGGCTATAGCGGATCGCGGTGACGTGAAACGCATCGACCGCCGCGAAAGCATCCTTGGCGACCGGGAACTGCACGCCCCACAGCACCACGGTGACGAGAACGAGGAAAACGCCCTGCGCGAAACGGGATTTCATGCGCAGCGCGGCAAAAGCCGGTTCAATCGATCTTCGCCTCGAATTCCTTCACCTCGAACCCCAGGTTAGGGTGCCTTTCGCTTGGGGCGAGGCCAAAGCTTCGGGTCCCGTGCCGTATGCAGCACCCTGAGCACGACAATGCGCCGTGGCTCGACCAAGTAAAAAATCGCGAAGGGAAACCGGGAAACAATTGCACGGCGTACGTCTCCGTGTACGGAGATGAACAATTCCGGATACAGCTCGATGGTCTTTAG
>WNFV01014711.1_pt1 | contig 11955 bp, 13 predicted proteins | sample 5400101 | NCBI WGS metagenome assembly WNFV01 (sample SAMN13153361, study PRJNA577476) | soil metagenome | isolation source: 115 cm soil or saprolite under grassland replicate 1 | place: USA:California | collected 2016-06-15
GTCGACGTCGTCGAGGACGGTGCGAAGAAGACCGAGGAGGGCTCCGAGACGGTCGATCAGGCCCGCGACGCGTTCCTGCGGATCGGCACGTCCGTCGCGGACGTCAACGAGCGCATCGCGCAGATCACCGAGCGAGTGCGCGAGATCGCCGAGGCGGCCAAGCGCATGGAGTTGGACATCGGCGACGTGACGGTGGTGGCGGAGCGCTCGTCGGCCTCGGTGCAGCAGGTCTCCGCGTCGACGCAGCAGACCTCGGCCTCGACCCAGCAGTTCGCAGCCTGCGCGGAGGAGCTGGCCCGGACGGCCGTCGAGCTCGAAGAGCTGCTCTCGCAGTTCCGCCTCGCGGCCTAGCGCCGCGACGATGCGAGCGGAGCCGCGCCGTGCGTTCTTGGGGGCACGGCGCGGCTGCGCTCGCTCTGACGACCTCGCACTCGCAGTCGTCCTTCAGTGGCAGAGTTCGCTCTTTGCGGCTTTTCGCCGGGGCACCCCATCCCACCACCCACTTTCGATCGTATCGGGACGAAGCGCACACGTCTGTGCCAAATCCGTGCCAAAAGCGTGAACGTCGGCCGGCGGACGCGACCCGAGAGCTACGGGACGAGCACGACCTTCCCCACGCTGCGCCGCGACTCGATCAGCTCGTGCGCGGCGGCTGCCTCGGCGAGCGGGAGCTCCGCACCGACGACCGGCCGCACAGCGCCCTGCTCCCAGAGCGCCAGCAGCTCGTAGACCGCCTCGCGCACGACCGTGGGCTCGCGCGCCATCAGTCGGCCGAGGTAGAACCCCTGGATCCCGACGTTGCGGCCGACGAGGAGCGCGGGGTCGACCTGCTCCCACTGGCCGCCCGCGTAGCCGATCGCGACTGCGACGCCGAGCGGGTTCAGCAAGCGAAGCGACTCGGCGAAGACGGTGCCGCCGACGGGGTCGAGGACGATGTCGGCGCGCACGTGGGCGGCGACCTCGTCGTACGCGTACGCCTCGTCCGCCCCGAGCTCGAGCGCGAATGCCCGCTTCTCCGGCGAGCTCGCGGTCGCGACGACGCGGGCGCCGAGCTGCCGAGCGACCTGCACCGCGGCGCTGCCGACACCGCCGGCCGCCGCGTGGACGAGAACTGTCGCGCCGCGCCGCACGAAGCGGACGAGCGGGACGTAGGCGGTGAGGAAGACGAGCAGGAAGGCAGCTCCCTCGGCGAAGGTCGCCCCGTTCGGAAGCGGGAACGCCCACTCGGGGTCGACGGCGGCACGCTCCGCGTAGCCTCCGCCGCCGAGGCGTGTCAGGGCGAGCACCCGCCGGCCATCGAGCTCGCCGGCGACCTCGGAGCCCAGAACCGTCGGCAGCTCCGGCGGCTGCGGGTAGCGCCCCGCCCGGATGAGCGCGTCTGCGAAGTTGACGCCCGCTGCGCGCACGTCGACGACCGCGCCCTCGGGGTCCGGAACGTCACGCAGCTCGAGCCGCTCGGGCCCTCCCGTCTCGGCGAGGACGACGGCCTTCACGGGCGATACCGCGCCGAAGAAGCGGTCAACGGCCGACCCATCGCGGTTGGCGCTTCTCGAGGAAGGCGGCGATGCCCTCCTGGCCGTCGTCGCTCGACAGGCAGCTGACGAACGCAGCGAACTCACGCTCGTAGTCGGGCGCGGCGCGAGTCTCGCGGAGGAGGCGCTTGATCGTCCCGACTGCGTAGGGCGAGAGTGACGCGAGGCGGCCGGCGAGCTCGTCCGCCGCCTGCTCGAGCTCGGCGTTCGGGACGACCTTCTCGACGAGTCCCCACTCGTACGCCTGCTGCGCCGGGATCCGCTCTCCGGACATGATCAGCCACGCGGCCCGGCCCGGCGTGGTTACCCGCGGAAGCCGCTGCGTCCCGCCACCTCCGGGAAGCAGGCCGAGGCTCACTTCGGGGAAGCCGAGCTGGGTGTCCTCGGCGGCGATCCTGACGTCGCAGGCGAGCGCGATCTCGAGGCCGCCGCCGAGCGTGTACCCGTGGAGCGCGGCGACGATCGGGACGTCGAGCGACTCCATGAACTCGGCGAGCGGCGCGATCCCCTTCGGCCGGCCCGAGCCGTCTTCGCCGAGGCCGGCGAAGCCCGTGATGTCCGCGCCGGCCGAGAACGCCCGCTCGCCCGCGCCGCGGATGACGACCGCTCCGACGCCGTCGAGCGCATCGAGCTCGTCCCAGAGGTGGTCGATCACGGCCGCCGAGACCGTGTTCAGCGGCGGGTTGTCGATCGTGACGACCTTGACGCTCATCGCGGCTGATGGGTCAGGTCGTCGGAGACGTCTCAGGAACGAACTGCTCGCGCAGCGCCGTCTTCCGGAACTTGCCGACCGCCGTCTTCGGGATCTCGGCCACGAACTCGAAGCGCTCCGGCAGCCACCACTTCGCGAACTGGTCGCCGAGGAACGCCCGCAGCTCGTCGGGGCTCGCGTCCTGCCCCTCCTTGAGTACGACGACCGCGAGCGGACGCTCCTGCCACTTCTCGTCGGGCACGGCGATCACCGCCGCCTCGGCCACGGCTGGATGCCCCATCAGCGCGTTCTCCAGTGCGACCGAGGAGATCCACTCGCCGCCGGACTTGATGACGTCCTTCGTGCGATCCTGGACTTGGATGCAGCCGCGCTCGTCGATCGTGACGATGTCGCCCGTCTTGAACCAGCCGTCGTCCGTCCAGCGCCCCTCCGACTCCTCTGGCGCGCCGAAGTACGAGCTGGCGATCCACGGGCCGCGCACCTCGAGCTCGCCCATCGCCTTGCCGTCCCACGGCACGAGCCCCTCCTCGTCGCGCGCGCGGATCTCGACGAGCGGCGTCGGCAGTCCCTGCTGGGCGCGAAAGGCGTACTGCTCGTCCATCGGCAGCGCGCGAATCTCGCTCGTCGGCTCGGCGACCGTCCCGAGCGGGCACATCTCCGTCATCCCCCAGGCGTGGCAGACGTGCAGGCCGTGCCGCTCCTGGAAGCCCTCGATCATCGACCTGGGAGCCGCACGGCCTGCACGTCGAGCAGCTGCAGGATCCCGAGCCAGATCGTCGGCACGCCGGCCGTCACCGTCACCTGCTCCTGCTCGAGCATCTCCAGCAGGCTCGCCGGGTCGAGGTGAGGCCCCGGGAAGCACTGCTTCGCGCCGACGAGCGTGCACGTGAACGGGAACCCCCAGGCGTTCGCATGAAACATCGGCACGACCGGCAGTGTCACGTCCGCCTCCTGCAGCGTCAGCGCGCCGGCCATGCCCGACACGAGCGAGTGCAGCCAGATCGCGCGGTGCGAGTAGAGGACGCCCTTCGGCTTCCCCGTCGTGCCCGACGTGTAGCACATGACCGCCGCGTCGGTCTCGGCGAGCTCGGGCTCCTCGTACTCGTCCGCGCCGGCCGTGGAGAGCAGCTCCTCGTACTCGTCGCCGACGACGATCACACGCTCGAACGGCGCCGTCTCCTCGAAGCCCTCGAAGATCGGCAGCAGGCTCTCGTCGACGACGAGGAAGCGATCGCGCGCGTGGTTCGCGATGTAGGAGAGGTCGGTCGGGTGCAGCCGCAGGTTGAGCGTATGGACGACGCCGCCGGCAATCGGCGCGCCGAAGTAGACCTCGAGATGCTGGTAGTGGTTCCAGCACAGCGTCGCGACGCGATCCCCGGGCCGCATGCCCTCCTTCTGGAGTGCGACCGCGAGCTGGCGCGTCCGCCTGGCGAAGTCTCGATAGGTGTAGCGGTGGAAGCTCCGGTCGGGAAGCCGCGTGACGATCTCCCGCCCCGGAAAGAGCTGCTCGGCGCGCCGCAGCATCGCGGGGAGCGTCAGCTGATAGTTCATGATCAGGCCGTCCATCAGAACGAGCCCCGCGACATCGCCTGCCGTTTCGCGAGATCGGCCTCGTTCACGAGCTGGCCGTCGCGCTCGACGTAGCCGTCCTTGCCGCCGACGATCAGCAGGACGAGGTCGTCGTCGCCGGCGTTCGAGACCCTCCGCGTCGTCGTCGATTCGACGTGGCAGAGGCCGCCCGGCCCCAGGATTCGCTCCTCGCCCGCGACCTCGAACTGCGCCGTGCCGGAGTGGACGAAGTAGAGCTCGTCCTGAATGTCGTGATAGTGGCAGATGCCTTCGGCACCCGGCGGGTAGACGATGACGTTCGCGCCGAACGCGCTGATCCCGAGCGGCCCACGCACCTTGCGAAAGCCGTAGTTGTCGCCGAGCTCGTCGATCGAAGAGAAGCTGTGGCCCATTCGTCCTCCTCGCGCTGACTGGTTTCCCTGACTTTACGCTGGAAAGCTGCACAGTCCAGGTTCTCAACTCGATCGCGCCGCGGCCGATTGAGAGTCCAGGTTGTCCCCGACCGCTCATCTTCTCGTCGTGCGCGCCGGTGGGCTCACCTGGGCCCTGCCGATGGAGAGCGTCGAGCAGACGTTCGCCCTGGCCGCTCACCGCGTCCACCCTGTGGGCGATCAGGACGTCGTCGTCTTCCGCGGCAAGACGCTCGAGGTGCACGGGCTCGCCCATGAGCTCGGCCTCGAGGGCGGCGAGGCCGGTATGGCCGTGATCGTGTGGGCCGGCGGCAGGCGCCGCGCCTTCGCTGTCGACGAGCTCGTCGGGCAGATGACGGCAGAGCGCCATGAGCTGCCGTCGCTCGCGCGCGGCCGCTTCGCGACCGGCGCGTTCCTGCTCGGCGACGACGTCGTACCGGTGCTCGAGCCGGGGGCCGTGGTCGGCGCCTGGGACCTCACCGACACCCGCGACACCGGTTTTTCCGCGATGCAGCAGAGCGCGCTCGGAGAGATCGCGAACATCGGCTCGGGACACGCGGCGACGGCGCTCTCGGTGCTTCTTGGCCGCCCGGTCGAGATCCGTTACGCCGAGGCCCTCGTCGCGACGCTGGCCGAGGCCGCCGACCGGATCGGCTCCGCCGCCTCCCAGTCCGCCCTCGTCGACACGCCGATCGCGAACAGCATCGGCAAGGTGCTCCTGATCTTCCCGGACGACGCCGGCGGGGAGCTCTGCCACCTGCTCGGCACGACGATCGAGGACGAGATGGGCCGCTCGGCTCTCCGAGAGGTGGGCAACATTCTCGCCTCCTCCTACCTGAACGCCCTGGTCGAGATGACGGGACTCGACCTGCAGCCGGAGCCGCCCACGATCGAGATCGACGTGCTCGGCAACCTCGTCGAGCAGTCGATCGACGCCTCCTCGCGCCCGGACGACCCGGTCGTGCTGATGCGCTCGTCGATGACGGTCGACTCGGCCGACTCGAGCTTCGTCTTCCTGTTCGTGCCCCAGCTCGGCTCGGTCACGCGCCTGCTCGACGCCCTCGGCGTCGGCACGCCCGCCTGAGCGCGAGCGCCTCTCTCGACCGGGAGCGGGCTCTGGCCGCGTGCGCTGAATTGGCACACAATCGGCACAGTCCTGTGCGGAACGGCCGGCTACCCTGTCCTTCCCCGTGGGCGGGTGGGGGTTCGGGACGGTCCCTTCGGGAGCGCGCCGCGCTCGACCCGAGCGAGCTCGCGCCGCCGGCCTAGTCGAGTAGGGAGGCCGCCACCGCCGCGCGCTGGTCAGCCGGCCGCCCGGCGAACGCCTCGAGCCACTGCGCGCGCTTGTACAGCAGGTGCAGCGGGTGCTCCCAGGTGAAGCCGATGCCGGCGAGCACCTGGATCGAGCGCTCGCACGCCGCCACGGCCGCCTCGGTCGCGCGTGCCTTGGCCGACGCAGCCGCGACCGGCGCGTTCGGCTCGTTCTCGGCAACGCACCACGCCGCCCAGTAGGCGATCGAGCGCGCGAGCTCCGTGTCGACGTAGGCGTTCGCGAGCTGGTGCGAGACGGCCTGGTAGACCCCGATCGGCCGTCCGAACTGCTCGCGCGACCTCGCGTGCGCCACCCCGAGATCGAGCGCGCGCTGGGCGACACCGACCGCCTCGAGCGCGAGCGCCGCGTGCAGCCGCGGCAGGTCGAGCCGGCCAGCGGGACTCGCCTCGCCACGCTCCAACCGTCCGAGCGGCCGCGTGACGTCCATCGTCGCGAGCGTCTCGCCGGCGGCCGTAACCGCACCGTCCGCCGTCAGAACCTGGTCGACCCGCCCGAGCTCGGGCACGTAGCCGTCGACCTCGATCGACCACCGCTCCTCTCCCCTGGTTGCAGTCTGCAACTTGGCAGGGTCGAGAGCGGGGACCGCCGCCAGCGTCACGAGGAACGGCCCCGAGTAGAGCGCATAGCCGAGCTCCTCGAGGAGCACCGCCTCCTCGAGGAGCGTGAGACCTGCGCCGCCGTGCTCCTCCGGCACCGAGACGCCGAGCCAGCCGAGCTCGGCGAGGTCGCCCCAGGTCGACTCGTCCCAGCCCGGCTCGGACAGCGCCACCTCGTAGGCGCGCTCGAGGGGGTAACGGTCGCGCACCCACTCGCGCGCCTGCCTCCGCAGCTCTTCTTGCAGCTCGGAAAAGGAGAAGTCCACTACCGTCCCCTTGGAAGCTTCAAGACTCGCTCGGCGATGATGTTCCGGAGGATCTCCGACGTCCCGGCCTCGATCGTGTTGCCGCGCGAGCGGAGCTGCTGGAATTGCCAGTAACCGCCGCCCTCCTCCATCAGCTGCCCCTCGACTCCTTGGAGCTCGAGCGCGAGCTTCGTGAGCCGCTGGTTCGCCTCCGACCAGACGAGCTTCGCGACCGAGCCCTCCGGCCCGGGGATCCCCGTCCTCATCAGCGTCGAGAGCGCCCGGTAGTTCGTGTACCGCAGCCCCTGCAGCTCGATCCATTCACGCGCGATCCGGTCGCGGGCCACCGGGTCGGCGCCGCGCTCCTTCGCGAGCGCGACGAGCTTCCGAACCGCGACATCGAGCACGCCGCCGAGCGCGAACCCCAGAGTACCGCGCTCGTGCAGCAGCGTCGTCATCGCCACTTGCCAGCCCTGCCCGACCTCGCCGAGGACGTTCTCGGCCGGCACCTCGACGTCGGTGAAGAAGATCTCGTTGAACTCCGCCTCACCGGTGATCTGGCGCAGCGGCCGCACGTCGACCCCGGACGCGCGCATGTCGACGAGGAGGTACGTGAGCCCGTCGTGGCGGGTCGAGTCGGGGTCGGAGCGCGTCACGAGGAGGCACCAGTCGGCGATGTGCGCGAACGACGACCAGACCTTCTGGCCGTTGACGACGAAATGGCCGTCGCGGGCGTCGGCGCGCGTCCGGACGCCGGCAAGATCCGAGCCGGCGCCCGGCTCGGAGAACCCCTGGCACCAGATCTCCTCGGCCGAGAGGATCTTCGAGAGGTGCCGGTCCTTTTGCCGTTCGGTCCCGTGGGCCATGATCGTCGGCCCGGCCATCCCGAGCCCGATCACGCCGATGTGCTGCGGCGCCTCGGCGCGTGCGAGCTCCTCCAGGAAGATCGCCTGGTAGCTGTAGGGCGCGCCGGCGCCTCCGTACTCCTTGGGCCAGGTCAGACCCGCGTACCCCGCCTCGTAGAGCTTCCGGCTCCACGCCCGCTCGAGCTCCACGAAGCGCGTCTCGTTGCCGCGCCGCCCGCGCAGCTCGGTGGGCAGGTTCGCCGCGAGCCACGCGCGTGCGTCGGCGCGGAAGCGGGCCTCTTCGGGCGTGTCACGAAGATCCATCCGCCACCTCTCTGGTCACGTCGCCGCGGAGCGTCATGCAGGTCGAGGTCGCGTGCGCGATCAGCCTCCCCTTCTCGTCGACGATCCTGCACGAGACGAGTCCGACGGTCCTTCCCGCGTCGACCACCTCGCCCGTCGCGACCAGCCGTCCGCTCCAGAACGGGCGCAAGAAGTTGAGCTTCAGCTCGAGCGTCGTGAACGACTCGCCCTCGTCGAGCCGGCTCGCGTACGCGCTCCCCATCGCTGCGTCGGCGACGTCGGCGAGGATCCCGCCGTGCAAGGTGCCCATCGGGTTCGCGTGCTGCGGCCCCGCCTCCAGCTCGAACACCGTCCGGCCCGGCTCGACCTCCGTGATGCGCATGCCGACGAGCTCCATGACCGGGGCCGGCGGCACGTCGCCCTCGACCATCGCCTGGACGAGCTCTCCGAACTTCACGGCTCGATCTCGATTACGGAACGGATCACGTCGCCGCGGGTCATGTCCTCGAACGCCGCGTCGACGTCGTCGAGCGAGATCCGCTTCGAGACCATCCCCTCGAGGTCGAGCTTGCCCTCGAGCGCCCACTGCGCCAGGCGCGGGAAGTCCGCCGCCGGCAGATGGTCGCCGCCGTGCGAGACGATCACACGCAAGCGCTTGTCGAAGAACGGCGTGAGGTCGACGCGGGCCGCCGCCTCGGGCTTGGGCAGGCCAACAAGCACAGCCGTTCCCGCGTGCCCGAGCAGGCGGATCGCGAGCTCGAGCGTCTCCGGCCGGCCGACGACGTCGAACGCGAAGTCGACCTCCTCCGGCTCGCCGGTGTGAGTGGCCCCGAACGCGAGCGCCGCCTCCAGCTTGCGCTCGTCCGGGTCGATCGCGTGGATCTCGGAGGCACCGGCGATCCGCGCTCCCTGGATCGCCGAGATCCCGACGGCGCCGCAGCCGATCACGGCGACGCGCGCACCGGGCCAGACGTGCGCCGTCTCGAGAACGGAGCAGACGCCGGTCGCGACGGCGCAACCGATCAAACAGGCCTGATCGAGCGGCAGCTCGTCGGGGACGCGCACGGCCGCGGCGGAGTGGACGATCGTCCGGGTCGCGAACGTCCCCATCCGCAGCGTGTGCGTGAGCTTCCGCCCATCGCGCAAGTGGAGGCGCCGGGCCGCGCTCGCCGGCCGGGCGCAACGGCGCGGGTCGCCTCGCAGGCACGGCGCGCAGGCCCCGCAGGGCGCGCGCCAGCCGAGCACGACGCGGTCGCCGGCCGAGAGCCCTTCGACCCCCTCGCCGACCAGCTCGACGACGCCGGCGCCCTCGTGCCCGAGCAGCACCGGCAGGCGGTGACCCCAGCCGTCCTGCTCGATCACGTGCAGGTCGGAGCGGCAGACGCCACTGGCAGCGACCCTCACCTGCACCTCGCCGGGGCCCGGCCCGTCGAGCTCGATCTCCTCGAGCGCGACCCGGCCAGGCTCGGTCAGGACGACGCCGCGATCCACGTCCGGTCGAGGTCGTGCACCGAGTGTGCGCCGACGAGCGCAAGGGTCAGGTCGATCTCGGCCATCAGGTTCGTCACGACCTCCTCGACACCGGCCTGGCCGTCCACGGCGAGACCATACGCGTAGGGCCGCCCGAGCAGGACCGCGTCGGCGCCGAGCGCGAGCGCCTTCAGCACGTGCGCAGCAGTGCGGATCCCCCCGTCCATCAGCAGCGGGTACGCGTCTCCGACCTCGGCGCGCACCTCGACGAGGGCGTCGAGGGCGGCGACCGCGCCGTCGACCTGGCGGCCACCGTGGTTCGAGACGACGATCCCGTCGACGCCGCATGCCTTTGCCCGAGCGGCGTCCTCCGCCGTCAGCACGCCCTTGACGAGGAGCGGCAGCTCGACCTGGTCGCGCAGCCAGGCGAGGTCGTCCCAGGTCAGGGCGAGGTTCGGGAAGGTCGAGAGCATCGTCGCCGCAGCGGTGAGCATGTCCTCTTCCGGCGGCTGCGAGAGCCTCGCGCGAAAGACGGGGTCGGTGAAGAACTGCGCGCAGCCCTGGCCCTCCATGAACGGGAGGTAGGCGTTGCGCAGGTCGCGCGGGCGCCAGCCGAGCGTCGAGGTGTCGAGGGTGACGACGATCGCGCCGTAGCCGGCCGCAGCGGCCCGACGGCAGAAGCTCTCGCAGATCTCTCGCTCGTTGGCCCAGTAGAGCTGGAACCACCGCGGCGCGTCGCCCATCACCTCGGCCACCTCCTCGATCGAGTGCGAGGCGGCGCTCGACAGGATCAGTGGGATGCCCGTCGAGCGGGCCGCGCGCGCGACCGCGAGCTCACCCTCCTCGTGCGCGATCGAGAGCACGCCGATCGGCGCCAGCAGGAACGGCGCCGGTGAGCTGGTGCCGAGGACCTCGACGGAGACCTCCCGCTTGACGTTCCCCGCCAGCATCCGGGGCCGAAGCTGCCAGCGCTCGAGGGCCTCGGAGTTGGCGCGCATCGTCGCCTCGGCGCCGGCGCCGCCCGCGATGTAGCCGTACGGGCCTGGGTCGAGCTTTTCCTTCGCTGCCGCCTCCCAGTCGTCGGCGGTGACGACCGGGTGTGGCTCCCCGGCGATGTAGATGGCGTTCTGGACGAGCGAGCCTTCGATGCTCATGCCACGCAGTCTTCCTGCTTGGCCGAGCCGGCTCAAGCGAGAGTCGTTACGCGGCCTCTTGGCTCGGTGTGCCGCCGACGTGCTCGTCCTTGAGCGGCGCCTCGTCCTCGCGGCAGTCGTGACAGCGGATCGAGCCGGTCAGCAGGAGGAGCGCCGGCAGCGGCCTGCCGCACGCGAGGCAGTGGGACTCGAGGCCGTCGTGAGTCACGGTGGACGAGCCTAGGTTCGCGAGCGTAGGCGCATGTCCTCCGTTCGGACGCTTGGATCGAGCGAAGGTTAGGCCGCTCGCGTTGCCTGCGCGGGAGGCGCGACGAGCTCGGCGCGGAGCGGCGTGTTGCTCTCGCGGCAGTCCTGGCAGCGAACCGACCCAGTGACGCTCAGGACCGGCGGAAGCGCCTGGCCGCAGGCGAGACAAAGCGCCTCTTCATCGTGCTCTGCCACGAGACGGGCTGAGCGTACGACCGGCGTCGGACGTTGCGCGATGGCGAGGAAGCGAACCGTCCCACCCGGGTGGCTCGAGAGCCTTCGATGCGACTTGACGATCATCTCTACCGGCGAAGATCGGCCGTTCCCAGACGCCATTCATCACCCGACCGGGGGGCGACTTTGTCCCCACCCTGGCGCGCGATTTCTCCACGAAATCACGGCCGAGAGCCCGCTCAGGGCGAGCAGACCGAGGCGGTACCATCCCCAGCGCGCGGCGCCTTGGCCGAGTGGTTAGGCACAGGTCTGCAAAACCTGGTACACCGGTTCGACTCCGGTAGGCGCCTAAGCCAGCACAGCATTCAAGCCAGAAACCGCCTCTCAGCAGGCGGTTTCTGTGTCTCAGAGGCGTGGCCGATACGCCGCTGGAGAACGCTGGAAACCGCTCGGGCTGGCGCTCACTGGCGCGCAACTGGCGCGCGGTCGTAGACTCCCGCGCATGAAGTGGCTCGACGACTTGAAGCGCCGGCTCGGCTGGGGCCGTCAGCCCGAGGAGGAAGCGCCGCCGCCGTCTGACCTGGAGATGAGCCTGCCGACGCCTGCGGAGCAAGAGGGCATCAACGAGCGCCAGCGGGAGCTGCTCGAGAAGCACGAGAAAGAGCTCGAGAGCCGCGAGCCGCCCGAGCGTTACGACCCGAGCCCATAGCGGGCCACTCGGAGGCCCCGGCCGAAACCGGGGCTACCGGCTAGCTCGCGTCGACAGGCCCGCCCTCAATCAGCACGAGGGTCGGCCGCTCAGGCCCCAGCATGCCGACGACGGCTTGCCCGATGCGTCCGATGCGCGCTAGGCCGGCGTCGATGCGCGCTAGGTCGGCTTTCGCCCGCCCGACGGCCTGGTTGATCCCGTCGAGCTCCTCGAGCAACTCAGCTTTCGGGACCCGGCCGTCCCTAAGCCTCTGTTGGAGGTAGCAGGCTCGGTAGTCGATCTCGGCGAGGGGATCGAGGGAACTGGCCACGATGGGCCTCCTCTCAGCGCGAAGGCCCCCGAGCACTGCGATACAGGCGCAGGCCCGGAGGCCGTGCGCATCTTGGCAGAGAACTCGGAAGGTGGCTGCCTGTATCAGCCATGCCCCCGACTATATACGCCTCTCAGCGGGGTTTGGACGAATGCGGCATGGCGCGGGAGACCTTGGGCCGATTGGCGCGTGCCGCCGCTGCCGCTCGCTGCCTGCGTAGCACCTGTTCACGTGCGTTCGCGGCCCGCGCCTGCGCCGCTGCCGCGAGCGTGGTCGGCGGCCTCTCGTGGACGTAGGCGCGGGTGGCGCGGCGGCCGGGGGAGAGCGCGGGCGGGAGGGCGGGAGTG
>WNFV01008097.1_pt1 | contig 11949 bp, 11 predicted proteins | sample 5400101 | NCBI WGS metagenome assembly WNFV01 (sample SAMN13153361, study PRJNA577476) | soil metagenome | isolation source: 115 cm soil or saprolite under grassland replicate 1 | place: USA:California | collected 2016-06-15
ACCCCTTATAATGTCACTCTGGTTCTTAAGACGGGCGGTGGGACCAAACGTGAGGGATTGGGCCGCGGCATTCACTGGCACATCGAGAATCAAGTCTACTATTATGCCACCGACAAATTAGATCAGAACATCCCTTATATCCGTGTTGTTAACGACGATGGCAGCGTGCAAGAGTACAATGATGTGACCTCTGACTTTGATCCCTCTAAAGTGGATCCAAACCAGCTCAAGAGAGTGGACTGCATTACCTGTCACAATCGCATTACTCACCGCGTTTATACACCCGAGGAGTCAGTTGACCGATCATTACAAGCCGGGACAATATCCACTGACATCCCCTTTATTCGCCGCCAAGGTGTAGAGGTCTTACGTGCGCAATATACTACTCAGCAGGAAGGGATTGCTGGGATAGAGAAACTGGCTGACTATTACAAGTCCAATTATCCTGATTATTATGCTGCCAATAAGAATAAAATCGACGCAGCAGTCAAAGAGCTGGTAACGATTTTCAACGACTCAGTCTTCCTGGATCAGAAATCGGATTGGAACGCTCATCCAAATAACACTGGTCACTTTGATTCGGCAGGGTGCTTCCGCTGTCATGATGGGAAACACCTAGACTCTAATCAGAAAGCAATTCGTCTGGAATGTAACCTATGTCACTCGATTCCAGTCGTGAGTAGCGCACAGGATTTTGTAACCAAGATCGAGATCAGCAAAGGCCCCGAGCCTGAAACTCATTTAAATCCTAATTGGATCAGTTTGCACAACAAGGCATTCGATGCCACCTGTTCGAACTGCCATACAACTGAGGGCGCAGGTACAACATCTAACACATCCTTCTGCTCGAACAGTGCCTGTCATGGTAGCGTCTTTAGTTACGCTGGTTTCGATGCTCCGAAATTGCGAGAAATTCTTCAGGCACAACTACCCACCCCGGAACCTACCTCGACGCCGGCTCCTGTAGTTGGAATCCCGACCTTCGATGCTAATATCGCACCGTTATTCAACGCCAAATGCATCATGTGCCATCAGGGAGATTCAGCTCCCAAAGGACTGGACTTGAGCACCTATACAAATATTATGAAGGGAAGCGCAGAGGGTGTTGTCGTTCTTCCTAAGGACTCAACCAATAGTCTGTTGGTAAAAATTCAGAGTTCGCAGCATTTTGCTAACTTTAGTGCCGAAGAACTGACACTGATTAAGCAATGGATTGACGCTGGTGCACCAGAGAAGTAAGATTACGCATAACCTCTTATCTGGATGAATTTTATGCAGGGATAACTCCGGTCTGTTGGCCAACTCACTGGATACTATCATCAGTTAATTCCGGCCCGACAGAGAAACTAAAGGATAGGTCTTAACCAAAGGAGTGTTTAATGGAAGAAGAAAAAGATGTGTCACGACGAGATTTTATGAAGCTGGCAATCTCGGCCATTGGAGGAGTGATTGGCCTGTCCTGGGCAATTCCCGCAATTGCTTATCTTGTAGAGCCTGCCCTTAAAAGCAACCAGGGTGAGGGCTGGATTCAACTCGGGTCTACAGCCAAAATCGAGGTTGGCGTACCGACTTTGTTTAAAGTCAATATCCAACGACAGACCGGCTGGGTCACAAATGAAGAGGAACTCTCGGCCTATGTTTTGACAGAGGATGCGCGTGAATTCATTGCAATGTCCAATGTCTGTACGCATCTTGGATGCCGGGTTCGATGGATTGCAGATAAACAGGGATTCTATTGCCCGTGCCACAACGGCGTCTTTGCGAAAGATGGGACTGTCATATCCGGTCCCCCGCCTCGCCCTCTGAACCGATATGAAGTTAAGGTCGAAAACGATCAATTATTTATTTTGGGAGCTTAGCATGCTAACCAAATTTGCAGATTGGCTGGATGAGCGAGTCGGGTGGCGAACGGTCTGGGAGGCAATTTTCCTGCGCAAAGTTCCGAAAGTTAATTGGTTCTATACACTAGGTAGCGCGACCTTATTCCTTGCCGCAAACCAGGCCGTTACCGGGATCCTGTTGACTATTTATTACGTACCCACACCCGATCATGCATATGATAGCGTTCAATACATTACAACACAGGTTGCGATGGGCTGGTTGATCCGGGGTTTGCACCACTGGGGGGCGAGCGCCATGGTTATCGTGGTGGTGCTCCATATGTTACGTGTGATCTTTTACGGAGCTTACAAATATCCTCGCGAAGTGACCTGGATTACAGGAGTACTACTTCTGCTAGTAGTTGTTGGCTTTGGTTTCACCGGCTATTTACTCCCATGGGATCAGAAAGCTTATTGGGCTACCACAGTTGGGACTCGCATTGCCGGTACTCCACCTATCATTGGAGATTACCTGCTGAAGATTATGCGGGGCGGCCCTGACCTTTCAGCTGTGACTCTGGCCCGTTTCTTTGGCACACACATTTGGGTGCTCCCAGCTGCATTAGCATCCCTTGTCGGAGTGCATCTTTACTTGATCATCAAGCTAGGGATCAGTGCCGTGCCGAAGAAGGGAGAGTAGTCAATGAACGAACAAGAAAAGAAGAGCTACCTGGAAAAGTATAACGAAGAAAAGAAGAAAGGCGTCCCTTTCTTCCCCGACATCATCTTCAAAGACTCGGTTGTAACACTGTTTGTGTTTATCCTTTTGGTTGCGCTGGCTTACTTTATCGGCGCACCCTTGGAGGATCGTGCGAACCCTGCAGACACTACATATACCCCGCGCCCAGAATGGTATTTCCTGTTTCTCTTCCAGCTCTTGAAATATTTCCCGGGCAACCTAGAAGTGATCGGTGTTGTGCTGATTCCAACCCTGGCAATCTTGACTCTATTTCTCCTGCCGTTCATCGACCGGAGCCAATTTCGGGATTTTCGCAGCAGGCCGATCATCATTAGCGGGACTCTTGTCGCTTTGGCGGGTATTATTTTCTTGACCTTTCAGGCAGTACGCGAAGCACCGCCGCCGGTAGAAGTCAAGACTGGGGACCAAACGGCTGCCTTGTATGCTGCAAATTGTGCCCCATGCCATGGAGAATCAATCAGCGTTCCGGCTAACACTAACTTGCACAATATTATTGCTCAAGGAAAGCACGAAGGGATGCCTGCCTGGGGCTCAGACCTATCGACCGATCAAATTGATGCGCTGGCTGGATATATCCTCTCTCCAGGAGGCAGTCAGCTTTTTACACAATATTGTAGCCAATGCCATAAACTAGAGGAACTAGTCTCGAGCGATCCGCTAGAGTTAAAGAAATCCATGGAATTAGGTCTTAGCTATCCACCTCATGAAAATTTGAACATCCCAAACCTCTCCACAGCGATGAATCAAGACCAGCGTTCCATTCTGCTGAACTTCCTGGTCGCACCCGATGGAGAAAGGCTGTTTGCAACAAACTGTTCGCCGTGTCACGGCAGCGCAGTGGCTTTCTCCGGCACAAAGGATAAACTTCGCACCTTAATCAGTACAGGTGGACAGCATCTCGAGATGCCTGCCTGGAAAGAAAAATTGAATTCTAGTGAGATCGACACACTTGCCAAATACGTCGTTGCCCCTCAGGCAAATCCGGATGGCAAACAGGTATTCGACCAATACTGTAAAAGTTGCCACGGTGATCGAGTCCCAAAAGCAGATACTGTTGAAAATGCCAAGAAGATTATTACTACCGGTGGTTCACACCAGACAATGCCTGTCTGGGGTTCCATATTAACCTCTGAGCAGTTGGACGCGCTGGTTGAATATACATACCAGGCAAGCCAAGGAGAATCCGTCCAAGCTGGTCAACAACTCTTCGTTCAAAATTGCGCTCCCTGTCACGGGCAGTTTGGCGAAGGTGGACCCAACCCGGCAAAGCCGGGCAGTTTCATCGTTCCTATCACGACATCGGAATTTCTTAAGACCCGCGATGACGCCACCTTGCGCGCGATCATTTCACTGGGTCAGCCAAGTTTAGGCATGTCCCCATTTGGCTCAACTAATGGCGGACCATTGGATGATACCCAGATTGACGCGATTGTCGCCTATCTCCGCTCGTGGGAGAAGAAACCTCTTGAGACTCAGCCGGAAGCGGCTACACCCACTCCAACGCCGATGCCGACCGAGCCTCTTCCCTCCGGTGAGAAAATTTATGCCACGCTATGTGCGCAATGTCACGGCCCGAATGGCGAAGGTGCGGCTGGCCCAGCGTTAAATACAACCGAATTTCAGCAGGATACTGATCAGGCAATCTTTGACGCCATCAGCCAAGGCGTACCAAACACTTCCATGGCTGCTTGGGGCGAAGTTTTGAATTCAGATCAAATCGACCAGGTTGTAAAGTTCATTCGAACTTTCGGCAGCGGAGGAACCAGCCCGGGAGCGACTCCGTCTACTTCAGGAGCTACTCCCTCGTTCTCTGCAGATATTCTGCCTATCCTGAAGAGCAAGTGCGGTGCATGTCATGGAATTTTTGGGGGATGGGATGCGTCAAGCTATAAGACAGTAATGGAAAGCGGGGATCACGCTCCAGTTGTTGTCCCAGGCGATGCTGCTAATAGTTTGCTGGTTCAAAAGATCACAGGAACACAAAAAGAGGGAACACTCATGCCTCCTGCAGGTAAGTTGTCAGAATCCGAAATCCAGGCCATAATAAATTGGATTAACGCTGGCGCGCTGGAAAAGTAGTGTCTCACTATAAGGAGGTGACTCTGAACAATAATTGCCTTACGGTCCATTTCAAACCTAACCAAAGGAGAATGTCAGTATGTCACTCAAAAAAAGTCTTGTGATTGTAGGTTCGCTAATTGTCGTGGCGGTCATTTTCGCTGCTTGCGCCACGGCGCCAACCGCGGCGCCACCCACTCCAGTGCCACCTACGTCTCCACCAGCCGGCCCCTCCCCCACAGTGGTTGCCACTATCCCCCAGGGTGTGCTGGCGGCTGATGTCGATAAGTTGGTGAACGACAAATTCAACACGGTGGATCGCGAGCTTGCGCTGTGGAATATTCAACCCGGTCTTGGCACTGTAATGATTGAATATGGCAATCGCCTGGCGCGGCTCTGGTTTGCCGCCAACGCCGACAATTGGGATATGGCGAAATATCAGCTCGATGAGATGATCGAGATCCAGGAGGTGGGCGAGACCACACGCCCCAATCGTGCACCAGGACTCAAGGCGTTCGAAGAGGGTTACCTGACCGCGCTAGATCAGGCCATTCAGGCGAAGGACAAAGCAGCCTTCACAGAAGCCTTCAACAATACGATTGGTGGCTGCAATGCTTGCCACCAGGCGTCGACCGGTACCAACTGGAATTCGTATCAGTACGTCTCAATCCAAGTACCCAAGATTGATCCAGCATTCTACGTTGACTGGAAGGGTGCGGGGCAGGATAACTACATCGCGAATCCACCTGCCAGCCCAACGACCGCGCCAGCGGCTGCGCCCACGGGCTCTCTTGACGCAGCCGGTGTGGCAGCTCTGGTGGACAGTAAGTTCAACACGGTTGACCGTTCACTGGCCCTCTGGAACATCCAGCCCGGACTGGGCACTGTGATGATCGAGTATGGTAATCGCTTTAGCCGGTTGAACTTCGCCGCTAAAGCTGGCAACTGGGACATGGCGAAATACCAGCTTGACGAGATGGTCGAAATCCAGGAGGTAGGTGAGACGACGCGCCCCAATCGTGCAGCAGGGCTCAAGGCGTTCGAAGATGCTTATCTCAAGGCACTCGATGCCGCCATCACTGCGCAAGATGCGAATGCGTTCGACACGGCTTTCGCTGCGGCCATCACTGGCTGCAATGCCTGCCATGCCGCCTCTTCGGGCACGAACTGGAAATCATACCAGTTCGTCACGGTCCAAGTCCCCACAGCGGACAATAACGATTACTTGGTCTGGGCGGCAGACAAGGGCACTGGCAACTACATCGCGAATCCGCCTGCCAGCCCAACGACAGCACCCGCGGCTGCGCCCTCAGGCTCTCTTGACGCAGCCGGTGTGGCAGCCTTGGTGGACAGCAAGTTCAACACGGTTGATCGCTCACTGGCTCTCTGGAATATCCAGCCCGGCCTGGGCACTGTGATGATCGAGTACGGGCGACGCTTAGCGCAAATCAAATATGCGATTGATGCTGGCAACTGGGATATGGCGAAATACCAGCTTGACGAGATGGTCGAAATCCAGGAGGTGGGTGAGACCACACGTCCCGGTCGTGCACCCGCACTCAAGGCGTTCGAAGATGGTTATCTTAAGGCACTCGATGCCGCCATCCTGGCCCAGGATAAGGGCCAAGCGGCCGACGCGCTTAACAATGCCATCACAGGCTGTAACGCCTGCCACGCGGCGTCTACCGGTACCAACTGGTCTAGCTACGCTTACGTTCAAATCCAACCGCCACAGACTGATCCAGCAGACTATCTGCTGTGGAACACGCCCGGTGGCACTGGCAACTACAAACCCTAATGTAGTACGAGGTCTAGTCAATCCTGCGACATTCAAGCGGCGGGCCGGGAAAGGCTCCCGGCCCGCTTGTACAAGCGCAAGCCGCGGCGCAGCGGATAATAATGGAGGGAAGCCACGTGAGGACAATAAGCGCAACACGCAAAATTACCAGTAGTCGGTCGAGGCGCCAACAGCTTGCTCGTCTATGTCGCAAAGAAAACATGATTTCAAAAACCTCACCGATGAGGAACTAAATTACGTGATCCAATGGATTGACGATGGCGCGCCTGAAAAATAGAAACAAATAAAATATGTCTAGCCAACGCACGCCCGTCGATAACAAGTCCATGCCGCACTTGAAAGTCACATGGAATATTGCGTGGAACCTTACGATGGTAGTGACACTATTATTGATCGGCTGCGGTTCACCGACTGCCCAGCCGACGCAAACCGCCATATACGTTGTGAGGGTCATTCACGGATCGGGCAGCGGTAGTTATCATGTTGGCAGTACCATCTATATCTGGGCCAACCCATCCAACCCAGGTTGGTCATTCGATTCATGGAAAGGTGACACTGAGGAGTTCCCTGATATCCGCTCGATGCACGTTACGCTGGTCATGCCATCGAGAGATCTTTGGGTTAAGGCGACTTACAAGCAGATACCTCTATGGCAAGCTGAGTATGAAGTGATCGCCAGTCGAGACGTTTATTATTATTTCCCCCCAGTTTCTCTTGTTTTTTCACGGCAGCGGTGGGGACGCCCGAGAATGGACGGATTTGGGCGCAGAACGACGCTATTTCTATGATGAGGCCATCGCAGAGGGATACACAATTATTGCCATTAACAGTATCGACCGAGTCAACAAGGAATGGGAGGTGGGTCTGCCCGTTGAAACAAATCCTGATATCCAAGGAGTCAGCAGTATTTTGGACGTTTTCAGGAGCAGAGGTCAAATAAAAGACACTACGTCAATCTATGGAATTGGCATGTCGCGGGGTGGAAGGTTTGCGACAATAGCAGGATATGCCTTGCGCATGAAAGCAGTTGCCATGATGGTTGCAAATTCTGTTGAGGAAATGATCTCTGTTTCTACTGTTCCGATGATGTGGTGTTTGGCCCAGCATGACGTAATCATTGAGAGAGATCAGGCATTTGCCGACTATCAGCAACTCAAGAAAAGAGGTGTAGACACAGACTTCTATGTCCATTCGTCGACGCCCCTTTATCCCTTTTACTTTGTGATCACAAACGGAATTGACTATGCGGGGTCCGCGCAATTTTTGGCAGACCTGAAAGATCATGGATTCTTGGATGAAAATAATTTTCTGATTGAGAACCCTCGATTTTCTAACTGGCAAACCTTTGCCGCTGATTACTCTGAAGAAATCCGCCTGGACATCCAGGATCGACTATATGTGGCCTATGGCGAGCATGCATTTTATAGTGACTGTGATCATCGCATCCTAGATTTTTTCAATGCACACCCATAGATAGAATCCGTTTTCCCTGAAAACGATAAAGCAAAGATTAGCGCCCTGCCGAATGGACAGGGCGCTAATCAAATCGAGTGACAACAAACTATGTGTCGGCGTTGGAGTTGCTACGATTGGCGAAATGAAGGATGATCTATTTTGGTTAGCCAGCAATTGAGTCTAGGCTATCAGACCACCGCCACAAGATTTCTATGCCGTCACCGTCTCAGCCGATTTGACTTTCACTGTCTCCTGCTCTGTTTCCACGAGAGAATGGTCTACCACTCGCAGATATTTCACACCGAGTGAGAAAGCCAGCAAACCGTAAGCAATGATTCCCAGGCCAGTAACCCACTCCACCAGAGACGGGCGATAGGAGGTGTATGAGATGGCAGCCTCACCCGGCAGATACGAAACCACTACCAACAGGCCTGCTAGGTTCGTGTCCCAGCGATATGCCACTACACCGGCAGCTACCAGGAACAAAGCCACCATCCTCCAAAATCGATTGGAACGCGTCTTGCCGTAGAGTAATAGCACCATAGGCACAAAGATGCCGAGCAGCATCTCGCCGATCCAAAAATTGAAGGAAAGGATGCCACTGGTAACAAGATTCAGGCCCTCGGTCCGACCCGGATCGTACGTATAAGTCGTGGCGAAAGTATCCCAAAACCGGAAATAGAAATAACCCACGAGCAGCCAGGCTAGAAATCCTGATACACGTTCGATCAACACATCATTGACTTTGGCCTTTGCCGTAAGCCGCGAGGCCAGCATCGAAGCGAAAAGGGTCAATGCAATTCCGCCAACAATGGCTGAGAACATGAACAGCACGCTCATCTCTGGCTTGAACCAGAACGGTCGTGCTTTGATCACACCGTAGGTTGCACCGAGAGAAGATTGGTGCAGGCTTGATAATCCCAGGCCAATGATAGCGAGGATGGGCGCATAATGATGTAGATGCTCCATCTTCCCCGCCAGTTTCGGCCAGCGATGACGCAACCATTCAAAGGTCGCAAAGATCGGCATTGCCTCAAAGAATAATACGGTGAGATACAGGACAACGCACATGGTCACTTCCCACAAAAGGGAATGAGTATTCCAGTAGACAATGGCATGCCAGAACCGGTCCGGGCGGCCGATATCGAGAACCAATGCCAGCATGGCCATGGTATAGCCGATCAGACCAACAAAAGTGGCTGTACGTGCAATCGGCTGGTAGCGTTTCAAACCAATCAAGTAGACCCCGGCGCACAGGCTGAATGCTCCTGCGCTGAGAGCAATAGATGAAAGGTCAATGGTGATCCACACTCCCCAGGGCACAAGGTCGGTCAGGTTCGTGATCGACAAGCCTTTCCAGAATACAAGGATACCGGTCGCCAGTGCGCTCAAGAGCAGAAGACCAAGGAAACCCAGCCAGAGCATCCAGGGACTTACCACTGAGGCGATGCTTATTCGAAGGTTTTTCATCATGGCTACCCCTCCATTTCTTCAGGGTCGGCGGACAGGTAATAAACACGCGGACCAGTGCCCAAATTTTCACGCAGGCGGTAATGCGAATTGTTTTTCAAAAGCAGAGTGACGTTCGAGTTTGGATCGTTCAAGTCTCCGAAGACGCGCGCTCCCACCGGACAAATCACTACACATGCTGGAGTCGCATCTGCATCCACGCCGGGTTTGAGACCCAGTTCGAGACCTCGGTCAATCCGTTGGTAACAGAAACTGCACTTTTCCACCACCCCGCGCGGGCGTCGTTCGATTTCCGGCTGACCCCATTCGGGCACTGCAGGATTTGTTCCTTCAAAGGCCTTCCAGTTGAACGAACGCGCTTGATACGGACAAGCCACTTCACAGTAACGACAACCGATACAGCGGTCATAGTCCATCATTACGGTGCCATCATCGCGATAATAGGTTGCCTTGACCGGGCAGACTTCTACACACGGAGCTTTCTCACAGTGCATGCAAGGTCGTGGTAGAAAGACATGCTTTCCATCCAACACGTCTACCTGTGTGACTGTGTTCCATTCGATGTCGGGGTTCACGTCATTATGAGCTTGGCAGGCAAGCGTGCAATATCCACATCCTATGCACTTGGATTGATCTATGACCATAGCCCACTGGCGTTCACCCTTTGGCGCTTCGCTGGATGCCTCGGCAGGTTTGATCGCTTGAGTGCCAGCAGCAACCGCGACGCCAATGGCGGCCAGTTTCAGAAAATCGCGGCGGTTGACATTCTTATTATCCATTCTTTTCCTCTTCGGATTCTGCATGTCTCACAACGCGGTGGTAAAAGCGCTCGAGCCACGGAGCAAGCACCATACCGGCAGCCAGGCCCACAAGTCCCGCGAGACCAGCATATCCAACCGGGCTGACTGGAGTCGGTTGAGGAGTCACAGGTACTGCTTCCACAACCGTAGCTGGTTCTCCCGCCTGTACAGGAGCTGAAGTTCCATCCGTGGCACTGACAGCTTGCGCATCGGCATGCATCTGGTCCGCATGGCATTTGTTGCAGGTGGCCAGGCTTGCCGTGAACGAATGGTCAGGCACGGTATGCGCAGCACGATCGGTCGATTCCAAATGTTCCAGATGGCAATCCACACACGAGACACCCTCTTTGTTATGTGTCGTATATGGGAAATTCATGCTGGCTTCCTGATGGCAATTAATGCACAACTGCGAAACACCATTATTCGCGCCGCCATCGGTAAGATTCACGGTCATCTTCTTCAACGACGCACTATGTGGATCGTGACAAGTGGTGCAGTTCATGCCGCGCTGGTAATGTGTGCTGCCCTGCCAGTCCTGCCAGCCAAAGCGCGTATCACTGTGGCAGCGGCCACATAGATCAGGGCTTCGATCTACGGTCATGGTTGACTTGGGATGTTCCCCAGTAGCATCCGTATGGCAAGCCGTGCAGGAAATATTATCTGATTCCCATGTGGCGGTGGCAGGATCGTACCCAGTTGTATGGCAAACGAGACAAGCACCAGGCTTACCCTGACTTTCCCAATCTTTCAAAAACACCGGATCACTTCCAGCCTGGCCGTGAGGGCCATTCTGCCAGGTCATCTGGAATTCGGTATGGCACTTCGTACAATCATTCGAGCCTTGTTGTTGACCTACAGGAGGATTTGTTCCATCCTGTGCTTGAGCTACAAACAAGGTTACCCCTGCCGCCAAAAGGGCAAACATCAGGGCGATCAAAATCCGTTCAAAACGAGAGATCATCGATGCACCTCCTCGATATAAATGCCGCGAATTTATGTTGTCGCGGCCAGGTAGAAATATTAAGCATGAGCATGCGCCATAGGAGCAGGCGTTTCACGAAAAATGACGCAGGTAAGACATTCATCGCGCAGATAGCCATTGGGGAGGCGGTTCACCTGCCAGCAAGGTTGAGAAGAGGATGGCGCCGGGCAAGCTTTCCGTTTTTCAATTGGACAATTCTTTAAGTCCCAACATTGAATTTTCTCCGCCACTGGCTGGTTAAGTTCATATTCTGCCTGTTCCTGCCAGTGCGAATCTAATTTGCGCAATAAGTAAATAGCCAGCATTGTGACTGCAATCGGCAAAGCCAATCGTACAAACAAGCCGATCAAAATCGCTAGCAGGGAATAACTGGCATTCATAAGTTCACCTCAAACACGGGACCAATAGTTCGCTTCATGTCGGCGAGACCATTCTCCAATCAAAAGCAGAACGATAACAGGGAGCACCACACGGGTTACAACGAGAGTTAGAATTACTTCAGTGCCATACATGTCAGCCTCCTTTCTTTCAATTTCTAATCCTAGTTTAATGTACTGAGGCATGGGAAGTAAATTGGGACACCGCCCCAACTATAAGTTACGTTTTACGCCTCTCATCCGACCCTCAACCTGGGTATGATGCCCCATACATTTTCTACGTTTTAGGGGGATTGCCCCACAAATAATTGGAAAACGTCCCGAAGGTTTTTTCCTGGCGAATCGCGTTTTCCGCTCGAGCCTTCGGGACGGTGATTAATACAACGAAACTCCAGGTTGCGCTAGCAACTTTACTGTTTGCTATTCGGC
>WNFV01008099.1_pt1 | contig 11947 bp, 9 predicted proteins | sample 5400101 | NCBI WGS metagenome assembly WNFV01 (sample SAMN13153361, study PRJNA577476) | soil metagenome | isolation source: 115 cm soil or saprolite under grassland replicate 1 | place: USA:California | collected 2016-06-15
CCTGGAGAACGCGCTGCTGAAGGCGCGCGGGGTGGCCGCCGCGACAGGGGTCCCGGCGCTGGCCGACGATTCCGGGATCGAGGTCGACGCGCTCGGAGGGAGGCCCGGGCCGCGATCGGCCCGCTACGCCGGCGAGAGCGCCACCGACGAGAAGAACCTGAGCGCGCTGCTCCGGGCCCTGGCGGGGGTCCCGTCCGGCGGCCGTACCGCCCGCTACCGGGCCGTTGCGGCCCTCGCCTGGCCGGACGGCCGCGTGGTCCACGGCGAGGGGACGTGCGAGGGCCTGCTGATCGCCCGCCCTCGCGGCACCGGCGGCTTCGGCTACGACCCGGCGTTCGTCCCCGAGGGCTGGGACCGCACGATGGCCGAGCTCGGCCCCGACGAGAAGAACCGCATCAGCCACCGCGCGCGAGCCCTCCGCGCCCTCCGCGCCCTGCTGGCGAACGACCGGATCGTGACCGACGGGGCCTAGGCGGACCGGCTCGCGCCGGCGGGTTCGGTGGTTGCGGGCAGCTCCTCTGCCGGGCCGTCGGGGAGGTGAACGCGGAAGGAGGCACCGCCTCCCCGGCGCTCCTCGACCCAGGCCCGGCCGCCGTGCAGCTCGGCGAACCGCGCCACGAGCGACAGCCCGATCCCGACCCCCTGGGCCCGGCCGCTCTCCGTCGGGCCCTGGCGGAACGGCTCGAACAGCGCCTCGCGCAGCTCGGGCGGGACTCCTGGGCCCGCGTCCTCGACCACCAGCAGGGCGCCGTCCCCCTCGGCGCGGACGCCGACCCAGATCACGGCGTCCGCCGGCGTGTGCCGGGCGGCGTTGGACAGCAGGTTCTCGACGATGCGCTCGACCTTGGCCGGGTCCACGGCGATCACGCACGGCTCGGCGGCGACGTTCACCGTGCGCCCGTCGGTGGCGTCGCTCTCGGTCACGACGCGCCGTACCAGCGCGGGCAGGTCGGTGGGGTGACGGTGCGCCCGGACCATCCCTCGCCGCAGGCGGTCCAGGTCCAGGATGTCGGAGAGCAGCCGGTCGAGCCGAACCGCGTTCGCGGAGAGGCGGCCGAGCAGCGTGTGGCGCTGCTCCTCCGACAGCCGGTCCTCGGCCCCCTCGAGCGTGTTGGCGAACCCGCGCACCGCCGTCAGCGGCGTGCGCAGCTCGTGGGAGACGGCTGTCAGGAACTCGTTCTTCAGTTCGTTGAGGGCCCGCAGCTCGTCGGCCGCCTGGCGCTCGCGCTCGTAGGCCGCCCGCAGGGCCTCCTCGGCGCGTACGCGCTCGGTGACGTCCTGGGCCGTGCCGAACATCCGCGCGGCCCGGCCGTCGGCCCCGGCCTCCACCTGCCCGCGGCAGTGCAGCGAGCGGACGGCGCCATCGCCGCGGACGATACGGTGGTCGAACACGAAGGGCCGCCCGCCCTCGAGGGCGCGGCGGATGGCCCCGGCGACCCGGTCCCGGTCGTCCGGGTGTACCCGCTGCAGGTACCCCTGGAGGCTCGCCGTGAACGACGCCGGGTCGACCCCGAAGATCCGGTGCATCTCCTCCGACCAGGTGAGCCGGTCCGAGTCGACCTCCCACTCGAAGCTCCCGAGGTGCGCCACGCGCTGCGCGTCGACCAGCAGCTCCCGGCTGGCGCGCACCTCCGCCTCGGCCCGCTTGCGCTCCGTGATGTCGCGAACCAGTGAGGCCATCTGCACGCCGCCAGCCCCGTCGTGCCCGAGCAGCTTCACCGCGACCTCCACGTCGATCACGGTTCCGTCCTTGCGCATCAGGCGCGTCTCGTAGCGCTCGGGCTCCGGCCGGCCGCTCAGCCGGTGGCGGCCGCGGTCGGCCAGCGCCGGGCGATCCTCGGGGACGGCCAGGTCCACCAGCGACATGCCGACCAGCTCGTCGCGCCCGTAGCCGGTGATCTCCTCGTAGGCTCGGTTGACGTCGATCGCGCGGCCGTCGCGCGTGATCACGTAGCCCTCCCCGAGATCGCTCATCGCCTGCAGCATCACCTGGGTGTGTTTCGTCTCCCGGGAGAGCGCGCCCTCCAGGCGCGCGCGGTCGAGCGCGGTTGCGATCGAGGCCGCGTAGTGCGAGAGCCGGCCGAGCTCGTCGGACCCGAACAGCGGGGTGAGCGGGCCCGAGACCAGCACGAGGGCGCCGACGCCCTCGTCGAAGTGCATCGGGACCACGGCGGCGTGGCGGGCCGGCGCGCCCTCGAGGCGGAACAGCCACGGCCCGGCCGCCGCGCCGCGCCGCGCCGCGCGCGAGGCCTCCGCCGGGACGCTCCCGATCCGCGCCAGCTCGTTGCCCCGCCGGTCCACCAGGAGCCCGCCGTCGGCCCCGAGCAGTCGCATCGACCACTCCACGGCGCGGGTGGCCAGGGTCGCACGGTCCGGCGCGAGCAAGACCGCGTCGCTGGAGGAGGTCAGGGCCTCCTCCTCGATCTGTCGCCAGGCCCTGCGCAGCCAGCGCGGGGGGAGGAAGGCCACGTAGAGAAGGGGAACCACCGTCAGGCCGATCAGCGGGACGGCGACCTCGATCCAGCGGTGCCGGCCGGTCGGCGCCGAGAGCAGCCCGATTGCCACCGCGAGCATGATCCCCGCGTATCCGGCTGACAGCGTGCGGAGCCGCGCTCGTTGCACGGCCGGGCGGTCCCGGGCGGCGCGCCAGAGCGCCACGATGGGCTCGGCGAGCATCGCCGCCCAGACCAGCGCGAACAGCACGACCGCGGCCGAGCGCAGCGGCGTGAATCCGCGGTCCGGGCCAACGGGGAGGTTCGAGGCGACCGCGAGCGCGAACGTCGCGGCGCAGGCGGCGAGGGCGGCGCGCCGGACGCCCGGCGACAGCGGGACGAAGGAATGGCGGAAGAGCAGCAGCGCGTAGCCCGACCCGAGCAGTCCGACGATGGCGGCGTACGACACCAGGCCGAGGGGGTCGCCGAGTGCGTCGGCGACGCGTACGAGTATCGAGACGAGCCCGATCAGGCCGAGGGCGACGACCAGTCGGCCGCGCGACCGATCGCGGCCGGCGCGCCAGTCCCGGGCCAGCACGGCGACCAGGACGAGGTAGGCGCCGGTCACCATCGCATCGAGCACGCGCACGGCGGTCGGCACGCTCTAAGGGTCGGCTTGGTGGGGGGACAGGCTGATAGCCCGAACGGGTGGTTTCGCCTGACCTGTCCTGACCACCGGCGCTGTCGGCCGGATGGGGGAGAAGGTGCGAGAGGGGGGAGTCGAACCCCCACGCCCTTCCGGGCACCGGCTCCTAAGGCCGGCGCGTCTCCCGTTCCGCCACTCTCGCCAGAAATGTCGTCAACCCTGGCTATCATGCCACCCGATGTCGCTCGATCGTTCCTACGTGCAGCACAACGACCGCGAGCGCGAACGATTGCGCGCCCTGGTCGAACGGCTGAGCGACGACGAGCTGGGCAGCGCGGTGAACGAACACTGGACGGTGGCCGGCGTGCTGGGTCACATCGGCTTCTGGGACGGGCGCGTACTGGCCCTGGCCGACAAGCTGGAGGGCGGCGTCCCGTTCTCGCCGTCCGACGAGGAGCCGGAGGACGTGGACTGGATCAACGACGCCGCCCGCCCGCTGATCCACGCCATCGTGCCGCGAGAGGCGGCCCGGCTCGCCCTGCGTCTGGCCGAGGAGACCGACCAGCGGGTGGCCTCGCTTCCGCCCGAGCGGATGTGGCCCGCTGATGCGAACAGCCCCCTCAATCCGTTGCGGGCCACGCACCGCGGAGAGCACCTCGACGAGATCGAAGCGGCGCTGCGAGCCAGGGGAGCGCCCGAGGCGACCGAGCGCACCTGATCGCGCGGCAGGAAGGTCGGCCAGGCTCGCCTGATGCCGTGCCCGACACGCGAGAACCCCGCCGATCGAGGACCGAGACGGGCCTCGCTGCCCTGCGCTGGGGACTGTTCCCGGATCGCGATCCAAACCCTTGTGCCGGGCGTGTGGCGGCGTATACCTTGGGGCATCGCGGCCACCGGCCGCCGAAGGAGGCGACGTTCGATGCGCAGATCCTTCGTCGTGCTGGCCGCGATGCTGGCCGCGCTCACCCTGCTGGCGACCCAGGCCCTGGCCGCCGACATCACCGGCACCCCCGGCAACGACTACCTCTACGGCACGAATGGGAACGACAACATCAACGGCCTGGCCGGCCACGACTGGATCTGGGGGAACGGCGGCGGCGACATCATCATCGGGTCCTACGGGTTCGACAAGCTGATCGGGAACGACGGGCCCAACCACCTCTACGGGCGTTCCGGCAAGGACACGCTGTGGGGCGAGGAGCAGGGCTGCGGGTTCTTCACCAGTGGCGGCCTGCACGCCACCGGCGGTGCCATCCCGTGTCCCTCCCCGGACCTCGACCAGTTCTACGGCGGCACCAACGACGACGTGATCCACGCCGACGACAGGTTCGTTCAGCCGGGCGACCCGACCCTGGGCGAGTTCATCGACTGCGGCGGCGGGTTCGACCTCGCCTTCGTGGACTTCAGCGACTTCGCCCGCGCCCAGTCGGGACAGAGCAATCTATTTACGACTTGCGAGGCGTACCTCGTCGCCTGAGCGAGCGAGAACGTAACGGACGAGGCCGGACAAGGCCTCCGTCCGTTGAACGAGGAGATTCGAGGAAGCTGGTGACCAAGAGTCGCGACGTCAGCCAGTAGCCCCACACATCGCGGCGGCCACGAGGATCCTGAGCGCGAGCTCCGTCCGACTGATCGGCGGCATCCGGACCCCGGCTTCCTCCTGCTCACGCAGCCGCTCCTCCGACGGATCAGGAGGGCGTGAGGAGGGGAGCTGACCAGGGTTGGACGCCCGGATTCGTTCGTGCTGGTGGCTTGCCTCAACGCCATGGCGGCACGGAGAACTAGCTCGCTTGCAGAGCCGGTCCGAGCGCGGTTCTCCCCAGATTCGCCCCAACGTTGCCCGCCACTGATCTGGCGGGCAACTGTTCGTGCCCATTGATCTGCGGAGATGAGGTGGGCCCTGTCAAGAGCCACCTGATGCTTGAACGAACTGTAGTCGGCTGATGCTTGACGTGGAGGGCGTCGGCCCGGACCTTGCGGACCGACCCGGTCCTCGTCCTGGCGACGCTCTTGATGAGGTGGTTCTTACTCCAGACCTGGATCACCGTGTCGTCGACGAAGACGTCGACGAGCTGGGCCTTGTAGGCGTTGCCCACCGAGAACATCTGGTTGTCGACCGACACCACGCCGTTCGAGGCGACCCGGCGCAGGACCCACTGCCCGGCGTGGTCCGCCTGGTCGTCGACCGGGACCGACGCGGCCTCGGCGGCGAGGGGCTCCAGACGGAAGCGCTCCGCCGGGGTGGCCATCTCGAGCGCCTGGTGGGGACGCACGGTGTTGTACTCACCCACCCAGGCGTCGAGGGCGGCCTGAGCCGCCGGGAGCGAGGGGAAGGTCCGCTCGGCCAGGAACTCCCGGCGCAGGCTCTGGTGGAACCGCTCGACCTTGCCGGTGGTCGTGGGCGAGCGAACCCCGGTCAGGCGGTGGGAGATGCCGTTCTCCCGGCAGATCCGGTCGAACAGCACCTCCACCGGGTGGGGACCGAACCGCCCGGTGAACACCTTGCCGTTGTCGGTCAGGACCTCGTCGGGGATCCCGTAGCGGCGGAGGGACGCGGCGAACAGCTCGCACACCGCCCTGGCCGTCGCCCGTCTGACCAGGCCGGCCGCGACGCAGAACCGGCTGTGGTCATCGACGCCGGTCACCACCTTCAGCTGGTGTCGTCGTCGAGGAGGACCCCGCCGATGACGTCCATCTGCCACAGCTGCATGGGGCGGTCGCGCTCCCACCGGCGGAACTCGTCGCGGCGGCGGCGCCGGCGGCGGAGTTCGATCAGGCCGTGTCGCTTGAGACAGCGGTAGATGCTCGAGCGGGATGGAACGGGCTCGACGCCGAGCCTCGCGAGCTGGTGCTCGATCCGCCGCGGCCCCCACCCGGGGTGCTCACGGCGGAGCTCGCAGATGCGGGCCTCGACCTCCGGGGCGATCTGGTGGGGACACGCGGCAGGCCGGTGCGACCGGTCGGCCAGGGCGGCCAGGCCGCCGGCCTCGTACCGGGCGATCCAGGCGTGGACGCTCTGGCGGGACACGCCGAGGCGGCGGGCCACCTCGACCACCCGCCAGCCGTCCTGCACCACCGCCAGCACCGCCTGGTACCGCTGCTCCATGACGCTCAGCTCCACGAGCACCGCGCACCTCCTCCTGTCGTTTGCGCAAGCAGACGTCAGGGCGGCGCGGTGTCAAGCATCAGCCGGAGCCACCGTCAAGGATCAGCCGAAACACGTGTCAAGGATCACCCGGAGCCGTGTCAAGGATCAGGTGACGCCGGAACGTCCAGCATCACCCGAAGCACGACAAACAGGGGTGGGGCGGGCTGGACTCGAACCAGCGACCGGCGGATTATGAGTCCGCTGCTCTGACCGACTGAGCTACCGCCCCTCGGGTCACACCCTAGCCGTCGGGGGCCTCGTCTTCGTCCTCGTCCTCGCCTTCCGGGTGGCGGGTCAGTGGCGCCTCGGAGAACGGCTCGCCCCCGAACAGGTCGGCCGTCCGGACCCGAACCGAGTCGGTCTGCGTCCCCGCGGCGAACACGATCGTGTCGTGCCGCAGCAGCTCGGGATCGACATACAGGGGACGGTCGAGCAGGGAGCCGAGCGGCGGCAACGCGCCGAGCTGGAACCCGGGGAAGGCGCCCTCGATCTCGTCCTCGGTCGCCAGCCGCGCGTGGTTGTCGCCGACCGCCGACTGGACCCGCCTCATGGCGAGGCGCCGGGACGCGGGCACGGCCAGCAGGACGAAGCCGTCACCGGCCCTGACCACGACGGTCTTGGCCACGTCGTCCGCCTCGATCCCCATCGCCCGCGCCTCGTCGATGCCCGTGTAGGCCGTGGAGTGCGAGATCTCCTCGAACTCGACCCCTCGCCCCACCAGGTGTTCTCTGACCCGCGTCATGGCCCGCCTCCCCTCCGCGCTGGGGTCCCATTCAACCCGACCCGCGGCCGGGCCGCACCGCGGACCTCAGGACGCGCGGCGTCGCCGGGCGGTGGGCATGGCGTCGAGCAGCGAGAGCTGCTGCCCGGGCGGCACCGGCGGGAGCGCTGGTGATGCAGCCGGCTCGTCGCGGCGAAGGCGGTTCGCCATGCCGCGCTCTACCTGCACGCCTCCGGCCTCGCGCACCAGGGAGCGGACCACGTCGCCGATCTCCTTCTGCACGGCCTTGGGCGCGTAGCCGCCGCGGGCCGCGTACGTCCTCTCGTAGCGTTCGACGAGGTCCGGATAGTGCTCGGCCAGCCAGGGGATGAACTCCTCGCGCACGCCGGGGCGGAGGTGCAGCAGGATCGGCGAGACGTGGGTGGCGCCGGCGTCGATCGCGGCGCGCACCACATCGCGCAGCCTGCCGGGATCGTCGGTGATGCCCGGCAGGATCGGGGCCATCAGCACGCCGCACGGGATCCCCGCGTCGTTCAGCGCCGCCACGGCCTCGATTCGGGCTCGCGGGTGGGGCGTGCCCGGCTCGCTGCGGCGCCAGGCGTCCTCATCGAGCGTCCCGATCGAGAACGCGGTCGAGACGTCGGTGATCTTCGCGGCCTCGCGCAGCAGGTCCAGGTCGCGCAGGATCAGCGTTCCCTTCGTCAGGATCGAGAAGGGATTGCGGTAGTCGGCGAGCGCCTCGATGATCCCGCGCATCAACCGGTAGCGCCCCTCCGCCCGCTGAAAGGGATCGGTCGCCGTCCCCATCGCGATGTGCTCGCCCTTCCACCGCTTCGACCCGAGCTGCGCCCGCAATATCTGCGGCGCGTTCACCTTCACCACGATCTTCGTCTCGAAGTCCCGCCCTGCGTTCATGTCGAGGTACGTGTGCGTCGGCCGAGCGAAACAGTAACTGCAGGCATGTGTGCATCCTCGATACGGGTTGATCGTCCAGTTGAACGGCAGCCAGGTGCCCGGGACGTGGTTGATGATGGTCTTGGCCTCGGACTCGATGAACTCGATCCCGCGGAATTCCGGGGTGTCGAAGGTCCGCCGGGCCACCTCGAACAGGGCCTCGCGCTCCGGTTCCATGGCGGGACGATAGAACATACGTTCGATTCCCGCAACCCGGCCGTGCTCGGCGTTCCGGGTTCAGGGCCGCCGCACGGGGGTCGATACCTGTAGCGTGGCTCGGCGGATGCGGCCCCTTCCGGCCCTGGTTGCCGTCGCCCTTCTGGGCAGCCTGCTCGCCTGCAGCCCGGCCACGGCCATCCCGCCGCCCGGCAGCACGTGCTCCGTCTTCCCCGACGACAACGTCTGGCACTCGGACATCTCGCGGCTCCCGGTGCATGCCAAGAGCGCGGCCTGGATGGCCTCGATGGACGCGTCGACCACCAACCTGCACCCGGACTTCGGGCCCTCCGACGGGCAGCCGTACGGCATCCCGTTCAACGTGATCGGCGCGTCGCACCAGGACGTGCCGGTCGACTTCTCGTACCCGGACGAGAGCGACCGGGTGCTCTACCCCTTCGGCCCCGACATCACGATCGAGGGCGGCTCGGACCGGCACGCGCTGATGGTCGACAAGGACGCCTGCGCGCTCTTCGAGCTCTACGACGCGACGTACCGGCCGAGCGGCGGCTCGACCGCAGGATCGGGCGCAGTGTTCGACCTGCGCTCGAACGCGCTTCGCCCGGCCGGGTGGACATCGGCGGACGCGGCCGGGCTCCCGATCCTCGCCGGGCTGATCCGCCGCGACGAAGTCGTGGCCGGGGTCATCGACCACGCCATCCGGTTCACCGCGCGGGAGACCGACACCACCTACGTCTGGCCGGCCCGGCACCAGGCCGGCGCGCGGCGCCACGCCAACCTGCCGCCGATGGGCGCGCGGTTCCGGCTGAGGGCGCGCTTCTCGCTGAACGGGTTCTCGCCGGAGGCGCGGGTGGTCCTGCAGGCGATGAAGACCTACGGCCTCATCCTGACCGACAACGGGTCGAACTGGTTCTTCGGCGGAGCCTCGGAGACCGGGTGGTCGAACGACGTCCTCGAAGAGCTGAAGTCCGTGCCGGCAGGCCAGTTCGAGGCCGTGGACGCCTCCTCGCTGATGATCGACCCGGACTCCGGGCAGGCCCACCGGCCGGGGGGCGGCGGCGCGACACAGGTGTCGGTGACCGACTTCTCCTTCACACCGTCGACCGTCACCGCCTCGCAGGCGGGAGCGTCCGCTGGAGCTTCGCCGGGCCGAGCACTCACACGGCCACGGACTCGGGCGGGATGCAGCTGTTCACCTCGGGGCAGCGCGGCCCGGGCACCACGTATCAGTTGGCGTTCATCGGCGCCGGGCGGTTCGCCTACACCTGCTCGAATCACCCGTCACGGATGGACCATGGTCGGGGGACCTACCGGTTCCGTGCCCGGATGCGCAAGCCCGCCGCCGGCCGCGCGTCGAAGTACTCGCCTCCGGCGGCCATCACGGTCAGCTGACGACGGGCCGTCCGCCGTCGAGCGGTCAGGGGCAGGACGAGCGACGGTCGGTCGGGTCGCTCTGGCACGAGTCGGTCCCGATCCCGCCGTTCACGACCTCGTTGCCCACGCCGTCCTTGGCCTGCAGGGCGTCGGCACCGGAATCGCCGTAGTGGCTGTCGAATCCGAGCCCTCCGTTCAGGACGTCGTTGCCGAACCCCCCGTTCAGCGTGTCGTTCCCGGCCTCGCCGCGCAGCTGGTCGTTCCCGCCGCCGCCGGTCAGCTTGTCGTTCCCGCCGCCGCCACAGATGACGTCGGCCCCCCCGGTCCCGGAGATGATGTCGTCGCCCGCCGTCCCGACGATCGTGCACCCGGCGGCGTTCGCCACCACCTGGGTGCTCGCGGTGGCCTGGTCGTTCGCCGGGTTCGCGTCCGTCTGTGAGGACGAGGCCGAGGCCGTGGCCGAGAGCGTGCCGACCCCCGAGGGGCGAACCACCACCGTCACCGTGGCCGAAGCGCCCGTCCCGAGCGACCCGAGCGCGCACGTCACCGGCCCGGTCCCCGAACAGGTTCCCTGGGACGCCGATGCCGACTGCAGCGCGGTCCCGGCCGGGACGGTCAGCTGGTCCGACACCGCGCTCGCCGGCCCGCTGCCGTCGTTGCGCACGGTGATCGCGTAGGTCAGGTCGGCGCCGGCCTGCACCGGGTCGGGTCCGTCGGCGAGCTGCACGACCAGATCGGGCAGGGGCCGGTTGTCGACGGTGACCGAGCGCGACGCGGTCGTGGTCTGGTTCCCGGCCCGGTCGACGGCCCGCGCCTGCACCGTGTGGGTCCCGAAGGTGTCGGCCGTCGTGTCCCAGTCGAAGGCGAACGGCGCCTCGGTGTCGGTCGAGCGGACCACGCCGTCGATCAGGAACTCGACCCGGTCGAGGCCCCGCGTGTCGGATGCGCTGGCCGTCAGCGTGGTCGTCCCCCGCAGCGTCGAGCCGGCCGCGGGAGCGGTCAGGCTCACCGTCGGCGGTGTGTTGTCCACGGTCACCGAGAGCGCCGCCGTGGTCGTGACGTTGCCGGCTCCGTCCGTGGCGCGCGCCTGCAGGGTGTGTGCGCCGTCCGACAGGCCGGTCGTCGTCCAGGAGAACTCGTACGGGAAGGTCGCGTCCGTGGCGCGAACCACCCCGTCCACCAGGAAGGCGACCGAGGCGACGCCCACGCCGTCGGAGGCGTCGGCGGTGACGATCGACGTCCCGCGCACGAACGCGTTCGGGCCGGGCGCGGTCAGCGAGACCGCCGGGGCGTGGTTGTCCACGGTCACGGAGACCGGCGACGACAGGGTCTCGTTGCCGGCGCCGTCCGAGGCGCGAGCGGTCAGCGCATGGACCCCATCGGCCAGGGCCGCGGTGTTCCAGGCGAACGCATACGGGCTCTGCGCGTCGGTCGACCCCGGCTGGCCGTCCACCCGGAACTCGACCGCGGCGACCCCGATCCCGTCGGCGGCCGAGGCCGTCACCGAGACCGATGCGCCCTTGACGAACGCGCCCCCGGCGGGCGCGGTGATCGAGACCGACGGCGCGGCGTTGTCCACGGTGACCTGGATCGCGGCGGTGGCCGGGTTCCCCGCGGCGTCGGTGGCCCGCGCGCCGAGGGTATGGGTCCCGTTCGCCAGCGCGGTGGTGTCCCAGGAGAAGCCGTAGGGCTCGGACGAGTCGGGGGGCGCCGCCGCGACCCCATCGACGAGGAACTCGACCGCGCTCACGCCGTTCGGGTCGGTGGCCGACGCGCCGACCGCGACCGGGCCACGGAGGAACGCGTTCGCCGCCGGCGTGGCGATCGAGAGCGACGGCGCGGCGTTGTCCACCGTGACGGTGATCGAGGCGGTGGTCTGGTTCCCGGCGGCGTCGGAGGCGCGCGCGGCGAGCGCGTGTGAAGCGTTCGACAACGCCGTGGTGTCCAGCGAGAAGCCGTACGGAGCGGACGTGTCCGTTGCGCGGATCACGCCGTCGACCAGGAACTCCACAGCGGTGACGGCGACCGTGTCCGTGGCGCCGGCCGCCACGTTCACGGTCCCCCTGAGCAGGTCGTTCGCCGCCGGCCCGGTGAGCGAAACCCCCGGCGGGCCGTTGTCCACGTTCACGGGCAGCGTCGCGGAGGCCTGGTTGCCGGAGTCGTCCACCGCTCGCGCCTCCAGCAGGTGGCTCCCGTCGCTCAGCCCGGTCGTGTCCCACAGGATTTCGTACGGCGAGAGGTCGTCCCCGACCACCAGGTTCCCGTCCACCAGGAAGTCCACCCGCGCCAGCGCGCGATCGTCGGACGCCGTCGCGGCGACCGGGACGCTCGCGCCCCGGCCGTTCGCTCCCATCGCCGGCGCGGTCACCGAGACGGTCGGCACCGTGGTGTCCGGCGGCGGGATGACGCCCGGCCCGACCTCCACGACGTTCGTGTACGCGCGCTGCTCGCCGGTCGGGGTGGACGTGCCGTCCAGGACGCGGGCGTAGAGGTAG
>WNFV01012472.1_pt1 | contig 11947 bp, 11 predicted proteins | sample 5400101 | NCBI WGS metagenome assembly WNFV01 (sample SAMN13153361, study PRJNA577476) | soil metagenome | isolation source: 115 cm soil or saprolite under grassland replicate 1 | place: USA:California | collected 2016-06-15
CTCGATCCGGATGTCGTTGTCGCCCGCGTCGGACAGGTGCGCGGACAGGTCGAGCATCGACTCCAGCGCGTACGTGGTCGCCGCGATGAACGAGATCTTGCCGGCCACCGCGCCGTGCTCGCCGACCGGCCGGCCCCACTGCACCCGGGCGGCGGACCACTCGCGGGCGATCTTCAGGCACCACTTGCCGGCCGCGGTGCACACCGCCGGGATGGACAGCCGGCCGGTGTTCAGCGTGGTGAGCGCGATCTTCAGGCCGTCGCCCTCGCGGCCGACCCGGTTGGCGGCCGGCACCCGGACCTGGTGGAACCGGGTCACCCCGTTCTCCAGGCCGCGCAGCCCCATGAACGCGTTGCGGCGCTCCACCGTGATGCCCGGCGAGTCGGCCTCCACCACGAACGCGGTGATGCCGCCGCGGCGGCCCTCGGACTTCGGCACCCGGGCCATCACCACCAGCAGTTCGGCCACCACGCCGTTGGTGGTCCACAGCTTCACGCCGTCCAGCAGGTACGCCGCGCCGTCCTCGGTGGGGGTGGCGGTGGCGGCCATCCGGGCCGGGTCGGAGCCCACGTCCGGCTCGGTGAGCAGGAACGCGCTGATCGCGCCCGCGGCGCAGCGGGGCAGGAAGGCCTGCTTCTGCTCGTCGGTGCCGAACAACTTCAGCGGCTCCGGCACGCCGATCGACTGGTGCGCGGAGAGCAGCGCCCCGATGCTCGGGTGGACCGAGCCGGCCAACATCAGCGCCCGGTTGTAGGTGACCGCGGACAGGCCCAGGCCGCCGTACCTGGTCGGGATCTTGATCCCGAAGCAGCCGAGGTCGGCGAAGCCCTTGACGTAGGCGTCCGGGACCAGCGCCTCCCGCTCGATGACCGAGCCGTCCAGGGTGGCGCAGTACTCGCGCAGGCCGGCCAGGAACGCCTCGCCGCGGGCGGCCTCGTCGGCGTCCGGCCGCGGGTGCGGGTGCACCAGGTCCAGCCGGAAGCGGCCCAGGAACAGTTCCTTGGCGAACGACGGCTTGGTCCAGGCGGTCTCCCGGGCGGCCTCGGCGACGGCGCGGGCTTCCTTCTCGGTCACCTTCGTGTCGACGGCCACGTCGTACCTCCCTGCCGGGGTTCACCATGTTACCCACGAGTGTTACCAGTCGGTCACCTCCGGCGGAAGGGGTTACGGGTACGCTGCTCGCGCGTCACACCGCTGGAGGAGGAGCCGTGCTCGACCGGATCACCGTGCTGGCAACCGAGGCCGGGAGCGAGGCGAACAAGATCTCCACCTACGTCGCCTGGGCCCTGTGCATCCTGGCGCTGATCGGGATCGTCATCGCCGCCCGCCGCTGGCTGTAGCCCTTCCCGGAAGGTCCGGCCACCGCACCGGCGGCTGGTGATCCGCCCGACGTACGATGCCGTATACGGCGCTGGAGGCGGCACATGCTCATCGTCGATGCGATTCTCGCGGTACTCGCGTTCGGTGGCATCGCGTTCGGAGCGGGGCTGCGGGTGGTGCGGCAGTTCGAGCGCGGCGTGGTGTTCCGGTTCGGCAGGGTGCTGCCGAATGTGCGCGAGCCGGGGCTGACCCGGGTGATCCCGATGGTCGACCGGCTGCAGAAGGTCAACATGCAGATCGTCACGATGCCGATCCCCGCGCAGGACGGGATCACCCGGGACAACGTGACGGTACGGGTCGACGCGGTGGCGTACTTCCGGGTGCTCGACCCGGTGACCGCGATCATCAACGTGCAGGACTACCTGTTCGCGGTGTCCCAGGTGGCGCAGACGTCGCTGCGGTCGATCATCGGCAAGAGCGAGCTGGACGACCTGCTGTCCAGGCGGGAGGCGCTGAACCAGAGCCTGGAGGAGCTGATCGACTCGCCGGCGGTCGGCTGGGGCATCCACCTGGAACGGGTGGAGATCAAGGACGTGGCGCTGCCCGAGGGCATGAAGCGCTCGATGTCACGCCAGGCCGAGGCGGAGCGAGAGCGGCGGGCCAGGATCATCACCGCGGAGGGCGAGTTCGAGGCGTCCAAGAAGCTGTCCGAGGCCGCCGCCGCGATGGCCGCCACCCCGGCCGCCCTGCAGCTCCGGCTGCTGCAGACCGTCGTCGAGGTGGCGGCCGAGAAGAACTCCACGCTGGTGCTTCCGTTCCCGGTGGAGCTGCTGCGGTTCCTGGAACGGGCTGGCGGCGGGCCCGACACGCCGCCATCCGCCCCGGCCGCCGAACGGCCAGCGGTGTCGGCCGCTGAACCGCCACCCGCGCCGGCCGTCGAACCGCCGCCCGTGCCGGCCGTCGAACCGCCCGCCGAACCGCCACCCGCGCCGGCCGCCGTACCGCCCGCGGGCGAACTGGAGAAGTGACCGCGCGGGGATGGCGCGGCCGACGCTGTTCGGTGTAGGTGACGGTGAGCGTGGGGCGCAGGGTGGGTTCCGCGGCGTAGTCGTCGGTGGCGTACACCACATACTCTCGCCTCTCTTGATTCTTGAACACATAGCGCAATCGGGTGATTACTGTCAGCTAATAGGCATGGGGCATTCGCGCGGTGCCGGGTGAAAACGGGCACGATTGGGATGTGAACGCCACCGAGGCCCTCGCGGTCGCGCGGCGGCTCGCCGACGAGGTGCTGTTCCCGGCCGCGATGCGGACCGACGCCGCCGACCTGCTGCCGGACGCGAACCTGGACCTGCTCGCCGAGGCCGGCCTGTACGGCATCGCCGGGCCCGCGGATGCCGGCGGTTCGGCGCTCGAGGCCGCCGATGCCGCCCGGGTCGTCGAGGTGCTGGCCAGCGGCTGCCTGACCACGGCGTTCGTGTGGACCCAGCACCACGGGCCGGTGCGGGCGATCGCCGACGCCGACAACACCGACCTCCGCGACCGTTGGCTGGCCCCCATGTGCGCCGGCCTGGCGCGCGCGGGCGTCGCGCTGGGCGGGCTGCTCGGCGCGTCGTCGTTGCTGCGGGCGCGGCCCACCGAGGACGGCTGGGTGCTGGACGGCGAGTCTCCCTGGGTGACCGGCTGGGGTCGGGTGGACGTGCTCTACGTGGCCGCCCGCGACGGCGAGGACGTGGTGTGGACGCTGGTGGACGCCGAGCCGTCCGGGACCCTGACCGCCGAGCCGCTGCGCCTGGTCGCCGTCAACGCCAGCGGCACCGTGACGCTGCGGTTCGACGGACACGCCGTACCGGCCGACCGGGTCATCGCCATCGAGCCGTACACCGACGTGCTGGCCCGCGACGCGGCCCGGCTGCGGGTGAACGGCTCGCTCGCCCTCGGCGTGGCCGGCCGCTGCTGCGCGCTGCTCGGCCCGGGCCCGCTGGACGCCGAGCTCGCCGCCGTCCGGGCCGCCCTCGACACGGCCGGGCCGCACGCCGCCATGCCCGCCGCCCGCGCCGCCGCCTCCGAACTGGCGGTGCGGGCCGCGGCGGCACTGGTCACCGGCACCGGCAGCCGGTCCATCCTGGCCGACCAGCACGCCCAGCGGCTGGCCCGCGAGTCGCTGTTCCTGCTCGTCTTCGGCTCCCGGCCGGCGATCCGGACGGCGCTGCTCCGCCGGCTCGGCGCCGCCCGTACCGAGGCCCCGCTCGCCGCCGGCTTGCACTGAGTCCCCACTCGGCACCGCCCGGGCTGAACCGCTCGCCGCCGCCGGTACCGACGCCCCGCTCGCCGCCGGCTTGCAACCAGTCCCCACTCGGCGCCACCCCGGAGCTGAACCGCTCGGCGCCGCCCGGACCCCTACCCCGCCATCCGCCGGATCCGCCCGGCGTACCGCTCCTCGAGCCGCCGGTTCCGCTCGTACCCGCCCGGGGTGTTCGCCGAGACGTACAACGGCGGCCGCTCCCCCGCCTGGCGCAGCAGCCGCACCGCCTCCGCGGTGACAAGCTGCACCAGCAGCGCCGAGGTGATCGAGGACACGGCGCAGGCGGCCGTCCCGTCCGGCTCGGTCAGCAGCACGTCCCCGTACGGCGCGCCGTTGTCCAGCACCACGTCGGCGACCTCGGCCAGCCGCCTGCCGCCGCCGTGCGCCGGCTCGGCCCGCCAGCCGTGCGCCAGCGAGGTGATCGCGACCACCGGGTGCCGCTCCGCCGCGGCCAGCCGGGCCATCTCCACCACCGAGCCGTTCACCCCGGAGTTCGACGCGATGACGAACACGTCCGCCGGCTGCGGCGCGGCCAGCCGGTACAGCCGGGCCGCGGTGGCCGGGTCGCGCTCCAGCAGCGGGTCGGCCAGCGCCGACGGGTCGTCCCCGCCGAACAGGACCAGGTCCGCCAGCGAGATCCGGTTGGTGGGGACCAGCCCGCCGGCCCGGCCGGCTACCTCCAGCGCGGTGGACTGCGAGTGGCCCGTGCCGAACGCCTGGATCACCCCGCCGGCCCGCACGCAGCCGGCCAGCAACCCCGCCGCCGCCGCGATCTGCCGCCGGTTCCGGTCGCCGACCTCGGCGGCCCGCCGCAGCACCTCGGTGAGGTAGGACGAGGCGGAGATGCTCATGCCTCGAGCCTAGGACGCGGCCTCCCGGCCCTTGCGCGCCGACACCGGCGCCAGCATGAGCTGGCCGACCCGCTCCCGCAGCACCGTCCGGGCCCGCTCGTCCAGGCCGGAGTCGGTGACCAGCACGTCGGCGTCCTCCAGACGGGCGATGGTGCTGATGCCCACCACCCCCCACTTGGTCCGGTCGGCCACCACGACCAGCCGCCGACCGGCTCCGACCAGCGCCCGGTCGGTGTCGGCCTCCATCAGGTTGGGCGTGGTGAACCCGCTGGACTCCTCCATCCCGTGCACGCCGATGACCACCAGGTCCAGGTTCAGCGAACGCAGCGCCGCCACCGCGACCGGCCCGACCAGGGCGCCGGAGGGGGTACGGATGCCGCCGGTGAGCACCACGGTCTGGTCGGCCCGGCCGCCGTTGTGCAGCACATCGGCCACCTGCACCGAGTTGGTCACCACGGTGATGCCGGGCACGTCCAGCAGGTGGTGGGCGAGCGTCCAGGTGGTGGTGCCCGCGGACAGGCCGACCGCGGCACCCGGGCGCACCAGCGTGGCGGCCGTCGCGGCGATCGCGTCCTTCTCGGCGCGCTCGCGCCGCGACTTCGCCTCGAACCCCGGCTCGTCGGTGCTGCCCAGGCCGGGCGCGGTGGCGCCGCCGTACACCTTGTCCAGCAGCCCCTGCCGGGCCAGCGCGTCCAGGTCACGCCGGATGGTCATGTCGGAGACGCCGAGGTCGCGGGCCAACTCGGCCACCCGCACGCCGCGGTGCTGGCGGATCTGCTCCAGGATGTGCGCCTGACGCTGCGCGGCGAGCACGGGCGACCTCCGTATCCCGCGGGAGAGCGGTGTTCGGGATGGTGCCACAGTGCGGGGCAACCGCACGGAAGTCAACACAGTCGCACACCCGACGACGCGCGATTGCCGGCCGTTCCGCCATCCGGGCCGTCGCCGTCCTGCTAGCCTCCGGACAGCGCCCGCGGTGTCGGGCGCGCGCCCTCCACTCGGATCGTCCGGCACGTTCCTGCCGGTGAAGGGAACGATGGCTCATGGCCACTGTCAGTTTCGACAGCGCGACCCGGATCTACCCGGGCAGCGACCGCCCCGCGGTCGACTCGCTGGACCTGGAGATCGGCGACGGGGAGTTCCTCGTCCTGGTCGGCCCGTCCGGCTGCGGCAAGTCCACCTCGCTGCGCATGCTCGCCGGCCTGGAGGAGGTCAACGCGGGGTCGGTCCGCATCGGGGACCGCGACGTCACCAACGTGCCGCCGAAGGACCGGGACATCGCGATGGTGTTCCAGAACTACGCGCTGTACCCGCACATGACCGTGGCGGACAACATGGGTTTCGCGCTGAAGATCGCGAAGACGCCCAAGAGCGAGATCCGGCGCCGGGTCCAGGAGGCCGCGGTGCTGCTCGACCTGAAGCCGTACCTGGACCGCAAGCCGAAGGCGCTGTCCGGCGGCCAGCGGCAGCGGGTGGCGATGGGCCGCGCCATCGTCCGCGAGCCGCAGGTGTTCTGCATGGACGAGCCGCTGTCCAACCTGGACGCCAAGCTGCGCGTCTCCACCCGGACCCAGATCGCCGCGCTGCAGCGCCGGCTCGGCATCACCACCGTTTACGTCACGCACGACCAGGTCGAGGCGATGACCATGGGCGACCGGGTGGCGGTGCTCAAGGACGGCCTGCTGCAGCAGTGCGACACGCCGCGCACGCTCTACGACCTGCCGGCGAACGTGTTCGTGGCCGGTTTCATCGGCTCGCCCGCGATGAACCTGCGCACCGTCAAGATGGTCGAGGGCGGGGTCGAACTGGCCGGCGTCGTAGTGCCGGTGGACCGCGCCATCCTGGCCAGGGCCAGTGGCGACAAGGTCACCCTCGGCTTCCGCCCCGAGTCGCTGGAGATCAGCAAGGACGGCGGCATCCCGGTGACGGTCAACGTGGTCGAGGAGCTCGGCTCGGACGCGTTCCTGTACGGCTCGCTCGAGGGCAGCGACCCCACCCACGGCGAGGTGGACGTGATCGCCCGGACCGACCCGCGTGACCCGCCGAAGCTGGGCGACGTGGTCAACCTCACGATCCGGTCGGACGAGATGCACCTGTTCGACGCCGAGACCGGCGAACGCATCAGCGGCTGAGTCCCCGCGGCGCGGCACCCCGCCGGACTGTCCGGCCGGGGTGCCGCGCGCGGCGGCGGACCACACCGCAGCGTCAGCTCGACACGTCCTTGCCGGTGAAGCGGGCCCAGGCCAGCGAGCCGAAGATGGCGACGTAGACGGCGACGCAGACCAGCCCTGGCCGCAGGGCGGACCAGGCGATCGGGTCGCGCATCAGGTCGCCGAAGTTCAGCCAGTAGTGGCTGGGCAGGTACCGGTGGATGGCGTGCACCTGCGGCAGCGCGTCCAGCACCTGGCTGATCACCGCGAGCGTGGCCGTCGCCGTCATGGCGGCCACCGGGGTCTCGGTCAGGGTGGAGACGAACAGCCCGATCGCGCCGAGCGCGGTCATGCACAGCCCGACGTACCCGCCCACCAGCAGCAGCCGGCCGAGGGTGTCCACAGTGGACACACTGGTGCCGGACAGCAGGGTCGCGGAGCCGGACGGGAAGAGGATCAGCCCGACCGCGGCACCCACCGCGGCGACCAGCAGCGTGGCGGCGAAGCAGAACGCCACGATCCCGGCGTACTTCACCAGCAGCAGCCTGGTCCGGCCGGCCGGCACCGTGAGCAGGTACCGGAGCGTGCCGAGTTGCGCCTCGCCGGACACGGCGTCCCCGCTGACCACCGAGACCACCAGCGGCAGGAACAGTGGGATGACCACCGTGACGGCGGCGAACGCCACGAACACGCCGTTGTTGGTGATCTCGTTGAAGAACGGCGGCCCGCCCCCGGCGTCGCCCGACGACATCTTGATCGCGACCCCGATGAGGACCGGCACGGCCATCAGCACCAGCAGCGCCATCTGGTTGCGCCGCCGCCGGAAGATCATGCCCAGCTCCGACCGCAGCAGCCTGGTGCTGACCCGGCGCCGCGGGTGCGCGGTGGGCAGCACCCGGACCACAGCGCCGGACTCCACCTGCACGTCAGCCACTGACATCGAAGCCCTCCCCGGTCAGCGCCACGAACACGTCCTCCAGGTTCGCGCTGTCCACCGCGAACCCGCGCACCGGCACCCCGGCCAGCACCAGCGCGGCGCACAGCTCCTCGGGCACCGCGCCGCCGAGCGGGGCGGTCACCCCGTACCCGTGCCGGTCCACATCGGACAGTCCGAAGTCGACACACGCCTTGACCGCGAGGTCGGGCTCGGCGGTCTCCACCCGGATCCGCGGCTCGGCCCGGGACTGCAACTGCTCCAGCGAGCCCTGCGCCACCAGCTTGCCGCGGTGCATGACGCCGACGTGGCTGCACACCTGCTCCACCTCGGCCAGCAGGTGCGAGGAGACCAGCACCGTGGCGCCGTCCGCGGCCAGCGAGCCGATCAGCAGCCGCACCTCGCGGGTGCCCTGCGGGTCGAGGCCGTTGGTCGGCTCGTCCAGCACCAGCAGGTCGCGCGGCTGCAGCAGCCCGGCCGCGATGGCCAGCCGCTGCCGCATACCGAGGGAGTACGCCCGGTACCGCTTGCGGGCCGCGGCGATCAGGCCGACCCGGTCCAGCGCGGTGCCGATCCGGTCCCTGGCGGTGGCCGGGTCGGCGGTGCGGTCCGCGGCGTCCAGCCTGGCCAGGTTCGCCCAGCCGGACAGGTACGGGTGGAACGCCGGCCCCTCGACCAGGGCACCGGTCCGCGGCAGCACCGCGGCGGCTCCCCTCGGCATCGGCCGGCCGAGCAGCTCGACCCGGCCCGCGGTGGGCGAGATCAGGCCGAGCAGCATCCGGATCGTGGTGGTCTTGCCGGACCCGTTCGGGCCGAGGAAGCCGTACACGGCGCCCCACGGCACCACCAGGTCGATACCGTCCACCGCCATTTGGCCGCCGCGGAACCGCTTGGTCAGACCGTGCGTGACCACCGCCGCGTCCATCGCGCCATTGTCGAGGGTGGCGCCCGCGGATGGTGCAGGGCCGCCCCGGCCCTGCACCGTCCCGCTTGCCGTCGAGGTCGCTGTCGAGGTCACCGGGCCCCCAGCGCCTGGTAGATCAGCGCCGGCTCGACCGCGCCGGCCGCGACCCGCCCGTCGTCGGTCAGCACCACGGTGAACAGGGTGCCGCGCAGTTCACGGCCGCTGCCCCACGGGCCGCTGACCCGCGGCAGCCGGTCCAGCACGGCGGCGAACTGACCCTCGGCGCCGGCACCGTTCCCACCCGCGTGCGCGACCAGCACGGTGGTCCAGCCGGAGCCGACCGTCTTCGGTTCGGCGGCGGCACCGGCCGGCTGCTGCCCGCCCGGCTCTATCCGCTGCCCCGGCACCTTCCCGGGCACGTTCCCGCCCAGCTTGTCGCCCGGCCGGCCCGACTCGCCGGTGTCCAGCCTGGCGCCCTTGGGCGGGGTGAACCGGAACTGCTCCTGGCCGGGGGTGGCGAAGCTGACCTGGGTGAAGACCTCGAACGCCGGCTGGTTCGCACCCTTGGCGAAGATCCGCACCCGCAGCGGCACCGACCTCTCCGCGTCCACCGCGATCCGCACCTGGCCGACCAGCGACCGGGTGTCCTTCGGCGACAGCACCAGCTCGTACGCCCTGCGGTGCGCCACCGACGCGGTGCCGTCCGTACGCACCTCGGTGGTCCTGCCGACCAGCGCGAGTGCCTGGTCCGCGGCCTCCTGCGGGGTCTTCGGCAGCTCCTGCGGCAGGTCCTTCGGCGTCGGCGCCTTGCCGGGCCCCTCCACCGGCAGGGTGCCGTGCGTGTAGGTGTTCCGGTCGCTGCTCCACGTCCACACGTCGCGCTGGTTGCGGATCAGGTCGGTCTCGCCGAGCGGGCCCAGCAGCGCGAGCCGCACCTTCTGCGGGCCGGCGTACCAGATCCGCACGGTGTTGGACCCGCTGACCAGGTTGGTGAGCTCGGTCGCCCCGGCGACCCGCGGCAGGCTGGGCAGGCCGAGCGCGGCGTTCTGCACCACGGTGCCGGACAGGCCGGTCACGTCGGCGTTCTGCAGGTCGACCAGCAACTGCGCGGCCGACTTCGGTGGCAGTGGCGGGGACGCGTCGGCGGTCAGCGCCGCCGCTCCGGCCGCGGCACCGACCGCGACGACCACCGCCGCCGGCGCCAGCCAGCGGGCCCGGGCGGACAGGACAGGCATCGTTGCTCCTCCGGTTCGATGTGCTGTCCGCCAGGCTGCTCCCGGGATGCTGTGAGGACCCTGAGAGCTCAGCCGCCGCTCAGGAACCCACCGTGCGGGCGGGTGCGGGACACTGGCCGGCGTGCGGTTGCTGATCGTGGAGGACGAGGTGCGGCTGGCCGCCGCGCTGCAGCGGGGACTGGCCACCGAGGGCTTCGCCGTGGACCTGGCCCACGACGGGGTGACCGGGCTGGAGATGGCCGGCGCCGGCGGGTACGACGCGGTGGTGCTGGACGTGATGCTGCCCCGCATGTCCGGGTACCGGGTCTGCCAGGAGCTGCGCGCCGCGCGGAACTGGGTGCCGGTGCTGATGCTGTCGGCCAAGGACGGCGAGTACGACCAGGCCGACGGGCTGGACGTGGGCGCCGACGACTACCTCACCAAGCCGTTCTCGTTCGTGGTGCTGGTGGCCAGGCTGCGCGCGCTGATCCGGCGCGGCGCCCCACCGCGGCCCGCCGTGCTGTCGGCCGGCGACCTCACCCTCGACCCGGCGTCCCGGCGGGTGAGCCGCGGCGACGTCGAGATCCCGCTGACCGCGCGCGAGTACGGGGTGCTGGAGTACCTGCTGCGCCGGGCCGGCGAGGTGGTGTCCAAAGTGGACATCATCCAGCACGTGTGGGACGCGCACTACGACGGCGACCCGAACGTGGTCGAGGTGTACGTGGGCTACCTGCGCAGGAAGATCGACGTGCCGTTCGGGCGCCGGGCACTGCGGACCGTGCGCGGCGCCGGTTACCTGCTCGCCGCCGACGGGGGCTGACCCGTGCCGCGGCTGTCCCTGCGGGCGCGGCTGACCCTGGTGGCCACCGCGGCGCTGGCCGCCGGGCTGGCCGCGGGGGCCGCGTTGCTGCTGTTCGTCACCCACCGCTCGGGTCTGTCCACTGTGGACGACGGCGCGGCGCGGGCCGGCCGGGAGATCGCCGAGCTGTACCGGGCCGGCAAGCTGCCGACGCCGATCCCGGTGACCGGCTCGGCCTCGGCGTACGTCCAGATCGTCGAGGACGGCCGGGTGGTCGCCGCCTCGGCCACCGCGGACCGGCTGGTGCCGCTGCTGCGCGATGCCGAGACCGGGCAGGTCCGCCGCGGCGACCGGCTGAACCTGGCCGGCGACCGGGCCGGCATGGACACCCCGATCCGGGTGGTCGGGGTGCCGGCCGATGACGCGACCGTGGTCGTCGCGGTCGGCACCGGGCAGTTGGCCGACAGCGAACGGGTGGTGCGGCGCTGGGTGGTGTACAGCGGACCGGTGCTGCTCGTCCTCCTCGCCCTGCTGACCTGGCTGCTGGTCGGCTGGACGCTGCGGCCGGTGGAGGCGCTGCGCCGCGGCGCCGCCGAGATCTCCGGCCGCGACCTGGACCAGCGGCTGCCGGTCGCGCCGGCCGGCGATGAGATCAACCGGCTGGCCGCGACGCTGAACGACATGCTGGACCGGATCGACGCCAGCCGGCGCCGGCAGCGGTCGTTCGTCTCCGACGCCGCGCACGAGCTGCGCAGCCCGATCGCCGCGATCCGCACCCAGCTCGAGGTGGCCGAGCGCACCGGCGGGTGGGAGCAGACCGCCGCGGACGTGCTGCAGGACGTGGACCGGCTGGCCCGGCTGGACGAGGCGCGGCGGGACGAGACCCGCGGCGGCGACCCGGTCGACCTCGGCGACCTGGCCGGCGGCCTGTCCGCGCGCTACGCCGGGGCCCGGGTGCCGGTCCGGGTGGACCGGCCGACCGCGCCGGCGGTGGTGCGCGGCAACCCGGACGGGCTGCGCCGGCTGGTGACCAACCTGGTGGACAACGCCGTGCGGCACGCCGACACCGCGGTCACCGTGGCGGTGCTGGCCGGCCCGCCGTGGGTGCGGCTGTCGGTGCGCGACGACGGGCCGGGCATCCCGGCGGCGGACCGGGAGCGGATGTTCGACCGGTTCGCCCGCCGCGACGACGCCCGCGACCGGGACGCCGGCGGGTCCGGCCTCGGGCTGCCGATCGCCCGCGAACTGGCCCGCGCCCACGGCGGCACGGTGACCCTGGAGGACGCCGGACCCGGCCTGCGCGCGGTCCTCAGGCTACCCAGCGGCTGACCCGCCGGGCGGCCCCAGCCACGCCGAGCGGTCCCCGCCCATGCCGAGCGGCCGAGCCATGCCGAGCGGCCCGGCACCCCGCCCAGGGTCGGTCCCCCGGGCGGCGGGGCTGGTGACCTTCGGCCCGGCGAGGCGGGCCCA
>WNFV01015946.1_pt1 | contig 11947 bp, 13 predicted proteins | sample 5400101 | NCBI WGS metagenome assembly WNFV01 (sample SAMN13153361, study PRJNA577476) | soil metagenome | isolation source: 115 cm soil or saprolite under grassland replicate 1 | place: USA:California | collected 2016-06-15
CGGCGGCGCTCACTCGGGAGCTGGCTCCGTAGCCGGCCCGCTCGGCGCCCAGCCCTTCGCCCGCTCGACCGCACGGCGCCACTCAGCGAGCAGGCGGTCGCGCTCGGCATCGCCCATCTCGGGCTCGTAGCGCGCCGCCTCGCGCCACATCGCCTCGACCTGCTCGAGCTCCCAGAGGCCCGTCGCGATGCCGGCAAGGTAGGCGGCTCCGAGCGCCGTCGTCTCCGAGATCTCGGGCACGATCACGGGGGCGCCGAGGACGTCGGCCTGAAACTGCATCAGCCAGCGGTTGGCGACCGCGCCCCCATCGGCCTTGAGGACCTCCAGCCGCTCGCCCGCCGCCGCCTCCTGAGCGCGCACGGCGTCCGCCGTCTGGTAGGCGATCGACTCGAGCGCGGCGCGGGCGAGCTGGGCACGGCCCGAGCCGCGGGTCAGCCCGACGATCGTCCCGCGCGCGTAGGGGTCCCAGTGCGGCGATCCGAGTCCGGTCAGCGCGGGGACGAAGTACACGCCATCGTTCGAGTCGAGCGAGCTCGCGAGCGCCTCGGTCTCAGCTGCCGAGCCGATGATCCCGAGCTCGTCGCGAAGCCACTGCACGGCCGCGCCGGTGACGAACACGGCGGCCTCGAGCGCGTAGTCGGTCTCCGATCCGAGCCCCCACGCCACCGTCGTCAGCAGGCCCTCCGCTGGCTCGGGCGCGTCCGTACCGGTGTTGAGCAGAACGAAGCTGCCGGTCCCGTAGGTGCTCTTCGCCATCCCGGAGTGGTGGCACGCCTGCCCGAACAGCGCCGCCTGCTGATCGCCCGCGATCCCGGCCACGGGGACATCGCCCCCGAACTCGGAGGTCGTGCCGTAGACGTGGGCGGACGGGAGCGGCTCGGGGAGCCGGTCCGGGTCGACTCCCAGCAGCTCGCACAGCTCGCCGTCCCAGGCGAGCTTGCGGATGTCGAACAGCAGGGTGCGCGAGGCGTTGGTGAAGTCGGTGACGTGGCGCCCGGTGAGCTTGAAGACGAGCCACGAGTCGACCGTGCCGAAGACCGCGCGGGCGGCGCCGTCCACGTTGCGGAGCAGCCACTCGATCTTGGTGCCCGAGAAGTAGGGATCGATTACCAGTCCGGTGCGCTCGCGGACCAGGTCCTCGTGTCCCGCCCGCTTGAGCTCCGCGCAGCGATCGGCGGTGCGGTGGTCCTGCCAGACGAGCGCCCGGTGGACCGGCTCGCCCGTGTCCGGGTCCCAGGCGACGACGGTCTCGCGCTGGTTGGTGATCCCGATCCCCTCGAGCTTCGAGCCCTCCGTGCCCGCGTCGGCGAGCGCCTCGCCGGCGACGCGCCGAGTTACCTCCCAGATCTCGCTCGCGTCGTGCTCGACCCAGCCGGGGCGGGGAAAGTGCTGCTCGAACTCGCTGTAGGAGCGCCCCGCGATCCGACCCTCGCGGTCGAACACCAGGCAGGTCGTGCCCGTGGTCCCCTGGTCGATGGCGAGGATCATGCGGCGCGGATGAGCGATCCCATGGCCGCGCCAGGCTACCGCCGCGCCAGGTAGGCGCGCACGATGTCGCGCAGCTGCCGGCCGCGATGGACGAAGCCGCCGAGCGTGCGCCCCGTGGCGCGGTGCTCGAGGTCGAGCTCGATCTCGCGGACCGCGTAGCCGGCACGAACCGCGTCGATCGTCATGCCGGCCTCCATCCCGAAGCCCGGCGCGAACGGCAGGACGGCGCGCAGGACGTCGGCGCGCATCGCCCGCTGGCCCGAGATCGGAGCCCGCGCTCGCATCCCGCTGCGGCGCTCGATCGCCCACCCGGCGAACCCCACCGCGATCCCCAGGCCTCCGCCGACGCGGCTCGTGAACGCGGCGATCGCGAGGTCGCAGGCGCCGCTGTCGACCGCCTCGGCGAGCGGTCGGAGCCGCCCCGCCGTGTCACCGAGATCGGCGTCGCAGAGCAGGACCGTCCCGGGATCGTCGGGGCCCTCGCTCAACAGCGCCTCGCAGGCCGCGGTCACGTTCGCCCCCTTTCCGTGCGGGCGGCGGCGGCTGACGACCCGAGCCCCGTGGCGTAGAGCCAGCTCCGCGGTGCCGTCGGACGAGGCGTCGTCGGCCACCCACACCCGCGCTCCGGGAAAGGCCGTCGCGAGCGCCTCGAGCGTCGCGCCGACCCGCTCCGCCTCGTTGCGCGCCGCGACGATCACGGCGAGTCGCCGCTCGGGCTCCGCTTCCACCGCCGTTATTGTGCCGCGCCACGTGGCGGACATCGAGGCCCACATCACCGGGACCGTGTGGAAGATCGAGGTCAAGGAGGGCGACGACGTCGACGAAGGCGACACTGTCGTGATCCTCGAGTCGATGAAGATGGAGATGCCGGTCGAGGCGGAGGACGCCGGAAAGGTGGCGGAGGTCCGCTGCGAGGAGGGTCAATCGGTCTCCGAGGGCGACGTGCTCGTCGTCCTCGAATAGGTCGAGCGATGAGCGCCGAGGAGCTCGCCAGCGGCAAGCTCCTGCTCGATCGCCCGGCTGACGCCGTCGCCCGTCTGAGGCTCAACAACCCGCCGAAGCGAAACGCGCTCGATCACGACGTCCTCGACGCGCTCGCGGCCGTCCTCCCCGAGCTCGACGACGGGATCTCGGTGCGCTGCGTGATCGTCACGGGCGCCGGCGAGATGTTCTCGGCCGGCTACGACATCGGCGACATCCCCGAGGAGAGCTTTGAGCGCGACGCCGAGGCGCTGGTAGCGCACCCCTTCCAGGCCGCAATGGAGGCGGTGAGCGCGCACCCGTTTCCGGTCCTCGCCGCGATCAACGGCCACTGCCTCGGCGGCGGGCTCGAGCTGGCCGTGCGCTGCGACCTGCGGATAGCGGCCGACTCCGCGAAGCTCGGCATGCCGCCGGCGCGGCTCGGCCTGATCTACGGCCACACGGGGCTGCGGCGGTTCATCGACGTGATCGGCGTCGCGCGCACAAAGGAGCTGTTCCTGGTCGGGCGCAACGTCGAGGCCGCGCGGGCCGAGCGGATCGGGCTCGTCAACGAGGTCGTCCCCGCCGCCGAGGTCGACGCCGCCTCGGTCGAGCTGGCGAGCCGGATCGCCGCCAACGCCCCGCTCGCAGCGCGCGGCAACAAGCGCGCGATCGAGACGCTCGCGTCGTTTCCCCGCCTCACGCCCGAGCAGGAGGCCGAGCTGGTCGAGCTGCGCGCTTCGTGCTTCGGCTCGGAGGACTTCCGCGAGGGGATCCGCGCCTTCGCCGAGAAGCGCGAGCCGCGCTGGCGGGGACGCTGACCCTCGCGCTTGCGCGATGCTTCGCGGCGTGCTGGCGCGCGCACGCACCTCGCTGCGGCTAAGGGCGCTCGACGCCGCGGACCGGGTCCGCGGACGCCACGAGCCGCTCGTGCCGCCGCGGCGGCTCAACTTCGTAGGTCCGGGCGACTTCGTCGCGACCGGCGACGAGTTCCTGGGCCACTTCGTCGAGCTCGGCGAGCTGAGGCCCACGGACGGCGTGCTGGACATCGGGTGCGGCATCGGCCGCATGGCGCGGCCGCTGACCGCCTACCTCGGCGCCGGCGGAAGCTACGACGGCTTCGACGTCAGCAGGGAGGGAATCGAGTGGTGCCGGCGCCACTATGCGGACTTCGAGAGCTTTCGCTTCGAGCACGCCGACGTCGTCAACGCGACCTACAACCCTGGCGGCGCCGAGCTGGCCAGCGAGTACCGCTTCCCCTACGCGGGCGCGAGCTTCGACTTCGCGTTTGCGATCAGCGTCTTCACCCACCTGGTCCAGGCCGACGCGTCGCGCTATCTCGCCGAGGCGGCGCGGGTGCTGAGGCCCGGCGGGCGCCTGCTGAGCACGTGGTTCTTGCTCGACGACGAGAGCCGGGCGCGGATCGAGGCGGGGGCCGCGGCATTCGACCTCAGGCGGCGCGACGCCGAGACCGCCGTCATGAGCGAGGGAACGCCGGAGGAGGCGATCGCCTACGACCGCGCCTGGGTGATCGACCGGCTCGCCGAGCTCGGGCTCGAGCTGCGCGGGAGCTGGCCCGGGACGTGGAGTGGGCGCGACGGCGGTCGCTCGTTCCAGGACATCGTCGTCGCGGCGCACGAAGGCTAGGCGCAGCGCCTGACCTGCGCGTCGAGCGTCATCTCGCGGCCGTCGAGCAAGTCGACGGTCGCGACGACGCTCGACTTGCCGTGGCGCTTGAGCTTGGCGCTCGGGATCCGCCGCTTGAACGGGGCCGCGGTGTCGGTTCCGAGCTGCCTGGCGCCGACCGCGAACCCGGCCTCCGTGAGCAGGCCGCGGTCCGCACCCTTGACGGTCGCCCGCACAGCGCCGAGCGCGCAATCGCGCTTGCCCGGCCGTCCGTCCTTGTAGTCGAGCTTGAGCTTCAGAAGCGGCGTCGCGCGGCAGGCGTCGCCCGAGCAGGCGCGCACCCGGCCGAGCAGTCCGGCGAGCGCCGCCTCGACCGTGTCGAACGCCGGGTCGGCCTGCAGGTTCTGGAGCTCGTCGGGGTCGTTCTCGAGGTCGTAGAGCTCATGCTCGCCGGTCGTGTGCTCGGCGTAGAGGTAGCGCTGGGTCCTGACCGCGGAGTAGGTCCGGGTCTCGATCAACAGCGCCCTGCCCCGCTCGAGGCCGGGGCTCTGCATCACGGGAAGCAGCGACAGCCCGTCCATGGTCCGCCCCGGCTCGGCGCCGGTCAGGGCGAGGATGGTCGGCGCGAGGTCAGCGTTGATCGACGGGTCGTTGACGGTGACGCCCTTTGGGATCCCGGGCCCGCGAATCAACAGGGGGACGCGAATCGAGGGCTCGTAGAGGACGACCTTGCCGCCGGGGTCGCGGTGCTCGCCCTGCATGAAACCGTTGTCGGAGGTGTAGACGAACAGGGTGTCGTCGAGCTCGCCGCTGGCGCGAAGCGCCGCGACGATGCTGTCGACGCCCTCGTCCACGGCCAGCAGCGACTCGAGCCGGCAGCGGTACTTGCGCTGGATGTTGGCGATGTCGGCGTCGTCGAGCAGCGGCTGCTGCTGGACCTCCTGCGGCTTGTCAGAGACGTCGGCCTCGTTGAACGACGGCGGCTGAGGGAGCGGCTCGTCCTCGAACGCGGTCGCGTGGCGTGGTGCCGGCTTCGCCGTGTTGAGGCAGTTGTCCGGCGGCTGGGGACTCGGGTTCGGGCCGCCCGAGTGCGGCGCCAGGTAGGCCACCCAGAGGAAGAACGGCCGCGACTCGGGCGCGCGGCGGTTGATGAAGTCGACCGCCTTCTGCGTGTAGACGTCGGTCGAGTACTGGTCGGGGGTCGTCCCGTAGTCGACCAGGGCTCCGTCCTCGTTGAGCTGGAAGCCGTAGTACTGGTACGTCCTCGTCGAGCCGTGCCACTCGGTCCACCCCGGCGGGATCGTGTCGGGGACCTGCTCGTAGCCGTTGAGGTACTTGCCGATGTGCCCCGTGTAGTAGCCGGCCTGCTGGAGCCACACCGCGAGCGTGTTGGTCGAGTCGAGCGCCAGATAGCCGCCGTCGTCCTCGCTGTTGCTCATCACGCCGTGGTTGTGCGCGTACTGCCCCGTCAAGAACGTCGCGCGCGACGGACAGCAGAGCGAGTACGAGACGAAGCTGTTTGCGAACGTCGCTCCGGCGGCCCCGATCTGGGCGTTGACACGGGGCATGAAGCGAAGCGAGTCCTGAGTCTGGTCGTCGGACATCACGACGACCACGTTGGGGCGGTCGGCCTCTTCGTCCTTCTTGCCTCCGGCGGCCGGCGCCGCGGACATCACGGCGGCGACGGCGCACCCGGCGAGCAGCGCCCCGCCCACGAGCGCGCTGCGCGACCGGAACTTCGTCTCCGCGATGCGGGGTCGTGCGGGGGTCATCGTCGCCCTCACGAGATCTAACACCTCGCCCCCACGGTAGTCGCGCGGCTGACCAGCGCTTCGCTCCGCTACGGCTCGATGCGCTCGACCTCGGCGTCAATAGGGTTGAGCACCCAGACGGTCTCCGGCGTAATCGCGATGCCGGCGATCGACGCGTCCTCTTGCGTTCCGATCCTGATCGAGCCGATCACCGACCCTTCATCGGCGTCGATACGGGTCAACTCGCGAAACCCGCCGCCCCACAGCGACCCGAGCCCGGCGTCGATGACATCGCCCGGAACGATGTTCTCCTCCGAGGTCGTCTCGTCGCCGTTCTGCTCTACCACGCTCACAATCTCACCCGTATCCGGGTCGAGCCGAACGGGCGCCAGGCTCGTCACGGCCCACGCAAAGCCAGCCCCAACGGCCAGCTCGTGAACCGATCCCTCAAGCCGTGTAGTGCCGAGCACGCGCCCGCTCTTCGAATCGAGTCGGGTGATCCTGCCGTCGCTGCCGCCGATCCACACGGATCCGTATCCCACCGCAACCGACCTGGGTCGCGCCCTCAGCGGGATCCGTCGTATCTGCCGCGACTGGGCATCGATCCGGATGACCTCCGCCCTCTTCGGATTCGCCACCCAGGCCGCCTCGTCTCCCGCAGCGATGCGGATTGACCCGCCGCCGATATCGATCGGCTCCCCCAGCACGCGTCCATCGGAATCGACGCGGGTGACCGTGTCGCGGCCGAGCACCCACACCCCCTCGTCGTCTCCGGCGAGCTCCTCGACGTACCCCTTCAGCTTGGTCGGAGTGCCCACGAATTCCGCTTTGGCCGGGTCGATTCGGCTGACTGTCTCGTCGCCTTGCGCCTCGGCCACCCAGACCCACCCGGCCCCCACGGCGATGCCCGAGGCGCCCAACTCGACGTCAATGGCGCCGATCGACTCGCCGGCAGGATTCTCCCGTACACAGCCGCTGAAAAACATCGCCGCACAGGCGGTCGGGACGATCAAAGCCGCGCAGCGACCACTCAATCCCTAGGGCGGAATCCGGCGCTAGTGACGCACTTGACCGCTTTCACCCACTTCCAGGCCTTGGCGAGCGGGGCGTCCTGCACGCAGTTCAGCAGGGTGGGTTCGGGCTCATCCTCGACGAGCTGAACGGCTGCAAGGCCGGTCACGCCGTGCGCGGTGATGTAGCAGCTGAAGGCCCGTTCGTCGAGATACATGCACTGCGCCTGGGTGCCTGGCCTGGAATCTTCGATGGCGGCCTCGGCTTCCTGCGCCTCGGATTCATGCGGTGGAGCCGGGTCCACTATGACCGGGGTCGAGCTCTCGTCTTCCCCGCCGCAGCCTCCGAGCGCGGCCGCTCCAATCAGCAATACCGCAGTCTTCGCCTTCATCGTATTTTGAAGCAGCCCATCAGCCCTCACCAGCTTGAGCCGGCAATCTTAAATCCCGGACACCTGCTCATGCGGCTAGCGGCCCCCGGAGGCGTCCGGCCCGCTTCCTAGCCTTGCGCGGCAGGACCGGATCCGGATGCCTCCCCTGATCACCTTCGACGAAGCGCTCGAGCTCGGTGGTATCACCGACCGAGACCGGATCGCCGACCTCGTCGAGCGCGCCTGGGAGGTGCGGCGCGAGCGCTTCGGCGACTCCACCGACATGTGCTCGCTGGTCAACGCGAAGTCGGGCGGTTGCGCCGAGGACTGCGGATTCTGCGCCCAGTCTCGCTACGCCGAAGCCGATACCCCGATGCACGCGATGATGGAGCCCGCGTCCATCACAACGTCGAGACAGCGCGCTCCTACTACGACGAGGTCACGACCACGGTCCGCTACGAGGGCCGCATTCGAACGATCGACGCGGTCAAGGAGGCCGGACTCGAGACGTGCGTGGGCGGAATCCTCAACCTCGGCGAGGCCCCGCGCCAGCGGGTCGAGATGGCGTTCGAGCTTGCCGAGGTCGATCCCACCTCGGTGCCGATCAACCTGCTCAACCCGCGCACGGGGACGAAGTTCGGTGACCGCGAGCTGATGGACCCGTGGGAGGTCGTCAAGTGGATCGCGATATTCCGGCTCATCCTGCCGGACGCGCTGTTCCGGCTCTGCGGGGGACGGGTCGAGAACCTCGACGAGCTTCAGCCGCTCGCGGTGCGGGCGGGCCTCAACGGGGTGATGATGGGCAACTTCCTGACCACGCTCGGCGTCGATCCGGCCGAGGACAGGGCGATGTTCGAGGATCTGGGGCTGAACGTCGCGCGCCAGCCCGACAACGGAGCCAACCCACGACCCGACAACCGATCCGGATGGCTCGACGGGGAGACACCGACGACGCCGATGGACGAGCTGATCGACAGCCAGGTCGAGGCGAACTTCTGGGATCCCTCGACCCAGCTTCGCGTCGTCAAGAAGAAGGCCAAGCCGCCGCCCTATCCCGAGCCTGATCGCGCGGCGCAGCCGGCCGGCTGGGGCGACTAGGTCCGATGACCGACATCGCCGACCGGCTGGAGGAGCTGCGCGCGGCGGGCCTTTACCGTCGCCTCCGGCTGGTCAGCGGACCGCAGGGACCGCGCGTGCTGCTCGACGGGCGCGAGGTCCTGCTGCTGTGCTCCAACAACTACCTCGGGCTCGCCGACCATCCGAGCGTGCGCCGAGCCGCCGCAGAGGCGGCGATGCGCTGGGGCACCGGGGCGGGCGCGTCGCGCCTGATCTGCGGCAACATGACGCTCCACCGGCGGCTCGAGGAGCGGATCGCCGCGTTCCATGAGACCGAGTCGGCACTGCTGTTCGGCTCGGGCTACCTCGCCAACACCGGGACGATCGCGGCCCTGACCCAGGCCGGCGAGGTCGTGTTCTCGGACGAGCTCAACCACGCCAGCATCGTCGACGGCTGCCGCCTGTCGCGCGCCGAGAAGTTCGTCTACCACCACCGCGACACCGAGCATCTCGCCTGGGGCCTGCAGCGCGCCGAAGGGCGCGGCTCGCTGATCGCGACCGACGGCCTGTTCTCGATGGACGGCGATGTCGCGCCGATCGCGGAGCTGGTCGAGCTGGCTCGGCGCTACGACTGCCGGCTGCTGGTCGACGAGGCGCACGCGACCGGGGCGATCGGCCCCGACGGGCGCGGATCGGTAGCCGAATCGGGTCTCGACGAGCAGGTGGACATCGTCGTCGGCACGCTCGGCAAGGCGCTGGGCAGCTACGGCGCCTACGTGTGCGCGAGCCGCGAGATAACCGAGCTGCTGGTCAACGCCGCGCGGCCCTTCATCTTCTCGACCGCGCTTCCGCCCTCCACCGTCGCCGCGGCGATGGCGGCGCTGAACCTGATCGTCTCGAGGCCCGAGCGCGCCGACCGGCTGCGGCGAAACGCCGATCTGCTGCGGCGCGAGCTGGCCGCCGCCGGGCTCGATCCGGGCGGCTCGCGGACCCAGATCGTGCCCCTCGTCGTGGGCGACGCCGACACCAGCGTGGCGCTGTGCGAGCGTGCGCTCGAGCGCGGCGTCTTCGCACAGGCGATCCGCCCGCCGACGGTGCCCGAGGGCACGTCGCGGCTGCGGCTCACCGTGATGGCGACCCATCGCGAGGCGGAGCTGCGCCACGCCGCGAACATCATCGGGACCGCGGCTCGCGATCTCGGCCTCGCGCACGAGGCACGCGAGTGGGAATGGGAGGAGCCGCTGCCGCGCGCGCCATCGCCGGCCGATCGCGTCCCAGCCAAGACACCGCGCGCACCCGCCGTCGGGGCGCCGTCGCTCGCATCCCAGATGCCGCCCGGGCCGCTCTCGATCGATCTCGACGAAGCGGCCTAGCGCACGTCCGGGAGCCCTTGCGCGGCGCCTTCGTCACGGGGACGGACACCGGCGTCGGCAAGTCGGTGCTCGCCGCGGCGATCTGCGCCGCGCTCGCCGAGCGGGGCGAGCGCGTCGCCGCGTTCAAGCCCGCGGTCACGGGCCTCGACGAGGTCCCCGGCGAGTGGGGTCATGACCACGAGCTGCTCGCCGCGGCCGCGAGCGCCGGACAGTCGACCGACGACGTCGCCCCCTATCTCTTCGGGCCGCCGCTTTCCCCCCATCTCGCCGCCGCGCTGGCGGGCGAGCGGATCGAGCCCGCCCGGCTCGTAGCGGCGGCGCGCGGCGCGGGCTCCACCGCCGACGCGCTGGTCGTCGAGGGCGTCGGCGGCCTGATGGTTCCCCTCACGACCGGCTACCTCGTCCGCGACCTCGCCGTCGACCTCGGGCTCCCCCTCGTGATCGCGGCCCGAACAGGACTCGGCACGATCAACCACACCCTGCTCACGGTTGAGGCGAGCCGGAACGCCGGCCTTCGCGTGGCCGGTGTCGTGATGACGCCGTGGCCCGAGCATCCCGAGGCGATCGAGCTATCGAACCGCGAAACGGTCGAGCGGCTCGCGGCCGTAACCGTCAGCATGCTCCCAACGGTCGCACCGGGTGAACTCGCGGACCACGGCGCGGTGCTACCGGTCGATGCATGGACAGGTCGGCGAACCTAGACTCGCCGCTTCGGCTCGGAGGGGCGCAACTCGGACAGGGGGTGTCGGGTTATCTGAGCATGGCGGGCAGGGCGAGGAGCGGGGGAGCACTCGGACTGGCGATCGTCGCCGCGATGCTGATGCTGTTCCTGGCCTTCCTGCTGTCGCTTCCGCTCTCGACCGCCTGGGACGAGGACGCGTGCATGACCAACCGGCCCGGCCGTGAGCAGACGACGATCACGCAGGGTCACAGCCTGTGGCCGCCGGGCAGCACGTGTCGCTACGTCGGCCCCCACGGCCGCCCGGTCGAGCGCTTCGTCGACGCCGGGACATGGGATCCGCTCAAGTGGCCGGTGCTGGCGCTTCTCGCGGGCGCCCCCTTGACGCTCGGCGCCGGACTGTTCGCATCGATCCGGGGCCTGCGAGCGGGCGGAGCCCGCGAGCGGCCGCGAGGGGTCGGCGGGATCACGACGTAATGGGCCCCACAGCCGCCCTCCCGCGGCGATAGGCTGCGCGCGTGAGGCTGCCGCCGCTTCTCTCCGAGCACCCCCGGCCGGTGCAGTTCGTCCTGGCCGTCGTCGTGCCCGCCGTCTATGGGGCGATCACCGGCTACTTCCTGGGCACGTCGGAGGCGACTTACCTGGTGCTGTCCACGATCGGGATCGTGGGCGCCATCGGCGCCGGCATCGACCACGAAGGCGCCTGGGCCGGCGCCAGGCGGGGGGTCGTCGCCGGCTCGGTATTCGGCGCTTCGATACTGATCGCGCACGAGATTCTCGGCGCCGACGCGAAGGCCGACCTCCCCGATCCGGCGATCGTGCTGATCGCGATCACGACCGTGTTCGCAGCCGGCTTCGCTGCGCTGGGCGGGTGGATCCGCCAGCGTGCGATGCGCAAGGGTGAGACGGAGCCGGCGCCCGAGGTTCCCGGCCCGCTGGGCTGACGCCGACGGCGGTTATCCCGCGGGCGCCCGTGACGCCGCGAACGGGCAATCGCACCGCTTTCGTTCCGGCCGGTTCGCTCTCTATCTTCGCTCGCAGCGATGGCGGACGAGATCGCCGACCTCGATCACCGGCACGTCTGGCACCCGTTCACGCAGATGCGGGACTGGTGCGGGGAGACGCCTCTGGTGATCGAGGCGGCCGAGGGCACCGACCTCATCGACACCGAGGGCCGGCGCTACATCGACGGGGTCTCATCCCTGTGGTGCAACGTCCACGGCCATCGTCACCCCCTCATCGACCGGGCGGTGCGCGACCAGCTCGAGCGGGTCGCTCACTCGACCATGCTCGGGTTGACGCACCCGGGCGGCGCCGAGCTGGCCGCGCGCCTGGTCGATCTCGCCCCGCCGGGACTGACCCGCGCCTTCTACTCGGACTCCGGCTCGGCCGCGGTCGAGGTGGCGCTCAAGATGGCGTTCCAGTACTGGCAGCAGCGCGGCGGCCAGCACGCACGACGGACCTCGTTCCTGTGCCTGACCGACGCCTACCACGGCGACACCCTGGGCTCGGTCTCGGTCGGCGGCATCGACCTCTTTCACGACGCCTATGAGCCGCTGCTGTTTCGCTCGCACCGCGCCTCGGCGGGCGACGCGGGTGAGCTCGAGCGATTGCTCGACATGCATTGCGAGGA
>WNFV01017186.1_pt1 | contig 11947 bp, 8 predicted proteins | sample 5400101 | NCBI WGS metagenome assembly WNFV01 (sample SAMN13153361, study PRJNA577476) | soil metagenome | isolation source: 115 cm soil or saprolite under grassland replicate 1 | place: USA:California | collected 2016-06-15
GGCCAAACGCGAATAGGAGAACTCAACGCATGAAACGTTTTGTCGCGATAGCAGTTGTCGCCATTGTCTGTTGTGTCTTCACTATCATCTCTTCAATCAGCGCGGAGCCACAAAGACAAATCGCCATCACCTTCGACGATTTACCGTCTGTGCCGACGTATGACGTGGGAGAAATGAAAGCGCTCACGACAAAATTACTCAAGATACTCAAGCAAAATAAAGTTCCAGCCGTCGGTTTTGTGAACGAAGGAAAACTGCATCAACGAGGGGAAACTCGATCCGGGCCCAATGAATTTGAAGCGCGCGCCGCGATTTTGAACCTCTGGGTTGACGCGGGATTTGAGCTCGGCAACCACACGTATTCGCACCTGGATATGTTCACGGCCTCGGCCGAGAAGTTCAAGCAGGATTTGATTGCGGGCGAGCAAACCACGCAAAAATTGCTGGCCGCCAAAGGAATGAAGCTGCGGTATTTTCGTCATCCCTTCCTCAATACTGGCGCATCCCCTGAAATGAAAAGCGCCTTCGATAATATTTTGGCCGAACGCAAATACATCATAGCGCCGGTCACCGTCGATAATCAGGACTATGTCTTTGCGGCTGTGTATGCGGACGCCTTGAAAAATAATGATCACACGATGATGAGTCGCGTAGCCGAGGCGGATGAAAAAGCGCGGCTATCAATTTATTCCGCTGGAAGAGGCGCTGCGAGACAAAGCCTACAAATTAGAGGATCAGTTTATAGCCCGAGCGGGGATTTCATGGTTGCAACGCTGGGCATTCACACAAAAACATCAACCCACGATCGAGCAGTTCAAGCTCGAACCAGACGTGCCTGAATTTATTAAGCAAGCTTACGGCGCACGCAAACAATTTTGATCAGACGAGGTTATTTCGGAGGAGTTCAACATGTCGCGTTGCGACACCCTGAAACAATGAAAACGCGCCCTGGGTACGCATCGCTTCCAGCGTGCAGTCTCGGCGAAAGACGAATTTATAGGAACCAGACCTGGGTACGCATCGCCACAGGTTTGGGGGCGACTGATTCCGATCAATAGGTCTCTAACCGAGACTGCACGCTGGAAGCGATGCGTACCCAGGGATTTTCCGAGGAGAATTTGGATGATGAAACATTTTTCGAAGATCGCTATTCTTGCCACTGTCTGCTGTCTGCATATTTCTTGCTCATCAACCAGCGCGAAGGCGCAAACTTTTCAGCAGCACTCGGCGGCTGAGAAACAAGCCTATGTTGAAGAGAAGGCCCACCGCGTCAGCGCCGCGATTACCGGACGTCCGTCCGATTTGTCGCCTGCTTACTTGGCGCTCGTCGCCGCGCGCGTCGAAGCCTATGCCGAACGCATCGGCGCCAACACCCAAGGCGCCGCCGGCCAGGAAGATTTGCGCCTGGTTTTGGAGCGCGGCGCAAAGTATGCGCCGACATTCGCTAAAATCTTCCAGGCGCGCAATGTTTCGCCTTTGATTGGCATCTACTTGCCGCTGATGGAATCGGAATATCGCAACGAATTGGTAAGCCCGGCGGGATCGTCCGGCATGTTTCAATTTATGGAACGGACGGCGTTTCGTTTTGGACTCACCGCTGAAGACCGCAACGACCCGGCGAAGGCTGCGGATGCGGCGGCGCGCTATCTTTCCGAACTGCAAGGACGCTTTGCGGGTGACATGTGGTTAAGCCTGCTCGCGTACAACCAGGGCGAAAGAGCCGTCGAAAAGCTGCTCGGCGCCGTCAGCGAAGCTCGTGGCGCCGCTTGCAGCATTTGCCTCTTGACCGAAAAGAAGGACACACTCGGCAAACACTTTCAGGGCGAAGGCGTGAGCTATACGCCGGCGCTCGTCGCCGCCGCCATCATCGGCGAACATCCACAGGATTTCGGCATCGACATGCGACCTCTTTCAATGCTTCCGAGTAGCCAATAACCGTAACTTAACAGGTTAAGTATCCGTAAACACACTTCCTTTTTTTCCCCTCAAGCCTAAAGTAAGCGCCAACAGGCAAGCAATCAGTGAATCCACGGCGTCTTTAACCTGGACGTTAAAGCGCCGTGAATGAACTGGCTGCTGATGACTGAACGCTTTCCCGCTCCGTCAGGAGCGCAATGTTTATAGCTATGCGATGAATTATGCCTTCTAGCTCCGTCAGGGGCGGCATCCAACCATCCACAGATGTCGCTCCTGACGGAGCTAGGGGCGCCAAGCGGCTCCGAGCTATAAACATTGCGCTCCTCCGGAGCGAGGGAATCCTCACTTGTATAGCAGCCATTCTGAACAAGCGGATCAAAACTGACCTTACAGGAGGATAACTATGCTCAGACTAAGACATTTGGGGTTAGTCTGTTTCTTTTTTCTGATTCTTGGGACTCCCACGGCGATGGCCCAAGTAGATTGCACGGGCGTGCCGCAGTGGGAGCTGCCCACCATCTACGATATAGGCGCCCGTGTCGTATTTGAGGGTCGCCTATATGAATGCATCGTGCCTTCTCAGATCGTCACCCCGCCATCAGATCCTGTCCGGTGGAAGGATCTCGGCGCCTGCAACGGCGGCGGCGGCTCACAAGGAGCGCGCATCGTCGGGAGCTGGATAGCCGGGACTACACATGCGAAGTACATTTGTCGCCTATACGGCGGCGTTCATCCTCAATGAAAGCGGCGTTGCGGCGGCGAGCAGTGGGACGTTTACGCCCGTCCTTTCCGCGACGCCCGAGCGGCCGCCGGTTTTTTCGAGCGTTTTTCTTGTGAATGTCAATCAGGCAAGTCCAGTGGGCGCATCGGCGAGCGCGGTATCGACGGGAGCGACCGTCTCAACGGTGGGGCTGGCCACCGCGTCGGGCGATTTGGTCATTCTGGCCGCGACCAATGGCAACACGGGAGACTACACGGTTAATAATGGCTTCGCCGAAGCGATTGAACTGACTATAACCTCGGCTGACGGAGTCGCGGGATCGAAGCCAGCGACGGGCGCGACCGAAACACCCCGCGTGACGCATTCGGCCCCGAACCGGCAATCGTTGATCGGGTTTGTTATCCGCAGCGCCGCCGCGGGCGCCAACCGCCCTCCGACTTTTACCAACGACCCCTTCACCAAGCCCAACGCGACTGTGGGCCTGGCATACAATTCTTCGATCGCCGGGGACGCGACGGACCCGGACGGCGACCCGCTGACGTTCTCTAAAGTGAACGGCCCGGCGTGGCTGTCGGTCGCGAGCAACGGCGCGTTGTCGGGTACTCCGGCCGCTGCCAACCAGGGCCTGAACACGTTCACGGTCAGCGTGTCCGACGGCCGTGGAGGATCGGACATGGCGACGATGAATATTACTGTCGTGGCCGCAGCCAACGCTCCTCCGACTTTTACACTCGATCCGTTTACCGAGCCCAACGCGACTGTAGGCCTGGCATACAACTCCTCGATCGCCGGGGACGCGACGGACCCGAACGGCGACGCGCTGACGTCGCTGACGTTCGCCAAAGTGAGCGGCCCGGCGTGGCTGTCGGTCGCGAGCAACGGCGCGCTGTCGGGCACTCCCGCCTCGGCCAACCAGGGGCTGAACACCTTCACGGTCAGCGTGTCTGACGGCCGTGGAGGGTCGGACACGGCGACGATGAACATTACGGTCCAGGTCCAGCAGCAGACGGGTTGTAATATTCCCAGGCATATCCTGATCGGTTACTGGGCAAACTTTCCGAACTCCGGTCAATTCTTCCCGCTCAGACAGGTCTCCAGTAATTACAACGTCGTCAATATCGCGTTCGGCTTGCCGAGGTCGCCTACCGATCCGACCATACAGTTTGAAGTGCCCACACAGTTCTATCCGACCAACCAGGACTTCGCCAACGATGTTGCGACGCTCCAGGGGCAAGGGCGAAAAGTCGTTCTCTCAATCGGCGGCGCGGCGGGCGGGGCCTTCGAACTCAATACGGATGCGGAGAGGACCACCTTCGTCAATTCGGTGTTCAACCTGATTACAACCTTCGGATTCGACGGCGTCGACGTCGACTTTGAAGGCGGCGGCCCGGGGAATCCTATTCTTCGGAACGCCAATGACAATGATTTCCGGAATCCAACGACTCCGAGAATCAGGAACGCGATCCTGGCCCTCAGGGAGATCCGGAACCGCTTCGTAAACGCATTCCCCAATCGCTGTTTCATTCTGAGCTTCGCCCCCGAGACGTTCTTCTTGCAGGCGGGCTTCCAATTCTACGCCAGCTCGACGCCAACGACGTTGGGCTGTTATATTCCCGTCATCGACGCGTTGAGGGACATCACCTCTTGGGTTCATACACAGGACTACAATACGGGAACGATGCTGGGGCTGGACGGAAACGTCTATGGCTCGGGCAACGCCGACTTCCATGTGGCGATGACGGAAATACTTTTGCGAGGCTTTCAGGTCGGTAGTCGCGACGCCAGTCCCGGCGGAGCCTTCGCCCCGCTGAGAGAGGATCAGGTGGCGTTCGGGTTACCTGCTTCGACTGCGGCGGCGGGGTCAGGTTTTACAACGGTGCAAGCCGTCCAGAATGCGGTCCGCTATCTGACCCAGCGCACTGAGTACGCCGGTCGCAGTTACACTCTTCAGAAACCGACCGGAGCGTATCCGGCCTTCAGAGGGCTGATGACCTGGAACGTCTTCCATGACGCGGCGAACAACTTCGAGTTTTCTGCAAACCATGGGCCGTTCTTGAGAAATCTGCCCTAAGTGTAACTACTCACGCCCTTGTCGATCTTAGCCCGCGATAGCGGGCGGCAGAGTAAAGCCTGGGGTGGAGCGCAGCGGAACCCCAGGTACGATCAGAATTTATCGCCAAAGCCCGCGAAGCGGGCGACAGCCATTGGTAATGGCGAATAACAAATAGCTGCCGCCCGCTTCGCGGGCTTGACGTGTATTTACGCGATATTCCTGGGGTTCCGCGCTGCCGCGCTCCACCCCAGGCTTTATTCTGCCGCCTGCTCCGCAGGCTGAGAATGTGAGTAATTACCCTTAAGTTTTCACCTTAGACGATCTTTGGAGTACGAATCAGTACCGCTCGCGGTACTGATTTAAACGCGCTCGCTACCGCTCGCGGTACTGATTCAAACACGCCCGCTACCGTCCGCGGTACTGATTCACCAGCAGAATCACCATAAGGAGGTGTGTATGTTTAGGAATTTGGTATTGGTTGGTATTCTCGCGTGTCTTTTGGTTTCTTCTCCGGCAGGCGCCCGAAACGCCGCGACCGTGGCGGTCACGCCGATTTCAATCTATGGGGCCTGGCATTGCGGCAACGATTTTTGCACCTGGTCGAGCGTACGTGATCTGACGGAGTTCGACAGCAAGAACCACTGGTTGATCGACCGAGGCGACGGGATCCCATCCGTCAATATTGTGATCCTCAGTTTCGTTCATCCGCTGCGGCTGCTCAACAAAACAACCGATTCGCAAACCTTGCTAGGCGTCCCGCGAGGCATGACGCAAGAGATAGTGAGTTATTTCAAGAGCAGAAATATCCGCGTCATGCTGTCCATCGGCGGGATCACTTACGTCGATCCATGGAATCAGGCGTTGGCTGCGAACGCCACACAGCTCGGGTTGAATGCGGCGGACGTGGCTCAAAGATTAGGGGTCGGGATCGAGATAGATTATGAGGAGAACAGTGGCGCGAACCTGGCCGGATTGCAGGCGTTCATTGACGCTTATCGTTCAGTCTTGCCGTATGACCCGACGGGGAATAATCATGCCGCCCGGTTGACGATAGACCTGGCCGCAGGCGATCGCTGGTTGATCGATATTGCTCGCAAGGCGACGGCGGACTGGCTCAATACATCCACGCCGGTTCTGGATTATGCCAATGCAATGGTCCCGAGTCGCCAACCCAGCGCTTCCAAAGCAATAGCGAATTGGCAGGAGCATGTTGATGGCAAACCACAGTATGCCCCGCCGATTTTGCCGCTGGCTCCGGCCAAATTCACCGGAAGTCTCTATATCGTCACTGGTCAAAGGCCGGCTCCGGAATGCGTGAATTTCGCCGGTTCGGTGACGAGTGCTACCGGAAACTTTGTTCAGACAGTCGCCCCCAACGGCGCCGGAACGACAAGCGGGATGCTCGGGTACATGTTCTGGGCGGCTGAATGTCAGGGGACGCGTAGCATCTGCACAACTCCACCCAACACATGTGAGGGCGGCGTGGGAGTCGGCTCCCAGACTTATAACATACCGATTCCCATGCAGCCTCTTCGTCAACAATGAAGGATTTGTCTACGTCTGCAACTGCGCTATCACTTTCGCCAGCGCCGTCTTGAACTTCGCCATTTCTTCACGCGTGCCGACGGTGATGCGCGCGCAGGTAGGCATCGCCGGCCAAACACGGCCGATGTAGACTTTCTCTTTCTGCATCGCGCGAATCAGCCGCCTGGCCGGGACTTTGGCGTCGAGCATGAAGAAATTGCTCACCGAGGGGACGAAAGAGATGTTGCTCTTCCCCAGGAAAGCGAAGACGTCTTCGCGAACATCTTTGACGATCCGGCGGCGTTCGGGTACGAGCGTCTTGACTTTGAGGCTTGCGATCGCCGCCGCGACCCCCGTTATGGGAAGCGCGCCCGCGCCGAACTTATTCAATCTTTCCAGCAGATCGGGCCTCGCCATCGCCACGCCGCAGCGCAATCCGGCCATTCCATAAAGCTTCGAGAAGGTGCGCAGTACGATCACATCTCTATCCATCGCAACAAGATCGGCGCAGGACGGCTCGTCGCAGAAGTGAATATAGGCTTCGTCGAGCAGCACAACCGCGTCTTCCGGCTTGTTGTTGACGAGGTATTCGATATCGGCGCGCGGCGTGATGGTGCCGGTCGGATTGTTCGGATTGCAGATGTAGATCAATCCGGCCTCGTGCTCCTCAGCGGCTTTGACCATCGCCTTGACGTCGTGCGCCCAGGTTTGGGTTAAAGGCACGCGAATTACCTTGGCGCCGCGGAACGAAGCGGCTCGCCCCGCCGCCTCGTAATCGGGGTTCGCGCTGATGAGCGGCTTGCCCGCCGACGTGAAGGCCATCACCGCGCGATGAAGCGGGTCACTTGATCCGGCGAACGCGCTAACGTAGTTCACGTCTAGGTCTTCACTTTCGGCCAAAAGCTGCTCCAGTTCTTCGGTCAACTCATACCAATAACGCCCGCCGTTCTTGATGACTCTGGCGGCGGCTTCAGCCGCCGCCGGGCACGGCCCCAGCGGGTTTTCGTTAGCGTTGATCTTGACGCCGTCCGGCGGCAATTGGCCGAGCTTGGAGAGTTGCGCGAAGGCCAGCGACGATTCGTTGTAGAAAGGCAGCGCCGCGACTCCGGCCAGTGCGGACACCGACCGCGTGAACGCGCGACGTGAAACATCGTGTGGACGATTCTGATTTGCCATGTCTCCCCCTAGCTACATCGCGCAGACTAAAGTCCGCGCCACTATGTCAATGGACGAATTTCAGTATAACCCCGCCGTTTCCTTTCCGCCGCCGAAGACCAAGGCCAGCCTTCGGGAAGCGGAGCCAACCCAGCTTTGACGGGATTGTTTTCGATGTAAGCGATAATCCGGTAAAACTCATCATCGTCGCGCGCCCAGTGATCATAAGATTCATCCTGCCAGAAGCTTTGTCCAGTGTGGCCAAGGATATTGTTAGCTTCGCGCGCAGAACCACCTTTCAAATACTGAGTGATCTTTTTCAAAGGCACATACTCCTGCCAATCACCAGTAGTGGCGCGGACTTCAGTCTGCGCATCAGTGACGCGGACTTCAGTCTGCGCATCAGTGGCGCGGACTTCAGTCTGCGCTATCAACCTCGGCCTAAGAAAAACATGGACATGGTTTGGCATCACGACATAGGCCCACAACGTGTATAAGTTCGCGTATCGCCGCAGCAACGCATCTTCGACTACCGCGGCGATCTTTTCGTCTTTCAGCCACGACCGCCCACTCTCCGCTTTATCCAGCAGGCCGTCGTAGAGCGCAAACAACTTCTTGAAGTGACGTATTTTTCGTTCTTCATCCGTCTCACCGGCGCGAACTACTTCCCGTTCAAGCAATTTGCGGGTCTCTTCGATCTGTTCCAACACAGAGCGCGGCAATGAGTCGTATAGACGCCAGGTAATGAAGAAGGTCGCCCCCGGCATCTGCCAATGTGGGAGATTTCGTTTATAGAAAGTATTTGGCATTGGAGAGCGTCCTATTTTCCAAAGCGGATGTGACCAGACCGTGGCGCGGACTTTGGTCTGCGCGGCGCAGGCTCGCGACACATGCGCAGACTAAAGTCCGCGCCACAATTCTGTTTGGCGTTACCCCACATGCGCAGACTAAAGTCCGCGCCACTGATGCGCAGGCTAAAGCCCGGGCCACAATCCCGCTTAAAATTCCAGCCGCAGTCCGAATTGCCATTGGCGCGGCGTCGCCAGCCGGTAGAGACCAGTAATCCTGCCCGCCGAGCCAGGGCAATCAACGCAGGTATTCGGGTTTGCAAGGTTCATGTGGTTCGCGAAGTTGTACGACTCGGCGCGGAATTGCGCCTTGAAACGTTCGGTGATCGCGAAGCTCTTGAAGAACGACATGTCCCACTGAGAGAACGACGGGCCGAGCAACCGGTTGCGGCCCACATTGCCGAACACGCCCCGCGCCGGGCGACGCCACGGGCCATCAACTTGGCCGTTGGCCGTGAGCGGCGCGGATGTGATCTTGAACCATGCGTTGCGGCTCGGATTGTCGGCATGCCAATCGCCTACCAGGTCGGGCCGGCACCAGCCCGTGTCGCGGTCGGCGTTACAATCGCGATAGGTCGGCGTGAACGGCAATCCGCTCTGCCATTGGTAGATCGTGTTCACCTGCCAGCCGCCCACGATGAAATCACCCAATTTATTCGCGCCGCCGAGATACTTCCGGCCCTTGCCGAACGGCAATTCGTAAATCCCCGAGAGGAAGAAAACGTGACTGCGCGTGTTGTCGTTCGGGCCGTAAGCCTGCGTCGCGTCAATGTTGTAGTAGGTGTTCGTATAGTTGAACGACCGCGACCAGGTGTAATGGCTCATCACCGAGAAGCCTTTCGAGAAACGCTTGTCGGCCTTGAGCTGCAGCCCGTGGTAGTTGTTGCTGGCGTCCGACCCGTAGTAACGGAAATTCTGCGACCAGCCGAACTTCTGGAAGAACGGCTTGCGCTGATTGAGGGACAGCGCGCCGAACCCCTGCACCGTCGCCTGGTTGAAATCGTAGTCGCCGCCGTTGCCGGCGAAGACGTGCGTGCCCTTCGTGCCGACGTAGGCGGCTTCGACCGCGATGTCGCCGCGCAGTTGGCGCTGCACCGTCACGTTCCACTGGTCGCTCGTCGGCAGGCGCAGCGTCTCCGGCAAGATGAACGCCGTCACCCCGTTCGGCAGGAGTGGGCGGCCATTCGGCCCTTTCGGCTGGTTGTTGAGGATCGTGTCCGGGTTTAGCGGCTGCGGCCCTTGCGCGAGTGTGAAGACCGAGAGGTAATTCTGTGCGGGCTGATTCGACTGGATCGCCAGCACGGGCAAATTCTGCGTGACGTTGTGTCCGAAGACCGAACCGAACACGCCGATGTCAAAGCCACGCCCGAAGCCCAGGCGCACGACGGTCTTCTCGGTCACGCGGTAGGCCACGCCGAGGCGCGGCGCGAAGGTCGTGAACGTGCCTTTCTGATTCAGGTCCGAACCCACGCCCTGGCTGCCTGCAATCAACACTTCGCCCGTGTCAATGTCCACGAAGCCGCCTTTGCCCACGCCAGTCACGGTCTGTGGGCGATAGAGTTCCCAGCGACCGCCGAAGTTCACTGTCAGATTCTTCGTAGCGCGCCAAGTGTCCTGGCCGAAGAAGAACCACCGGTTCTGGCGCTCTTCCGCGTCAAGTGTGTTGCTGACGTAACGCTCGAAGCGGCTAACGTCGCCGAGCAGAAAGCTCGCCAACCCGGCGCCGCCACCGATGATCGGCTTGGTCCTATCTTCAAGGCCGGTCTTAGGGTCTTTCTCGAAGCCGGTCACGCCCTGCGTGCGTGCGGCGTCGAAATTTAACTCGCCCGCACGGTGGCGGTCAGAAGGGACACGCAGATTGTATGCTCGCCGAATGTCAGCGCCGAACTTGAACGTGTGATTGCCGCGCAGATTCGTCCAGTTGTTGACGAATTGAATCTGCCGCTCGTTCTGACGCAACGGGCAGTTGCAAGCCGAGACGCCGAGCGCGTAGCCGAAGTTGAAACCGGCGACGCCGTTGATGAAGAAGCCTGGCATGCCGCCCGTGAAGTCGTCGTTGTTGAGGCCCGGAATGCTCGCGTCCTTCGCCGGAGTGGTCTGCGCTTGCCCCGGATCAACGCTCACACGGTAACGGTAGAAGCCGAAGCGAAAGTCGGTCGTCCAGTTTGCATTCAGCGTGTAATCGAACCCGGAGGCTATGCTCTGGTTGCGCGTCTTCGATTCACCGGAGAAGGTCGAGTTCGGGTCGAAACCAACGCCGCCGCCGGCGCTGCCGAAGACGCCCGGCGAAATCAGAAGGTAATCGGCGAAGCTGTAGCGCCCGAAGGCGTGCATCCTCTCGCTCACGTAGTAGTCCCAGCGAGTGTTAGTCAACATTCTTCTTCCCGGTGACGTCGACGAACTGCGTTCGGTTAGCCGGGGCCGTGTTTCCTGCCGGATCGAAGATCGGCACGCCCGTCGCCGAGAAGTCGCCCGCGCGTTCGGCCACCGTCGGCACACGCATCAGAACAGAACCGCCGATGTTGCGGCGTGTGCCCTGGTAATCGGCGAACCAGAACAGTTTGTTGGCGATAATCTTTCCGCTCGCGGCGCCGCCGAACTGATTGAGCTGCGTTACTGGGATGAAGCGGTCAGTGCCCTGAATCTTCCGGAATTGTGTGAACGGGTTGCGAGCGTTGAAATGATCATTGCGCAGGAACTCGAACCCGACGGCATGGAAATCGTTCGCGCCGGAGCGCGTTTGCGCGCTCACGACGCCGGCGTTCGCGCCGAACTCGGCGTCGTAATTGGCCGTCGTGACCTTGGCCTCGGTCACCGATTCGAGCGTCGGATTGATGACGATCAGGCCGAGCATCGAATCGTGATTGTCCGTGCCGTCGAGCAGGTGCGACGTGCCCGCGAAGCTCTGGCCGTTGACGACCTTGCGAAATGACCCCTGCGGGTCTTCGCTCGCGGCGGTCTGGCCCGGAAAGGCCGTCACGCCCGGCGTAAAGATTTCAACCGCCGTGAACCTCCGATTGGCGATCGGCAGATTGGTCACCGCCTTCTCGCTGAACATGACCGACACGTCGCTGCGTTCGGTCTTCAGCAGCGGGGCCTCGGCGCTGACCTCCACGACCTGACTGACTTCGCCGACCTCCAGCTTCACGTCGACACGCGACTCCTGATCCACCGAGACTGAGACGGTCTGCAAGGCGGCTTTGAAACCGACGGCTTCGACGCGCACCTTGTAAGTCCCGGCTATCAGGAAGCGTTGCGTGAAGTTGCCGTCGTTATTGGTCGTGGTGTTGAAGCTCACCGACCGCTGAGTATCGGTGATCACCACCTTCGCATTCGGCACGGCGGCTCCTGACTGGTCAAGCACTGTGCCGACGATGTTGCCGTAGACCGCCTGTCCGAAGGCTTTCGGCCCGAGCAGCGCGAGCATGACGAAGCAAATTGTAACAATAGCCTTTCGCATAGTTGAGACCTCCCTGAAGGGTTACTGGGAACATTCGTGAAAGAGGGACGCCAAATCCCCCGATTTTTGAGCGATCAAATCGTATGGGTAATAAACAGACTTCATTGAGCTCCGGTTGATATCTCGCCACCCCAGCTTGATCTAGCAAAGCGCTCTCTTGTAACTCCATCGCCATGAAAACTTCGTCGGCGACGTCATACTCGGATTTGGTGTTGAACCCGCTTTCCGGAACGAAACCTTAGATCGCTTTTCAAATGCATGTATGGATC
>WNFV01008102.1_pt1 | contig 11946 bp, 13 predicted proteins | sample 5400101 | NCBI WGS metagenome assembly WNFV01 (sample SAMN13153361, study PRJNA577476) | soil metagenome | isolation source: 115 cm soil or saprolite under grassland replicate 1 | place: USA:California | collected 2016-06-15
CGCCGGAGAGGTCGGACGGATCGTGCCGGAGGGGACCGGCGCGCTGGGCGTGGCGGCCGGCCGGCGGCAGGGCGTGCTCGTCGACGACTACCAGGCTTGGCCACACAGCGACCCCTTCATCACCGGCGCGTACCGGACCGAGCCGCCTCGCGCCGTCATCGCGTACCCGCTCCTCATCGGCGATCGGGTCATCGGCGCGCTGTCGGCGGGAATCCGCGCGCCCGGCAAGATGTTCGGCCCCGCCGACCTCGACCGGCTCGCCAGCCTCGCTGTCCCCGCCGCGCTCGCCATCGAGCACAGCCGTCTCTACGAAGAGATGGCCGCGCGGCTTCGCGAGCTGCAGGACGCCCAGGCGCAGGTCGTGCAAGCCGGCAAGCTCTCCGCGGTGGGACAGCTCGTGTCGGGCGTCGCCCACGAGTTGAACAACCCGCTCTCCGTCGTCATCGGCTACGGGCAGCTCTTGAAGAGCCGCGAGCTGCCAGCGGACATCCGCCGGCCCGTCGAGCTGATCCTGGCTCAGGGAAAGCGGATGGCGCGGATCGTTCAGAACCTCCTGCTCTTCTCGCGCCAGCGGACGCCCTGGCAGGGCGCCGTGGACGTGGGCGGGGTGATGGATCAGACGATCGGCCTTCGCGCCACCCAGCTCATGCTCTCCGGTATCCGGGTCGAGACGGTCTACGGTGACGACGTCCCCGCAGCCGAGGGAGACGCGCACCAGCTCCGGCAGGTCTTCCTCAACCTCCTGCTGAACGCCGAGCAGGCCATCCTCGGCAGCGGGGTCGGTGAGCACCGGGTCGGCGACTGCATCCAGATCAGCACCACGGCCCGCGTGGAGAACGGAAAGACCTGGGTGGTGATCCGGGTCGCGGACAACGGTCCCGGCATCCCGGCTGACATCCTGCCGCGGATCTTCGAGCCCTTCTTCACCACGAAAAAGGTCGGGGAGGGCACGGGCCTCGGCCTCAGCGTCTCCTACGGGATCATCCAGCAGCATGGCGGACGCCTCACCGCCGAGAGCCAGCCGGGCCGCACCGCGTTCACCCTGGAGCTGTCCGCGATGACCCGGGCCCGCCCGCTCGGGCCTCAGCCTTCGGACATGACGGCGGTGGGCGCCGGGAGCGCGCGCCACGCGCTCGTCGTGGACGACGAGCCCAGCGTCGTAGAGCTGGTCACGACGCTGCTGCGCCAGGCCGGGTGGGACGTGGACGTGGCGACGGGCGGTCGCGCGGCGCTCGAGCGCCTGCGGCGCGCCCGCTACGACCTCGTCGTGTCCGATCTGCGCATGCCCGACGGGAGCGGCGAAGCCCTCTTTCACGCGGCGACCGCGGAGCGCCGAGATCTGACAGCACGGTTTCTCTTCATGACCGGTGACACGGCCAACCCCGCGGCGTGGGAGTTCCTCGAGGACTCGCGCGCGCACGTCCTCGAAAAGCCGTTCACCGCGCGAGCCCTGCTCCGCGCCATCGATCGCGCCACCGCCTGATTCGCTGCCTCTTGACTTCGCCCGCCACGCTCAAGTAGGTAGGAAGAACCATGACGAAGGCAGACCTCGTGGCGGCCATGGCGAAGGCCTCGGGCGGATCGAAGGTCTCCGCGGAGCGCGCCCTCAACGCGTTCCTGGACGGCGTCTTCGGCGCCCTGATCAAAGGCCGGCGGGTGACCATCGGCGGCTTCGGCACCTTCATGGTCACCCGGCGCGCCGAGCGCAACGGGCGGAATCCCAGGACGGGCAAGGCCATCAAGATCCCGGCCTGCCGCGTGCCGCGCTTCAAGCCGAGCCGCTCGCTCAAGGGGGCCGTCCTCTAACCCTCGCTCACGCTCGCTCGCCCACGCCTTGACAGTCGCAAGCGTGGCTGCGTAAAATCGCAGGAACGCTGGGAGATCGTCTAATGGTAGGACGCGGGGCTCTGGACCCCGTAGTGGAGGTTCGAGTCCTCCTCTCCCAGCCATTGCTTTTGTCCCACCCAGCGGCCCCATCGTCTAGAGGCCTAGGACACGGCCCTCTCAAGGCTGAAACACGGGTTCGACTCCCGTTGGGGCCACCACTTCGATTTCGTTGAGATTTTCCGCTCCGTGTTTGAGGAACTTCGGAATGTTCCTCAAACATGGATTTCTGTCAGCGATCTTCGCGGTTGTGTCGCGCCCTTCCGTTCGCGACTGAAATAGCGGTTCGAGTCCCGTTCTTGTCGGCCAGCATCCGCGTTGCTTGCTCCTCGTAGAACGACACCGCGCGCTTGAGCTGCGGTGGCCGGATGCTCGCGTAGATCTGCGTCGTGTCGATGCGCGCGTGCCCGAGCAGCGCGCGGACCTGCTCGAGATCGTGATGCTGCTCCAAGACTTCCATCGCGACGCCGTGCCGGAGATCGTGCGGCTTCAGTTCGGGATATCCGATCAGCCGACCGTACACCTTGCAGAGCCGCCAGATGTTCTTGCCGGTCATCGGCGCCTTAGTCTTGCCGAATCCCCGGGGACCCCAGCTCGACCAGAACAGCGCCGTGTCCGGCTCGATCCTCTCGACGTGCCGGACGAGAAAGTGCTCGACGTACACGCTCATGAACTGCATCACTGCCGCAGGCAGGGGAATGTCCCGCTTCTTGCCGCCCTTCACGTGGACGCCTCGCAGGCCCTACGTGCCGTCGAGGTGATGCAGCCGAAGGGTCGCCACGGATTCGCGCCGCATGCCCGTGTAACGCAGGATCAGGAAGATCGCCACGTCACGCGGCCGGCGGCGTTCCTTCGCGGCCTCCACGAGCGCGTCCATGATCGGCGACCCAGGGACCTGTCTCGGCGGCTCCCGATGGTGCGGCGGCCGTTCCAGCTTCGCCACCGGGTTTGCGGTGAGGATCTCTCGCTTCACCAGCCAGGCGCAGAAGCTCGACACGGTCGACTGCCGGACCCGCATGGTGCTCAGCGCGAGATCCTCGGCGGCCATGTCGTCCATCCAAGCCTGAACGGTCGAAGAGGTCAGATCGGTCACCCTCGCCAGGCGGCCGTCACGATTGCGGATGAACACCAGGAACTGTTCCGGGTTCCATCGATAGGTCCTGACGCCTCCCTCGGTCTTGCCTCGCTGCTTGCGCTGAAAGTTGCAGAACTGCTCGACCAGATCAGTGAGCGGTTGGGTCATGCTCTCGGTCCTCCGCCCCGAGCCACGGCCACGTTTTCGCTGAGTGGCAGTATCGGGAGGCACGACCCATCCGTCAAGACACACAGCGCGGGAAGCGAGGGGAACCAGCGCGTCGCCCGATCCGTTGGTCTCGGTCGACATCGATAGCCGCTGCTACGGTCCGGAAGTCGCTCTGTGTGTGGGCTTGAACCCGCGCCGGCGCGCTTCCTCGGGCGAGAGCGTCCGGCGGCGACGCGCCTTGATGGCGCCGGCGACCAGCTGGAGGGCTTCCGGCGGGAACACCGCGCGCATCTCCGTGTCGCCGGTCTGGTGGCGCCTGACGCCCGGGATCGCCCGCAACTTCGCGAACAGCCGCGGCCGGTCCGTGTACACGGCGAGGTCGGTGACGTCGAACCACTCGATCTGGCCGTAGCGCCCGGGGATCACCGGGAAGCCCTCGGTGTCGAACGCCACGCGGAGGCGATGCGGCCGGGCCAGCGCGCGGAGCTGCTCGGCGGCGCGCTGCTGTGTCGATAACTGTCGTCGATGTCCGATTGTAAGGTGTCCGTCGTCGTGCACGGGTGCGGCGCAAAGCGATGAACGTGCCAGAGCGGTTGGCGACGTCGCTCGGCCCCGGAAGTCCTCGACGTGGAAGGTTGTCCGCGCGCGGGGCGGCGTGCCCGGCAGTCCCCGGTGCATGATCGCTCGCGGCACATTGCGAGGGGCGCCGCTGCGTTTCGCATCGCTTGGAGTGCCGTCGGCAGGTTCGCGCGCGTGCTAGTTCCAGCGATGACGGCGGCCCATTTTACGTGGCAGCGTGATCACATAGCCGGTCCAGTGAGGGCCCCGTGGTGTTCCCGGTCGCCTTGGCAGGCCAGTTGCCGCCGTGGTTCAGCGCGCGCCGGACGTCGCGTCACCGGCTGACCTCAAATCGAGACCGGGAGGGAATCAGCGGATGGAAGGGCTCGGGAGCGAACGGGATCTTAGAGCAAGATAAAGTACTGCCAGAGGCGGCGCTCAACGCCTCGTTTCCAAAGCACGATCGTTCTGGCTCCGATTCGAGCAGGTGTTCAGCCGTCTTCTGTTTGGATCGAGCCGTTGACCGCCAAGTTGATCGTGCTGAGGACCGCCCATGACCACACTCAGGCAACTGGTTCACGGCCGTGTCGATCGCACCGACCGTCGCCTGCTCGATCGCGAGGCGGAGATCCGCGGGATCTCCTTGACCAAGTGCGTCGGCGACATCATTCGGGAGTACTTCGCACTCCGGAAGGAGATGGTGAGCGTCATCAAATCGTCCGACGCGCTGGGCGAGGCCCACATCGGCCTGGTCCACTCCCTCGTCGCCCGGATGGAAGGCCGTCTGGCCCTCAGCCTGACCACTCGCGATGACGAACTGAAAAAGGGCCAGCAGCCCATCGAGGCGATGATCGACTGGCTGGTTCAGCTCTACCTTGCCCACACCCCAAGAGGTCCCGGAAGAGCGTCGAGCTGCGGCCGCCGCCGGTGTCCAGCGACGGTACCGGAACTACCGGAAGGCTGTGGCAGAGAGCGTGGAGAAAACCGAGTCCCACGATGCCGAGGCGTAGCCTTCGCTCGGCCTGACCGTCAAGGGCCTTCGGCCGCTACGCGGCTCGCTCCGCGAGCCCTTGACGGCAGCCTCGCTGCGGCTGTCGGGCACGTAACGGGATCTGCCGATCCCTTCGCCCGACCGGCCGGGGACGGCGAAGTTGACATCGCGTTCCACCCACTGCATAGTTTCACCAAACGGTGAATGAGGCGCCCATGGGCCACGCCGGTACTTCGCCGGGTCCGCCAGTTGGCGGCCGAGCGGAAGGTTCGCTTTACGCTGAAGGCCTTCCAGGAGCTGGCGCGCCTCGGTATGGGGCTCGACGAGGAGGACGCCTGCGACGTTCTCGCGAAGGGCGACCTCGCGGGACGCTTGGTCTCGGAGAGGACCGGCGAATGGATGTACGTGTTCAACCCGTCCGTCGGGGGGATCGCCCTCTACGTGAAGGTTGTCCTTCGTTCGGACTGCGTCGTCATCTCGTTTCACGAGGAAGAGGAGAGCGATGAAGACGAGTAGCGTCTCGCCGCCGCGCACGCAGCGGGGCCGGCTTCTGCCGGACAATGCCTGTCCCGAATGTGGCACCCCAATGCGGGAGAAGCAGGGTGCCCTCAAGTTCCCGGTGAATGGCGAGGAGATTGCCGTTACTGAGTCGCCGCACCTGAGCTGTCCGAAGTGTCACGAAGTCGTCTTGCGGTTCGACGACGCCAGAAAGCTACGACGCCGAGCCCTGGAGAGCTACCGGCAGAAGTACGGCCTCCTGTCTGCGGACGAGATCCGCTCGATCCGTGAGCGCTTCGGCCTCACGCAGGCTGAGCTTGCACGGCTGCTTCGTCTCGGCGGCAACACAATCTCCCGATGGGAGGCAGCCCGAAATGTACAGACTGCCTCGATGGACATGCTCCTTCGCATGATTCGTGACGTGCCCGGGACCCTCGACTATCTTCGACGGTGCGCTGCCTAAATTTAGGGCCCTGGCGGCAGGTGGCAAAGGGACCCCGGGTATGGAACGAGACCGGGCTCGCAGCACACGCTGTTTGACTGAGGATACCCATGGCACAGTCACGGTACCTCGCAGGACTCGATGCTGAGCAGCGGACAAAGCTGGAGCAGAAGCTGTTGGCCCGGCAGACAGGCCGGTGCTTTATCTGCGACGACCCCATCGACCTCATGCTCCACAAAGGGCAGCTCGACATCGACCACATCGATCCTCTGATCGAGGACGGACTGGACGCCGAGAACAACTTCGCCTTTGACGCACGCGTCGTGCAACCGGAGCAAGGGGGCAGCGAATCTTGAGATCGCACGCAGGCTAGCCGAATTCGAGCGGCTCCAGGAGAAGGCGCAGGAGACCGGGAAACGTGGCGCGAATCTCGGTGATGTGCTTTCGCGGCACGTTGGTGGCAAGGCATTGCTGCGCATCCGGCGTGAGAGTACCTACGTGGAGTTCAGCCTGCCCGAGGTCGGCGACAACAGCATCCGTCGGGTGCCGATCTACCACGACAAACTCAGCGGCATGGATTCGTTCTTTACGGCCCTGCCGCTTGAGCACCTGCATCACGATGACCGGATCAATCCGCGTAGCATCGGCGCGAACATCCGTGGACTGATCGAGGAGTTCCTTCACAGGCGGCCCCAGCTCCACGTTGGGCTCGCGTGGTGGGCGCCAGAGAAGGACGGCGCCGGCGCTGTGAAGGTCTTCGACGGCCAGCACAAGGCGGCGGCTCAGATCCTCTTGGGCGCAAGGGAGTTGCCGGTCCGTGTCTTCCTTGAGCCAGATGTCAACGTGCTGCTCCTGACCAATACCAATGCGGGCGGGAAACTCCGTCAGGTGGCCTTCGACGTCGCCGTGATGCGGCACCTGGGCAGTTCACTCTACGTGGATCGGGTGAGGCGATACCAATCCATGCGCGGGCTCGCGGAAGACGACTACTCATTTTCGGAGCAGGACCTGGTCAGATTCTTCCGCGGCGAGCGACGGGAGATGGAGCGCTATATCATTGACGCCCAGCGCGATGGCATCACGCACGACCAAAAGAACGCGCTGCTCGAATTCGTGGAATGGGCGGGCAAGGGTGCCGATCGGCCGCTATCGTACAACACACTCGAGCGCAGCTTCTTCCGCGAGTTTCTCTACAAGAAGGCGCTCGATACGCCGATCGATGCCGGCATGGCGGAGGGGACCAATCCGCGGCTCCTGGAGCGGGACCAAATGGTACGGCTAATGACGCTCTTCGCTGAAGTCTTTTTCATCGGTCACTGGGACCCGGAACTGGGGGGCCGGCGGTTAGAGAGTCAGGTACAGAGTGGGGAGGCGATCCCCGAGGGCCACCTGCGGGCGTGGCGGATCGCGCGCGAGGAAGTGCTGGCTAACGTGATGCGGTGGCTCCGGCTCGTGATCGCGAACTACTACGCCTACACCGGCAAGGTCATTCACGAGGATCGGCAGCTCCACTCACGGCTGCCCGACGAGCTATGGGACCGGATGCGAAACTTCCTGGAGAGCCTGTCCCGCCTACCTTGCTGGGTCGATCGAAACCTCAGCACGACGGTGTTCGGTCCAAAGCAGAACCTCGACTACTGGGAGAAGGTCTTCCAGACCGGCAAGGCGCCCTCTGGCATCCAGATCCTGGCGGCACCGCTCGATCTGAACGAGATGGTCCGACCGAAGGCGGCGGTCGCCGGGAGGAAGGCGTGAAGATTCCTCACGCTGGGGCGGATGGCGAAGGGCGACTACGCGACCGCAGAAATGCTAGCGGCCAAAGGCAAGGAAATTCGGGGTTTCCAGTCGGAGATCGAAGTGCTGCGCAAGCGCTGGCGCGAGGTATGCGGCGGCGGTGATCGCGCGGCGAAAAAGACAACGACGCCTCTGTGGCAGTACTACCAGCCGATCCTACAGGCGCTCGTCCAAGCAGGTGGGGAGTGTCGCCGCTCCGACATTGAGCCGAAGGTCGAACAACTCATCTCGACCTCCCTCCAAGCGGGCGATCACTCGGCGATGGGCCGGGGGCGGGAGCGCTGGCAAGTCATGATCCGCCGCGCTCGAAAGTCTCTGGTGGCAGAAGGGTGGATCGAGGCTGATAGCGGAAAGCTCTGGCGAATCACGGCCGCAGGCCGCCGGACGGCTGAGCAGCCGATGACCAAGGACCCGACTCGTGGATAGGCTTCGCGTGCAAGGCGATTCGTCGACCGTGCCGCGGGTGGACCGCAAATTGCCCAAAAGTCGTCCGAACACTCGCAAGGCGTTCCCCTAAGTCAGATGAGTTGTTCGGCGGTGCAACTCGGTGGTGACGCACCTACAGCCTCGACCCGGCGGAGCAGGGGAGGAACTCGCGAGGCCGCTGCTGCTGGACTGTTACCTGAAGCTCAAGGACAACCCGGCCCTGCTGGCGGTCTTCGATCCGCCGGTCAGCGGGGCGGAGGCCATTCACGTGATGGACGCGCTGTGGGCCGAGGGAAGGCGGGACCGCCTGCGCGAGGTGCTCACGCTGTCGCTGATCGCGCAGTCCGCCGACCCTTCGGTCGTCGAGATACGAGTCAAATATGCAACGAGGCTGAACACATGACCGAGCAGACGCGGGAACGCATCGCCTTCGATGTCCAGACGGACAGGATTCTTCAGATTCTCGCGTCGGAAATCTACGACTCGCCCAAGGCCTTCCTTCGCGAGAATGTGCAGAACGCCTACGACGCTATCCTCATGCGCTGCACGCAACAGGGTCTGGCGATCGCAGAGCGCAGGATCGAAGTGATCGTGGAGCCCGGACGGTTGACGGTGCGCGACGACGGCATCGGCATGACGGAGGAGGTTCTCAAGAGCAACTTCTGGAAGGCGGGCTCAAGCGGCAAGAAGTCCGAGCTAGCACAGCGGTCTGGGGTCATCGGAACGTTCGGGATCGGCGCCATGGCGAACTTCGGCGTCTGCACCGCGCTTCAGGTCGAAACCCGGCATATCGAGTCCGGCGTCACGCTGATCAGTTCTGCGAGACGAGCGGAGCTGCGGATCGCGCAAGACTGCATCGAGCTTCACCGCGTGACGGATGAGCGGCCGGCGGGCACCACGATCATGGGCGAACTCGACCCATCCTTCGCCATCGACGCGGCGGCGGCTTCCGAGTACCTCGGCCAGTACGTGCGCTTCCTGCCGGTTCCGGTCCTGGTAAACGGCACGCTCATCAGCCAGCAGAGCTTCGAGAGCGCGGTCCAGGAGCGGGGAGAGGGGTTCGAGCAGCTCGCTTCAAGGACCGTTGCGGACGGGGTCTTCTCCGGCACGTTGCGCGTCTCCATCAACAGCCAGGCGCGGCTGCTGGCACGGCTTGACGGCATCGCGCTGAACGGCAACCCCCTATCGGGCGAGGCGGTGTTAGCCCAGCAAGGGGGACAGACGCTGGGCTTTCGCAACCATTTCGGACTCGCCCCGATTCCCGTATCCAGCGTTTACGGCCTCGGGGGTTTCGTCAATCTGAACATTCTCCACCCGACCGCCGGCCGTGAGGCGCTGAGCCGCGAAAGCATCGAGCACGTCGCCAAGCTTGTGGCCCTGATTGAGGCCGAAGCGTCAAAGGACCTGGCCGAGACGGCGGCGGCGGACCAGAATCAGCAGTTCCAGCAATACATCCTGTCGCACGGCCAGATAGCCCTCGCCAAGAATGTCACGATCGCGGCGCTGCCCGCCGGACAGGATGTGGCTCTCGGCCGCGTCGTCGAGCACGAGCCCGGCAAGCCGAAGCATTTCTACACTGGAGGCGACGCCACGATCCTCAAACGCTTCGCCACCGAGCAGGCGAACCTGCTTCACGTGAGCCAGTCGGCGCCGCGGCGGAAGCTGCAGCTTCAATACCTGAGGCAGTTCACGAAGATCGAGGAAGTTCCGGAGAAGACCATCGTCGAGCGGGTTCCTGCCGCCCAGCTGACGGTGGACGAGGCGATGTTCCTCGTCCGACTCCGCGGCGTCCTCGTGGACGACTACTTCCTGCCGGAGGTGGATGCCGGGCTGGCGACGATCAGCCACGGCGTGACTTTCCACGTTCAGCAGAAGGATCGCGTGCTCCAGATTCTCATCGCGCGGGAGATGCCGGCCCTGCGGATGGCCATCGAAGCATACCGCGCGGCGCGAGAGGTATTTCATCAGTTCGTGGTCGATTTCGTGCGGGAGCATCTCTATCCGCAGATTCGGGATCACGTGCCGTCCTCCACGCGGCAGGGCCGCGACGCTCTATACCGCCGCCTCAAGGAGAATGAGGAGCTTTTCCGGTACGAGCAGAGCGACTTCGGCGACGTGGAAGCGCTGCTTGCTGACTATCTCGCCGGGAAGGCGGATCTGGAGCAGGTCTTGCGGTCCTCTGGCGGTCACGGCGCGGGCCAGCGGCAGGAGGTTCGGAAGGAGCAGGTCGGAGCCGTCGAAGAAGAATTGCCGGGCATCATCGAACCCGCCGGCGATGTGCCGCCGCGAAACGAGTATGAAGCCGTGCCGCCGATCGTGAGGCCGGAAATGGTGAGCCAAATGAAGGTCCTCACCGTCGCCGCCGAGCATGCGAAGCTGAACGGGTTCCAGATGTTCCTGGCGCTTTCAGACCGGCTCGCGAAGACCGAGGGCGAGTTTCTGCGGCTCCCGCACACGACGAAGCTGATGTGGGGCTCGCATCGGGTCATCTACATCTTCACGGACGCGACCGGAGAGCTGAGCCTGTACTACGACATAAAGTTGAAGGAGCCGCTCCAGACACAAACCACTGGCGGTGCGATGTTCCCGACGACGACGATCGTGACGAAAGACAGGATCTATGTTCCCGTGCCGAAGGTTCTTGAGGCGGCATTCAAAGATTACCGACGGCGCCAAGGAGTTTTTATGTCCGTTTCGACACAATTCCATGAGCCTTCCCAGCGGGCCCCGTCTGCCGCAGCGGGTCGGCCAGCAAACACTTCCATTCTCCGTTGGCTCGCGCCGCTGATCGGCTGACTAAACGGTTTAGGGTCGCCCGGGATGCCTGGGTGTTTCGGTCGCGCCGATTTGCTCAGAACTAAACAGTGCGCAACGTGTGACGATCTCTGGCGAAAACGTGATCGCGACTCAATCACGGGTTCGACTCCCGTTGGGGCCACCACTGGATGCATCAAGGATTCCTCGGCGTTCTCGCGCGCTTCGACGACGGCGCGCGAGACCCCAGAAAACCCCGGAAATGATCAGAATCACCCCCCGAAATGGAAATGGAATGGAAATGACTTTTGGCGGGATTTCAGCGAGACGGCGGCGCTTGTCTTCGCCGAAGATCGCGGCAACCTCAGCATCACTTCCTGTGGCCGTTCAGCAAGCCCATCTGCCTGCGGCGCTGCTGGCAACAAGACTGGTGGCGCTCGATTCGCCGAGTCCGGAGCCGCACGTCGTCACCGTTCGCACACAAGCTGAAGCGCGACCGCGTAGTCTCATCCTCCCGTGCCGTCAGTTGCGTGTAGGGCGTACCACGGGCCCCGCCCACTTGCCGAGACGGCACAAGAGCCTCAGTTCGACCGACCAGCGGCTGATTCCAACGGGCGGCGCGCGTGCAGGGCCGTCGGAAGCGCCTTCCAGTCAAGATCGACGTGCTGGTGTGCGTGACGTTGGCCAAGAAGCCGCCGGTGCCCAGCGCGGGTAGCGACCTCAGCGTTACGAGCTTCGCCAGGTTCGTCGCGGCTGTCGTTGCTCGCCCTGCCTGTGCCGGTCTTGCAAACTCTGGAACCAGTCGGGCAGCTCCTTCTTCATCTCGGGCGACAGCTCAACCACGTCGAGCGTGGCTGGTCACTTGCTTGCTCAACACCATCGGCGGGGGGATGAATTTGAAATAGGATTTGCGGGATCTCCCCGGGGTGGGCGCCAGCGCCAGAGCTTGGCCGAGCGACAAGTCGGGGGTTCCACGGACGATGAACTGGCGTACGGGCTCGAGTCCCAGCATTCTGATCCGTGCGATCTCCTGATAGCCCATATTCCGGCCAGCCGCCCCGCGGACTGTGCGCCGGAGTGCTCGGGGTGGCGCGGCATCACGCTCATGCCACGGAACCGCAGGCGATGACGAACGGTCAGTTCGGCAGAGCGAGCAGCGCGGAACGCACCATGTCGGCTGTTGCCTCCGCGGGCGTGATCCATCGCTCGAATGTGACGCCACAGGAACAGGCGACCGTCAGGAGGTAGCCACGCTCGGTGGGCACGCTGGCGTCGCCGGTCAGCGCGCCGCATGGGCGGTGACGCTCGATGAAGCTCACGAGGTCGGCGTGGAGCGTCATGACCCGAGCATGACCG
>WNFV01010081.1_pt1 | contig 11946 bp, 14 predicted proteins | sample 5400101 | NCBI WGS metagenome assembly WNFV01 (sample SAMN13153361, study PRJNA577476) | soil metagenome | isolation source: 115 cm soil or saprolite under grassland replicate 1 | place: USA:California | collected 2016-06-15
ATGGGCGCGGACCCGGCGACGAGCGCGGTCAACAAGTATTTGCAGAGCTGGGACGTGCCGAACGTCTTCGTCGTCGGCGCGAGCGCCTTCCCGCAGAACGGCGGCTACAACCCGACCGGAACCGTGGGCGCGCTCACCTTCCACGCGCTGGAGGCGATCAAGACGAGGTATTTGAAGAAGCCGGGGGCGTTGGTTTAAGAAGCGGAGGCGTGCGATATGAGCATCGAAGTAGCCGGCCTGGTGCTTGTCGCGGCAGCGTTTCATGCAATCTGGAACACTCTCATCAAGATCCGCGGAGATCGAGTCATCGTCATGATGCTCGTGACGCTCGCGGGTAGCATCTTTTCGCTCCTCGTAGCGCCTTTCGTCGACGCGCCAGTTCCCGAGAGCTGGAGTTTCTTGGCGGCGACGATTCTGCTGCATACCGCCTATCATTTTTTTCTACCGATCGCGTACGACCACGGAGACTTGGGGCAGGTCTATCCGATTGCCAGGGGATCGGCCCCGCTGCTCGTAGCAGTGGGCGCCCTGGTGTTCACTGGGGAAACCCTCACGCCGCTTGCACTGCTCGGCACCTTGTGCCTTGCCTGTGGAGTGATGGCGTTGACTTTCGAACGCGAGAGTGGGGTCTGGAAAAAACCAAAGCCGGTGATTTACGCCCTCCTGACTGGGGTGCTGATCGCCTCGTATACCGTCGTAGATGGCATGGGTGCGCGTCAAGCCGGATCCGCAATCGGCTTTGCGGTTTGGCTAACCATAGGCGACGGACTTCTTACATTTCTCATCGTGTACATCTGGAAAGGGCGTGATGCCTTAGCCGTCGCGAGGCGAAATCTGGGGACTGGCATGGTCGGGGGGATTTTGCAGGTCGGTGGTTACTGGATCATCGTCTGGGCGTTGGCAGTCGCCCCGATGGCTATGGTGTCCAGCCTCAGGGAAACGAGCGTGCTGATTGCGGCGGTCATCTCTACTTTCATCCTGAAGGAAGGATTTGGGGTTTGGCGCTTCGTATCTGCGAGTCTCATCGCATTGGGCCTCGCCGCCACGAAAGCTAGCAAGTAATGAAAGGTAGCGGCGCTCATTCGGACACCTATCGAAAGGGCGCGAGCTGCTGGGCTTACGCGCATCGAACTTACTGTCCGAGAGGGCAATGACTGCGCGATTGCTCTCTACCACGGTCTGCGTCTGATTTCGCATGACAACATACGGACAATCAATCGATTAACTCCCAGATTGTCGACTGTAGGCAACCGCCCATCGCGCGCCTAACCCCGAACGCCCCTCCCCTCCGTTTACCGCTCCGTGCCCCATAAGCCAAGGGGCGATACCAAATTTGGGGGATCACATGAACCAGAACCAAGTAGCCTTGCGGCGGCTTCGCCTGCCCGCCGCGGTCGGCGCCGCGCTCGTCTGCATTGCAGGCGCCGCGTACGCGCAGGACGCATCGAAAATCACCGCGGTCACGCTCTATCCGGGCAGCGCGACGGTGGAGCGCACGGCGCGGGTGACACCGGGAATGACGCGCCTGGAGATCTCCGGGCTGCCGGCGAACTTCGACCCGCAGACTCTGCGCGTGGACGCCGATCCGGGCGTGCGCGTCGGCGAGGTGTCCGCGCAGGATGTCGCCCGCACTCAGGCGCCGAACGCGCGGGAGGCGCGGCTCGAGGAGAAGATCCAGGCGCTCAAGGACCAGCAGGCGGGACTCGACGCCGAGGTTAAGTCGCAGCGAAAAGGCGCCGATGCCCGACGCGAAGTCGCTCGCCTCCATTGTCGATCTCATCCGTAAAGGCGGCGGCGACTCGCTCACGCGCATCCGCCGCGCGCAGGCGCAGAAGCGCGAGATCGCCAAGCAGATCGCCGCGCTCGAGCGCGATCTCGCGCGCCTGAAGAGCGGCACGAAGGACACGCGCACGATCATGGTCGGGGTCTTCGCCGAGCGCCCGGGATACGCGCGCGTCTCGTACCAGGTAAACGGCGCGGGATGGCGGTCGGCGTACCGCGCGAATCTCGATTCGCTCGCCTCCAAGCTCGATCTCGTGCGCCAGGCGTCCGTGTCGCAGACCACGGGCGAGGACTGGGCGGGCGTCAAGCTCAAGCTCTCGACCGGGCAACCGCGGCTCTCGCCGCAAGGGCCCGACCCGCGTCCCTGGCTCGTGTCGATCCCTGTCCCCAGGGCCGACGCTCGCGCGTTTTCCGGAGCGATGGACTTTGCTGTCGCCGAGGCGCCCGCCGCGCTGAAGCGCGAGAATAGGGACCGATTCGCGGACCCTCCGATCGAAACGCAGACGACCTTCGCGACCGAGTTCGAAGTGCCGGGAGTGGTGAGCCTGCCCTCCGACGGCCGCAAAGTCACCGTGTCGCTCGCCAAGCTCACGCTTCCCGTGAAGATGCGCCTGCGCGTCGTGCCGCGGCTCGATCCGGCGGCGATCGTCACCGCCGAGGCGAAGCGCCCCGAAGGCGTGTGGCTGCCGGGCGAGGTGCAGCTTGCGCGCGACGGCAGCCACGTCGGCTCGACCCAATGGAACCCGCAGACGACGGCGGGCCTGGTGCTGCCTTTCGGGCGCGACAACCTCGTTCGCGTCACGCTCGACCGCGTGAAGGACCGCAACGGCTCGAGCGTGCTCGGGCGCAAGAGCGAGCGCGAGGTGACCGACGTGCTCACGCTCGCGAGCTTCCACAAGAAGCCGCTCGAGCTGCTCGTGCTCGAGTCCTCGCCGGTGTCGACCTCCGACCAGATCGAAGTCGAATCGCGCTTCGAGCCGAAGCCGCAAGTCCGGAACTGGGAAGAGCGCCAGGGCGTGGTCGCGTGGGAGCGCTCGATCGCGCCGAACGAGACGCTGAAGATCACGTTGAACTACGCGATCAGCTATCCCAAGGACGGCGCCGTGGTCGGCCTGCCTTAGGCGGCGGCTGGAACGCATCCGGGAAAGCGGGACGTGCGCCGACGAGCGCGGTCAACAATACCTATAAAGCTAGGCCTACACCGCCTTCAAGTCGACGGCCGATCGCCTTCCGTCCAGCTCGCTGCGCACGTCGTAGGAAAGCCTCTGGTTCTCGTAGAGCGGCTGGAGCCCGGCGCGTTTCACCGCGCCGCTGTGCACGAACAGGTCCTTGGAGCCGTCGTCGGGCCGTATGAAGCCAAAGCCGCTCTTGACGTTGAAAGATCGGACGATGCCTGTGGGCATAAGCGTTCTCCTTGCGCTGGCCTGCCGTCGCGCGGGCGCGCGCGGCATCATCAAATATCCATGGGAGAAGGCCTGAAAAACGCCCCGAAACGAAGTGTGGGGCCGAGACCCAAAGCGATTCGACTGCGCATTATGGACCTTTCCGGACGCCTTTGCTCAGGCGCCCGCTCGCTTCCAGGTGAAGTTCTTCGAGATTCTTCTTCGAAGACCCGCCCGGCTGAGCACCCGCAGGATGCCCTCGAGCTTCGAAGACTACTGTAGTCGCGTATGCTTGCGGCCGTTTCCGGATTTTCGATCGTCTCACCTGCCCCGCTTGCATGAAACCTGCAGCTTCCCTTCTTGCCGCGCTCGCGCTCGCGGCTTCCGCGGCGGCGGTAGCGCAGCCCCTCGTCGATCCGCAGGAGCTGGAGCAGATTCAGGACGGGCTCACGGATCCCGAGCGGAAGGAACCGCCGCCGGCGCCCGAAAAACCCTTCGGCGAGAAGCTCCTCGATGTGCCGCACGACTTCCTGTCCCGCCGCGTGGAGGAATACTCGCGCAAGCTCGACAATTTTTTCGGCGACCCGAACCGCGCCTACGACTCGACCGGAAGCACGCTGCAGATCCGCGGCCACGTCACGTTTTTCGAGGGCGGCTTCCGCGAGGGCAAATCGGATGTGCACGCGAACATTTCGTTGCCGAACACCCAGGACCGCCTGAAGCTCATTGTTCAGCGCGGCCTGGAGGCGGCGACCCAGACCGCGGCCGAGCGCGACATCAAGAACGCCACCGGCTCCACCCAGGTGGCCGCGCCCGGCGCGCCGCAGGACAACAACTTTTACCTCGGCCTCAAGGCCCTCGCCGCGGAGGCGCTCGGCGTGGGGCTCAGCGCGGAAGTGGGGGCGAGGTTCGGTCGGCCGATCGATCCCTACGTACGCCTCCGCGCCTTCCGCGACTTCAACTTCTCGCGATGGCAGATCCGCGCCTCGGAAACGCCGCTGTGGAAACACTCCGAGGGTTCCTCGGCGGCATCCGAGGTGAACTTCACCCGGCCGCTCGACGAGCTCTGGCAGCTGCGCTTCACGAGCAAGGCGACTTGGCGCTCGGCGACGAGCTACTACGACCTCGCGCAGATCGGGGCGCTGTATTACACGCCCGACACGCGCACCGCGACGACCTTCGAGCTAGGCGCCTTTGCGCCGAGCGATCGCAGCCTGAAGCTCGCCGTGTACTCCGTCACTCTACGCGTGCGAAGACAGATCTATCGGGACTGGCTGTATCTGGAGGTGACACCGCAGATCCTTTACCAGGAAGCCAATCGATTCAGCGCGACGCGCTCGCTCATGCTGCAACTGGAGGCGCTGTTCGGCGACCGCTATATGTAAGCCCGACGGCGGAGCCCGCTCGCTTTTTGCTATAGTGCCCGGAAATTCACAATGGAAGAGCAAGCTATTGGGTCAGGGGAAAACCTTAAAGAGATCGCTCAGATCGGTCTCGATGGCGGCGTCGCGCAGAAACGGAGTGACACCGAAGATTTCCTGAAAGGTGCGCAAGGTCGATCCGTGCGTATAGCGGATGAAGTTCCGGTAGCCGTTGCCCTTGGCGAACGGCGACAGCACGATCATGCCGATCGGACCGTCCGAAGCCGCGCCTTCGTCCCACGTGATGAACACCGCACCGCCGCTCCGGTAGGCCGCGGAGCCGAGGATCGCGGGCAGGTTCTGGGACAGCCAGGTATCACCCTGCCGGATGGGATCGTTGAGCGGTGCGCATGTGTTATGCATGTCGTCGCACTCGTTCGGGGTGATGAAGTTGTATCGCGCGACGGTATTGTTGGCGAGATCCGTCGCCAGCTCGCCAAACGGCCGCACATGGCTGATGCAATTGGCCGAACTGGGATCCTGGTTATTCGTTACATCGTCAAAGTAAACGAAGGGGTTGTGCTTCACGGCATAGAGCCCGTTGTCCACTAGCGGACAGTCGGCGCCGCCGATGTTTTCCTGATACGTCTTCCAGGAGATGCCGCTTTTTTGCAGCAAGGTCACCAGATGGCTGGTCGTGCTCTGGTGGTTCGCGCTGGGCGGGTCGTCATTGAAGATGCCGAAGTTGGTGCCGGCTTCGAGCCACAGATAGTTGGGCAGGCTGGGGTGAACCAGCGGCGGATTGAAGTACAGCTCCGCGTGGGACGCCATGGGCAGCAAGGTGTTATTGATGTAGGGGGCGCTGCTGCTGCCGGCGATCTGCAGCCAGTTCTTGTTCTCCATGAGTATGATGAAGACCGTTTTTATGTGCGGCTGCGAGACGGGTGTAGTCCCCGCAGCGGCGCAAGCACCTATGCAGGCCAGCAGCAGAGTCGATCCCAATGCGGCGATGACTCGACGTGAGAATTTCATGACGCCTCCTTAGAGCGGATATCCATGTCATTGTAGGGCAGTGCTATGTTGCACGCGACTCCGTAAGCTTGGTTCTTTCGGTCCGGAGCGCTGTGGCGGTTCGTTCGGTGCCGTCTTCCGCTCCTGCGGCGAGCGCGCCGCAAGCGCAGTGCGCTAGAATTTACCGACGAACGACCAACGGAGAATGAAGCATGTCCGAAGCCCACGCGCACGTCGATCCCGCCAACAAGAAAGTCGCGCTGTTCATCGCCGTCCTCGCACTGGTGCTTGCGTTTGCGGAGACGCTGGGCAAGGGCGCGCAAACGAGCGCGCTCGCCAATCACATCGAGGCCTCGAACCTGTGGGCCTTCTTCCAGGCGAAGACCATCCGCCAGACGACGGTGCGCACCGCCGCCGAGGAGATCGAAGCGCAGTTCGGGCAGAGGGCGCCCGAGGCGGTGAAGAAGCAGGTCGAAGCCTGGAAGAAGACCGCCGAGCGCTACCAGTCCGAGCCCGAGACCAACGAAGGCCGCAAGGAACTCATGGCGCGCGCGAAGGAGATGGAGACAAAGCGCGACCGCGCGATGTCGGCCTACCACAACTACGAGGTCGCCTCGGCCGCGGTGCAGATCGCTATCGTGCTCGCCTCGGCCGAGATCATCACCGGCGTCGCGGCGCTACTGTGGATCGCCTACGCTCTGGGAGCGGTGGGCGTCGCGTTCAGTCTTATCGGCTTCTTCTGGCCGACCGCGGTGCATCTCTTCTAGGTAATCATCACAGCCCGAGAACGCGAGCTCCGAGCGGAATCAGCACGGCGCCGAGCACGCCGTGCAAGCCCATCGCCAGGCTCGAATACGCTCCCGCTTCCGGATTGACGCTGAACGCCCGCGATGTGCCGAGGCCGTGCGCGGCGACGCCGATCGCGAAGCCGCGCTGCCACCACTCGCGGCTGCGTACAAGATCGAGCACGTAGCGCGCGAGAACGGCGCCGAGGATGCCGGTGGATACGGCGAAGACCGCGGTCAGCGTCGGCGAGACGCCGATCCTCTCGGCGATGCCCATCGCGATCGGCGCGGTGACCGATTTGGCGATAAAGCCGCCCGCGATCGCGCTATCGGCGCCGAGCAGGCGCGCGGTCCCGACCGCGCTCACGATCGAGGTCAAGCCGCCGGCAAGCAGCGCGGCGAGCAAAGGCAGGATCCGCCCGCGCATCGCGCCGAGCCCCTTGTAGATCGGCACCGCAAGCGAAACCGTCGCGGTTCCGAGCAGGAAGTGGACGAACTGCGCGCCCTCGAAGTACTTCGAATACGGCATGTCGATCAGCGTGATCGTCGCCGCGACGAGAACGATCGCGATCAGCACCGGGTTCGCGAGCGGATGCCGGTTCGCCCGCTCGTAGACGATCACGCCCAGCTGGTACGCGCCGAGCGTGAGAACGAGCGCGAGCAGCGGACTCCCCGAGAGGTAGACCCAGATCTCGTGGATGTTGGGAAACGCCGGCGTCTGTGCGTTCATTTGCCCGATCCCCGCGACAATCCCTTCAGTACGAGCGCGGTCACGGCGATGGTGAGGACCACGCTTACGAGGAGCGCCGCCCCGATCGCGACGGCATGGGCCTTCAGGTGCGGCCAGAACATCACGACGCCGACCGCGGCGGGCACGAACAGCAGCCCGAAATGCTGGCTGAACACCGTCGCCACTTCATCCAGCGGCGCGTTCACGCCTTTGCGGAGAGCGAGGAAGCCGAGCAGCAGGATCAGGCCGACGACCGGACCTGGGATCAACGGCAAAAAGAAGTGCGTGATCAGCTCGCCCAGCCCCTGGAAGAGGAGGATCTGTACTAGGCCGGGCATCATGACGCGTGAGTCATCCTGTAGAAGCCGCTACGGGTTGAATCCCGAAGATCGTTTTTTCGGGGATCCGTCTCCGGCCGGCTATGATTCCCGGCCCTACGACGGCACGTTCCAAAACGCCGTGCCCGAATTCAGCTGCAGCAGGCCGCGTCGGATTCGGCCTTCCCCGTCGGAACACAGCACGCGCTCTGCTCTCCGTCACCCGGCTGCTTGGCCAGGGGGACGCAGCACGCGCCTTCTTTCGTGCGCGCGGATTCTTCGCCGTAGATGGGAACGCTGCCGAGCGTGTGGAACGTTTCCCAGGCGACGCCTTGCGGGTCCTCGATCCAGTATTTGTCCGATTTGGCGTAGCAGCACGACGTTCCGGTCTGGTCGAGCGCCGCGATGTCGGCCTTCGCCGCTTGCTCGCGCAGCTCTTTCAGCTCCTCGTCGGATTCCACCTGGAATCCCAGATGGTTTACCCCGGCCGCATGTCCGCGCCGGGAAATGGCGAAGTTGATCCTCGGATCGTCCAGCATCCACTTGGCGTAATCGGCTTTCTCGACGGCCGGCGGCGCGCCAAAGAGGCTGCTGTAAAAACGCACGCTCTCCGGCAGATCGCGGACGGAAACGTGAACATGGAATCGCTTCATGTGACTTTCTCCTTTCGTTTGCGAGTTACCGGCTTGCGCGCCGGAGCGCAGGTCTCCCCGCCGCAGCAGTTCTCCATCAAATAGGAAACCAGCGCGTTCATCTTTTCGAAATCGGGCGCGTAGTAGATGAAGCGGCCTTCCTGCCGCGAGACCAGCAGTCCGGCGTTGGTCAGCTCCTTGAGGTGGAAGGAGAGCGTCGCCGGCGCGATATCGAACTTGGCCGCGATGTCGCCGACGCAAAGGCCTTCCGGTCCTTTTTGCACGAGCAGCCGGAAGATGGCGAGGCGCGCGTCCTGAGCGAGAGCCGCGAGACTGGCGACGGCGGTCTTAGATTCCACATTTCGAGTATTATCGAAATATTGAGGCTTGTCAAGCCCGCCCTCCCGGGAATCCGGGCCTGAGGTCCGCTACCTTGACTCATTCCATCCATTTGTCACATTTGTCATTGCGAGGGTGTGGCGGGCGCTTGCGCGCTGATGCATAGTCATCCGCTCATGTCGCATTCGCACGCCGCCAGAATCGCTTCCCGAACGACGCGCACGCGTCCAGCCCGGATCGCGCTGTTTCGTCCGCTCCTCCAGTCGCTCTCCCGGTCGGGCCGGCGAGCACTCCGGACCTCAAGCCGACGGGCACTGCGGGCGCTGCGGGACGCGCCGCTGCCGTTCCAGCTCCTCGTGGGTGCGGTCGTCGTCCTGGCGGTTTGGGTGGTGCTGAACGGAGTGGTCCAGGTGATCCGCAAGCCGACCGAGATGTTCTTCCCGGTGAGCGGCACGCTCGCAAAAGCGCCGACCGAGACCTGGCGGCAATACGGGCCGCTCTTCCGCGAGCATTCCACGGCGGTTATCACGCCTGAGCTCCTGGCCGCGCTCGCCCAGGTCGAGGGCGCGGGCAACCCGGTGGCCAGGACGTACTGGCGGTGGCGTCCGACGTGGAATCCCCTGGAGCTGTACCGGCCCGCGTCGAGCGCGGTCGGAATGTACCAGATCACCGACGCGATGTTCGCCGAGGCGAAGCGCTACTGCATCCACGACCACGTGGTCGTGGAGGACGGCCCCTGGCACGACTTCAACTCGTGCTGGTTCAACGGCCTTTACTTTCGGATCATCCCGAGCCACGCGGCCGAGATGACCGCCGCTTTCCTCGATCGCCGCGTCGCGGGCACGATAGCGCGCCGGCGGATCGCCGACGCCACGCTCCTGCAGAAGCAGGATCTGGCCGCCCTCATCCACCTGTGCGGGGCCGCGTGGAGCGACGGCTACGCACGGCGCGGCTTCCTGCAGGCGGCCGGACAGCGGTGCGGCGAGCACGACGTCGACAGCTATCTCGCGCAGGTCCACGCGATGAGGAGGCAGTTCGCGCGGCTGGCTGCTGCGGAGCTTTAAGGAGACGCGCGTCAGCCGCGCGTGCTCCATTCGCCGCCGAGGATCTTTTCCGCCCAGAACAGGCCGGCGACGGTCTTCGAATCGGTGATCTTCCCCTCGCGCACCCACGCGAGCGCGGTGGCGAGCGGAAGATCGAACACCTCGAGGAATTCCTCGTCGTCGAGCTTCGCGCCCCCCCGCTCCAGGCCCTTCGCGAGGTAGATCTCGATCCGCTCGTTCGAGTACGCGATCGCGATGTGGATCGTCGCCACGTGCCGCCATTGCGCGGCGGTGTAGCCGGTCTCCTCCTTCAGCTCGCGCCGGGCGGTCGCGAGCGGGTCCTCGCCCGGATCGATCTTGCCCGCAGGGAGCTCGATCATGTCGCGCCCGAGCGGATAGCGGTGCTGGCGCTCCATCACGAGCCCGCCCGAATCGGTGAGCGCGATCACCGCCACCGCGCCGGGATGCTCGACGTATTCGCGCTCGGCGGTGCCCCCGTCGGGAAGCCGCACCGTGTCGCTGTGCACCTTGAGGAGCTTGCCGTCGTAGACCAGCCTCCCCGAGAGGCGGCGCTCGCTGAAGTCCTTCGCGCTCACAGGCCCTTGATCGCGTAGAAGCACAGCTGCATCAGCGGCTGCGGGAGGATGCCGAGCGCGAGCACCGCCAGCCCGTTCGCCGAGAGCAGCACGCTCGCATCGAGCTTTCCCCGCACCTCCGCGGAGTCTTGCGGCTCGTCGAAATACATGAGCTTGACGACGCGGATGTAGTAGAACGCCCCGACCAGCGCGAGCATCACCGCGACCACCGCGAGCCACACGTGCCCGGCGCCGAGCACCGCCTGCAGCACCGAGAGCTTGGCGTAGAAGCCGACGGTGGGCGGAACGCCGGCGAGCGAGAACATCAGGAGCAGCATGATGAAGGCGAACCAGGGGCTGCGCGCGTTCAGCCCCTTGAAATCCTCGAGGCGCTCGGCCTCGAAGCCGGCGCGAGAGAGAAACACCACCATGCCGAAAGCCCCCAGGCTCATCAGCACGTAGACCACCGCGTAGAACATCGCCGAGCTCCAGGCCTCCGCCGCCGAGAGCGCGTTGCCGCTCACAATCCCCGAGAGCAGCCCCAGGAGCATGAAGCCCATATGCGAAATGGTCGAGTAGGCGAGCATGCGCTTGATGTTCGACTGCGCGATCGCCGCGAGATTGCCGATCGCCATCGAGAGCACCGACAGGATGATCAGCATGTCCTGCCAGCCGCTCTGGAACTGCGGCGTGTCGCCTGAGAGCGGCTGCAGCCCGTTCACCAGCAGCCGGATCGCCATCGCGAACGCGGCGAGCTTGGGCCCGGTGCTGATGAAGAGCGTCACCGCGCTGGGCGCGCCGTGATACACGTCGGGGATCCACATGTGGAACGGCACCACGCCGACCTTGAACGCGAGGCCCGAGACGACGAACACGAGGCCGAACGCGAGCACGGCTCCGGAAGGCTGGTCGCTCTGGAGGATGCGCGCCGCGCCCTTCGCGACCTCGGTGATCTCGAGCGTGCCGGTGGCGCCGTAGATCATCGACATGCCGTAGAGCAAGAGGCCCGAGGCGAGCGCGCCCAGCACGAAGTACTTCATCGCGGCCTCGGTCGAGGCCGCCGAATCGCGGTTGAGCGCCACCAGCGAATACAGGCACAGCGACATCAGCTCCAGGCCCAGGTACAGCGTGAGGAAGTGGTTTGCCGAGATCATGACCGTCATGCCGAGCGTGGCGAAGAGCGCGAGAACGAAGTACTCGCCGCGGTACAGTCCGCGGTCGGCAAGGTAGGTGCGCGAATACACCAGGCACAGCACCACCGAGACGTAAGTGAACATCTTGAGCACGCTCGCCATGATGTCCGAGACGAACATGCCGTTGAAGGTGTAGGCGAGCCGCCCGCCGGTCATTCCGGTGACGATCACCGTGAGCACGGCGCAGCCGAGCAGCGCCGCGAGGGAAAGCACATAGGCGACCCACCGCTTGTCCTCCGCCAGAAAGAGGTCGATCACGAGGATCGCGCATCCCGCGGCGAGCAGGAAGATCTCGGGGTACGCGATCGATATGGGCGGGAGGTCGGTCAGCATGCCTTCATGCCTTTCACAGCTTGCTCGCCGCGAGGTGCTTGAGCAGCTCGCTTACCGAGGCGTGCATGATCCCGGTGAAGGGAGCCGGATGCACGCCCAGCCACAGCACCGCGATCGCGAGCAGTCCCAGGACCAGGAGCTCGCGTGCATTGGCGTCGGAGAGCTCCGCCACGTGTTTGTTGCCCACTTCGCCGAAGACGACGCGCTTGACCATCCACAGGGTGTAGGCGGCGCCGAAGACGAGCGTCGTTCCCGCGAGGAAGGCGATCCAGAAATTGAACTTCATCGCGCCCAGGATCACCATGAACTCGCCGACGAAGCCGCTCGTCGCCGGGAGGCCGCAGTTCGCCATCGCGAACAGCACCATCAGCGCGGCGAACTTCGGCATCGTGTTCACCACGCCGCCGTAGTCGGCGATGTTGCGCGAGTGCATCCGGTCGTACATCACGCCCACGCACAGGAA
>WNFV01018297.1_pt1 | contig 11946 bp, 14 predicted proteins | sample 5400101 | NCBI WGS metagenome assembly WNFV01 (sample SAMN13153361, study PRJNA577476) | soil metagenome | isolation source: 115 cm soil or saprolite under grassland replicate 1 | place: USA:California | collected 2016-06-15
ACGACATCGCGTTCAACCCCGGCGAGCGATACGGAATCACGCCCGAGGAAATGCAGGCGGCGGCGGATTGGCAAGGCCTGCGCTTTCAAACCGGCGACATCCTGATGCTACGCACGGGATGGATCGAATGGTATTGCGGGTTGAATGAAGAGCAGCGAATACATATCGCGCAGCCCGGCGCATTGCAGATCGCCGGTTTGGAACAGGGCGAAGATTCGCTGCGCTTTCTCTGGGACAATCATTTCGCCGCGATCGCCAGCGACAATCCGCCTTTTGAGGCTCTCCCGCCCGCCACTCCCGACAAAGATGAAAATCCGGGGATGATGCACGGGACGATCATCGGCTTGTGGGGGATGCCCATCGGCGAGATGTTCCAGTTGGACGCGCTGGCCGCAGCCTGTGCGACTGATCGGCGCTACGAGTTTTTCTTCACCGCCGCGCCACTCAACAAACTCGGCGGCGTGGCTTCGCCGCCGAATGCGCTTGCGATCAAATGATGAACAATTCTGTTAATCGCAGAGAGTTTTTGAAACGCGGCCTCTTGGCCGCTGCAACGCTTCCCAATCTTCATCCGGTCATTGCCGCCGCAAGGCAGGATGCTATCAGGCGCACCGGCGCGGCCAGGAAAGTGATTGTAATCGGCGCGGGGTTGGCTGGCATGTCGTCGGCTTATGAGCTGACGCAGGCCGGTCACGAGGTCATCGTGCTCGAGGCGCGCACGCGCAGCGGCGGGCGAGTGTGGACGCTACGCGATTCATTTCCCGAAGGACTGTACGCAGAAGCCGGCGCGACGAATGTGTTCGACAATCACGAATGGACTATGAGGTACGTCAAGGAACTGGGCGTGGCGCTCGATCCGATGGAATCAACCGGCGGCGCGTCCATCTATCACATACGTGGAAAACGGATCGTCATCAAGTCGGGCAGCCCGGTTGAATGGCCGCTCGAACTGAAGCCGGAAGAAAAAGGGCTGGGACGCGGCGCGTTGTGGGCGAAGTACGTCGCGCCTGTTGTGAAAGAGCTCGGCGCCCCCGAAGCGGCGGACTGGCCGCCGGCGTCGCTCAAGCGATACGACAGCATATCGTTCGCTGAGTTTCTACGTCAGCAGGGGGCTTCGCCTGGCGCAGTTGAGATTTTGCGACTGGGGCTGGCCGATCAATTAGGCGAAGGGGCCGATGCGGTATCGGCGTTGAACCTGCTGCGCGAAGCCGCGCCGCGCGCCGTGGTCAAACAGTCGTTCTCCATTCACGGCGGAAGCGACGCGTTGCCACGCGCTTTCGCCGCCAAGCTCGGCGACAGGATTCATTACGGCATGCCGGCGATGAAAATCGAACACGACGCGCGCGGCGTGCGAGTGACCTGTTCGCAGGCGGGGAGCCTACAGACATTCGCGGCGGATTATCTGATCTGCGCAATCCCGTTTGCAGTGCTGAAGCGCGTGGAAGTTTCGCCGAACTTTTCGCCCGAAAAACGTCAAGCGATTGCGGAACTGGGGAATACTTCCGTCGTGCGTGTTTTTATGCAAACGCGCAAACGGTTCTGGCTGGACGAAAAGCTCTCGGGCGCGGCGACGACCGACCTGCCAATCATGACCGCATACGACAAAGCGCATTACCTGCCCGGCAAGCGCGGCTTGCTGGAAGCATATGTGGCCGGCGAGCGAGCGCGGCGCCTGGCGTCGATGACATCCGGCGCCCGCCTGAATTTCACGGTCGAGCAGATGGAGAGGATTCTCCCGGACATCCGCGAGCATTACGAAGGCGGCGCGTCGGTCTGTTGGGACGAAGACGAATGGGCGCGCGGCGCTTACGCCTGGTTCAAGCCGGGACAAATGGAATCGTTCTTGCCGCACATCGCCCGGCCCCAAGGGCGCGTGCATTTCGCCGGCGATCACACTTCACCCTGGCCCGGTTGGATGAACGGGGCTTTGCAATCGGGCGCCCGCGCGGCGCGCGAAGTCAATCAGGCTGTATAACTCCACGCGCGCCGGTTTTGGAGGTCACAATGCGTAAGATTCAATTGCTGTTGATCATATGCTCGCTGGCGGCGGCGCCGGCCGGGCAGGAACCCACGATCGTCATTCGAGCGGGGATGCTGCTGGACGGAAAAGGCGGCTCGCAGCGCAACGCGTACATCGTGGTTCAGGGACCGAAGATCGTGAAGATCGCTTCGCAAGCGACGACTCCGACTTACGATCTGCGGACGCTGACTATTTTGCCGGGGTTGATTGATACGCACGTCCACATCAGCTATCACTTCGGCCAGGACGGGCGGGCGAGCAACCGCGGCGAGACGCCCGCGCAAGAGGCCTATTTCACGGCGGAGAACGCTTACGCGACCTTGATGGCCGGGTTCACCACCGTGCAGAGCGTGGGCGCGGCGGCGGACGTCCCGCTGCGTGAAGCCATCGCGCGCGGCGCCCTTCCCGGCCCGCGCATTCTTACTTCGATCCGCACGCTCAACGAGAACAGCGGGACGCCTGACCAACTCCGTGAACTCGTCCGCCAGTTGAAAGCTGACGGCGCGGATGTCGTGAAGATCTTCGCGTCAAAGAGCATCCGCGACGGCGGCGGTCAAACCATGACCGACGAACAATTGGTGGCGGTATGCGGCGAAGCGAAGGCGCAGGGGCTGCGGACAATGATTCACGCCCACGCCGCCAGCGCGATCAAAGCCGCCGTCCGCGCGGGTTGCGGACAAATCGAGCACGGCGTCTTCGTGGATGACGAAGCCCTCAAACTGATGGCGGAACGCGGCGTCTACTTCGATCCCAACGTCGGCCTCGTGATCCAGAACTATCTTCGCAACAAATCCAGGTTCCTCGGGATCGGCAACTACACCGAAGAAGGTTTCGCTTACATGGAGAAGGCCGTCGCGCTGAACAATGCGATGATCAAAAAAGCCGTCGCCACGCCGGGTCTGAAACTCGTTCTAGGCACTGACGCCGTCGCGGGCGCGCACGGCCGGAACGCCGACGAGCTGATTTCGCGGGCGCGCGAAGGCGGACAGAAGCCGATGGACGCGATCATCTCGGCGACTTCGCTGGCCGCGAAATCGCTCAATCTGGAAAACAGCATCGGAACGCTCGCGCCGGGATTTGAGGCCGACCTGATCGCCGTGGATGGCGACCCGACTCGCGACATCACCGCCCTGACGCGTGTCGTCTTCGTGATGAAGGGCGGCAAGGTATACAAAAACTTGCGCTAAATCGAACCAAGCAAGATTGGCGCAGACGCCACGATCTCACGTTATTGGCATCTATAAGTTCTGGGTCTTGCAATCCCCCCAACGGCAGTTGGGGGATGGTTAAAGCCCAACCTACATAACGAGTCCAAGCTCCTCACAATCCCCCCGATGGCAATCGGGGGATGGTTAAAGTCCAACCTCCTCGCTTGGGAGGTGTGACCGTAGGCTGGACCTTAACCATCCCCCAACTGCCGTTGGGGGAATTCAAGAATGTGTCAGCGTCGTTTGTAGGCTGGACCTTAACCATCCCCCAACTGCCGTTGGGGGGATTGCAAGTCCAGATTTGTGTAGATACCAAAGCGACAAGCTCGTGGCATCTATGGGCATTGAGCTAATCCTGGTTAGTTCGATTTCGATTTAGAGAGAGGAGAAGCCGATGAAGAAACGAACGATCATTTTCAGTTTGCTGTCGCTGGCGCTAATGGCGAGCGCAACCGAGGCTCAAGCGCCCGCGCAGCCCCTTGCAATCACTGCCATCAAAGCAGGCCGTCTGATTGACCCGGAGACCGGAACTGCGGCCGCCAATCAGGTCATCATTATCGAAGGTGAGAAGATCAGGGCGGTCGGGGCCGAACTGGCAATCCCCGCCGGGGCGTCCGTAATTGATCTGTCGAAGCTCACCGTGCTGCCCGGCCTCGTTGACGCGCACACGCATATGGCGATTACCTACAAGGAGCAGCCGGAGAACAATTACTATTACCTGACCTACGTGATGGATTCGACGCCGTTGCGCGCGATTCAGGCCGCGTCGAACGGCATTCAACTGCTCAACTCCGGCTTCACCGTCATTCGTGACGTGGGCAACAACGCGCTTTACGCCGATACGGCGCTGCGCCAGGCCATCGAGCAGGGGTGGTTGCCGGGGCCGACCGTGATTCCGTCGGGCATCATCATCGGCGGCACGGGCGGGCAATTCTGGCCTACGCCGGAGATGTACAAACAGCACAACATCGTCTACCCGGAATACATTGACGCCAACACCCGCGACGAGATCGTCCGCGCCGTTCGGGAAAACATGTTGTTTGGCGCACGAACGATCAAGCTCTGCATTGACTGCAAGCCCTGGGGTTATTCTGTCGAAGACATCAAGCTGGCCATCAGCGAGGCCGCTAAAGGCGGTTGCAAAGTCGATGGGCATGTGCAAACCCCCGAAGGCGCGCAGCGGGCGATTGACGCGGGCATATACATCATCAGCCACGGCAATGCGCTGACGCCTGAACACCACCGCCAGATGGCGGAGAAGGGCATTTTCCTTGCGGGCACCGACACGCCTTTCAGCAAATATCGCGGCAGCGAAGCGGCCTTCAAACAGACGGTCGCCAAGCTGCGCGACGCCTGGGAGAAAAAAGTTCCGCTGACCTTCTCGACCGACCTCGATTACTGGAACGAGCGGATGAAGGACGAGAAGACCGGCGAGTGGATGAGCCGCGGCGATTTGACCATCGCCTTCCTAGACACATGGAAGGCGGCCGGCATTCCCGCAACCGACATCCTGCGCGCGATCACCATCAACGGTTACAAGGCCGCCGACATCATCAAAGAGCGCGGCCCCATCAAGCCGGGCCTCTTCGCCGATCTGATCGCAGTCGCTGGCGATCCGCTCACCGACATTGACTCGCTGCACAACATACAGTTCGTGATGAAGAACGGCATGGTCTTCAAAAAGGACGGAGTGATGTCGCCGGAGAAGTTCTTCCATCCCGGCCCGGTCCGTATGCCCAACGGCAGATACACGCGGTAAAAATTGCGGAGAAAACGATGCGAACTATTTCACTGACAGCATTGCTCATTCTTCTGGTTGCGACGGCGCGGGCCGCTGAACCAACGTACCTTTACAACGCGAAGTTCGTGCAGGCCGCGCCCGGCAGACTGCTGGAATTGATTGACCTCTACAAAAAACGCGCGCCCGGTTACGCCGCGAGCGGCGACGAGGCCCCGCTCATCATTCGGCACTCCCAGGGCGACAAGTGGGATTTGATGTTACTGCTGCCGGTCGGAAGTTACTCGGAGTATTACCAGCCGGACCGCGTAACCAAACGAAAACAGGTCGAGCAACAATTCGCGGCGAAGCTCGAAGAGTTGATCGCCTGGCAGGAAGATTTGTTCGTCCAGGGCCCGCCGCTGGCGGAGTTGAAAGCGGCGATTCCGCAAGCCGGATTCTTTCACCTGGAAATCTTCATCTCGTTGCCTGGCAAACATGCCGAGCTTTACAAGGAGCGTGAGATGGAGAACGCCTATTTAAGGAGATTGAAACGACCGGGCAATTTCATCTTCGTCCGCGACCAGGGCGCGTCGTGGGACCTGTTCACGCTGGGGCTGTATCGGGATTTGAAGCACTACGCCGAGAGCGCGGACATCGCCGAAAAAGACCAGGAGGAGGCGGCGCGCGCCGCCGGTTTTGAATCGGCTCGCCACATCGGCCCGTACCTGCGCTCACTGATTCTCCAACATCACGACACGCTGGCTGTCCCAGTCAAATGACACAGGAGATTGACCTTCGACTTTCAGGATTTGCTTTTCACTCCGGTCCCGAGCAATGCGTCCGGCAAACAATAATTTGTTGTTACAGTACCGCGCGCGTAAGCAAGCGGTCGTCTCATAAGTTGGCCGCTTGCTTACGCGCGCGGTACTGTACCGGTTCCCAATTTGAGGCTCTCAATGAATAAAACATCACGACGCAGATTCCGTTGGCAGTGGTTGGTTGTTCTGCCCCTTTCCGCCCTGGCGTTCGGCTCTGTCTCCGCCGCCACGTGCGAAGGACTGGCCGGGTTGAAACTGCCCGACACGACGATCACGGCGGCGCAATCCGTGGCGCCGGGAGCGTTCGCGCCGCCGACGGGTTCCCCCGCTCCTTACAAAGAATTGCCGGCCTTTTGCCGCGTGGCCGGCGTGATCAAACCGACGAATGATTCGGAGATCAAGTTTGAAGTCTGGATGCCGAGCGCGAATTGGAACGGCAAATTTCATGGCGTCGGCAACGGCGGCTTCGCCGGTTCGATCTCTTACACGGGGCTGGCGGGCGCGTTGGCGCGCGGTTACGCCACGGCTTCGACAGACACGGGGCATAGCGGCGGGGATGCGAGTTGGGCGTTGGGACACTCAGAAAAGATTGCGGATTACGGCTATCGCGCGATTCACGAAATGACCGAAAAAGCCAAGCTGGTCATCAAGGCGTTCTATGGCGACGGGCCGAAGCGCTCGTATTTCGCCAGTTGCTCGAACGGCGGGCGGCAGGCGTTGATGGAGGCGCAACGCTATCCCAATGATTACGACGGCGTCATCGCCGGCGCTCCGGCGAACGCCTTCAGCCAGATACTCACGGGCTTTGCCTGGAATATGCAGTTGCTGCTGAATGATCCGGCCAGCTACATCCCGGCGAAAAAATTGAAGGCAATTGAAACCGCCGTGCTCGCGGCTTGCGACGCGCGTGATGGAGTGACCGACGGCGTGCTGGATGATCCGACGAAATGCGGCTTCGATCCGGCTGTTCTGTTGTGCAAAGGCGCTGAAACCGACGAGTGCCTGACGCTGGCGCTCGAACGCTGGGTGGAACAGGGCGTCGCGCCGGAGGCGGTCATCGCCACGAAACGGCAAGGCGCGACGCCGGAGGCTCCGGCATTGCGCACGCGCCCGCTTTGCCCGTATCCGCAAGTAGCCCGTTGCCTTCAAGAATATGGTCTACAACGATCCGAATTGGGAGTACAAAACCTTCGATCTGGAGCGCGACGGCAAGGTGGCGAATGAAAAACTGGCGCCGGTGTTGAATGCGACCGATCCAAATCTGAATGCGTTCAGCGCGCGCGGCGGCAAGCTGATTCTTTATCACGGCTGGAACGACGCGGCGCTGCCGCCGATGAACACGATCAATTATTTTCAGAGCGTCGTGGCGAGGCTAGGGCAGCGGCAGGCGAACGGCTTCATGCGACTGTACATGGCGCCGGGCATGCAACATTGCGCCGGCGGCCCCGGCCCGGATAACTTCGGCCAGATAGTCACGAGAGCGCAATCCGACCCACAACACGATCTGACGCTGGCGCTCGAACGCTGGGTGGAACAGGGCGTCGCGCCGGAGGCGGTCATCGCCACGAAACGGCAAGGCGCGACGCCGGAGGCTCCGGCATTGCGCACGCGCCCGCTTTGCCCGTATCCGCAAGTAGCCCGTTAGCGATAAGAAGAGAAAGTGAATTAGAGCGATTTGCAAATGCATGTACGGGAATGTGGCGCGACCTCCGGTACAGTACGGGGAGCGTGAGCGACCTGAGCATCTATCAATAGGCCTATTGATAGATGCTCAGGTCGCTCACGCTCCCCGTACTGTACCGCCTACCGTCCCGTACACGCATTTGCAATCCGATATAAGGAGCGGGCAAACCGTCTTTGTCATTCGCTGTCAGCAGCGCCGGAAAACTTTCCTGCGACCGCTTCGGGACGGCCTTCTACGATCTCAAGACGCCGAGGCATACGTCGCCACGGGTAATGCGGACGGGAGCGCGGGACCGATGGGCGCCCGGTCCCGCGCCAGTGTTCATGGCAGCTTCTGCAGGCCGGCGGCGGTGAGCAGGTACCCGGGGGCAGTGGTCGCCGGGTCTGCCTGGACCAGGTCCACCAGGGCAGCCCCGGCCATCTCGGGGGTCAACAGTTCTCCCATCTGCTTCAGGTATACCTCCTCGGTCTGGCCGCTGCGGACCGCGTATGCCCGAACCCCCCGCCTGCCCACGTCTCCGAACGGAGTCATCCTGGGCATCACCGCCGTGACGGTAATGTCCAGCCCGGCGCGGCGCGACTCTTCCTGGGCGTATTCCGCGATGAATCGCTGGGTGGCCTTGGACCCGGCGTACCCTCCGCTGGCCGGTGATCCGTTGATGGCAGCTCCGCTGCTCACCACCACCACCCTGCTGCCAGGCCGCAGCGGCTTCAGCAGCGCCTCACGCAGCCAGTTGAACGCGATCTTGACGTCGGTATGCCAGTGGACGGAGAACGTCTCCCAGGTCTGGTACTGGAGCGGACGCATCACAGGGTTGGCGCCGGCGACCAGGATAAGAACCTCCGGCTCGTACTGGTCCAGTAGGCTCCACGGCGCCGTCGCGTCGGCCGCATCCGCGACCTCGGTCCGGATGTTCGCGCTGGTGGTGGCCAGCTCGGCAAGCGCCGGTCCGGTCCGGGCGACCGCGACCACCAGAGCGCCAGCCTCGGCGAACGCGCGAGCGATCCCACGCCCCAAGCCCCGGCTAGCGCCAACGACGACAGTGGTCCTGCCCGACAAGTCATTGTGATTGGTCATTGTTTGTCTCCTTCGTGTCGTTACGACAGCGTGGCTGGCCCGCGGCGCCGATGACTCTCACATCGGTGGCGTGAGTCCGGGAACCGACGAGGGCGCGATGACGATCCAGATTCCAAGCCCGGCGACCGCCAGCGCCAGCGGCGCACTATTTTTCCGACGCCGGCCCCTGCCGCTGGACAAGCATGAGCATGGGCCGGCATCCGACCTGCTCCGTTAGCCGATTCCGTAAATCAGGCTTACACGCCCACCTCGAAGCTGCTGAACCTTCCGCAGTTCAAACCCACGACGACGTTCCGTCGTCGCAAAGAGCGCCTTCCCTTCACCGGCGATCAGCGGATAAACAATAAGCCGGAGTTCATCCACCAGCCCGGCATCGATAAGGCTCGCCGTAGTTCGGGCGCCCCCAACGAGATAGATGTCCTTGCCGGGTTGCTGCTTGAGTGCGGCAATTTCTTCGAGTCCCCGGACGAAACTCGTCCTTGGCCAGAGAGCCGAAGTCAGGGTGCTTGATAGCACATAGTGCGTGGTCTGCGCGACGAAGCGGGCGTATTCGAGCTCATCCGGCGTCGGCGGTTTGCCAGTGATCCAGACGGGCTTGTCCGGCTCATTCTGTATCGCGGTCCAATACCGCTCGTAACCGGGGTACATACCCGCCCCAAGCAAGCATGCGTCTACTTGCGGCATCATGCCGTAGTCATCCGACCACGCTTGTACCCAATCCGCAGCGCCCTCCGGCCCCTCCATCTTCCCATCAACAGAAATCTTCATTCCGGCGATCAACTTCCGATGTTTGCCTGTGGTCATCGTCATCCTCTCTAATATCACTTAACGTTCTCTGCCACGAGCGCCGCATACTGGCGCTCGAGCGCCTTGGCGGCGCCGCTGCGCCAGCTCTCCGCCATGGACTCTGACATGGGATCGGGGAAGATGTCCTCCTCCCCTTTCTCCACTCCGTCGAAGATGGCTCGCGCAACGGACTCCGGAGAGGCCTTCGGTATGTCGAAGCCTTGGGTCATATCCGTGTCCACGGGGCCGGTCATGACGGCATGTACCCTCACGCCCCGTGCGGCCAAAAGAGCGCGCAGCGATTGTGACAGGGAGAACGCGGCCGCCTTTGAGATCGAGTAGGCCGGAATGATCGGCAAGGGGGCAAAGGCCGTCACCGATAGAACGTTGACGATGGCTCCCCGAGAACGAGTCAGCAACGGCAGGAAAGCCTGGGTCACGCCATACGTGCCAAAGAGATTGACGGCGAGATGGCGTTCGAGCGCGGCACGATCGCTCAAGTCATCGTAAAGCGCCAAGCCGGCGTTATTGATGAGGATATCGAGTGATTCGACTCTCTCGACAGATCCCTGAATCTGCGCAGCGTTGGTCACGTCCAGGGTCAGAGGCGTGACTCGCCCATCCAAGTGGACCAAGGGCTGGCGCGTACCGGCATACACCCGCTTCGCGCCTCTCCTCAAGGCTTCCTCGACCAGCGCCTGTCCAATACCGCGATTGGCCCCGGTCACCAGAACTGCTCTGTCTGCGATTGTCATACACCCTCCTACTTAATAAAATAAATGTCGACTGTCCGCGTACCGCGGAAGCCAGTAGCGCCGATCGCCGTGAACTCCCCTAATCGCCGAAAGGTGATCGAGTCACGATCACGTACACGGGGAGGCCGGCCCCAATGATCACGACGGCTACGGCGCCACTTTTGTTTCTGGGGCCCGACGCCCGGATCGTCCGAGCCGTCGAAGATATAGACACCACGACGTCGAGAAAGTGGGCGGGCGCCATCCGCCAAGTCTCCTACGACACATGTGTATGCCCGCAATATACGACGAGCGTTATTGTCTATAACTCCTGTTGTGTTTGCCGATCATCCAAAACACCAGGGCGCTTCCGCTAACGGTGTCGATACTGGAGATTGACAAGGAGAGCGAGAGACGTGACGCGAGGTGGAATGGTAACAACCGACCTGATCACCAGGGCGCGGGCCGGGGACGGCGACGCGTTCCGAGAGCTGACCGAGCCGCACCGTCGAGAGCTACAGGTGCACTGCTACCGGATGCTCGGATCCTTATATGAAAACAAAGCGGACGGCATCGGCGCGCACAAAACGAAATTTCTTGACAATCAGTATAGTTGTATATACAATCATCATGAAAGGAGTAGGATCGATGGAGCGCAAAGACGAGTCGTTACAGGCCAAAACCACCTTGATCGTTGAGGAGTGCATCGCCGTCAAGCTGCGACTGCTCACCCGGGCGGTGACGAAAATTTACAACCGGGCGCTGCGCCCGCACGGCCTGACCGTCAGCCAAATGAATATTCTTGTGGCGGCGTCCTATATTGGGCAGGCCAAACAACAGGACATTTGTCAGGCGCTGCATTTGGAGAAGTCAACGCTCAGCCGCGACCTCGCGCGCATGCGTGAGCGAGGTTGGGTGGCCGAGTCCCCGGGCGACGACGGACGGTCGAGCTTGCTCAGAGTAACCGCGCATGGAGAGAAACTCTTGCAAAGAGCGTTTCCTGCATGGCGGCAAGCTCAACAACAGGCCGCCGAGCTATTGGGAGAGAGAGACATCGCGGCGCTAGGTCGAGCCGCGAAAACGCTTCGGTCATCCAGAACAAAAGGTCTAAACTGAGCTTCCGCAAAGGAGCCTAACCATGAGAAAGAAGAGGAAAAGATGCAATATTTGGTTGACATGAAACTTGCCGCTTACGCTCGCCCGACGGGCGGGCCCCAGGACGGAATTTCTTTCATCGAGCAATACATTCTTCCCAGCCTTGAGCTATGCAAGAAGCTGGAAGGCGAAAAGAAGATCCTGGCAGGAGGACCTGCGAACGGGGCTATCAGGCTCGTCATGATCATGAGCGCAGAGTCGGCCCAAGAACTCGATGAACTTATCGAGAGTCTGCCGATATGGCCGCAGATGGAGACGACTGTTACGCCACTCACAAGTTTTAGCGGTCGCATGGTTGCGCTCCGCCCCAGGCTGGAACGTCTCAAGGCCAAGTTGCAGAACGGGCCGGCGGCCGCGGTCTGAAGCCTTCGGCGGCGCAGCGGCTCTTTTTTTGCGCCATATTAGTTGTATATACAACACACAGAGGTAAAGTGCTTTCTGAACATCCGACCGTTAAATGGTTTCAGGAACGAGTTGGAGCGGCGACCGTCCAGGCGACTTCACCAAGACTTGACGCCGAGTGGCTCCGCGAGTTCTGTCTTGAAGCCGGGGCCGACGATGTCGGTTTCGTCGAGATCAACCGTCCGGGACTTGCCGACCAGCGAGACGACATCCTGCAAGTAACTTTTGCGATTCGTGAGAAACGGCCCGATCACATCCTCGCCCGCCGGACAGACAGCCATACAATAAGCCGCCTTGTAATTCGCGCCGAATGACAGGCTCTGCCACATTGAAGAAGACTCG
>WNFV01014877.1_pt1 | contig 11945 bp, 9 predicted proteins | sample 5400101 | NCBI WGS metagenome assembly WNFV01 (sample SAMN13153361, study PRJNA577476) | soil metagenome | isolation source: 115 cm soil or saprolite under grassland replicate 1 | place: USA:California | collected 2016-06-15
AGCCATCACCTGCAGTCAATAAAGTCGCTGTGCCCCAGGACGATTTTGATAGACGGCGGCCGAATCAAGATGGACGGCCCGACGGACCAGACGTTAGTTGCCTATACGGGAGTTTTGCGTAAGCCAAAGCTCATTACTAACGCAGGTCTAAAAAATCGGATGCAAAGAACCTCCGGGACAGTGCGATTTACTGACGTCTCTGCGCTGGACGAAAACGGCAACCGGGCTTGGGAGTTTCGCGTGGGAAGCACAATCCGTTTGCGCCTATCCTATGAGGTTTTTCAGGATGTCCCTAGCCTGGGTATCTACATGGCTCTCAGGTCTACCATTACGAATGAAATCATAACGACTGTCAAAGACGTGGTATCAACTGCCCCACTGCCCGCCGGTCGGACATCTGCCATCACTCTTGAATTTCCTAATAGTCTTCTTCGTCCCGGGGACTATTCTTTATACATTTGCCTTGGGAATAAGGATTGTGAGAAATTTTTTGATGTTGTTGACGAAAATATCGATCTTCCCTGGCTGGGCATATTGTCAGATGAGAAGGATCCGCATCGAACACAGGGATATTTCTCGATGGCATCACGAATTCTCGCCGAGTAAGACATTTCTCTGGGGTTGAGTAGTTTTCGACGGAACGCGTCTGTACCTACTCGTCAGTCAACGACAACAGCATGACCTTGGACCAGGGCTATGACAGAAACCACATCATTCGAGCCGAGCCTGACATGTTCGGTTTGACCTTTTGATCCCCGCACCGGTTATTCAGTGGCAATACTAATTAGTAGGAGCGCTATGGAGTGGAAAGATAAGACCATCCTGGTCACCGGGGGCACTGGCTCCTTTGGGAAGAAGTTTATTGAAATCATGCTGCGGGATTATGATCCCGGGAGAATAGTCATTTTCAGCAGAGATGAACTCAAGCAGCATGAGATGCGCGTCGGCGGATTCAATGATCCCCGGCTTCGATACTTTATCGGTGATGTTCGCGATTTGGAGCGGTTGAGGCGCGCTTTTCACGACGTCGAGATCGTTGTTCATGCGGCCGCTCTGAAACAGGTCCCGGCTTGCGAGTACAACCCCATCGAAGCCGTGCTAACGAATGTGATGGGCGCCAGGAATATCATTGATGCCGCGCTCGACACCGGGGTCAAGCAAGTTCTCGCTCTCAGCACGGACAAAGCCGTTAATCCTATCAATCTTTACGGTGCGACTAAACTGGTCGCCGAAAAGCTTTTTGTTCAGGCGAATTCCTACAGCGGGGCCGGACCAACTCGGTTTAGCAGTGTACGCTACGGAAATGTCGTTGGCAGCCGGGGAAGTGTGATCCCTATTTTTCTCGAACAACGACGGACTGGACGTGTGACCGTCACGGACTCAAGGATGACAAGATTCTGGATCACACTTGAACAGGGCGCGCGCTTTGTTATCCGCTGCATTGAACAAATGTCTGGGGGAGAAGTATTTGTTCCCAAGATCCCGAGTATGAGCATAATGGATTTAGCAGAAGCAATGGCCCCCGGGTGTGAGACAAAAGCCATCGGCATCCGCTCCGGCGAAAAAGTACACGAGGTGTTAGTTTCTGAAGACGAAGCGAGGCATACTCTAGAACTCGATGACATGTTTGTCATCCAACCGACCCACGCCTGGTGGTCTAACTCACGCTGGACTGAGGGTAAACAACTGCCTGAGGGCTTCCGTTACGCCAGTAACACCAACCCCGAATGGCTCTCTACCGAGAAGTTGCATCAGTTGGTAGGCGATCCGAATGAGCAAAAAGTTGAAGCTGGCAATTGAAGGTGGCCTGCCCGTTCGAGAGCGGTTGCTTCCTTATGGTCACCAATCGATAGATGACCACGACATCACGGGGATTGTCGAAGTTCTTCGGTCCGATTGGTTGACCACTGGACCTGCCGTTCAAGCCTTTGAGAAAGGTGTGGCTGAATTTGTTGGAGCGAAGCATGGCATAGCAGTCTCAAATGGCACGGCGGCCCTGCATGCCGCAATGTATGCCGTCGAGATCGGCCGCAACGACCAGGTAATCGTACCCACCATGACCTTTGCTGCCTCGGCAAATGCGGTGGCGTTCCAGGGAGGCACGCCTGTTTTCGTGGATGTAGAGCCGGATACGCTGCTGATCGATCCGAAACAAGTTGAGGCACGAATCTCCTCACACACGAAAGCAATCGTCGCGGTCGACTATGCGGGCCAAGCCTGCAATTACGATGCCCTTTATGAGATCGCGAGTCGTCACGGTCTGCCGCTAGTGGCGGACGCATGTCACGCTCTGGGTGGAACATACAAAGGGCGCTCGGTAGGAGCGCTTGCGGACCTAAGTACATTTAGTTTTCATCCAGTTAAGCTCATTACTACTGGCGAGGGCGGATTGATTACTACGGATAACGAGCGGCTCAGCCAGCGAATGCGAATTTTCCGCAACCACGGTATAACCACCGACCATCGCCAGCGAGCTGAAAAAGGCTCATGGTTCTACGAAATGGCTGACCTCGGATATAATTACCGCCTGACTGATTTTCAGTGTGCCCTCGGTCTCAGCCAGCTGCGGAAACTCGGCGGTTGGATTGTTCGACGTCAGAAAATCGCGCACCAGTATGATGAGGCCTTCGCCAATGTTCCCGCCCTGGAGCCATTAGCAGTGCGAGCCGACGTCAGCCACGCTTATCACCTTTACGTAATCAAGCTGAATCTTGAGTCATTGAAGACTGACCGGTCCACAATCTTTGCTGCATTGCGGGCTGAGGGCATTGGGGCCAACGTTCACTATATTCCAGTGCACCTTCATCCTTACTATCGCCGACGGTTCAATACCGGGCCAGGGCTATGCCCGGTTGCCGAGCGAGCCTATGAACAAATTCTCTCTTTGCCTGTCTTCCCGGCCATGACTGATGAGGACATCGAAGACACGGTGACAGCTGTGCGCAAAGTGATTGAAGCCTATTCAGAATGAGAGTTGTTGCGATTATTCAGGCGCGCACCGGAAGCTCCCGTTTGCCGCGTAAAGTACTGAAGGTCATCGGCGGTGCAACAATGCTGGAGCGAGTGCTTAATCGAGTCCGGCGTTCTGCTACTCTAAATAAAGTTGTAGTCGCTACAACTACCAAGGCAGGAGATGCGGATATCGTGGCCGAATGTGCGCGTCTCGGTGTGCCTGTGTTTCGTGGCAGCGAAGAGGACGTGCTTGATCGTTATTATGAAGCGGCGAAGGCCACTAAAGCTGAAGTCGTTGTTCGAATCACTGCTGATTGCCCGCTAATCGATCCACAGGTAGTAGATAGCGTTGTCAGTAGCTTTTTGAACCACAGGCCCGACTATGCAAGCAATTCGCTGAATCGTACATATCCGCGAGGTCTCGACGTCGAGGTGATGTCAAGCGCGACTCTATCTCGCGCCTGGCGTGAAGCCACTGAAACTTATCAGCGAGTGCACGTAACGCCTTATATCTATCTAAATCCGGGCCTCTTTTCTTTGCTTCCCGTTGACAGCGCAGGGCACTATGCGCAGCGTTGGACCGTGGATACACCAGAGGACCTCGATTTCGTACGCGCGATTTACGAAGAGTTTAACAATACTGACAGTTTCGGCTGGAAGGATATTCTGAAGTTACTCAAGCAGAAGCCCGAACTGTTGGAAATAAATCATCATATTAAACAGAAGTCTTTGCAGGAAGGTTGAGGGTGGCCAAAGTTCTGGCAATACGCGCTGACGCCAGTCCACTGATTGGTACCGGCCATATTATGCGCTGCCTGGCTCTGGCACAAGCCTGGCACGATGATGGAGGGCAAGCGGTTTTCATCACCGCGATCGAAGCGCCAACGATAGAAAAGCGGTTGAGAGCGGAGGAAATGAGTATTGTCCATCTACCCAGTTATCCTGGTAGCCAGGACGATGCGAGACAAACGGTGGACGCGGCGCGTGAGGCAGGTGCTCACTGGCTTGTAGTTGACGGCTATAACTTTGACGCTAGTTATCAAGCTACAATCAAAAAGGCGGGACTCAGTCTCTTGTTCATCGACGATAACGGTCAATGCAATGGTTATCATGCGGATGTGGTGCTGAATCAAAATGTCTACGCCAAGGCTGAGCTCTATCAAAACAGCGATTCCGGGACTCGTCTTTTACTGGGAACACGATATGTTCTGTTGCGACGTGAGTTTTTAAAATATCACGGATGGAGGCGAGAGTATCCGAAGGTTGCTCGTCGACTCTTAGTGACAATGGGAGGTGCCGACCTGGGGAATGCCACCGCCGGCGTTATTGAAGCACTGCCGCAAAAAAGCGTGGACGGGATAGAAGCTGTCGTGGTTGTAGGCGGAACAAATCCTCATCGCGAGCAATTAGAGGCAGCCATCCGGAATTCAAAAGTGCCGATCCGCTTGGTTAACGATGTGGCAAAGATGTCTGATCTGATGGCATGGGCTGATGTTGCTGTATCAGCAGGCGGGAGCACTTGCTGGGAGCTGGCTTTTATGGGCCTGCCTAGCATCGTCTTGGTTCTGGCTGACAACCAGTTGGCCGTGGCTGACCATTTGAATTCTGCCAAAATAAGCGTGAACATGGGATGGTTGAGAAGTCTTCCTTGTACCGCAATAACCCAGGAATTGGCTCGATTGGTGACTAACAAGGGATTGCGGATAGAAATGGGCGTCCGTGGCAGACATTTGGTTGACGGTGAAGGTGCCGCCAGAGTACTAAATCACATGAAAACCAGTAGTAAACTCAGGTTGAGAAGGGCTCGCGAAGATGATTGCAGACTGCTTTGGGAATGGGCGTCAGACCCGCATGTGCGCGCATGGTCATTCTCATCAGCTTCGATCCCCTGGAAGGAGCACGTGACTTGGTTCACTCAAAAACTCCGTGACCCGAATTGCTTTATCTTTATCGCTATGGATGATCAGGATCGACCTATTGGGCAGGTGCGCTTTGATATGACAAGCGATTGCGAAGCAGAGATCGGGTTGAGTATTGATGGAAGTAATCGCGGTGAGCGATACGGGAGCCTTCTAATTGAGCTGTCTGTGGCGGAAATGTTCCGCGGTGCCGGGGTAAAAACGATCAACGCTTACATCAGGCGTGAAAATCAAGCGTCATGTAAGGCCTTTGAAAACGCGAGGTTCAACAGAGTCGGATTGGAAATGGTAAAAGGTCACGCAGCCTTACACTATTCAAAGTCGACGAGTGAGCCGCCTGTTCCGGAATGATGAACAACATGCCATTTATTGAAGTGGGGAGTCGGCGCATTGGAGTCGCTGAGTCAGTTTATGTTGTTGCCGAGATCTCGGCTAACCACAACCAAGACTACGAGGTGGCGGCGCATACCATTCAAGCAGCCAAAGAGTCTGGGGCTGACGCCGTAAAGTTACAGACTTATACCCCGGATACGATGACCCTTCCCAGTAATAGCGAACACTTCCGAATTGGTAAGGGAACTATTTGGGAGGGGCGCAATCTCTACGACCTCTACAGGGAAGCCTATACGCCTTGGGAATGGCAGCCCAAGCTGAAGGCTATCGCCGATGACTTGCCGATCGATTTGTTCTCTTCGCCTTTTGATCCGTCAGCAGTTGACTTCCTCGAAGAGATGGGCGTGCCCGCCTATAAGGTGGCATCATTCGAACTGATTGACATTCCGCTAATTGAGCGGGTAGCTCGAACAGGCAAACCCTTAATTATTTCCACGGGAATGGCAACTTTAGCGGAAATTGAGGAGGCCGTCAGGACCGTCAGAGATGCCGGAGGAACACAGATCGCGCTGCTTAAGTGTACAAGTGCCTATCCAGCGGCACCTGACGAGATGAATCTACGCACCATCCCGCACCTGGCGGAAACTTTTCAAACGCCGACGGGACTCTCTGATCACTCATTGGGGATCGCGGTACCTGCCGCGGCTGTTGCCTTAGGCGCGTGTATTATTGAGAAGCACTTTACCCTATCTCGACAAGTGCCCGGCCCAGACAGTGGATTTTCCCTGGAGCCGCATGAGTTTAAGAATATGGTGGAAGCCATTCGTACTGTCGAGAAGGCTCTGGGCCACACACGCTATGGGCCGACCGATCACGAGACCCACAGTCTGGCTTTTCGACGCTCTTTGTTTGTCGTGAAGGACATCAAGCGGGGAGAGACGTTCACGCAAGAGAATATCCGTTCTATTCGACCCGCATATGGATTACCACCCAAGTACCTGAAAAATATTTTGGGCAGATATGCGACACAGGACCTTAAGTCTGGGATGCCCCTGGAGTGGAAGAACGTTTCCGAACGAGAACGATAATCGTTACGCAACCCATAGGTCTTCGTAAGAAACTCTTGAGAGAGGATTAGGGGGAGAGGACATAACAAATGAGGCGCAGTATTAAACATTTATTCAACACATTGAGGCCGGATCGATTGGTGACTAGTCTTCCAACCTGGTCCGGAGATGCCATACGTCTTACCAAGGGAGCTGCGACTTACTATAAGACGGGATTTACCCCTGATTCTGCCTATCAAAGCCTAATTAACTTACACTGCCGTACGCAGGGGTATTCCAATGACTTCCTGTCGTGGTTCCTAGAGGTCTGTCGGCCCCCGTCCGCCCTTCCAAACGCGGATGGCATCTTGGGAAATTTGACACCTCACGATATTGACAGAATCACAGGCGAGATCAGGGAGAATGGTTACTACATATTTTCAAATCTGCTAGCGGATGACATTTGTGAGAGACTGCGTGATTTCGCATTAACCGCCGAATGTGCCCCATTTCCAAGACGTGAATCAGCTCCCGAAAGGACTTCTTATAATCGAGATCAGCCAATCGCAGAAAACTACCGCTTCGCCGAGCAAACACTCCTCGATAATCCTGACATTCAAAAGCTACTGTCCGACCATTCCATATTGGCAGTAGCGCAAGCTTACGTTAAGACCTCACCGATTCTGGATATTGTGGCGATGTGGTGGAGCACCGCGTTTGGCACAACAGCCAGTTCGCAAGCGGCTCAGCTCTACCATTTCGATATGGACAGAATAAAGTGGCTAAAGTTCTTCTTTTATCTCACTGACGTGACCCCGAAAAATGGACCCCATTGCTACGTTGCCAAGTCTCACAAACGCAAGGGGCAGCCCAGGCATTTATTGAGCCGAGGCTATGCTCGTATTCCTGATAAGGAAATCGAACTTTTTTATGGAGCTGATGACATCAAAGAAATCACCGGGCCGCGCGGAACAATTTTCGTTGCGGATACAAGAGGCTTTCACAAAGGTAAACTGCCCGAATCTAGTGATCGTTTGGTCCTGCAATTCGAGTTTTGTAACAATCTGTTCGGTGGGGCATACACAAAGTCTCGTCTAAGAAATGACTATGACCCGCATCTATTGGAACTCGCGACAAGGTATCGGCGAATATTCTCAAAATTTGAAGTCAACGGAGCATGATCTCTCGAGGCGCTTTCTTCTGCCGGCATGCGTTGAGCAAATCCGGCGAAACTGGAACAGGTGAAAGATTCGGATGAGGAACTCACGGCTTCTAATCTCCAGTACCAACCCATTGACAGCAATAGAATCTGATCGAGTATAGAAAACGAGTTTGCCAGTGACCATGAGCAACACCACTTTAGTTCCTTGCCCCATCTGTAATAGCCTGAATAATTTTTATGAGGTTAAGAACACTGATCATGATTTACATATCGGTAAGTATGGCGACTTATACAAAGGAATGGCGAAGAGCAAATGGCAGGTCTGCGTTGCCTGCGGCTTTGTACACCAGAATCCCAGACCCTCCGCGGCGGCATTAAACCAATTCTATTTAGACTCAAAGTACCACCCCGCCACGATTCCTGAATACTGGCAATCACCCGAGAGTTATTTAGCTTTCGCGCAATGGTACTATCAGGAGAAGATTGATTACGCCCTAAAACATTCCAGCCTTAAATATGGAAATGTTTTCGAGGTGGGCTTCGGACAGGGGGGGGCGCTGAAATTGTTCGAGAAGGGGGTGGATCTGGTGTTTAGCAATCACACCTTCGAACATATCGCCGATTTGCACGATGCCATGATCGGCATACAAAAGGTCTTGAAACCCGGCGGTTACGTCTTCACCGCCGTCCCGACTTATTACAAGAATAGATCACGTCTTTCTCTCGAGTGGCTCAACTGTGGCCACTATTCAATGTTCACGCATAAGTCACTTAACCACCTCTTCTCCCAGTATGGACTAGAGGAGGTTACACACACCTACAGAGGGTGGCGGAAAGAGATCGACGATTTATGGCATCTGGCGAGATTTACAGGAAGGGTGACGGATCCGAAAGTATTTCACGAGAATCCTGACAAAGTGCGTACGTATGTGAATAAGATTAACCCGATCAACTCAATCATTTGGTACCCTATTTATTCCAATTACGCTAGCAGAGTTCAAGCCTACGAATCAATCAAACGCGAGATCAAGCGCCACCCAAGTATCTATTACCTAAAGATGCTGCTGGGTTCGCCGCAAGTATTCGTTCTGAAAGCGGCACAACGTGTTAAGCGGAAGCTGTCCGCAGTGCCATAAGTCTTGAGGATGTTAATGGGTGACTATGTACGTGAGTTATTGGTGTCGGCTAGAAGTTTAGCCCATCACTTAAAGACGCAGGCCAAGTCAAAATCACGCCAGCGCGATATAGTGCGTCGGTTCCAGAGGTCCTCGATCGTGGCTCACAAAAGTGACTTCAACAAAACTATTCTATTCTTTTCTCCGGAGGCGGGCGTCGCGCCACACTATGTCGCTCAATGTGTTCTGGCTCGCACTCTGAAAGAGTTGGGCCATAACGTACTGTTCGCAAAATGCTTTCAAATCTTTGAGCGATGTCCGGTAATGGACATGCATCAACTCTCATACAGGTCCGGTGAAGCGGCCAAGACGGAGACCTGCGTGAATTGCGCTGCTAACTCAATCGAGATGCTCGATACTTATGGTCTGGATAGTCTGGATCTTAGAAGCATCCTCATTCGTGAGGTTACCTTAAGACATCAACGTGCCATTGCGAACCTGCCGGACGACTTGAGCCTTTTTGAATACGATTCCATTCCCTTCGGTAAGTTGTGCCTTAACGACATGGCTCTTGCGACCAAAGTGTCGAATTTTGAAGAGGTGAGTCAAGAAATTCGACTAGCCTGGTTGCAGTACATCAAAAGCAGTTTGTTGAGCTATTTGCTGATCGATCACGTCTGCCAGAAGTTCTCTATTAGCCGTGTCCTTCATTTCAATGACTATTCGTTGCTACTCGGTGCGCGTATGGCGGCTCGCAAGAATGGTGTTCCTACCTTTACGGTGACGCTCGCTTCTCACAATGTGATAGACCGGCGCCGCTACGTTATTTTACCCGACATCGTTTGGGCGTCCTTTGGAAAGCAAGAAGAAGCCTGGCCCACATGGAGAGGCTTGCATCTTTCTGCGCAACAGGTTCACGCCGTTGCGGATGACCTGATTGTTCGCTTCGGCGCGAAAAGCTTCCACACTTATTCCCCGGCAAAAACTTTCAAGGGGGAGGATGTCCGTTCATCGCTTGGCCTGACAAAGGACAAGAAGCTACTGGTGGCCTACACCAGTAGTCTGGATGAGATGCTCGCGGGAAAGATGCTTCGGAGGGCCTTCGGTTTAGATGTCAAGGATCGTCAGCAACCATTTAAAGACCAGATCGAATGGTTACAATCGTTAATTGACTTTGTCAGAAAGCGAGAGGACCTGGAGCTCGTTGTCCGAGTTCATCCGCGTGAGGGTGTTAACAAGCGTGACGCTGTTAGCTCGATGCATCTTGCAAGACTCCGGCGTGCATTTGACCGTCCGCTAGGAAGTTGCCGGTTTGTATGGCCTGGCGAACGAGTTTCAAGCTACGATCTAGCCGAAGCTGCTGACCTGGTCCTGACCAGCTGGAGCACCATTGGATTGGAATTGGCGCGACTGGGAAGCCCGGTGTTGACCTCTACAAATGGCGTGTCACCCTTTCCTCAGGATGACTTTCTCGAGTGGGGAGAAACCCCTCGCGCCTACTTCGATAAACTCGAAGCGCTACTTCAGCGCCCTACAAGACTGGAAACCATTGCCCTCGCTTTTCGCTGGTATCACCTATTTCATTTGGGCACCTCCCTGGATTTGGGAGATATTGTGCCGACGCACGACTTCGAAGGGTTGCCATCGTTCAAATTACCCCGAGAAGCAGCAGCTATTGAGGAAGTTATCTGCGGAGACAAAGAGGTTCTCGCGCTTAATTTGGAACGTCTCAGGGAATCACAGCATCCGGACAGTGCTGAGGAAGAAAAAGCGGCTCTTGAGAGACAGTTGCGGCGAATGATCCATTTTCTCCACACTGGCGAGGATTCGAGCGAAGACTTTCAGTTGCGACTCATGGCTTCCGATGAAAGAGCTAATGACTCGGCAGCGCATTCTAACGGCAAACTCGCTGCGAAAGCCGAGCGAACGTTGATAACGAACGGGCCACATACTCACTACTTAGTGGAAGGAATGACCTATTCCAGATTCTCACCAATGTCCGCGAGGTTAGCCCCCCTGTGTGCTCAGCAGCTCTTGACGCCGTTCGATTCAGCAGTGACGTGAGATTGATTCAAGCTTTCGCTATTGCGCGGCCAGGCGAGCCAGGCACTTTAGTATGGGTCTTCTTAGTAAAATCAACGAGTATCGTTCAACAACGCGCAGAGGAGAATCATTTGCTCTAAATCAACTTGATCAGAAACTAAGGCCTTATTTGAATTTCAATGGGGGCTTTTTCATCGAGGCCGGGGCGAACGATGGAATCGCGCAAAGTAACACGCTGTTTTTCGAACGATATCAAAAATGGAGCGGTATTTTGATCGAGCCGATACCCGAGTTGGCTTCAGCCTGCCGCGCCAACCGGCCAAACTGTATTGTAGAGAGTTTTGCCCTGGTGCCTTTTGGTTTCAAAGAAAGTTATGTGGAGAGCTGTGAAATTCAGAATATTACTACGTATGAATTGAACGTGCCCGCCAGAACCTTGAGTTCCATTCTTGACCAACACTCGGTCCAAGAGATTGATCTTCTATCTCTGGATGTTGAGGGTTTTGAACTCAGCGTCTTGCAAGGCCTCGATTTAGATAAGTACAAACCATACTTCATGCTCATAGAAGCGCGCTATCGAGAAGAAATTGACGGATATTTGAAACCTCTTTACGAGCCAATCGAGGAATTGTCCTACCATGATGTTCTGTACAAGCGTAACTCGCATTAAGGAACAGACGCTCGAGCGGAATTGCTCACTCACAATTCAACCATCTCATCCCAGGGCTCGGGATCGAAACTCACCAGTTGGGCAGACTTCCGGAAAACCAGCACTCAATCGGATAAGCTGAAGCATGCGCGTCCTCGTCGTCGACACCTATTATGCTGCGTTTCTGAACGCATTTTACGCTCAGCATCGCGACTTACCGCTTCGGCCTTATGCTGAGCAACATCGCGTCCTGATGGAGCAGTGCTTCGGGACAGCCGATTTTTATTCCGCCAATCTCAGTAGGATCGGACAGGAAGCGATTGAAGTGGTTAGTAATTGTGAACAGTTGCAACGGCAATGGGCCGTGGAGCACGGAGTCAAGTTAAAGGAGTCCGGTTGGAACAAGGTTAGGGGTCTGGTCTCCTGGGCACCGCGTACCGGTTCGATCGACTGGTTTCATACGGTGCTGACGGCACAAGTGAAGCAATACTCGCCTGACGTGCTGTACATACAGGACATGAACAGCCTCAATCCTGGATTCTTGCGTGAGGTTAAGCAGTATGCCAGATTAATCGTCGGGCAAATTGCTTGCCCGATTTCGCCAGGAGCAGACTTCAGCGAATATGATTTGATACTCTCGTCGCTCCCTCTTCTGGTTGAGGGGTTTCGTCGAGACGGGTTGGCCAGCGAGTATTTTAAGCTAGGGTTTGAGCCGAGAGTTCTTGA
>WNFV01025904.1_pt1 | contig 11943 bp, 11 predicted proteins | sample 5400101 | NCBI WGS metagenome assembly WNFV01 (sample SAMN13153361, study PRJNA577476) | soil metagenome | isolation source: 115 cm soil or saprolite under grassland replicate 1 | place: USA:California | collected 2016-06-15
GCCGGCGACCGCCGAGCGCCGACCGGTGAGACCCGCCGAGCTGCGGGCCATCCGCGAGATGGTGCGAGAAGCGGCCCTGAGGCACGGCCTGGGCCCGAGCCGCGCCGACGACCTCGCACTGGCCGCGCACGAGATCTGCGAGAACAGCCGCCGGTTCGCCGGCGGCGGCACCCTGGCGGTCTGGACCGAAGGCGACACGTTGCTGTGCGAGACATCGGACTCGGGCCGGATCACCGCGCTGATGGTCGGCACGACACTGCCCTCCCCGCTGGCGGACGGCGGGCGCGGGCTGTGGCTGGCGAACCAGCTCTGCGACCTGGTGCAGATCCGTTCGTCGGTCTCCGGCACCACCGTCCGCCTGCACGTCGTACGGTGAGACCAGTCGGTGCACTGGGCTCACGGCCGTGAGACTCGTCTCAATGCACGCGAGGTAGGTCACAGACGACTGCGACGGGTGCGTACCGATCGGTCGGAGGAGTTCGGCCGCCTGGAGGTGCCGGAGACCTACCGCGGCATCACCGTGCACGCGGACGAGACCGGCATGTTCGAGGGCCTCGCGTCCCGCGACAAGGACCCGCGCACGAGCCTGCACCTGGACGACGTCCCGACCCCCGAGCTCGGCCCGGGCGAGGCGCTGGTCGCGGTGATGGCGAGCGCGATCAACTACAACACCGTCTGGACGTCGATCTTCGAGCCGGTGCCGACGTTCGCCTTCCTGAACAGGTACGCGAAGTTGTCGCCGCTGGCCGCCCGGCACGACCTGCCGTACCACGTGGTCGGCTCCGACCTGTCCGGCGTGGTGCTGCGCACAGGCCCCGGCGTGCACGCCTGGAAGCCGGGTGACGAGGTCGTCGCGCACTGCCTGTCTGTGGAGCTGGAGAGCCCGGACGGGCACAACGACACGATGCTCGACTCCGAGCAGCGGATCTGGGGATTCGAGACCAACTTCGGCGGCCTCGCCGAGATCGCGCTGGTGAAGTCGAACCAGCTGATGCCGAAGCCCGCGCACCTCACCTGGGAGGAGGCGGCCAGCCCGGGCCTGGTGAACTCGACCGCCTACCGCCAGCTCGTCTCGGTGAACGGCGCCGACATGAAGCAGGGCGACGTGGTGCTGATCTGGGGCGCCTCCGGCGGCCTGGGTTCGTACGCGACCCAGTTCGCGCTGAACGGCGGCGCGATCCCGGTCTGCGTGGTCTCGTCGCCGGAGAAGGCGGAGATCTGCCGGGCGATGGGCGCTTCGCTGATCATCGACCGGAACGCCGAGGGCTACAGGTTCTGGAAGGACGAGAACACCCAGGACCCCAAGGAGTGGAAGCGGTTCGGCGCCAAGATCCGCGAGCTCACCGGCGGCGACGACCCGGACATCGTCTTCGAGCACCCGGGCCGCGAGACTTTCGGCGCGTCCACGTACGTCGCCCGGCGCGGCGGCACGATCGTCACCTGCGCGTCCACCTCGGGCTACATGCACGAGTACGACAACCGGTACCTGTGGATGAACCTGAAGCGCATCATCGGCTCGCACTTCGCGAACTACCGCGAGGCCTGGGAGGCGAACCGGCTGATCGCCAAGGGCATGGTGCACCCGACCCTGAGCAAGGTCTACTCGCTCGCCGACACCGGCCAGGCGGCGTACGACGTGCACCGCAACCTGCACCAGGGCAAGGTCGGCGTGCTCACCCTCGCTCCTGAAGAGGGCCTGGGCGTCCGGGACCCGGAGCTGCGGGCGAAGCACCTCACCGAGATCAACCGGTTCCGGGACCAGTGACGGTCTGATCTCATCCGGGCGCGCGGCACGCCCCCTCGACCCTTAAGGTGTGTGTGTCCAGCTCCACCCTGCGTCAGGGGAATATCGCGATGCCCGAGGAATCGAGCCTTCCGTTCTTCGACCGTACGGCGACCGCAGCCGGCGGGTTCCCGTCGAGCCGCCGTGGTTACGACCGCGCCGCCGTCGACGACTACGTGCGCGCGCTGGAACAACGGCTGGCGGAGACGCTGGCGCGGGCCGATGCGCTGCAGACCAGCGTCGCTCCGCTGCAGCAGCAGCTCGCCACGGCGAAGAAGCAGCTCGAGGACGTCGCCAACCCGTCGTACGCCGGGCTCGGCGACCGGGCCGCGCAGATCCTGCGGCTCGCGCAGGACCAGTCCAGCGAGGCGCTCGAGGATGCCCGCCGGGAGGGCGACGACCTGCTCGCGCAGGCGTCCCGGGACGCGGCCGAGGTCCGCGCCGCCGCCGACCGCGAGGCGAACGACGTCCGGACCGTCGCGCTCACCGAGGCGGATTCGCTGCGGCGGACCGCCGAGGGCGATGCCGAGGAGACCAAGCGGGTCGCGGCCGCCGAGGCCGAGAGCATGCTGGCCGCGGCGCGCCGGCAGGCCGAGCAGCTCAAGCTGACGTCCGAGCAGCAGGCCACCACGCTCAAGAGCGGCGCGCTGCACGAGGCGGAGAAGATCCGCACCGCGATCCAGCGCGAGTCCGCCGCCCTGCGCGCCCGGCTCGCCGACGAGCGCGAGCAGCAGGCCAAGGAGCTGGCGGACAAGCACTCCACGATCGCCGGCGAGACCGAGCGGCTCACCGCGCAGATGAAGGACGCCGCGGAGCAGTCCGAGAAGCGCGTCGCCGAGGCGACCGAGCAGGCCGCCCGGATCCGCAAGGAGGCCGAGGAGTCGGCCGAGCGGACGCTGACCCGCGCCCGCCGGGAGTCCGAGCAGATCCTCACCGCCGCCCGGAGCCAGGCCGACGCCGAGATCGCGAACGCGGCCGGCCACGCCGAGCGGGCCCGGATCGCCACCGCCCGCGAGACCGAGCGGCTCGCGAAGCGGCGCGACGGCATCCTGTCCCAGATCACCGGCCTGAACGAGATCGCCAAGAACATCGCCCGGCAGGCCGCGCAGCTCGACTCCGAGACGATCGCGCTGCACTCCGAGCACACCAGCCCGCTCTCGTCGAGCAGCAACTCGCTGGCGTCCGGCAGCAGCGCTCTGAGCTCCGACGGTCCGCTCACGTTCGGCGACACCCCGCTGACCTCCGACGGCCCGCTGACCTTCGACAACACCCCGCTGACCTCCGGCAGCTCCGGGGTGGAGTCCGACAGCACCACGCCGTCGTACGACAGCGGTCCGGCGGCGGCCGACAGCACCCCGCCGGCCGCCGACGTGACGGCCGAGGCCACCGACGTGACATCCGAGACCGACGACGTGACGACCGACGCCGACGAGGTGTCGTCCGAGAGCGCTGAGGGGACGTCCGACCCGTCCCAGGTCAAGGCCGAGAAGTGACCCGTAGCGGGGCCGGCGACAAGCATCCCGCCTCGCAGGACACGTTCGAGATCGAGACGTCCGGCGAGATCAAGGCCGCGGTCGGCGAGGCGCAGCGCGCCGCGCAGGACGCCGCTGCGTCGGCCGACGAGGCGGAGGACTCCGCGCAGGACGCCGGCAAGGCCGCCCGGACGGCGATGCACGACGAGCTGCTGATCCACGAGAGCGACGAGGACGAGGCCGGCCTCGGCCAGCTCGGCCCGCCGCTGCACCGCGGCCACCCGTTCCGGTTCGGCTTCTTCGCCGGCCTCGGCGCGCTGCTCGCCTACGGGCTGGTGCAGGCGATGGGCCGCGCCCAGTCGGTGCTGGTGCTGCTGATCGTGTCGATGTTCATCGCCGTCGGCCTGAACCCGCTGGTCGAGTGGTTCATCCGCCGCGGCGTCCGGCGCGGGTGGTCGGTCGGGATCGTCTTCCTGCTGCTGCTGCTCGCCTTCACCGGCGTCGGCATCGCGATCGTCCCGGTGGTCACCGACCAGGTGAACTCGATCATCAAGCACGCGCCCGAGTGGCTGGACCTGCTGACCAAGTCCAAGACCCTGAACGACCTGGACGACCGGTACCACTACATCCAGAAGGCCCAGGACTACATCACCAACGCGGACTTCGGGAAGAAGGCGTTCGGCGGCATCCTCGGCGCCACGAAGGTGGTCGCGAACGCGCTGTTCTCCGCGTTCACCGTGCTCGTCCTCACGCTGTACTTCCTGGCCTCGCTGCCCGCGATGAAGCGGGCGTCGTACAGCCTGGTGCCGGCGTCGCGCCGGCTGCGGGTGTCGCGACTCGGCGACGAGATCCTGCGCGGCGTCGGCAACTACGTGAGCGGCCAGTTCATCGTGGCGCTGACCGCCGGCGTCTCCTGCTTCATCTTCCTGGAGATCATCGGCCTCCGTGAGTTCGCCGTGGCGCTGGCCATCGTCGTCATGGCCACCGACTTCATCCCGATGGTCGGCGGCCTCATCGGCGTCGCCGTCATCTCCCTCGTCGGCTTCGCCGACGGCGTCTGGATCGGCGTCGCCTGCATCATCTACGGCGTCCTCTACCAGCAGGTCGAGAACTACCTCATCTACCCCAGGATCATGCAACGCGCCGTAGACATCCCCGGCGCCGTAACCGTCATCGCCGCCTTGCTCGGCGGCGCCCTCCTAGGCGTAGTAGGCGCCCTCCTCGCCATCCCCACCGCCGCGGCCGTCCTCCTCATCATCCGCGAAGTCTGGGTCCGCCGCGCCGACGCCTCATAGCCTCACTCCTTTGGCGACGATTCGTCGCCAAAGCAAACTAGGCGCGGCGCGTTCCACCCTCAGGTGAGGAACCCGCCAACGGCCCCCAGAAACGCCTCGAGTGCCTCCGCATGCACCCAGTGCCCCGCCTCCGGGATCTCGGTGAAGCGCGCCTTCGGGAACAGCCTGAGGATCTCGTCATGGTGTTCCGGCCGCACGTACTCCGACCGGCCGCCGTACAAGAACAGCACGGGCCCCTCAACCGACCCCGTCATCGCGGGCCACCCCGAGATCTCCGGTAGCGCCGCCTCGATCCCCGCCAGATTCGGCTTCCATCGCGCCCCGGAATCGTCCAGCACCAGGTTCTGCAGCAGGAACGCCCGCGTCGCCCGCGACGGCACCGCCGACTCCAGCTGCGCCTCCACCTCGGCCCGCCGCTTCACACCGTCCAACCGCGCGCCGCGCATCGCCCGGGCGTAGTCCACGAACGCCGGCGGATAGGTCACCGGCGCCACGTCCACCACCACCAGCCGCGACACGATCTCCGGATGCCGCAGCGCCGTCAGCATCGCCGTCTTGCCGCCCATCGAGTGCCCGACCAGCGCGACCGGTCCGAGCCCGAGCGCGCCGACCGTCTCGTACACGTCGGCCGCCATCTCGGGATAGCTCATCGAGTCCGTCCACGGCGACGACCCGTGGTTGCGCAGGTCCGCGGCGACCACCCGGTGCCGCGCGGACAGCCGGCGCGCCACGGTCATCCAGTTCCGCCCCGACCCGAACAACCCGTGCAGGACGACGACCGGCGAGCCGGTCTCGCCGTACATCGTGGTCGCGAGCTTCATCGAGCTACCTCCGCACAGATCAGGGCCGGCGCTGCCAGCAGCCGGTGTGCCAGTGCCGCCGCTCGTCCAGCGACGCGTCGCCGGCGAGCGAGGACAGCAGGCTCGGGTTGTCCGGCCACACCACCACGTGCGGCGTGGCCGGCGGGATCAGCTGGTCGCACCCCGGGCACCGGTACGCCTTCGCCGTGGACGACCCGCTGACGCCGCGCACCAGCCAGTCGCCGTCACGTTTCGACTCGGCCCGCTGATGCCCGCCGTACAAGGGTCGATCACTCACCGGACGGGTGTGCTTCGACGACTTCCGGCGCGGTGACATCCGGGACGGCGTGCTTCGGGGTGGCTGTGGATGGGAAGGGACGGCGTGCCGCCCTGTGGTTCCCGCCGCTTACGAAGTGCGGAGTTCGGCGCCGACGTTGTGCATGTGCTGCAGGCCTTGCCGGTAGGACGAGAGCAGGCTGGTGGTGACGTAGGGGATGCCGATCCGGCGGCAGTAGGCGCGGACGATGGGTTGGGCGTGGGGGAGGTTGGTGCGGGGCATGCTCGGGAAGAGGTGGTGCTCGATCTGGTAGTTCAGGCCGCCCATCAGCCAGTCCGTGATGGGGTGGCCGTTGACGTTGCGGGAGGTGCGAGGTGACCCCAGCGGTCGTCCTCGCCGGGCATCTCCATGCCCTTGTGGTTCGGCGCGAACACGGACCCGAGGTGTAGGCCGAAGAGCATGTGGTGGAGTACGGCGAACGCGAGCGCCAGGCCCGGCGACATGGCCGTCAGCAGGAGGGCCGCGTAGGCGACGTGGTGGACGGCGATCAGCGCGCCTTCGGTGCGGCGGTCCGTCGTACGGTTCCGGAGGTCGCGGATGCCGGCGACCTTGAGGTTGAACCCCTCGAGCAGCAGCAGCGGGAAGAACAGCCACGCCTGGTTGCGGGTCAGCCAGCCGTGCAGCCCGGTGCGGCCGCGGGCCTGGTCCAGCGTCCACACCAGCACGCCGGCGCCGACGTCCGGGTCCTTGTCCGTGTGGTTCGGGTTGGCGTGGTGCCGGTTGTGCTTGTCGTTCCACCAGCCGTAGCTCATCCCGAGCAGCAGGTTGCCGTGCAGCAGCCCGAGCAGGTCGTGCAGCCGGCGTGACGAGCCGATCTGCTGGTGCCCGGCATCGTGGCCGAAGAAACAGGTCCGGGTGCTCAGCACCGCCGCCGGCAGCGCGAGCAGCAGCACCCACGGACTGTTGCCGACGGCAAGGATGGCGAACCAGATCGCGGACAGCAGCCCGAGGTTGACGATGATGGAGGTGGCATAGCGACCGGTACGGCGTTCCAGCAGGCCGCGGCGCTTGATCTCCCGCAGTAGCGGCGCGAACTCGCTCCCGCGTACGGCGGCCGGGCGGTCCAGGGTTGTCGTTGTCATGGCTCCAGCGTTGTCGCCCGCGACGCCTGGGACATGAGTGTTACTACCCGGGTACGAGGTGGTGCTAGGGCTGGTGCTGAAGTGGGCTTAGCTCCACTGTCCGGGAGCCGGGGCCGGACAATGATGGACGGGCAGACCCCGACGCAGAACGAGGACCACCATGACCATCACGTCAGCAGGCTCAGACCGCCCGGCCGTCACCGGCCGGCTGCCGGTCCGTGTGTCGCGGCTGGCCCAGCCGTTCGCCGCGCTGGCAATGGCCGTACTGGCCGAGCTCGGAATCGCGCTGTTCGTCCTGAACGTCGTCGCGATCCCGCTGGTCGCCGTGTGGGTCGGCATCCCGATGCTGCTCGCGGTCGTGCCTGCGGTCCGCGGCTTCGCCAACCTGCACCGGTCGCTGGCCGGGTCCATCAGCGGGGTCGACATCCCGAGGCCGTACCGCACGCCCACCCAGCCCGGCGCCGTAGCGCGGTTGCGGACCTGGTTCGGTGACCCGGCGACCTGGCGGGATCTCGCCTGGGTGCTCGTGAACGCCGTACTCGGGTTCGTGCTCAACCTAGTCTCGGCGGTGCTGTTCCTGGGCACGGTGTTCTACCTGATCTACCCGTTCCTGGTGTTCGTGACGCCGGACGGCGTGTTCGACCGGCCGGTCGGCTTCCACGTCAACACGTTCACGTCGATCTTCGTGGCGTGGCCGGCGGCGCTGCTGTTCGGGGTGCTGTGGCTACGGTTCGGCACGGCGCTGCTGCAGGCCAACGCACTGCTGACCCGCTCGCTGCTCGGCCCGACCGAGAGCGCCCGGCTCGCGCTGCGGGTCCAGGAGCTGGCCGAGACCCGCGCCGAGACGGTCGACACCCAGGCCGCCGAGCTCCGCCGGATCGAGCGCGACCTGCACGACGGCGCGCAGGCCCGGCTGGCCGCGCTGAGCATGAACCTCGGCATGGCCGAGGAGCTCGTCGAGCGCGACCCGGCAAGCGCCCAGCAGCTCCTGACCGAGGCCCGCGAGTCCGCCACCCAGGCGCTCACCGAGCTGCGCGATCTGGTCCGCGGCATCCACCCGCCGGTCCTTGCCGACCGCGGCCTCGAAGGCGCGGTCCGGGCGCTGGCACTGGCCTGCCCGCTGAAGGTCGAGGTACGGATCGCCCTGCCGGGACGGCCACCCGCGCCGGTGGAGTCGGCGGCGTACTTCGCGGTCGCCGAAGCTCTGGCGAACATCGTCAAGCATTCAGCCGCAACCGAGGCCTGGATCGAGCTCGGCTACGAGAACTCGCACGGTCAGGAGGGGCTGCACATGATCGTCGGCGACGACGGCATCGGGGGCGCCGTGGTCAACCCGGGCGGCGGGCTGCACGGCATCCAGCGCCGGCTGGCCGCCTTCGACGGCACCCTCACGGTGTCCAGCCCCGGCGGCGGTCCCACCACCGTGGTGATGGAGCTGCCGTGCGAGCTCAAGCCCTGAGGAACTCCCGCAGCACCGGCACGATCGCGTCGGCAGGGACGTTGTGGTCCACGCCGTCGATCGTGTCATACCGGGCGCCCTTGATCGCGTCGGCGACCTCCCGCGCCGACCGTCGCATCCACGCCGGGCTGGCGCCGCCGTCCAGCACCAGCGTCTCCGCCGTGACCGCGGCCAGCTTCTCGACCAGCTCGTCCCGCAGCTCCTCGCCCTGTACCTCGTCGCCGATGCACAGCGCGTCGTACAGCAGAGTGGACGCGACCGCCTCCATCTGCGACCAGATCGGCGAACCCTTCATCGGCTCGACCATCGCCTCCGGCATGCCGACCGCCAAGGTCACGAACAGCACGAACGCGTCGCCGTTGCGACCCTCGGCGACCGCCTTCCGCAGCTGGTCGTGGTAGTCGGCCGGGACCGGCTCGCGGGAGTCGTCCACCAGCACCGGCGGTTCCCACATCACCAGCTTGGTCACGCCGATGTCGTGCGCGGCCGCGCGGGCCGCGAGCACGGCGCCGGACGAGTATCCGACCAGCGCGGCGGACCCGCCCGCCTCGGCGATCAGGGCCTGGATGTCCTCGATCTCGCGCTGCACCGCGTACGGCTGGGTGTCGCCGCTCTCGTTGCGCCCGCGCCGGTCGTAGGCGAAGACGGTGAACCGGTCGGACAGCTTGCCCGCCACCTCCGGCATCGGACCGAACGCCCGGCTGCACGTGGCGCCGTCCACCAGGATCACCGGGTCGCCGGAGCCGCGCCGGTCGTAGGCGATCGTCGTACCGTCCTTCGAGACCACTGTGCTCATCTGACCTGCTCCTCATGTCGGTGGGGGTCGTGCACTCATACGTCGAACAGGTGTGGCGGCAATCGACACCCGTCTTCAGACGATCTCGACAACTACGGCAGCAGGTACTTCGGCATGACTCCATAGACTGCCACCGGACACGTCGATCTGGTGGACGGGAGCGATTCGTGCGGGTTGTCATCGCCGAGGACCACGCATTGCTGAGGGACGGCCTGATCCGGCTGCTCACCGCCCACGACTTCGAGGTGGTGGAGGCGGTCGACAACGGCCCCCGGCTGGTGCCCGCCCTGGTGGAGCACCACCCGGACGTGGCCGTCGTCGACGTCCGGCTCCCGCCGACGTTCACCGACGAGGGCCTGAAGGCCGCGATCGAGGCCCGCGAGAAGATCCCCGGCCTGCCGATCCTGGTCCTGTCCCAGTACGTCGAGCAGCTCTACGCGCGTGAGCTGCTCGCCGGCGGCAGCACCGGCGGACTCGGGTACCTCCTCAAGGACCGGGTCTCCAACGTGGCTCAGTTCGTCGACTCGGTACGACGGGTCGCCGCGGGCGGGACCGCGATGGACCCCGAGGTGATCGCCCAGCTGCTCAGCCGCGGCTCGCGCGACGAGCCGATCCAGCGCCTGACGCTCGACCTAGCCCCGTCCGAAGACGACAACCGCCGCGTGATCGCCGTCCTGACGTACCTGTCAGCCCGATGACCCTAGCCGTCAACGCGATGGGCCGCGCTCCGGCGAATCGCGTCCGCCTCGCTGCGGCCGGTCGGCCGCGCCCTGCCCGGGCGACGCCGGACGGATCCCGGCCGGAGACGCCACGCCGGCCCCAGCGAGTCGACGCGCCTCGAGCAGCGCCGGGTCGATGTCGCTGGCCGGCGCGGATCCAGCACCGGGGCCCGCCGGTCCGCCGGGAGCTCCACCTGGAGGGCCGCTGCCCGGACCGACCGGTCCGGCGGTCTGGCTCAGCCGGTGGTCGATCCGGTTGTCGGGTGCGAACTGGCGGGTGTCCGGGCGAGCCTCGGGTCGCGCGAACTCGCGTCGTACCGCCTCGTCCACCGTCTCTCGCACGTCGGGTTCGAGCGGCGGAAACATCGGGTCGCGATGTTGAACCAGGTTGTTGGCGATCCGGAGGAACCGGTCTCGCTCCGCGGGGGTGGGCGGGCGGTTACGCTCGTCGACGATCGCCTGCGCGGCGCCCGGCGCGCGCTGCATCGTGCCATCGGGGTTGCGGTGGTTCTCGTACAGCACCTGGCCGTCGCGGTTGACCACGTAGATGTCGTCGACGTATCCCTGCGACTCCAGCGCGTGCGCGGTCTGCGGCACACCGGTGTAGCTCTCGTCGTGCCACGCAGGATCCACCCACCGGCCGTAACCCCGGTCGTCCCGATCCTGCTGATAGCGGTTCGCGATGCCGAGCAGGCTGTTGGACTCGTTCGTCGCGATATACACGGCACTGACCCGGTAGCCGTTGTCCCGGAACCCGTCGACCCAGCCCTTCGCCCAGTCCTCGCGCTGCAACGGGTGACTCGCGACCACGTCGTACTTCGGCTCACCGGTGCGAAGATGCTGCAGGCAGGCGAGGTGCAGACGACTCGGCAGGTTGTGCTGCACAATCGCCTGGCCGTGAATGCCGTTCGCCCGCATGATCGCTTCGTAGCGCGGGTGTGCGGTCGCGTTGTCGTCACCGTCGTACGACGCGACGCCCTCCTTGCCCAGTGCTCGGTGGACAAGTTTCTGCGTCGTCGTCTTCCCCGCAGCCTGCTGGCCGCCGATGAGGATCGCCCTTGGCTGCTCGCCCGGCCCGCGACCTGGCTCCCCGCGCGGTGTCAACTTCTCGAGCCGACGGCGAAGGGTGCCTTCCTGCTCGTCCCACCTGAGGGTTGGGTCAGCACTCATGCATCGATCTCCGCCTGCAGACGCCGCAGTAGCGCTGGGTAGGTCCGGAGCACCTCCTGCCGTTCCTCGGCGCTCATGGAGTCGATGCGGCGGCTCACGTCGTCATGACGGCGCATCTCCGCCTCATAGGCAGCCCGGCGCTCGGGGTCCGTCTCGCGCGCGCTCAGCGAGTAATAGCACGACGCGACGCCCTCGACGAAGCCGGTAACGCGCTCAACCTCCACGCGTTCCTCGTGGCTCAACGGCGCGACGAACGAACCGCCCAGCGCCTCCGTGATGTGCTTGCCGACCGCGTCACCGTCCGACATGGACCCATCAACTCCTCGCTACTCGGCGTGATGCCAGATTAGCGCGGAGCGAGGCCAGTCAGCTGGTGTAGTCGCGGAAGCCGCGGCCGGTCTTGCGGCCGAGGTAGCCGGCGGTGACCAGGTGCTCGAGCAGCGGTGCGGGAGCGAAGCCGGGCTCGCGGAACTCCAGGTACAGGGTCCGCTGGATCGCCAGCGACACATCCAGCCCGACCACGTCGAGCAGCTCGAACGGGCCCATCGGCAGCCGGCAGCCCAGCTTCATCGCGGCGTCGATGTCGTCCACACCGGCGTAGTGCGCCTCGAGCATCCGGACCGCGTCGTTCAGGTACGGGAACAGCAGCGCGTTCACGATGAACCCGGCCCGGTCGCCGCAGCGCACCGGGTGCTTGCCGACCGCCTTGGCGAACCCGACCGCGGTGTCGGCGACCTCCTGCGAGGTGGTGACCGTGCTGACCACCTCGACCAGCTTCATGATCGGCGCCGGGTTGAAGAAGTGCAGCCCGACCACGTCACCCGGCCGCCTGGTCGCCACCGCCAGGTCGACCACCGGCAGGCTGGACGTCGTGGTGGCCAGGATCGTGCCCGGCTTGCAGATCTCGTCGAAGGTCTCGAACAGCGCCTGCTTGACGCTGAGCTCCTCGACCACGGCCTCGATCACCAGGTCGACCGGCGCCAGGTCGTCCAGCCGCGAGGTGCCCTTGATCCGGGCGAGCGTCGCGTCG
>WNFV01009440.1_pt1 | contig 11942 bp, 12 predicted proteins | sample 5400101 | NCBI WGS metagenome assembly WNFV01 (sample SAMN13153361, study PRJNA577476) | soil metagenome | isolation source: 115 cm soil or saprolite under grassland replicate 1 | place: USA:California | collected 2016-06-15
AGTTCGAGAAACCGGACATCGTCCGGGCCAGCTCCTGGGCATAGCCCAGCTGGTGCAGGCGCTTCTCGTCCTCGCTGAGGCGAAGAGCGGGGGCGCTCCCGGCCTCGATGCTGTCATCCGTGGTCACCAGAGCCTCCTCGTGGCGGGAGTGGTCCAAAGGTACGAACCCAGACCTTTCGGCCACCATTGAGGCACGGGTCACATCGCCCCGTCAAGGGATGACTTAGCCAATGGAGCACCGGCGGGCCATTGGGGGCCCGGCGCTGGTGACGCAGTGCTACGCGAGGAAGCCGCGCAGCAGCGCGGCGGTGCCGGACAGGTGCTCCAGCATCGCCTGCCGGGCCGTCTCGGGGTCGCCGGCCAGGATCGCGTCCACGATCGCCTCGTGCTGCCGGTTCGAGTGCTCGAGGTTGACCTCGAGCAGCGGGATCGCGTCGAGCAGCACGTTGAGCCGCATCCGGACGTCGGCCACGGCGGACGTCAGCGACGGCGAGCCGGTGAGCTCGGCGACGGCCAGGTGCAGCCGCGAGTCCATCCGCCGGTAGTCGGTCAGCGGCGCCGCCGAGGTGTCGGCCAGGCAGCGGCGCAGGTGCTCGCGCTCGGCCGCGCTCAGCTCGCGCGCGGCCGCCGCCTCGGCCGCGCCGACCTCGAGCACCTGGCGCAGCACGAGCGCGTCGTCCAGGCCGCCGCCGAGCTGCCGCGCGAGCTTCTTGGCGGTGGTACGACGTGGCGTCGGCAGCCGCTCGTTCACGAACGTGCCGCCGTACCGGCCGCGCCGGGACTCGACGTACCCGGACTCGTTGAGCGCCCGGATCGCCTCGCGCAGCGTCACCCGGCTGACGTTGAACCGGGCGGCGAGGTCGCGCTCGGACGGCAGCCGGTCGCCCGGCGCGACCACACCCAGCTTGATGGCCTGGAGCAACCGCTCGACGGTCTCCTCGAACGGGTTTCCGGCGCGCACCGGCCGGAAGAGCGCCTCGTCCGCGCGTCCTGGTTGCTCCGCAGCTGCCGACACCGTCGTACTCCCCGTCAGTGGTGGTTACCCACCCCCAAGATTAGAGGGGTGTCACATAGGCCCCGCTGATACCGCCGTCGACGAGGAACGTGTTGGCGGTGATGAACGACGCGTCGTCGCTGGCCAGGAACGCGACCGCGGCGGCGATCTCCTCCGGCTCGCCGAACCGGCCCATCGGGACGTGCACCAGCCGGCGCTGGGCGCGCTCGACGTCCTTGGCGAACAGCTCCTTCAGCAGCGGCGTGTTCACCGGTCCCGGGCACAGCGCGTTCACCCGGATCCCGTCGCGGGCGAACTCCACGCCGAGCTCGCGGCTCATCGCCAGCACGCCGCCCTTGGACGCCGAGTACGAGATCTGCGAGGTCGCCGCGCCCATCACCGCCACGAACGACGCGGTGTTGATGATCGAGCCCCGGCCCTGCTCGCGCATGTAGGGGATCGCGTGCTTGCAGCAGTAGTACACCGAGGTCAGGTTGACCTCCTGCACCCGGCGCCAGGCGTCGATCCCGGTCTCCAGGATGGAGCCGTCGTCGGCCGGTGAGATCCCCGCGTTGTTGAACGCGATGTCGACCGAGCCGTAGGTGTCGTGAGCCTGCTTGAAGAGGTTCTCGACGTCCGCCTCACTGGTCACGTCGGTCTGCACGAACATGCCGCCGACCTCGTCCGCGGCCGCTTTGCCGGCCGTCGGGTCCAGATCGCCGATGACCACCTTCGCGCCCTCCGCGGCGAGGCGTCGTACGCTCGCCAGCCCGATCCCGCTGGCGCCGCCGGTGACGACCGCGACCCGTCCCTCCAGGCGATGCGCCTTCACGTCCGTCACGATTCCTCCGTTGCGATGAAGATGTTCTTGGTCTCGGTGAACGCGGCCAGCGCGTCCGGGCCGAGCTCGCGGCCGAGCCCGGACTGCTTGAAGCCGCCGAACGGCGTGGAGTACCGCACCGACGAGTGCGAGTTCACCGACAGGTTCCCGGCCTCGACGGCGCGCCCGACGCGGAAGGCGCGGCCGACGTCGCGGGTCCAGATCGACCCGGACAGCCCGTACTCGGAGTCGTTCGCGATCCGGATCGCGTCGGCCTCGTCCTCGAACGGGATCACCGCGACCACCGGCCCGAAGATCTCCTCCCGGACCGCGCGGTCGCCGGCCGCGACCGGCGCCAGCACCGTCGCGGGGAACCAGTAGCCCGGCCCGTCGGGGACCTCGCCGCGGACGGCGACGGGCGCGCCGTCGGGGACGTACGACGCCACCCGGTCGCGCTGGTCCGCTGAGATCAGCGGTCCCATCTCGGTGCTCTCGTCCGCGGGGTCACCGACCCGCACGCCCTTCACGGCCGGTTCCAGCAGTTCCATGAACCGGTCCAGCACCGAGCGCTCGACCAGGATCCGGGACCGCGCGCAGCAGTCCTGCCCGGCATTGTCGAACACCCCGTACGGCGCGGTGGCGGCGGCCTTGTCCAGGTCGCAGTCGGCGAACACGATGTTCGCGCTCTTGCCGCCGAGCTCCAGCGTCACCCGCTTCACCTGGTCCGCGCAGCCGGCCATGATCTGCTTGCCGACCTCGGTCGATCCGGTGAACACGATCTTCCGGACGGCCGGGTGCGTGACGAACCGCTGCCCGACGACCGAGCCCTTGCCGGGCAGCACCTGCAGCACGCCCTCGGGCAGCCCGGCCTCCAGCGCCAGCTCGCCGAGCCGGATCGCGGTCAGCGGCGTCAGCTCGGCCGGTTTCAGGACGACGGTGTTGCCGGCCGCCAGCGCCGGGGCGAAGCCCCAGCCGGCGATCGGCATCGGGAAGTTCCACGGCACGATCACGCCGATCACGCCGAGCGGCTCGGCGAACGTCACGTCGATGCCTGCGGCAACGGGTATCTGCCGGCCGAACAGCCGCTCCGGCGCAGCGGAGTAGTAGGTCAGCACGTCGCGGACGTTGCCGGCCTCCCAGCGGGCGTTGCCGATCGTGTGCCCGGCGTTCTCGACCTCCAGCCGGGCCAGGTGCTCCAGATCGGCGTCGACCGCGTCGGCGAACCGGCGCAGCAGCCGTGCCCGGTCCGCCGGCGCCACCTTCCGCCACGACTCGAAGGCCGCGGCCGCCCGGGCGACGGCCGCGTCGGTGTCCTCCACCGAGGCCAGCTCGACGGTCCGGACCGGCTTCTCAGTGGCGGGGTTCACCACGTCGTGCGTGCTCGTCACTGCTGTGCGCTCCTCATCAGGGCTTCGAACAACCTCAGGTCGGACGGGTCCTCCTCCGGGTGCCACTGGACGCCGAGGGCGAACCGGCGGCCGTCCACCTCGGCTGCCTCGACGGTGCCGTCCTCGGCGGTGCCGGTGACGGTCAGCCCGGCCGCGACCCGGTCCAGCGCCTGGTGGTGGTAGCAGGGCACGGTCGCGGAGTCGCCCAGCAACCGGCCGACAGCGCTGTCCGGTGCGAGCTTGACCGCGGTGCGGCCGAAGACGGCGGGGGAGGGCCGGTGTCCGTCGTGGCCGACGGCGTCCGGCACGTGCTGCGTGAGCGTGCCGCCGAGCGCGACGTTGAGCACCTGCAGGCCGCGGCAGATCGCCAGCAGCGGCAGGTCGCGCTCCAGCGCGGCCCGCACCAGCACGGTCTCGGCGTCGTCGCGCCCCGGCCGGGTGTCGGCGGTCGCGGGGTGCGCTTCGGCACCGTACGACGCCGGGTCGACATCGCAGCCGCCGCACACCACGAGCCCGTCCAGGACGTCCAGCACCGTCGGGTCGGTGCCGAGCGGCGGCAGCAGCAGCGGCACCCCGCCGGCCGCCACCACCGCGTCCAGGTAGTCCCGCGGCAGGATCGCGGCCTCGCGCTCCCAGATGCCCCAGCGGGCCGGTTCCAGGTAGGTGGTGAGCCCGATCCGGGGCCTGCTCTCAGAGCCGTTCGAAGCCACGGACCCGCTCCCAGTCGGTGACGGCCGCGTCGTACGCCGCCAGCTCCACCCGTGCCGCGTTCAGGTAGTGGTCGACGACCTCGTCGCCGAACGCCTGCCGCGCCACCTTGCCGTCGGCCAGCTCCGCGGCCGCGTCCCGCAGCGTGCGCGGCACGTGCCGCTTGTCCGAGTGGTAGGCGTTGCCCTCGAACCGCGGCTCCAGCTCCAGCTCGTTCTCGATCCCGTACAGGCCGGAGGCGACCAGCGCGGCGACCGCGAGGTACGGGTTCACGTCGCCGCCCGGCACCCGGTTCTCCACCCGCAGCGACTCGCCGTGCCCGACGAGCCGCAGCGCGCAGGTCCGGTTGTCGAGGCCCCAGGCGATCGCGGTCGGCGCGAAGCTGCCCTCCACGAACCGCTTGTAGGAGTTGATGTTCGGCGCCAGCAGGTAGGTGAACTCCGACAGGCAGGCGAGCTGCCCGGCCAGGAACTGTTCCATCATGGGCGAGAACCCGTGCGGCCCGTCCCCGGCCAGTACCGGCTCGCCGGAGTCCGAGCGCAGGCTGATGTGGATGTGGCAGGAGTTGCCCTCGCGCTCGTCGTACTTGGCCATGAAGGTCAGGCTCTTGCCGTGCTGCGCGGCGATCTCCTTCGCCCCGGTCTTGTAGATGGAGTGGTTGTCGCAGGTGGCCAGCGCCTCGTCGTACCGGAAGGCGATCTCGTGCTGGCCGAGGTTGCACTCGCCCTTGGCGGACTCGACGTACAACCCGGCGCCGGACATGCCGTTGCGGATGTCGCGCAGCAGCGGCTCGATCCGCGAGGTGCCGAGCAGCGAGTAGTCGACGTTGTACTTGTTCGCCGGGTCCAGCCCGCGGTAGGCCTTGTCGCCCGCCTGCTCGAAGGTGTCGTTGAAGACCATGAACTCCAGCTCGGTCCCGACGTACGCCTTCAGGCCGCGCTCGGCGAGCCGCTCGAGCTGGCGGCGCAGCACCTGCCGGGGCGAGGCCGGCACCGGCGAGCCGTCCAGCCACTCGACGTCGCACAGCACCAGCGCCGTGCCGTCCAGCCAGGGCAGCAGCCGCAGCGTGTCCAGGTCGGGGTGCATCAGCAGGTCGCCGTAACCGCGCTCCCACGACGACATCTCGTAGCCGTCGACGGTGTTCATGTCCACGTCGACCGCGAGCAGGTAGTTGCAGCCCTCGGTGCCGTGCGCCAGCACCTCCTCGAGGAAGTACCGCGCGCCGCAGCGCTTGCCCTGCAACCGGCCCTGCATGTCGGTGATGGCGACCAGCACCGTGTCGACGCTGCCGGCCGCCACCAGGTCCCGCAATGCCTCGACCGTGAGCCGTCCGTCCATCGCGCGCTCCCTCATTGGTCTGCGATCAGTCCATTGGAGAGCATGCTACGCGGCGCCCCCGGTCCGGGCAACGGTCTCGCGATCAGGCCGCGGTCAGCTCGCCGTCAGGTCGCACGGCAGCTCCATCACGACGGTGGTCGGGCCGCCGCCGGGGCTGGACACGGTCAGCGTGCCGTCGAAGGCGGCCAGCCGGCGCTGCACGCCGTACAGCCCGCCGCCGGTCTCGACGGTCGCGCCGCCGATCCCGTCGTCGCCGACGAAGATGTGCAACCCGTTCTTCTCGTAGGAGACCTGCACCCAGGCGGTGGTCGCGGCGGAGTGCTTGACGACGTTGGCGAGCGCCTCGGCGACCGCGAAGTACGCGGCCGACTCCACCGGCGCGGGCGGCCGGCCGGGCAGGTCGGTGGTCACGTCGACCCTGAGCGGGCAGGCCAGCGCGAGCGCTCGGACCGCACCCTCCAGACCGCGGTCGGCGAGCACCGGCGGGTGGATGCCGCGGACCAGGTCGCGCAGCTCGGTGAGCGCCTGGCCCGCCGCCTCGCGGGCCTCGGTGAGCAACTGCTGGGCGGTGGCCGGGTCGCGTTCCACAAGCTCCTCGGCCATGCCGAGGTTCATGCTGAGCGCGGCCAGCCGGGCCTGCGCGCCGTCGTGCAGGTCGCGCTCGATCCTGCGCAGCTCGGCGGCCTGGGTGTCGACCGTCTCGGCCCGGGTCTCGGCCAGCTCCCGCACCCGCAGCGCCAGCCGGGCGCTCTCGGTCGGGCCCAGCAGGGACCGGGTCAGCAGGGCGTTCCCGAGCAGCAGCGCGCGGCCGAACCGGAGCCACAGCCAGCCGAAGACCGCCGCGAGCGGCCACGCCACGAAGATCGACGTGAACGTGTTCACATGGAACCCGACCGGGGTGTCGAATACCCCGTCCGGCGTCACCCAGACCAGGAACGGGTAGATCAGGTAGAACAGCCCGCTCAGGAACAGCACTGCCGACGTGAGGTTCAGCGTGAACCCGAGGACCGCGTTCACGATCAACCAGGCCAGGTCGCGCCAGGTCGCCGGGTCGCCGAACCAGGTCCGCAGCCGCGCCACCACGCCGGGCCGCGACGGCGTCCGGTACGGCGAGGGGATCTCCACCCCGCTGACCCAGCCGGCGAACCGCCGGTGCAGGGTGGCGAACCCGCGCACGGCCGGTACGACGGCCAGCAGCATCGGGATGCCGACCCATACCGCGACCAGCGGGATCGCGACGACGTGCAGCACGAACAGGGCGATGCCGAGCTCCGCCAGCACGGCGAGGGCGAGGGCTACCGCGGGCTGGGCGAGGCGCGAGACACGCACCAGCCGCGGGTCCGCGGTGGAGTGCTCGGAGCTTGCTGGCGTGATCGACATGCTAATCTCTCGTTCCGTGTCGGGTTCCTGCCCGACCATCATTGTCCGGTGCGGCCGTTCGGACAGTGGAGTTAAGCCCACTCCGCACCAGGCCCTGACACCACCACGATCTGGGTAGTAGCACTCATGCCCCGGCCGTTGCCGACCACAACGCTAGGGGCCATGACGACCATTCTGGAACGACCGGACACGTCCGGCACCACCATCACCCGCGGGAGCGAGTTCGCCCCGCTGCTGCGGGAGATCAAGAACCGCGGCCTGCTGGAACGCCGTACCGGCCGGTATGGCGCCGCCATCGGTGTCAACCTCGGGCTGCTCTCCGCGGTCTGCCTCGCGATCCTTGCTGTAGGCAACAGTCCGTGGGTGCTGCTGCTGGCCGTGCCGGCCGCGGTGCTCAGCACCCGGACCTGCTTCTTCGGCCACGACGCCGGCCACCAGCAGATCGGTTCCTCCCGCCGCCTGCACGACGCGGTCGGGCTGTTCCACGGCAACCTGCTGCTCGGCATGAGCTACGGCTGGTGGAACGACAAGCACAACCGGCACCACGCCAACCCGAACCACACCGACAAGGACCCGGACGTCGGCGCCGGGGTGCTGGTGTGGACACTCGACCAGGCCCACGGCCGCGCCGGGCTGCACGGCTGGCTGACCCGCAACCAGGCCTGGCTGTTCTTCCCGCTGCTGCTGCTCGAGGGGTTCAACCTCAAGGTCGCCGGTGTCCGCGACCTGCGCGACCGCCCGCCGCGGGAGCGCCGGATCGAAGGCGGGCTGATCGCCGCGCACCACATCCTGTACGCCGCGTTGCTGCTGTCGGCGATGTCCCCGGGCCTGGCCCTGGCGTTCGCCGTGCTGCACCACATGCTGTTCGGGCTGCACCTGGGCAGCGTGTTCGCGCCGAACCACAAGGGCATGGAGATGCCCGATCCCGGCAACACCGAGGATCGCTGGGGGCATCTGGAGAAGCAGGTGCTGACGTCGCGCAACGTCGACGGGCACCCGGTGACGGACTGGCTGATGGGCGGGCTGAACTACCAGATCGAGCACCACCTGTTCCCGAGCATGCCGCGCGCGAACCTGCGGCACGCGCAGCCCGTCGTCCGGGCGTACTGTGCGCGCATCGGCATGCCGTACGCCTCGACGGACCTGCTCGACTCCTACGCCCGGGGCCTGCGGCACCTGCACCTGGTCGGACGCGACTTGCGCGACGCCCGGTAACCTCGCAGTGCCATGTCGCCACGCCGCAAGCCGTCGAAACACGTGCGGACGGTCCCGGACCGTCCGCTGAACGGCGGGCACCAGCGGGCCGGGACGAAGGCCGACGGCGAGTGGCTGGTACGACGGGTGACCGGCAGCGCCACCGCCAAGTCGTACCGCTGCCCGGGCTGCGACCAGCAGATCCCGCCCGCGACCCCGCACGTGGTGGCCTGGCCGGAGGACCCGAGCCTGCTGTCCGCGCTGGCCGGGGGAGCGGCGCTGGACGAGCGGCGGCACTGGCACACAGGCTGCTGGCAGCGGCGGCCGTAACGCTTCGGGAGGAACGCGGGTGAAGCTCCACACGACGTCGTACGGCGAGACCGGCTCACCGGTCGTCGTCCTGCACGGCCTGTTCGGGTCGGCGCGGAACTGGATGACCGTCGCCCGGCGGCTGTCCGGGCAGCACCGGGTCGTGGCCGCGGACCTGCGCAACCACGGGGCCTCGCCGTGGACGGAGTCGATGAGCTACCCGGAGATGGCCGGGGACGTCTACGATACGATCACCGCGCTCGGGCTCGGTCCGGTCGCGCTGGTCGGGCACTCGATGGGCGGCAAGGCGGCGATGCTGACCGCGCTGCGGTACCCGGAGGCCGTCGAGCGGCTGGTGGTCGTGGACGTCGCCCCGGTGGAGTACCCGCCGGCGTTCGCGGACTACGCGCGTGCGATGCGGACCGCGCGGCTGGAAGGGGTACGACGCCGGGCCGAGGTCGACGAGCAGTTGGCCGCGGTCGAGCCGAGCCCGGCCGTCCGTGCGTTCCTGCTGCAGAACCTGGTGCTCGACGAGGCCGGGGCGCGGTGGCGGCCGAACCTCGCGGTCATCGAGGCGGCGCTGCCGGCGATCTCCGGCTGGCCGGACGTGGCAGCGTCGTACGCCGGCCCGGTGCTGTTCGTGTACGGCGGCCGGTCCGGCTACGTGCGCCCCGACTGCTACGACACGGTCCACCGGCTGTTCCCGGCCGCCCGCTTCGCGCAGATCCCCGAAGCGGGCCACTGGGTGCACGCCGAGCGCATGGAGGACTTCCTCGCGGTCCTCACCGACTTCCTGCCGGGAGCGCCGAGCTAGCTAGCGTCGGCTCGTCGTACCCAGACCTCGCGGATGATCAGCAGGATCGCGGCGGCGGTCGGGATCGCGAGCAGGGCGCCGACCACGCCGAGCAGCGCGCCGCCGAGCAAGGCGGCGATCACCGTGACGGCGCCGGGAATGTCGACCGCGCGGCGCATGATCCTGGGGTAGACGACGTAGTTCTCGACCTGCTGGTAGACGATGCCGTACGCGACACAGGCGACGCCGATCCAGATCCCGTCGGCGAACCCGACCAGCGAGATGATCGCGATCCCGATCAGGCTGCCGACCATCGGGATGAAGTCGGTGACCATGACCACGATCGCCAGCGCCACCGCGTAGTCGCGCAGCCCGACGATCTCCAGGAAGACGAACGCGCACACGCCCGCGATCAGCGCCACCATGAACTGGCCGCTGACGTAGTTGCCGACACCGCGCAGGATCTCGTCGCCGAGCCGGGACACGCGCCTGCGCCGCGACGCCGGCACCAGGCTGTACGTCGCCCGCTTCACAGCCGGCAGGGAGGCCAGGAAGTACAGCGTCAGGATCAGCACCGTGAACGCGGAGAACAGCGCGTTCGCGACCACCTTGGTGGCGCCGAGGATGCCGCCGAACGCCTTCTTCCCGAAGTCCGGGTTGGCGATGTAGTCCTGCGCCTTCTGGATGTAGTGGTACCGGTCGTCCAGGTCGTGCAGGGTCTTGGACTTGGTGAGCAGGTCCAGCCAGCCGGGCGCGTTCTTGATAATCGAGTTCACCTGGTCGGTGACCACCGGCACGATCGCCACGCCGACCCCGGTGAAGGCCAGGATCAGCAGCAGGAACACGATCCCGACCGCCAGCGACCGCTTCACGCCCCGCTTGATGAACCACTCGACCAGCGGGTTCAGCCCGACCGCGATGAACATCGACACGACGAGCAGCACCAGCACCGACTGGGCCTTGCCCATCGCCTGCACCAGGCCGTAGGCCAGCAGCGCGCCGAGCCCGGCGAAGAAGCCGAACCGGAACGGGTGGCCGCGGTGGAAGGCCGGGCCCAGCTGCCCGAGGCCCTCATCGGTCTCGTCCTCGGTCTCGTGGATGAGCAGCTCGTCGTGCAGGTGCGCGCGCTCGCTGCGGGCCTTGAGCGCGGCCGAGTCCGCCTCCTCGGCCGAGTCCTCCGCCTCCTCGGCGGCCTGCTTCGCCTCGGTGACGGCAGCCTTGATCTCGCTTGAGGTGTCGATCAGGTCCTCAGGTGTGTCGCCGGAACCCGTACGGGTCACTTCTCGGCCTTCACGGCGCCGCCGTCCGCGTCGACACTGCCGGAGTCCTCACCCTCGTCGGTCTCGGACTCGGACTCTGACTCGGTGCCGGTCTCGGTGGCGTCGTCGAAGCCGGGCACCTTCACGCTCGGCTCGGCGGTGTCGGCGTCGGTGTCGGTGTCGGTGTCGGTGACATCGTCGAAGCCCGGCACGGTCACGGCCGGCGCGGCGTCGGCGCTGTCCGTGGCGGGGGCCGGGATGTCGTCGAAGCCCGGCACGGTCACGGCCGGCCCGGCGTCGGCGGTGTCGGTCGCAGTGCTCGTGGGGACGTCGTCGAAGCCCGGCACCGGCCGGCTCGGGGTCAGGGTGCTGGCCGCCGGGAGGATGGTCTCGGAGTCGAGCTGCGCGGCCTGGCGGGCGATGTTCTTGGCGATCTCGTTCAGGCCGTTGATCTGGGCAAGGATGCCGTCGCGACGCTTGGCCAGCCGCTCGGTCTCGCGCGCGGTGGCGATCCGGGCCCGCTCGGCGTCGCCGGCCGCGTTCGCGATCTCGGCATCGGCTTGGCTGCGGGCCTGGGTGAGGATCTGCTCGGCCTCCCGGCGGGCGCCTGGTCGGCCGCCTCCGCGACCCGGCGCTCGGACTCCTCCGCGTGCTCCTTCAGCTCCGCGGTGAGCCGCTCGGTCTCGGCGGCGACGGTGAGGTGCTTGTCGGCCAGCTCCTTGGCCTGCTGCTCGCGCTCGTCGGCCAGCCGGGCCCGCAGCGCGGCGGACTCGCGCTGGATCGCGGTGCGGATCTTCTCCGCCTCGTGCAGCGCGCCGTTCTTCAGCGTCGAGGCCTGCTGCTCGGAGGTGAGCCGGAGCTGCTCGGCCTGCCGGCGGGCCGCGGCGAGCGTGCTCTCCGCCTCGGCGTGGGCAGTCCGCTTCAGCTCGTCGGCGTCGCCCTCGGCGGTACGGCGCAGCGAGTCCGCGTCGGCGAGCGCGACGGTGCGGACATCCGCCGCCTCACGCTCGGCGGTGGCGCGGATCTCGGCCGCCTCCTTGGCCGCCTGGGCCTTGACGTCGTCACCCTCGCGATGCGCGTCCTCGAGTGCCTCGGAGGCCTGGTCCTGGGCCAGCCGCAGGATCTGCGCGGCCCGGTCGCCGAGCCCGGCGTACGACGGGTTGGCGATGTCCTCGAGCTGGCGCTTCGCCTCGGCGAGCTGGCGCTGCAGCGGCGCCGAGCCCGTCTGCAGCTCCTCGATCCGGGTCTGCGACTCGGCGAGCCGTTGCTCCAGCGCCCGTACGTACTGGTCGACGGCGTCGCGGTCGTATCCCCGTCGGCTGGACGGGAACCCTCCGGCGGCGGTCGCCGTACGGTCGAAGAACGGAAGGCTCGTTTCCTCGGGCATCACACAATCCCCTTTTGCGGCATCGGGGCGGTTTTGGACAAACACACCTTACGGGCCAGGGGGCCACGCCGCGATCAGGCTGTCCATGTGCGAACGCGGCCGGCGGGTGACGGACGGTCGCGGTGGCCGTGTCCGCGGCCGCTTGTGGATACGGCGCGGATGGTGAGCGTCCTCATCGCTAGGGTGACAACGTGGACTTCGACTCGGATCCTTTCGAGGTCTCTGCTCGGGCGGGCACTGTTGTGTCACCGGAGGTTGCGCGTCGGATCACGGCGCCGGCGAGGATCCCGGCGGCGCACAGGGTCCCGAGCGCGATGAAGGCGGGGCGGTAGCCTTCGACGAACTCGGTCGGTGTCCGGTAGCTGCCCTGGG
>WNFV01025253.1_pt1 | contig 11940 bp, 12 predicted proteins | sample 5400101 | NCBI WGS metagenome assembly WNFV01 (sample SAMN13153361, study PRJNA577476) | soil metagenome | isolation source: 115 cm soil or saprolite under grassland replicate 1 | place: USA:California | collected 2016-06-15
CGCCACGGCGGAACGGAGAGGCCGCACGGAGGTTCTTCGCCCGAGCGATGGGCCGGACCCGGGTCTCACCAGTGGAGGTCACCACCGACCGGTACCGGGTCTATCCCCGCGTCCTCGATGAGCTGCTGCCGGCGGCCTTCCATGACACGGAGGTGAATGCGAACAACCGCATCGAGACTGACCACGGACGCCTGAAGGCCCGACTTCGACCGATGCGAGGGCTAAAGCGCGACCGCACCGCCAGGGTCATCGTCGCCGCGCACGCCTTCGTTCAGAACCTCCGCCGGGGGTTCTACGATCTCGGGACCGACGTGCCTCCTTCCGCCCGGCTTGGCGACGCGTTCACCGAACTGGCCCTCCTGATCTGATACGCGTCCGAGCGTGTTGGTCCACCTCGCCCTGGCTTCGGCCAACGCAACAGTGCCCCCGCCCGAGCCTGTGAATAAGGCCGCGTGGCGGCCCGCCCCCGGACGCGTCTGCAGCCAGCCGGGATGCTCGACGATCCTTTCGACCTACAACCCATCGGGCACGTGCTGGTTACACACGGAGCCTGGGTACCGGCACCCTCTCTCCCACGCCTAGATGTAGTAACAGGGCAGGATCTGGAATGACACGAAGTTCGACGGCCTCACCCGGGGAGCCCTACATCCTCGCGGATGAAGCCGACCGATACTTCTGCCCCGTGTGTGGGATCGAGCTGGCGAAGTCGGACTTCGAAACGCCGCCGAAGCACTACTACTGCCCCTACTGCAGCACTCGGCAGACGCCTTCGCTGGTCGGGCCTCCGAAGGGTCCGAGCTCAGCTGGCTGACGCTTCGAATCTCAGGGGGCCCTCACCCTCGGCGGCTCGGCGGCGAGGTTGGCATAGGCTTCGGCCAGATGGAGGACGATCTGCGCGTCCGCGTCCTTCTGGATGCCTGGAACGAGCTTCCTGATCCTCTCGACGACCGCCTGACGAGCCTTCCCCGCACTCAATGCCGGGTCGACCTGCGCGTCGGTCTTGTCCACCATCCCGCTCACCTCCCGGGCGATATTTTAGGCCCGGGCCAGCGTCAGGACTTCCCATCTCTGGCCCGCCGCTCAGCGCCTAGCAACCTAACGACAAGGTGGCCGTTCCATGGAGACTGGCCCCCCCTGCTTTCGACTCGGCGGAAGTCGACCCCAAGGGAATGCTTCTTCCCCGGGGCACCCTCGATCTGATCGACCGGCGAGCGCAGGGGGGACGCCACGCAGCCTGCCTTCCGGCGCGAGTCATGCCCAGGTCGTATCACTGGCCGGTGATATCGTCAGGTCGAGGGCGCTCGACTTTCCTCGTTGATCATGCCTGAGATCTTTGGAAGGCGAGAGCAACTCGGTTTCGTCGTGCGGCGTGGTACTCGTGGATGAGCCCGGCGAGCAGGTCTCGCCGACGGACCTCGTGAGGGTGAACCGCCCGCGGGTCGTTCTCTGATGCCTCCGGTGAAGCGAGGCCGAGCCCGCGGGGCGGACGCTCCTGGTTGTGGTGCTCCACGTAGGTGCGAAGAACCCTGTCGAGGTGCCGGCGGCCGAGCACGAGCGAAGCGGTGCCACTCCGCACAGCCTGGCGAAGGCCGCCTCGCTCGACAGGCGCTCGGGGTTGTCCCCGGCGGCGACCAGGAGGGCTCCGGCGACGTCGGTCCCCACCCCAGGAAGGGCGAGCAACGCCGGGGCGACCGCCGCCACCACCACCGCCAGTTCCCGGTCGAGCTCGGCGATCTCCGCGCTCAGCGCGGCGTGCCGACGAGCGAGATGCCGAAGGGCGAGCTTCGTCGCGGCCGCGGGATCGACCAGAGGCCCGGGCCGGAACCGGGCGGCCACCCGGACCACGCTGGGCACTGACAGACCGCGGAGCGATCCACGAAGTCTCTCCGGCGAGGTGAGCACGAGCGCAAGGAGCTGGTTGGTCGCCTGGGTCCTGGCTTTTAAGGCCGATCGCCGCGCCACCCGCAGGGAGCGGATCATCTCCACCCGGCCGTCGCCAGCCTTGGGGCACCCGCTGGCCGTTCCGGCCAGCACCGCCCGAGCCGCCGCCTCGGCGTCCACCGGGTCGCTCTTGCCCTGCAGGCGCCGGGTCCTCCGATCAGGGCGGTCCACCTCCACCACGGTGTTGGCCAGAACCTCGCAGGTACCGGGCCAAGGCTGCCCCGTAGCTCCCGGTTCCCTCCACACCGAAGCACCGGACCGGCCCGAACCCCCTCGCCCAGCCCACCAGTTCGCCGAACCCGGTCGGGGTCGTGGTCACGACCGTCGATCCAAGCCGTGCGCCGAGGCTCGACAGGACAACCGCCACGTGGATGTCCGCGTGGGTGTCGACCCCTACCACGACTCCATCCCGTTCTGCCACGATGGACCTCGCCATCCGATCCTCCCTTCACTCGAGCGGACGGGTAGCACCAGCCGGCCGGGAGGGCGGACGGTACGGTGATGGGGCGTGTTGGCCGAGCTCCTATGAGGTCACGGTCCGCCCGACCGGTCGGTGGCCGGGAGGGTCCGCCCGCCGGTCGACGGATCCCTACAAGGACACCGGGTCAGCACAGAAACGGGTCAGGCCGGCGAAGCAGAACCCTCCGGCCACATCATCACCGCACAGAAACTCTGATCACGCCCGCGACCTGCCCATTCACGAATCGGTCCTTGTTCCGTTCGGACCACGCGCGGCCGCAGGGGCTCGAGCATGCCCGAAACTCCCTTCAAATCTCCGGTTCTTGAGTCTCAGGCACTCAAGTCTTGGATGGCGAGCCTCGCCGCAGACCCGACGTAGAACCAGTCAGATTGTGAGCAGGGGTGCCTGTCTATGGCGGGCAGAAGGAACGAATCCCAAGTCCAGCGGCATGATCTGAATAAATGCACCCTTCAGGATCCCAACGAAGGCGAACCTCGCAAGGTCACCACCCGGTGGTCGTGCACAATGGCGGACGTGCCGACGCCCGTCGTGTTCTCGTGGAGCGCAGGGAAGGACTCCGCGTTCGGGTTGTGGACGCTTCGTCGCGACCCGGGCTTCGAGGTCCGGGCGCTTCTCACCACCCTGACGGAGGGTTACGACCGGGTCAGCATGTCGGGAGTCCGCGACGAGTTGCTGGACCGGCAGGCCCAGGCCATGGGACTCCCGGTGATCAAGGTGTGGATCCCGCCGCAGTGTCCGAACGAGGTGTACGAGAACCGGATGGCCTCGACGTTCGCCGGCCCCGAGTTCCAGGGCAGCGACCACGTGGCATTCGCTGACCTGTTCTTAGAGGACATCCGGGCTTACCGTGAGGGCCGGCTGGCCCAGGTAGGCAAGCGGGGGGTCTTCCCCATCTGGGGCCGGGACACAGCGGTGCTGGCGCGGGAGATGATCGCGAACGGCTTCCGGGCCGTCGTGGTCTGCGTGGATCCCCGGGCTCTGGATCGCGCGTTCGCCGGGCGGGCATTCGACGAAGGCTTCCTAGCTGACCTGCCTGAAGGCGTGGACCCGTGCGGGGAGAACGGCGAGTTCCACACCTTCGTCCACGATGGCCCCCTATTCCGGGGACCGATTCCCTGCCGCACCGGCGAGATCGTCACCCGCGACGGCTTCGTCTACTGCGACGTCGTGCCTGAGTAATGCGGAAGCTTGGGAGAGGTTCCCTCTGGTCCTCAGCCTCAGAAGATGTCGCTTCCGTGCCGAAGCACGCATGGGGTCCCAGATCAGGACCCTGCGTGCGTTCTTGTCGCAAGTGATTCCGAATGCAACCCAGCGTGCGGGTCAATCATCCGGTTTCCCGCCCGAGCAGCGAGTGTCGGCACTTACTTCTGTCGCCCCTAGTCACACCTACTCGCATCTTGTCGGTGGAAGAGGCATACGTAAGGAGGGGACGCGGCCGACGATCGTACGTCCCAGCGTGAGCCACCGCTTCGCCGCCAACCTTGTTCCGGGAGCTGGCAGCGATCGGCGCCGTCTACGCCGCTTCCCGCTTAAGCATTCGGCCAATCACGACCGGGTTCCATCGCCTGGCGCGCTGTGGCTTGATCCCGCGCGTTATCAGTGCGTCACCGATCTCCCGGTAGGACATGCCCTTGTCATGGTACTTCTTGACTTCGGCGGGAATATTGGTCGTGTTACCACTGCGCCGTCGCGTCGACGAGCGAGCCGCCGCCTTCTTTCGCGTTGTGCGCTTTGCGGTCATCCGCTTGCGCGTCGCGGGACGGGTTGCCGATGCTGCTCGCCGTCCGGGCCGTAGCTTCTGCGCGCCCTGAAGGAGCTCGGTGAAGTGCTTGTCACACAGGTCCTTGGTCCAGCTCGCTCGGCCGTCCTGAATGCGAACTGTGTGTGTCGCGGGCGCGTCATCAATGTCGCAGACGCGAATCATCTTCTCGGCCATGCTGGCTCCTTTCAAGGAACAGGTTTCTGGACACACTAATCGCTAGTAGGCGAAAGCGCATGATCCCCATCGTGGACATACCGAAGCGGTGAGTGCGTAAGTTCCCGCCTCGCTTCCGACTCAGAGGAGGGGCCTACCAGAACGGAACGACAATGAACTCCATAACCGCGTCGGGGGAGCGGCGCTCAACGTCAGTAGGGGTAGTAACCGGCCGAGCCAGCATCTCGGTATGCTCGGTGGGTTCCCTGCGACCGGTGTGATCGGCCGCCAGCGTTCCGTCTTATCCCCCGGTGGTGAGGAGACTGGCGCTTCCGCGCCGAAGCAGCATGCTCTTTGGTCACGATAGCTCTTAAGTAAGACGACAGATGGGCAGACAGGCGGTCCACCTCGGGGTATGGGTTGCGGCTCTGGCCGGCCCGTGGAAGTGCTCGTCCTGAGGATCGTCAAGGACCTCCGTGGCCGGGTCGGGCCACGGTGCTAGGGTCGCGAGGTGCCCGTCCTCGAGAACGTCCTTGCCGGACTTAACGACGCCCAGCGTGAGGCCGCCCTCGCGATGCGCGGGCCGGTGGCGATCCTGGCCGGCGCGGGCACGGGCAAGACCACGACGATCACGCACCGGATCGCGTGCCAGGTCCGGAGCGGCGTCTTCGCCGCGTCGCGGATCCTCGCGGTGACGTTCACCGACAAGGCTGCGGACGAGCTGAAGCGGCGACTCGTGGCGCTTGGCGTGGAAGGGGTCGAGGCCCGCACGTTCCACTCGGCCGCGCTCTCACAGCTCTCACGGCTGTGGCCCCCGCACCGATCCCGGCGGAGCTGATGCTCCGCATCTACGAGGGGTACGAGCGGCGCAAGGGTGCGATGGGCCGGCTGGATTTCGAGGACATGCTGGGGCTCGCCCTGCGGCTGTTCGACGAGCACCCGGATGCCGTCCACGACGTCCGCTCGCGGTTCTCCGCGTTCACCGTGGACGAGTTCCAGGACGTGAACCCGCTGCAGGCGGCGCTGATCGACCGGTGGCTCGGCGAGCGCGAGGACCTCTGTGTCGTTGGCGACGACTACCAGACGATCTACGGCTTCACCGGCGCTTCGCCCGAGTACCTCCTGGGTTTCACGCGGCGGTTCTCTCACGCGAGGGTGGTTCGTCTCAAGGAGAACTACCGCTCCTCGCCCGAGGTACTCGACGTGGCCAACCGGCTCGCCCCTCGCCTGGGCGGGTTCCGGAAGACCCTCCGGGCGACGCGGCCCTCGGGGCCCGCGCCGGTCGCGCGCGCTGAGCCCGACGAGAAGGCCGAGGTCGGCGCCGTCATCAAGGCCGTCCGGCGTCTGCGGGACGAGGAGGCGGTGCCGCTCGAGGAGATCGCGGTGCTGTACCGGATCAACGCCCGGTCCGAGCCGCTCGAGGAGGCTTTCGCCGACGCCGGCATCCCATACCAGGTGCGCGACGGCGCGTTCCTCCGGCGACCGGGACCGCGCGGGGTGCTCCAGCGGCTGAAACGCTCGGGCGGAGGGTCCGTGGCCAAGACCGTCGCGGACATCACCGAGCAGCTCGGCTACGACGCCGAGGCGTCGCCTGACGCCGACGAGGAGGTCACGCGCCAGTCCGACCTCGCGCGCATGCGCTCGCTTGCATCGGAGTTCGAGCGGGCGCACCCCGACGGCGACCTGGCGGCGTTCGTCGCCGAGCTGGCCCGCCGGTTCTCCGCTGAGCACAGCGGCCGGGGCGTCAACCTCCTCACCTATCACCGCGCGAAGGGCTTGGAGTTCGACGCGGTGTTCCTCCCGCGTCTGGTCGACGGCGAGCTTCCGTTCCGGTCGGGACGAGCCAAGGCCGACCCCGAGGAGGAACGACGGCTGCTCTACGTCGGGATCACGCGAGCCCGCCAGTACCTCTTTCTCACCTGGCCGACCGACGGTCGCGCCCGGCCGAGCCCGTTCCTTGACGAGCTGGAGCTTGCGCCAACGGTGCCCCCGAGGGCGTCATCGACACCCCGGCCCTCGGTCACGGTGAGAAGAGGCGGCGCCCTCTTCGACCGGCTGCGCGAATGGCGCCGCAAGCGGGCACAGGCGGACGGCGTGCCCGCGTACGTCGTGTTCCATGACCGGACGCTCGCCGAGATCGCCGAGCGCAAGCCCAGGGACTGGGCCGACCTCGCGGCCGTGGCGGGGGTCGGACCCGCAAAGCTCGAACGGTACGCGGACGAGGTCCTGGCGGTCGTCTCGGCAGGCTAGTGCAATCAGTGGGCGGACTGATTCTGCTTCATCTGGGACGGTACGTCCGTCACGTAGATCGAGCCCGTAAAGGGCACAAAAACCTCGGATCGGGGCCCGTGACCAGGTCGTTCTCTTCCAGTTGCTCGACCTGCTCCGCCTCCGCGGCCACGATGGGGGATGCGGACTGTCCATCGAGCGAGACACCTGTTTCGTGAACATTGTGGGGGGACAGCAGACCCCTGGTCCTCTCAGAATGAAGAAGGATGATCGCACCCGAGACCCGGGGTGGCTGAGAGCTGTCGCCGGCCCGAAGAAGTCCGCGGACGGCAGGAAGACCTGCTCAGGGCACGGGATCCAAATGTTCGAACCTTCAGGCAAGCCGCCGCGACTCGGGAGGTCTCTACCAGGCTCGTCATCGGGTCTGGCGAGGCCGAACAGAGCCCGAAGGATTAGCTGGTCAGACGGTTGATCGCAATAAATGCACCTTTCAGGCTCAGGAAGACGCGTACACCGCTTGCCGGTGCGCGGCCCGAGTGATGGCTGCCCCGAGCTTGAGCTTCGCGGACTGGAGAGACGAGAGATGCCGACGTTGAGTTCGAAAGCGTGGCGTGCACTTGCCCAGACGGACGCCAGGGCCTGACCGCCTGACCCCGGGCGGGGCCTGCCAGGCATCGACGGAGGCGCGGGAGGAGTTGTAAGAGACTTGGTCTACTCCAGGTACTCTCGGAGCTTCGCGGAGAGTGAGGGGTGCCGGAGCTTCGAGAGGGTCTTCGCCTCGATTTGGCGAATCCTCTCGCGGCTGACCCTGAACTCCCGGCCCACCTCCGCCAAGGTTCGGGGGTGGCCGTCGAGCAACCCGAACCGGAGCTGGATGACCTTGTTCTCCCGGTCGGCCAATGTGTGGAGGACCGACTCGAGCTGCTCCTGGAGGAGGATGAACGACACGGCGTCGACCGGCACGACCGCGTCGGCGTCCTCGATGAAGTCGCCGAGGTGGGAATCTTCCTCCTCCCCGATGGGGGTCTCGAGGGACACGGGCCCCTGGGAGACCTTGAGGATCTGCCGGACCCTGTCCGCCGGGATCCCCAACTCACTTCCGATCTCCTCCGGGAGCGGCTCGCGCCCCAGGCCCTGGGACAGGTCCCGGTCGGCCCGACGGAGCTTGTTGATGAGCTCTGACATGTTCACCGGGATGCGGATGGTACGGGACTGCTCGGCGATGGCCCTGGTGATGGCCTGGCGGATCCACCACGTTGCGTAGGTGGAGAACTTATACCCTCTGGTGTAGTCGAACTTCTCGACCGCCCGAATGAGCCCAACGTTTCCCTCCTGGGCCAGATCGAGGAACGTCATTCCATGAGGCGAGTACCGCTTGGCGATCGAGACCACTAGGCGAAGGTTCGCCTCGATCAGCCTCTTCCTGGCCAACTGGCCATCGGCCTCCACCCGCCGCAGGAACTGGACCGCCTCGGCGCGGTTCTTGGGCCGATACGCCCGAGTCACCTTCTCCAGGCCGATGCCCTCGTGCCGAAGCTTTCCCTTCGGGTCGAGCTGATGCTTGCGGATCCGGAGCACGGAGCAAACCACGAGGCGGAACCGCTCCTCGTCGATCCCGTTCGAGGGGCCGATTGCGCCAAGCATCTCGGCGGCGAACCCCCCGGCCTCCATCCGCGTGGCCAGGTCGACCTCCTGGGCGGCGGTGAGGAGGCGGACCTTGGCGATCTCATTCAAGTACAGCCGGACCGGATCGTTGGCGAAGACCTCGTCCCTGCCCCGCCGGATCCCGCGTGGTTTTCCTACCTCGTTTTCGGACGCCTCCCGTCGGATCTCGAGGACCTCGATGCCCTCCTGACGAAGGTACTCCTGCACGTCCATGAGGAAGGCCTCCACCTGTTCGGAACTGAGGTCTTCTGCGGAAAGCCCCTGGAGAAGGTCAGTGGAGGTGACGAAGCCACGCTCCCGGCCATGCGCCGCGATAGCCTCCATGGCTTCGTCGAGACGGGTCGTCTCGTTCCCCCTCCTATGTCCTGCTTCGAGGCGAACATCCGGGCAGCGAGCCCGGTACCTCTGGCCGATTCGTGGCGGTTCGAGGCGGGGTGGCGGGGAAACGCCACGGGTCGGTCGCTCAACTCGAACTAGACGCGATGCCTGTTTGAAGACCCTAACACGACCGTTCACGGGCCCGTGGTCAGCGGTCGAGCCCTGCAGCGGGAGCCGGAACCGCTTGCCCACGCCGTTCATGCCGGCCGAGGCTTCGAGTTAGTCAGATCAGCCATCCGGCCGCAATACCAGTCTTCTCGGTCCGCCAAATACGAAGTGCCTGTGGTCGTCCTCCCTTCTGTTGCAGCTTGTTAATTACGAGCCCTCAAGACTGAGGGCCCAGGCCTGCTTGACCGGAAGGACCTTCTCGAGACGGCTGGTGGGGAGCGAAGCCCTGGCGGCCACGAGGGCCAGTATCCGAATCCTGGATTGTGGGCGCACCCTCTCATCGGCGGGTGGCATCGAAGCCCCAGGTAGGTGCCGCCTACAATGGACTGACATGAATTGGGTAACCGCATATGGCGTGGCGGCTCTGACGTTCATGATGGTTATGTACTGGCTTGAGCATCGCGGCCCACCGTTCTGTCGAGTGTCTACGGGTTCCTGGCCGGCGCATGGCCGTTCGGCGTGCTCGAGGTGGTCTGGTGCGTGATTGCGCTTCGCCGCTACGCCGGGGCCCGACGGGGCAGCCGACAGCTCCGGATCTAGCCTCCCGATTGGGGCGGGCGCCTCCCCGCCTCGGACTCGGGTTCCCAGGCTTTGCGGAGCCCTCGCCGAGAATCCTGGTCGCGGCGGCGGCGGCCGCCGCACGTCCGTCGCCGTTCTCTCGGGGCTGATCGGCGCGGCGAGATTCACTCCGGGCAGGCGCGTCGCGCGGACGGCGGCGTGGACGGCCTGCTGGCTCCGGGTCCGATGACGCAACGCACTGCTCGCCGCCGCGACGGGCGCGCACTGCCTCCGCCGCGTACTCGGGCATCGCCGCCTACTGGTGACCCTCCAAGGCGGCGAGCCGGCTGCGGAAGTCGTCGGCGTCGATCTCGCCTCGTGCGAGCCGCTCTTCGAGGATTCGACGGGGACTCGAGTCGCCGCGAGGCTCCGAGAACCTCCGCACTGCCCAGATACCAAGGGCCACGAGCGCCCCGAGGATGATGACCGAGGGGATCCACATCGCCCACCACATCTGGTTCATCCACGTTCCGTCCATGTGTGCCATCTCTTGCTCCTTGTGCGCCCCTCACGCGTCTATTCGTACTCGCGGCTCGACGTCTTGCCGATGGGCGCCAGTACGCAGACTCTGGGCCTCTTCCGAGGTGGCGGACCGTTCCGACGGTCCGATCATCCCGTCAGATGCTCCTCGAGCTGCGATGCAAGCTCGTGCGGCCGGACGTACATGGCTCCGCCGTGCTCCGGGGCCCCGTAGTCGCGAACCCACGCGATCTTCCCGTCGTCTCCGACGAGGAAGAACGTGTGGCCCGGCTCGCCCGTGGCCATCATCCAGCTCGGAATCCCGTACTTCGCCCACACAGTGTTTCCCGGATCCGACAGCATCGGAACGGTGATCCCGAGCGCGCCGCCGTCCTGCCGCCACGCGGTCACCGGGTCGGGCGAGATTCCAAGCAGTTGCACGCCGAGGTTCTCGAAGCCCTCATCACGTTGCAGGTCGACCACCTGCTGCATGCACCCGCTTCACCCGGGACCCATGCTGAAGTACAGGAGCACGGGCTTGCCCGCGTAGTCCGACAGCGAGACGGGTCCGCCGCTCGCCGAGATGGCGAAGACGATCATCGTCGCCATCCATCCTCGAGATCTCATCCGCTCGCTCCTTTCGGGGGCTCGATCGTGATCCGTGCCTCGTAGTCGTAGTACCGATGGTCCATGAAGTGTCCGGGCGCCCGCATCTCCGCTCGATGCACGAGGCCGCTCGCGTCCACCCAGAGCCTGAACCACACCGGGAGGTCCGCGTTGCCGCCGGCGAAGGCGATCTCGGTCGTTCGGACGCCGTCCAGCCTCGCCCGGCCGAGGATCCGAACGTCCCGATAAGGGCGGAACGAGTCCCAGATGTAAGTGGGAACGGGCACGGCGGGCGCGCCGCGCTCGATCTTCCAGGGGCCGTTCCCCTCGCGCGTGTACCTCGTGTCGTCGATCCACACGGTTCGGAACGTACCCCCTTGCTGTTCGACGTCACTCTCGAAGGAGTTCGGCGCAGCGAAAGCGTAGGTCGCGTGAACCGTCGTCCCGAGACCCGAGGTGAGGTCCTCCTGGAGGCGGTAGCTGGCGAGCGCGCCCATCGCCCCGATCGTCCGCTGAAGCCGCTCCTCTCCCGAGGCGGCGGGCAGCGGCGGCAGGCGGAAGCTCGCCCGGCCATCCGCCGAGGCGCCGACATCCACGGCGACGACCTCACCACCCCGGAGATCGACCTCGCCCCTCCGACAGGTGTCGGCGCACTGCGAGAGCGCCACGGATATACCGTCGACCGTCGCCCGGACCGGCAGCGCGGCCGTCGCTTGGGGGCCGAGGACGTAGATCGTGAGCTCGTTCGGCCCGGGCCGTCCGGGTTGGAGGGTGAGGCCGACGAGCACCGGCCCGGCGTGGGACCCGAGCGTCAGCCCCTCTCCGGCGGGGATCGGGGAGACCTCCGTCGGGCCGGAAGGTCCCTCCGCGGCCTCCGCCGCCCTGGGGAAGAAGGCGACCCGCCGCCAGGCGAGCACGGAGAGCTGCACCATCGCCAACACGATGAGGACCTTCGCCACCAGCACGAGTCCGTAGGAGGACTCGAACAGCGCGGCCAGCCCGCCCACCTCCTGGATCCCGCGGATCGCTCCGGTTCCGGCCGTCACGGCGAACGAGGCCAAGGCCGGTGGGGTGAATCGGTCGAGGAGCGTTCGGCCGGCTCCGCCGCGCCATCCCTCGGGTGGCCGCTGGAGCGCGAGGGCCATCACGCCCCCGGCCCAGACGCCGGCCGACACGAGATGGATCGCCTCCACCGCGATGCCCCAGGCTCGAGGCTGGATCGCCGCCGCGTGGCCGGCCGCCGCGAGGGCAACGACGGCACCGACGGCGAACGGCGCCGCGCGGCGAGGCCATCTCCACGCGACGAGGACTCCCAAGGCCTCGAGGAGGACCCGGCCGAGCCGAGCCCATCCCGGCAGGCCCGTCGAGAGGTAGGTGAATACTGCGCTCACAGATGGCGAAGGCGCAGCCACCAGCGCCTCGCCCAGCACGACCACGAGGCCACCGACGAGGGCCGCAGCGAACACGGGCAGGACTGGCGTCCTGACCCACTCCAGGGAAGGCCGCCGGCGCGCCAGCCGGCCGAGCAGCAGGAGGCCGA
>WNFV01018419.1_pt1 | contig 11937 bp, 12 predicted proteins | sample 5400101 | NCBI WGS metagenome assembly WNFV01 (sample SAMN13153361, study PRJNA577476) | soil metagenome | isolation source: 115 cm soil or saprolite under grassland replicate 1 | place: USA:California | collected 2016-06-15
GTCATAAACGTACGCCGCTAACGTGCCCCAAACTTTTCCTCCTTCAACAACCCAGGGCTGAGAGGAGACGAGAGTCATGTTATGGTGCGCCGGCACCGTAACGATTTCCTGTTCCGAGGCGTTGTCGTTCGGTTGTAGCTCGTAAGCTCGAACGTCGCCAAATAACAATAGCTGGGCGATAATCCCCAGGGTGATGAGATAGATCTTATTCCTGAATGCCATAACTACCTCCGTCAGTGTGGACATCCGCCGTAGGTCTTTGCGCCTCTGCCGCTGAGCATCGTCGATCACTTCGCCGATCTGCGAACCAACCGCTGAATCCTCCAGTCAGAGCAACTTGGTTTTTCGACGCTCATCATTCATACCTATGAACGGTTTCAGAATGGTTTTTCAAATGTGGGGTCGGTAACGGCGCTGTAATTCTGTGGCGATGCATTGCCGCTCTCGAATTCCACCTCGTGGTCAAACAGGTACTCGTGTTGCCCGTCTTCAAATTCAACCAGCAAAAGAGTGCGGCCGAGATTTTCGGTCACAGAAACGAGAGTGCCTTCTCTCGGCAGAAACATACCTGTTTTTGAGGACCGAATAATTTTGGTTACATTTAACTTGATACCTGTCTCCATAACATGACTCCTCGCTTTAACGTCAAAGTTACAACTGGCGTATGTTTTGTTTTTCTTTAACTCTGCTCGTTCTTTTATCATTAAAGAGGGCAAGGATTGTGCCAGCGCCATGAAGGAGTCGATAAGGTGACAGATACAAAAGACTTTTCGGTTCACAACCAGTGAAGTTGTTTCTTAGTGACGAAGCACTGTGTCGAAATATCCGAACGTGTCTAAATGACGACACTGTGCTTGTGGAAAGTTTCAGGCGTATGTCGATCCAGAGTGTCCGCTTCACTCTAGCGTTCTGGTGGGGATGAATTCCGTGGGGATCGTATTTCCAGAATGTATACTGAAGCGCCGCATAGAAGAAGTTGCTGTTCTTGTCCGAGAGGTTGCGGATAAGCCATTCTGTGTAGAAGTAGCTGTCCCGAGTAACCGAGGACGCGGCGCGTGAACTTGTAGGAGGCGGGAAGAGATCCGTTTCCGCGCCGACGGGCCCGCAATGATTGTAAATAGCATCGCGATCGGACGCTCGCCAGAACAAATATTGCTAGAGCGAGAGCATAAACCCGTGCATCGCGCTCATGGTGGCCGCCGTCTTTTTAAACGCGTCTATTTCTTTTGGCTCAGCTGACGCACATGAGCAACCAAGTTGTGGATCTGCTCCGGGCTCAAGCTCCCGTTGAACGGCGGCATGTTATTTTTTCCGTTGCTGATCACCGCCGCTAACTGCGAATCTGACTGGCTCTGGACCTGGCCTGAATGGAGATCGGGAATTCCCATGGTTTTGCCGACGGGCGTGTTGCCACGGCCGTCCGCGCCAAGCTCCACAAAGCGCTATGCCGCAGCCGAACTTGGTCCCCGTGAGTCCTAACTCGTCACGGAGATACCAAAGCAATGGCATCTCGGGATCGCCGTTGAATGTGTGCTCAACTCCATTGACTTTGATTTGGATCACCTTAATTCCCTCCTTAGGTTTCTCCGACCGCTCGTCGCCTTTCAGAATTGAGGTGTGCGAGATTCTCCATCCGTCGAATTACTGCCGAGAAATCTTCACCGCCGCTATCGGCAGCTTCCAGGGTGTTGATTTGAAACGCCGCGGCCGTCACAGGCATCGAAATCTGAAGCGCCGCAGCCGCTCCCAGAATCAAGCAGAAGTCCTTGTTCATGAGCCGCGTGGCGAATTGACGGCTGTAATCGTTTGCCGCGGCCTTCTTGAGCTTTCCAACGTGTGCTGGAGCGATTACCGCGGTTTGTGACAGGACGTCGAGCAGTCGATCGCGATTAAGGCCGGCCTTCTCACCGAATGCGACGGCCTCGGCGACGGCCTGCATCCCTACACCCAGCAAGGTATTCACGACCAGTTTCATCGTGGTGCCGGAACCGCTTGGGCCGAGATAGAAATTTTGTTGCGAGATCGCTCGGAAAATCGGCTCGGCGGTGTGGAAGACGTCCTCGTCGCCGCCTCCCAGCAGCGTGAGCGTACCCTGTTCGGCAGCAAGTGTGCTCCCGGAAATTGGAACATCGAGTACGCCGACAGCACAGGCGGCGGCTAGCTTATATAGTTCCCGTGAAATCTCGGGATTGACGGTGCTCATTTCAATGATCACCGACCCGGGACGCACATTCGCGAATACGCCTTCAGGGCCGGCGTAAACGCTTCGCACTGCGTCATCAGTCGGAAGGCATGACAAGATAACATCAGCATAGAACGCAAGCTGACTAATGCTTTTTGCTACGGTTGCCCCGCATTCAACCAGCGCTTCCGCTTTGCGACGATCTCGATTGTAGACCATGACCTTGTAGCTGGCTTGGAGCAGACGCCGCGCGATCGGCCGTCCCATAGAGCCGATGCCGATAAATCCGAGCTTGCGGTGAACCGGATCGATAGGAGTCATTTATAACTCTCCCTCATGGGGCTGGATGCGACGTTGCTTGAATCTGGCGGAAGGCGGGACAAAGCCAAATCGAAAGAGAAAGCCCCTGCGCCCTTCACGATCACTACGACCGCGAGCGCGATAACCACGAGGTGGTATTCAACTCCGTGGCCCGGCTTGTTGCCAAACCAGTTGAGGAAAAATCCGTACTTCGAGTGAAAAGTCAGGGCGACCGCCATTGTGATCGCAATGCTCAGCGCAGCGATGCGCGTCAGGAGTCCGACGATCAGACCGAGGCCGCCAAAAAACTCCGCGGCGATAGCTAGGCATGCGAGCGCTACTGGAATCCGCATTTGATCCCGAAATGTGTGTAGCGTGGCACGGAGACCCGGACCGCCAAACCAGCCCAGCAGCTTTTGCGCTCCGTGAGCGAATAAGACGACTCCCAAGACAACTCGCACGATCATAAATAGCCAATCGCCATCAGTATCGATTAACCATGCAAGCATCTTGTGTTCCTCCATCGCAGAGATGTTTTTCCACTGGCCAAACTCCCAGGATTTGCCGCCACAGGTGGGAGAGCAAATCAAAAGTGATCAGCTGGTAGAAACGCAGAACAGGGATTATGCCAATCACCTGAAGAAATTTATGCTTCGCGCAAGTAACAGAAGTGAAAGAAGTTTCAGTTGAGGATCGAGGAAGTTTTAATTCTGGTTTATGTTTTCGTGTCGGCGAGATCGTGTCGAAATACCGTGCGCTGTCTAAATGACGGCACTAACCGTGGCGGGAAAACGTAGCCAAGGTATTTGAAATGGTCGGTTGAAATTGGCACTGCGAAATCGGCAAAACGATGACTCGCACAAAGACGCAAAGCACGCCGGGTTCAGCCAAATAGGACGATATTTTTCTTTGCCCTCTCGACGGCTTGGCGCGATAAAAATTTGTTGAAGTCGTTCTGTTGAACATTTGATCGGAAGGGCCCAATCTTCTCATTGGCCTTCGAGTCTTCATTGTTGCCAGCCGCCTCCCAGCGCCTTGTAGAGCTGAACGCCACTCGGAGTATGCCTAATTTGCATTCCAATCGACGGCTCATCTCTTTTCTTCACCAGCGGTCAATGAAATTCGCGTCAGGCTGTAACTGGGCCCAAGCGGCGCGCTGGCGTCTACGTTGCCAGAATCCGATCTACGGAAAAAGCGCCCGCTCCTTTAACGAGAATGGCCAGTCCTAACGCGATGGCAAGCAGATGAAATTCAAATCCTTCGCCTGGTTGATTACCGTTCCAATTCATAAAGAAGCCAACCCTGCTGTGTACCATCAAGATAGCTACGACCATATTGACAATGATTCCTAGCGCAGCAATGCGAGTGAGAAGTCCGACCAACAGCCCCAGTCCGCCCAGAAACTCGGCCGCGATCGCGAGAACCGCTAGCCAGGCTGGAATACCCATTTGTTGGAAAAAACCTATGGTGCTGCTAAAGCCCGGGCCGCCGAACAAACCCATCGCCTTTTGCGCGCCGTGCGCGAAAAACACAATTCCCAAAATCACACGAATTATCGCGATGGTGCGGTCGTTCGCTGTGTCGACAAGCTTATGAAACATAAACTTTCCTCCTTTACGTTCCAATTTTACATCGAGGCAATGCGATACAGTCAACTGTGCTCATAATCGCGTTTAGCACTTGGCCGTCCACCGTAGTGGACCAGAATTGCTGCCTCCACATTCATCGTATAGCGGAGCCCCTATCGCACGGTTCAGCTTTACTGGCAATTACAAACTTTGCTGCGTTTCTTGAGTCTCCCAATAACTGGGCAACTGTTATGCCAAGCGTGTACACGGAGCATCTCGCCAAATTGTATTTTGGATGAAATCGAACTGGATTCGTTCTTCAGGGCTAAGCTTAAAGAGGAAGAGACGTTATATCGACAACTGTCGATAGGCCGTCATTTACTGCCGATGGTCAGCTCCAACATGAGACCGCGCGAATCGACAACCGATTCGGCAATGAACACTGATGCGTTATTATTCCGTTCGTCCGTTACACGAGCGGCCGGAGGAATAACATATGCGTCTATGATTTTCCGCGCGAACAAGTTAGGGCGCGGTTTCAAGGCACAATAGCTTGGCATAAATCGGCTAAGCCGTGGTTATTCTCCGGAGTGGACGTAGTCGCTATCGTCGTCGGCAATTTCTCGATATTTTCCGCGAACCGCAACAGGAGCTAAAAGCTTAATGCCAGACTTGACACAGCTCATTGGCCATTGGGGATATTCGGCCATTTTTCTCATTGTCATCCTCGGCAGTATTGGAATTCCGGTGCCTGAAGAAGCGATAATGTTGCTGGCGGGCCTCCTGGTGTGGGAGAAAAAGCTTGAACTTTCGGTTGTTCTTATTGTTGGTTTTCTGAGCACGGTAAGCGGCGACAACCTCGGTTACTGGGTTGGCAGAATATATGGGCGAGCGACGATCGAGCGTTACGGACAAAAGCTCTTCATTAGTTCCGAACGCTTGGATGTGATGCAAAATTTTGTCAATCGTCACGGTCAAGTTGCGGTTTTTTTGGCGCGGTTTATTCCAGGACTCCGGTTCCTTGCCGGGCCCTTAACCGGCATCGCGGGCATGCCGTTTCAACGATTTTTTCTAGCGAACATTGCGGGCGCCGCAGTCTATGTTCCCTTGATCGTCGCCTTGGGCTACGCCGTCGGCTTAGGGTTTGGCGAGTATATTCACTGGCTCGAGGGTTACCTGGCAAAAGCCGAACACATCGTTCTCGCTGCAATCATGATGACTGCAGTAACTTCTTTCGCTTGGAGAGCTTTTAAGCCCAAGCGTTTGCGCAACCGTGAGAAGTAAACTGTCGGAGAAGCAGATCGAGCGGCGGCGCGTTTGTTTGAAGTGGAGAATCCTCGAGCCAGCTTCTAAAGCCTACTTTCCCTTTGCCGCAGCTTTTTTAATCACGCCACGGGCGATCCGATCTCCAGAATTACCCGCGGGATCCGTGACATTGTCATCGGCAGTAACATGAATAATGATCGCGCTTCCATCAGCATCGAAGATAGACGTTTCTCCATAGCCGAGCGTAATACTATCTATGAGCACCTCATAGCCGAATTTGCCGCCAGAAGATCGCCGGCCTTATCATCATAAAGCTCCCAATAGTCGATCGGTCTTTCGGTCGTCACGTCTTTGTAAACGTACGCCGCCAATGTGCCCAATACTTCTCCTTCGAACAACCATGGCTGAGACGAGATAAGAGACAGATCGTGCTGCCCCCGTCCCGTGACGATTTCCTGTTCTACGGTATGAGCGCCGGCTTCTTCGGCGTTAGCTGCTACTACAAGAACGAATAACACGGCAATAAAGTATGACGCGGCGATGATGATAAAGTAGATTTTATTTCTCAAAGTCATAACTACCTCCGTCCCTGGATTTTGGATTTGGTTTCGATTTTCGATGTCGAAACTATCTCTGGTTCGTTTCCTTCCATTGACTGCTACCTTGTGCAGGCGCAAGCGCGATACCAAAGCACCTGAATGCGTGGAATCTCGTAATCGCAAGGATGAGGCGGCTTTAAGTTTCGTTGCGCCTTGGGTTAGTAGGGCTGTGTCGAAGAAAGTCTGCCGATCTGTTGGCACACGACGAAATATCGACGTGTAACTACTGCGCAAAACAGATTCCGGCAGCAGCTCTTTTGAATGGCACAATCGTTGCGCCTAATGGAAACCAATGAGAGAGAAGTGCGACTTCATCCCAAGCAGCATCTGGGGGAATAACTCTGGTGGGAATGAGAGAGTGACCAGCCGGTCAACCCTAGACGCCCGTAGGGTTCGTTTGCACAACTCTATCTAAGGAGGTCTTCACGTTGAAGCATTTGATGCGGTTAAATTTAGGATTAGGAATGTGGCTCATGATCTCGCCATTCGTCCTCGAACTGGTAAATCGACGTGTGTTTCGAGTCGGTTGGGAAGATTTCCTCCTGGGCTTCGGTATAGCAACTTTCTCGCTATGCCGCTTGTCCTCGGGCAGGGGCGCTGCGCTTTTGGATTTCGTGACTATGGCCCTAGGTCTGACCACACTGCTTAACCCGATCGTATATCACTACTTCAACGTTAAGGCGGTCGCCTGGAACAACCTGGTAGTAGGGTCCTGGTAGTAGGGTCCATGGTTTTGATTCTGGCAATCTATGACTATCGCAAAAATTCCGAATCGTCGAAAATGACTGAGGTAAACCGCGGGTGAGACATTTTGACAATGTTAACTATAATGCTCCTCCTAGCTTCAAACGCATTTATGACGTTCGCCTGGTACGGACACTTGAAGCATCGGTCCGCGCCAGTGCTAGAAGTGGTCATCGTGAGTTGGTTGATCGCCTTCGGGGAGTACTGTTTCCTTACAGCTTACCAGCTAAAGATTATTCAGGAATGTCTTACGCTATTGGTCTTCGTCGTATTTGCGTACTTCTATCTAGGCGAGACGATACGATGGAATTACGCCATCTCGTTTCTGTGCATTTTTTTGGCGGTACTGTTTGGTTTTTGGGGACAGCTCTGAGACAACGAAAAGCCCGTCCAAAAAGTTCACTGTTCCACGTTCAACGTATTATCCCGGGTCCCGCCTTGAACTTTTAAACCTTTGATCCAGATTCCGAAAGAGTCTTCTTACGCTTCTCGCGGGCTAGCCCGAACAGGGATTGTTGTGCCGTCGTGCGCATTCGAGCCGCCATTAAGAGCGAAAATGAGGCAACACGACGCTCGCGATGTTGGCGTTGTCATCTCAGAATGTATACTGAAGCGCCGCATAGAAGAAGTTGCTATTGCTGTCGCGGCCGGTCTTTTTGATAAATCCGCCGGTGGAGAAGAAGCTGTAGCCCGCGTAGCCCTGCAGATGGCGGGTGAAGTTGTAAGTCGCGAGCAGGTCTGTCTCCGCGCCGACATAGCGCGCATGGGTGCCATTCGCCGCCCGGAGCACGGCGGAAGACTTATTGTAGATGCTATCACGATCGGACGCCCGCCAGAACAAATATTGCTGCAGCGTAAGCGTAAGATCCTGTATCGGGCTTATGGCAATACCGGCGTTCGGAGTGATGATGTTCTGCCGCCCGATGTAGTCGATGTAGCCAAGATACGAATGGCCATTCGGGAAAAGCTGATTGAAGGTGCCGCCGCCGCCGCCGGGCTTCCTGTCTCCGCTCGCATAGTCGAACTCGAAGTAGGCGCGGGGTGACCACTCCTTGACCGGGAAGGTATAGCCGAGGACAGCCGTGAACATCCCGGCGCCGATGTTTGCGGAGCCCACCGTGCCGAACTGGCCGGCTCCTTCCAAGTCAAAGTCCCAATTCGTCTGACCGATCTTGCCCCACGTACGCAGTCCAAGCGTATGCCGATTTTCTCGTCCGGTGGTCGAGTTGAAGGTCGCCGTTCGGTTGTTGGCGCCGAGATAATAGAGATCGAGGTTCATGGGCAGGAGGTGCGCCGGGGCGGTAGTGTAGAGACCAAAGAACTGTCGGTCCGGGCTCGACTTGTCGAATTTATACTTGTCCACAATGACCGCCTGAGTCCAAAACGGAATGACGGTCCAGTCGGCGATCCGAACGATCGCCTGACCGCCGTCAAAAGTATGAGGCACCTGCGTGAAGTCGCCCGGCCCGACCAGCCGCTGGGAGCCGAAGAGCAACTCCTGACGGCCGCCGCGCAGGGTCACGCCCGCGTCTTTGCTGAACGGAATCACGACGTCGGCAAAGCCGTTAAAGAGGTCGGCCTGATCGTAGAATCCGGTGCTATTGCGACCCTGAAGATCGCGGTCCGTCGACAGCGAGCTCTTCCCTTCGAAGTAGAGGCGAAAGTAGGGAGTGATGTGCAAGTCGGTATTGAGTCGGAACCGGGACAAAAGATAAGTATCGGAGCGCTTGGGCGCCGAGGCGCCGAACTGGAAATCATCGAAGTGTTCGAAACGCGCCCGGGCTTGGCCGCCGATGCTCAACCAGACACTCTGATCGGCGGTGAATGGGATAAATTTCAGGCGGTCCCAGAAATCATCGGTCCTGGTCGTATCCACCCCTTCCAGGGACGACCAATCCTCGTTGAACCGTCCCGCTGATCCGATCTGAAGCGCGGGCCGCTTTACTTCACCGGCAGCCTTTTCGCTCTGGGCCCACCCGGGAAGCGCGCCGTAGAGGAGCAGCGATTGGAGCGCCAAAGCTATGGCTACGGCGCGGCACCGACGCACTACATCTTCGCTGCCGCACCGGTTCGTGGTTACGCGCTCGAGAACGATCTCGCGATCGACCTTGCGTGATTTCCCGCAGACGACTGCGCGATTTGCTTCCATGGCGTCACCTCCTGAACCTTTTTTCGAAGACTTCGGCGTACCGTTAAACCGCATCTCAGGACTTACGACTTAGGGTTTTCGTATTTTTCGTGTTCTCGATAGCTAGCTCCGTGCTTTAAATTTTTCTGAAGAATTTTCAGTTGCCCTCATACTGGTGTCTTTGTCCGCAATCAGCGGACGCTACAGTCCCAAGTCCAGCGTGCGAACCTTCTGCAGGCGCTGGCCCACGTCCTCCCAGTTGACGATCTTCCAGAAGGCCTTCACCCAATCCCCCTTCACATTTTCGTATTGCAGGTAGTAGGCGTGCTCCCACATGTCGAGTACGAGAAGGGGCACGGTGCCGTTCCCGATGTTTCCCTGGTGGTCGTACACCTGCTCGGTCACGAGCCGCTTGGCGAGCGGCTCCCACGCGAGCGTGCCCCAGCCCGAGCCTTGGACGTTGAGCGCGGCCTCGTTGAGCTGGCCCTTGAGGTTGGCCACAGAGCCAAACGACTCTTTGATGGCGTCGAGCAGTTCGCGGTCGGGTTCTCCACCGCCATGCCGGCTCATGTTGCGCCAGAAGAGTGAGTGCAATACATGTCCGGAGAGATGAAAGGCGAGATTCTTCTGAAGCTGGTTGATGGCCGCGAAATCGCCCTTGTCTCGAGCCTCGGCGAGCTTCTCAAGGGTCGTGTTCGCGCCCGCAACGTAGGCGGCGTGATGCTTGTCATGATGCAGCTCGAGCAGCCTCGCCGAGTAGTGCGGTTCGAGCGCCGCGTAGTCATAGGGCAAGTCGGGAAGCGTGTAACGGTTATCCATCGTTAGCCTCCAAATTTTTTAGCTCGTGATAATCGATGGGACTTTTGTTGACTAAATGCGCGGAGTCAGTCTCAGAATGCGATTCTGCTGAAAAACCCCATTTTGAATTTTCGGTGGGCGTTAAAAATGCTGCCGATAAGAGCGTCAAGTCAGCGATTGAGGAATTTTCATCGCCTGACGATGTGAGGACGAAGAAAATAATCCGCTTTAAGCCCTTAAGCCGGGCTCAGAGCCGGTGTTCTCATCTGGAACGCGAGCAGATTTAAGTATCGTTTCACATTGCAGGCGGCACCCATGAAATAATGCGATAGCCCGACCCGGCTTAAGCCCCGATATTTCGTCCGTCTCATCGCGTGCCCACGTACCAACTCGCTGTGAGTTCCTTCGATGCCGTTTCTCGGATGCATGCTCTTTGAGAACCCGGCCACCCTCATTTCTTTGCGCCGCTTCTCCACCAGATCGTGGCGCAACCCAACGACTACCGTTCGCCGGCCACTGTTGGAACGCGTACATTGGTTTTGTACCGGACAACCGTCACATTGATTGCCCCACTCGATGCGGTAGTACTCGGTTCCCATATAGCTATCTTTGATGCGGCTGCACTGCGTGCTGAGTTTACCCTGGGGACAAACCGCCTGACGCTTCTCGACATCAACATGGAACCAATCGGTATTGTACGGTCCCTTGTGCGGGTCGGGACGCGTCGGCCCTAATAACTCGATGCCGTTTTGTTCCGCCTGCGTTAAGGTGTGCTCGGTCACATAACCCGCATCGGTGTACATCGCCTGGGGTGTGATCTCATGGTGCTGCTGTTCTCTTTCGAGCACCTCGGTTAATCCAGCCATCTCGTCCTGGGCCGCTTCGGTGGTGAATATCTCGGTAATAAAATGCTCGGCGGGCTCGCCTTTTTTCTTGATGGGCTGTTGGGGATCGACCGTCTCCGCTACATGCACCTTATAGCCGATCCACTGCTTTGTCCCCTTATCGGCGTAATGCGCATCGGGATCATGCGGGTTCTGTACCGCACGAGAAGGCCGCTGGGTGGCGATCTCAAGCTTTCCCTCGACCACCTCGAACTGCTCAGTAAAGACCCGCTGCAAAAGTTTCACCGCCTCGCGTTCACCGAGCTTGGGATCATTTCTGTCGATCCACTCAAGCAGATCGCTCATGTCTTGCCCACATTGCCGATAGCGGCTGGCGTGCTCCGTTTTGCTTAACCGCCAATCCAGTTTGCTCTGTACATATAACTCCCACAGTCTGTCCCAAAACTCTGGCCGCTTTTTCCTCCCAACTTCATGTTCCAAATCCTCCAATCCCACGCGCAGCGTTTCCATCGCGCACTCCAACCAGCTCATCGCTTTGACATACCCCACGATATGAGTGCTATCGAGCCGCTGCTTGCCCTTTTTCTTCACCAATCCCAACTCCACCAGGAGCTTGACGATCCCGTCAAAGATCATCCGCTCGGCTTGGTTATCCTCCAAGCGGTCGCGAAAATAAACCAACACCGTGGAATGAAACCCGTCGTAATCCAGCTCCAAATCCAGGGCGTACTTCCAACCCAGATGATAGACAACATGCTCGCTGGCTCCTCGGTCTGCCACTTTCTCCATAAACTGGAGCAGCGTCACCCCGCAAAGCAGCACCGGATCGATCGGGGGTCGGCCGTTCTCTGCGCAGTAAAGCGCTTCAAGCTTGGGCGCAAGCTCCAAAAGTCTGGGCCAGATTTTTTCCCGAAACAGCCGATAGCGGTTGGCTGGACCGAAAAGATCTCCAGCAAGATAGTCGGTATGATAAAAGCTTCTCTGGGCATCGACGGGTCTTACGCTCATGGAAAAACCATGAAGGCGATATCGTCACTTGTCAACGTCTATTTAATTAACTAGAGTCACAAAATGAACTATCCCACTAAAGTCCAGGCCATCCGCCGCAAAAAAGCCGTCTCTCAATGCTATGTCAACTTGCCGCTGCCTCTAGCTGCGGCCATCGATATCGAACCAGGGGAGATGGTGGAGTGGAAAGTCGACACCCGCTACAAACTCTTTCTCATCCGCCAACGTCCTAAAAAAAGAAAACAACCGTGAGGGGTTTTTCAGCAGAATCACAATCAATGCAATCTTTTTTGAATGATGCCACGTTGACTCGAGTCAGCCTAATCCCCGCCTGATTGTCCGAACCGAGCTTGCTCAGGCGGGGATTAGGCTGACTTTCTTTTCCGTATCATCCTTGCCGTGGTTCATAATTTCTAATATTATGAACATACTACAAGGAGGTAAGCTATGAAAGCTGTACCTTTACGCCACAAGCACCTACAGCTAGATCAAGGAAAAC
>WNFV01022998.1_pt1 | contig 11937 bp, 14 predicted proteins | sample 5400101 | NCBI WGS metagenome assembly WNFV01 (sample SAMN13153361, study PRJNA577476) | soil metagenome | isolation source: 115 cm soil or saprolite under grassland replicate 1 | place: USA:California | collected 2016-06-15
CCGGACGGTCGGCGTTGGCTCGGGCGCGCTCGATCATGGCCGGATCGAGGTCGAGGCCGGTCACGTCGAGGCCGTGCTGGCGAGCCAGCCGGATCGACAGGCGGCCGGGCCCGCAACCCACCTCGAGCACCCGTGCGCCCTCCGGAGCGACCGCTGCGATGTCGGCAGCGATGCGCCCGAAGAGCGAGCCGAGCACGAGCCGGTGGCTCAGCGCGTCGTAGACGACGGCATCGCCGATGAGGATCCCTCCCGGCGCCCTTCGCCCCGTGGCGGCGCCGCGGCCGTGTCGCCCGGCTTCCGCAGTTCGTAGTTACACGTGACCACGAATTCGGTGGTTGCGCGCTGGCTGGCCACCGAGTTCCCCGCGATCCGCGCGGGCCAAGCGGGAGGCGGGATAGTGTTGTGGCTGGATGAGATGGGGGTGCGCTCGGATGCGGCAACCGGCCGGTCATGGGCGCCGGTCGGCCAGACCCCGGTGGTCAAGCGGACCGGCAAGCGGTTCCGGGTCAACATGATCAGCGCCATCTCCAACCAGGGGCTGCTGCGGTTCCGGCTGTTTGTGGGGTCGTTCACGGGGGCGGTGTTCATCGACTTCCTCGGCCGGCTGCTGCGCGATTGCGGCGGGCGGAAGGTCCACCTGATCGTGGATGCCCATCCGGTGCACCGCGCCAAGCTGGTCAGCGCCTGGGTCGGACGGCATGGGCAGCGGATCGAGCTGCACTTCCTGCCGGGCTATAGCCCGGAGCTGAACCCGGTGGAGTTGTTGAACCATGATGTCAAGGCCAACGCTGCAGGTCGGCGGCGTCCCCGGTCGGCGGGCGAGCTTCGCGAGGAGCTGCACGGGTACCTGCGTCGTCGGCAGCGCCAGCCAGCGGTCCTGGTTCGCTTCTTCGACCACCCGACCACCCGGTATGCCGCCGCCTCATGAATCACACCATTTGCTTGCCGCGGTGATAACCTCGCCCCTGACGCTCGGCGGTGACCTGGGAAAACGCCGGTCCGCACAGCGCTTAGCCCTCGATTGCTATCGGGATGCGTCTGAGAGTCGGGTCCCTTGCCGGTCGGTGTTGAGCAGCCTGACCAGCCCCTTTGCTGTTCGGTGACCCTATCCACCGGGGTGTGTTGGCCTGCACAGCGGTCAAAGAACGCATGACTGGGCTGTGGCGCCTTGGCCGAAGGGTCTTTCTCACAACCTGAAAGGCGGCCCAGTGGGGTCGCCTGCGGCGGCCGTCGACGCCCCCGCCACGAACCACAGCAGCGGTCCCATAGTGTCTACGGTGAGGGCGATCAGGGTCCTCCGCGCGCTGCTCACCCGGTGTGTTGGAGCGTGCACGGTGGGATTGCGGGTCGATCGACCCGAACCGTTGGAGCCAACTGGCTCTGTCGCCCGCCCACCAGCCGCAGGACGCTGACCGCGACCACCGGTGACTGGGACTGGGTGGCGAGACGAGGAGGCGGTTCAATGGGGATCGTGCGCCGGCAGCGAGCTCCTGAGGAACCGCGGGTGGAGTTCCAGCAGTGCCCTGGCTGCGAGTACGACTTCGTGGCGGGGACGGGCACCAGGTCGTGCGGCTGGTACGACTGCCCGTACCTCCCCGAGGAGTTGAAGGTCAACTGCCCGGATTGCAACTACAACTTCGCTACCGGCGAAGGCGCGCCGTGGTGCGGTGAGCCGCCGAGCTGCCAGTGGGCGGCGGAGGGCCTGCGGCATGCCGACAACGCCCGGCGGTTCCGGGCGCAGCAGCGCTGACGGCTTTCGCGGGCATGCGGCAGGCGATCGTCCTGCTCACCCGGCCACCACCCGACGCATGTCGTCGTGGTCAGCGGCGGGCGGCTGGGGCTGCAGCAGTCGGTTGACGGCGGCAAGCACCACAGCCGGGTCCGCGAACGTCCCCACCACCTCGGTCGGCCCCGATCCCTTCAGGTCCTGCGGGGGCGCGACCGCCACCAGCACCAGGGGAAGCCGCCCGTAGTCGGGGTGGGCGCGGTAGGCATGGAGCAGGTGGATGCCGCGGTAGGTGCGGCCAGGTAGGGGCAAGTTCAGCGTGCAGGCGAACACCAGCAGGTCGGCGGCGTCGGGCAGTGGGCAGCTGCCCTGACGCAGCAGCGGGCAGGCGGCCAGCGGCGTCGGCCCGCCGCCGCACCGCAAGACCCGGTGCCCGGCCGCCGCGAGCAGGCTGGTGAGCTCGCGCCCGATGCCAGGCCCATCCTCCACGAGCAAGATGCTGGCCATGGCCGCCTCCGTCGAACGCCGCGGGCCGACGCAGGATGGACCCGCGTTCGGCGTCCTCTCAGGAGAACCCGAGCCTCGTCCCGGGTCCCAGGGTCCCAAGACCCATCCCGCCTGGGCCATGCGGCCCAGAAGGTGATCCTCGGCGGCCCGTGCGAGCAATCGGTGAGCGGGAGGAGATCGTCAACGACACCCCTCGTACAGGGCCCAGACGATCTGGGTGGGCCGCGTTGGCATGCCTGGCCAGGCGCTCGGGACGGCCCTGGGTGGCGGGCTCGGTGGGTTTGCGTCTGGGTGGACCGGTGATGGAGATGGCGCTCCGTCGGCCGAGCGGTTGGCACGGTCGCGGTCGGATCGGCGAGCTGTCGCCGTCGCCGCGCGCTTGCTCTGTGGGAGGGTCGTCGGCCGACGGAGCGGGAAGCTGGGCGCACCGGTCAGCGGTGGCCCGCCAGGTGGCCGGGTGGGGTGTCCATGCCATCGCCTCCTTGTCGGACGGGTGCAAGGGCGGATGCCGCCTTGCTCGCTGGTCCTTTGCCCGGACCTCCTTGGCGCTGGGTGACGCGGCAAGCCTGCCGGGCGACCAGGCCTGCGTCAGGGGCCATTGGTCTCAAGGTCCGCGGTCCTTTCGGCCCCCTGCCGAGCCGCCGCACCGCAGCGCGACCCTCGCGGTGGACCCGCTGGGGCGTGAGCGTGCACGCTGGCGAGGTGAAGCGGCGCGCCGACGGGGCGGCCGGTCGGATCGGGTCCATCGGCTGGCCAGGTCGGGACCTTCGGCCCTGCCACGAGCTTGCCGGCACGGTTGATCCTTGCTGCAAGGCCGTCCACGGCATCCAGCGTGGAAGGAGAGGACCGATGCTTGCGTGCCCACGCTGCGGCAACGACGCCGAGTACCTATCCGACGAGGTCTTCAGCCTGCTGCGCTGCGAGTTCTGCGGCGAGGATCTCGACGCCGCTGACCTGCTGCTGTCGGACGCCGTCGAGCGCATCACCCAGGCGCTGCTGCCCGCGTCCTCGGAGGAGTTGCTGCCACCCCTGGAAGCGGAGTTTGTCTGAGCGCTCTCCGCAGGGGCCAGCGTCTTCCAGCAGTGCCTGCCCGCAGGTCAGCTGATGACCGGAGGACCAGCCTGGCCCTGGCGTTACGGTAGCCCGTCTGGGCCGGGTCGGTCGCGAGGGAGAGGCGCGGTCTAGCTTGCCGGGCAAGGTCTGCCGAGCGCGACGTCTTGGGTCCCACGCGGTGCCACGTGGATGCCCGCCGGGGGGGCGGTCAAGGGCTCGGCGGCACCCAAGCGTCCTTGTAAGGGGCTGGTGACTTCGGGGTATCGGGCCGGCCGGCGCCTTGGTGGGTGCTTGCACTGGGTGCGGAGGTCGGCCTGGCCGGATGGCCCACAGGGCGCCGGACCTTCGGCCCTCCCGCGGCCATGCGTGGCGAGGCCAGGCTGCATCGGGACGGTGGCGCCGCCGCCAGCGGCGCACATCGAGAACAACGAGGTGAGGACCGTGCGCGACGTCCGCTGGCAGGAACTGACCAAGCAGGAGTGCGTTGGGCTGCTGGCCGGCCAGCGCATGGGTCGGGTGGTGCTGGTCGATGACCGCGGCCCGATCGCGCTGCCGGTCAACTTCGTCGTTGACTACCACACCGTGCTGTTTCGCAGCGACGAGGGAACCAAGCTGGAGGTGGCCAGCCGCGGCGCGCGGGTCGCCTTCGAGGTCGACGGGGTCGATGAGGCGACCCGCACCGGCTGGAGCGTCCTGGTTCGGGGGGAGGCCACCGAGGTCACCGACCCGGCCGAGCTGGCACGGGTGCGCAAGCTGCCGTTGTATTCCTGGGCGCCGGGCGCCAAGACTCGCTATGTCCGGATTTTGCCGACGGTGCTGACGGGGCGGCGGATCGGGCTGCCCGAGGACGCGCCGTGGACCTGGTGGGGCTAGCGACCGGGGGGCAGGCTGCTGGGCTGGCGGACTGTGAGGTTCCGGTCATGGGCACAGGCATCGACCAAGAAGCGTTCGAGGGGGTGGACTACGATCGCTTCCAGCAGCGGCTGGAGCAGTGCCTGGTGAGGCTCGGGCGGCTGCTTGCACGACCCGGCTTCGGGGTGGGCCCGGTCACCCTAGGCGCCGAGCTGGAGCTGTTCTTGGTCAATGCCACCGCCCGGCCGCTCCTGCTGAACCAGGCGGTCCGCGCCGCCGTCGGCGATGCCCGCGTCAACCTGGAGCTGGACCGGTTCAACCTGGAGCTGAACGCCACCCCGGCGGGGCTTGCCGGCCGCCCGTTTACGGCGCTGGGGGAGGAGCTGCGCCTGCTGCTTGGGCGCGTGGGTGACGCGGCCCGGACGCACGGGGGCCGGGTGGCGCTGGTTGGCATCCTGCCCACGCTGCGCCGCAGCGACCTGCACCCCGGTGTCATGAGTGACATGCCGCGGTATCGGGCGCTGGACCGCGGCCTGCGACGGCTGCGCCAGGTCCCCTTCCAGCTGCGGATCGCGGGTGCCGACCCGTTGGAGCTGGCCAGCGAGGACGTGGCCTTGGAAGGTGCCGCCACCTCCTTCCAGGTGCACCTGCGGGTCGACCCGGCCAAGTTTGCGCGGACCTACAACGCGGTTCAGGCGGCGACCGCGCCGGTGCTGGCGGTGGCCGGCAACTCCCCGACCTTCCTTGGCCACCGGCTGTGGGAAGAGACCCGCATCGCGCTGTGCAAGCAGGCGATCGACGACCGCGACGGCCGTGGGCCGCGCCGCCGGCTTGCCCGCATGGCGTTTGGCACCGGGTGGCTGCGGGATGGGCCGCTGGAGCTGTTCGCCGAGGGCGTGCGCCTGCACCAGCCGCTGCTGCCGGTCGTTGGCGACCAGGACCCGCTTGCCGGCGGAGACGACGGGCAGGCGCCACCGCTGGCGGAGCTGCGGCTGCACCAGGGCACCGTGTGGCGCTGGAACCGGGCCATCTACGACCCGGCCTCAGGTGGGCATCTGCGGATCGAGATGCGGGCCCTGCCCGCCGGTCCCACCGTGCCGGATATGCTCGCCAACGCCGCCTTCCTCATCGGGCTCTCGCGGTGGCTGGCCGTCCAAGACCAGCAATGGACCTACACGCTGTCGTTTGAGCGCGCCGACCATGGCTTCTACCGGGCCGCCCAGCACGGCCTGGCCGCCGAGCTCAGCTGGCCGTTTGGGCAGGACGGCCGGCTGCGGACCCTCCCCGCCGCAGAACTTGTTCCCGAGCTGCTGCCGGCCGCCCGGGACGGGCTGATCCATGCCGGCGTGGCGGCAGCGGAGGCCGACCGGCTGCTTGGGGTGATCGCGGCGCGGGTGGCCGCCGGGCAGACCGGCGCGGTGTGGCAGCGCCGGATGCTGGCCACCCTGGAGCCGCGGCTCGGCCGCGAGCGTGCGCTGGCGGTCATGCTGGAGCGCTACCTGGAATGCGCCGCCACCGACCAGCCGGTCCACACCTGGTCTACCAACCCCTGAACAGGGCCGCCTCGCCTACCCCTGCGAGACGCCCTGGGCCGGTGGAGCCGTTGGCGCCGGCCGCCGCATCGCCGCTCAGCGCAGCGCCGAGCACGCCGCCGCCGAGCTCGACCGCTGTGGCGTCCAGGCTGAGGCTCCATCGGCAGCGCAACCCGGCACGGCATAGCTGGCTGGCTTGCGCCCCTTGCCGCAGCCGCTCGCGAGCAAGATGATGCTGGCTGATGCTGGCAAGGTCAAGGGCATCTCGCTGCCGTTCTGGCACAAGCCAACCGGGCGGACCGCGCCGTTCAGCGAGCACGTGCGGGCCTGGCTCGGCTACAGCGCGATCATCCTTGGGGTGGTGGTGCTGGTGTCGATCTTTGTGGACCGCGACCCGGATCCCGCCCCGCAGCTGCTGCCCACCTCGCCGTTCTACGGGTCCGAGCATGGCCCGGGGGGGTTGGGGATCGTGCCGACCTTCCCGATCATGTGGACCCACGGCATGAACCGGTTCGTGACCATCGCGTTCGGTCTGGAGCCCGACATCTGGGGCACCATGCTTGGCATGCTGCTGATGACCGCCGCGCTGGTGGTGATCCCGTTCGTGGACCGCGGCAGCACCGAGCCGCGCAGCTGGGCGGAGGCGTTGAGCCTGCGCCGGCGCGGCTGGGCGTACCTGGCGATGGCGATCTTTTGGGTGATCCTGATCATCGGCACGGTCACCAACATCGTCACCCCGGTGGGCTGACCCACGGGGCAACTGGCCCCACAAGCGGGCAGGCGGCATGATGCGGCGGTGTTCGCCCGTGACCTGCACCTGGCGCTGGCGCTGGCCAGCCTGGCCGCGATGCTCTGGTGGCCATCGAGGGCACCGTGCGCCTGGTCCGGGCGCGGCCCCCCGGCAGGCTGGCAGCTGTCGGCTCAGGCGTGGTCGAGATCCTGCTGGGGATGACCGCCGCGGGCGGGTTGGCGCTGCTGCTGGGCGGCCGGCGCCCCACCGAGACGTTGCTGCACCTGGTGTACGCGCTGCTGGCGTTCGGGCTGGTCCCCCTCGCCGACGCCGTGACCGTCCAGGCGGGCCCGCGTCGGCGGGCGCTGGCCAGACTCCTCGGCGCCCTCGTCGGATTGGGGGTGATCGCCCGGCTGTTCGCCACCGGCTGACACTACCCGCCTGTTCACCGCTGCCGCCCTGATTGGTGCCAGCTGCCGTACCAGCTTGCGGGTGGCGCTGGGCCTGGCGATCGACGACGAAGAAGGGGCCGGTGCGCGCAGCCGGCCGGGTTCAAGGCCAGCGGCCCTGGCCGTCGCCGCCCGCTCGCTTGCCGGGGTGCGCGGCAGCGCGCACGTACAGCGCCAGCCAGGTCCCGTCGGCCGCCGAGGGCCAGCGTCACCCCACCAGCGGCCAGGTGGGCGAGCAGGAAGCCGACCATAGGACATGGCGACTGGCCCGCTCCAGGCCCCGTTGGTCCGGTGTCATCGCCGGGGCTCGGCATGCCGTGGGCGGCCTCCGTCAGCCCCACCAGGTGAACGGCAGGTCGGCCGGGAGGGCGATGCGCCGGCCGGTGACCGAAGCAGGCCGGATGCGGACGTAGCGGGCCTTCGCGCCGGGCGCCCACGGGTACAGCCGCAGGGCGCGCAGGCGTTCGAGGTCGGCGGGCTCGGCGACCTCGCCCGCCTGGCCGCGGACGACCACGCTCCAGCCGGTCCGGTCGCGCTCGTCGGCGGCGTCGACCTCGAACGCGACCGTCGCCCCCGCCGCGGCAGCGTCCAGCTTGCTGCCCGGGTCGGTGCGGAACTCCACCGCGCCCTCGTCGAGGGTGTAGTTGACCGGCAGGATCACCGGCCCGTCGGCGTCGACCAGGGCAAGACGGCCCAGGTGACGCTCACTCAGCAGCCTGCGGCACTCCTCGTCGGTCAGCTCCTGCCAGCGGTGGTCACGCACGGATCTGGTTCCTCCCTTCACGGACGGCGAGGGTCTTGCCCCGGGCCTTCTCGGCGAACGCCCTGGCCTGGCCGGGACCTTCGACCCTAGGGCCGAGCCCAGCACGCGTCCACTCTGGTCGCCATGTTCATTCGCTACTACCTGGAGCTGCCGCTCCCGCCCGCGCAGGTCGAGCAGGCCCTGCTCGGCTCGCCGGAGTGGCTGTCCGAGCTGGCCGGCGAGGCCCAGCGGCGCGGTGACGGGCTGCTCGCCGAGGTCGGGGTCGGGCCGCTCGGCCCGCGTCTGGGCCGGCGGGTCGCCGTCCAGCTCGGCAAGCCGGTGGCCTTCCCCTCGATGACGTCGCTGCCCATGACCTGGGAGCCGCTTGGCATAGACGGGCTGCTCCCGCGCCTGGACGCCGACATCGAGGTCGGACCGCTCGGCGAGGACCGCACCCAGCTCGCCATCAGCGCCCGCTACCGGCCGCCGCTCGGGGTGGTCGGGCAGGCGATCGACCGGGTGCTGCTGCACCGCGTGGCCGAGGCGACCGTCAAGGACTTCCTCGACCGCGTCGGTCAGGCGATCACCGCCCAGGTCGCCGTCCCGCAATGAGCAGACCGGACCCAGGAGCAGCAAAGGGATCCGTCCCAGCAGGGCGGTCCCGGTTGCCCGGGCTTGGTCGGGCCCCGAGCTGGTGACGCGGCGCGGCCTACCCGATTCGGTATGGCCGCATCATCTCGTGGTCTTCGTGTTCGACGATGTGGCAGTGCCAGACGAACAGGCCGGCGCGGTCGTAGGTCGCCTTCACGCGGGTGATCTCGCCGGGGTAGGCGATGACGGTGTCCTTACGTCCTGTCTCCCAGGACTCCGGGTCCCGAGGTGGTCCGTTGAACGGCTGGCGCTCCAGCACCTGGAACAGGATCTCGTGGATGTGGATCGGGTGGGCGTCCTCGGTGAAGTTGTACAGTTCCCACACCTCGGTCGCTCCCACCGCCGGGCTCTCGGTGATCTGGTCGTCCCAGCGCAGCGACACGCCCGCGCCGCCCGCGACGGTGCCCAGCAGCGCAAACCGCGGACCGAAGGGTTCCCCGTTGTCGCAGTCCAGGACGACATTGCCGTGCTCGTCTTCACTGACCCGGACCGTGCGTGAGTCCTCCTCGTTTGCGGCAGCGGCGGGGGCGCTGGCAGGACGAGCCGGTCGGGCGGGGTGCTGGTGTCGCGCGAGGTCCTCCGCACGACGCGGAACTGCATCACCTGCCCGGTGGTGTTGGGATCTGCCGCGTCGAAGTCACCCGGCGGCTCGCCGCCGCCGAACGGCTCGTCGGGCCCAAGGTTTTGGAGGATGATCGTGGTCCCGACGGGGACGTTGGTGAAGTCGACGATCACGTCCGCGCGCTCCGCAAGCCCCAACAGGAGCTGGTCGAGCTGGACCGGGGCGGGCAGGAAACCACCCTCGGCGCCGAGCTGCCAGAACGGCAGCCCGTTGCTCAGCTTGAGGATCAGGAACCGCGAGTTGCAGCCGTTTAGGAAGCGGAACCGGTAGCGCCGCTGCTCGACCTCGAGGAAGGGCCAGGTGTTGCCGTTGACGACGATGGTGTTGCCGAAGAACTCCGGGTTGAAGATCGGCGAGATGTCGCTGGGGCCGTCGCAGGCCTGGTCGGGGATGAACGGGATATCGAGGTACGGCTGGGTGGGAGGCTGATTCAGCCCCTCGAAGAAGGCCCGGTTGTCAGGATAGAACAGCGAGCCGTCCTGGTTGAACGAGCGGTCCTGGATCGCGATCGGAATCTCGTAGTACTGCATCCCGGCTGGGTCGCCCAGGGCGGGCGCGGGCCCCGGCAGGACGCCGGTGACCTCGTCGCCTGGGCCGCCGCGGAGCAGGTAGAAGCCGGCCGGCCCGGCGTAGACGTTGGAGCGCGTCATCCCCAGCGTGTGGTCGTGGTACCACATGGTCGCCGCGGCCTGGTCGTTGTCGTACTGGAAGACGGCGCTGCCTGGTTCCCACGGCTGCCCGTACAGCGCCTCGGCCTCCGCCTTGAAGGTGTCGTAGTGCGAGCCGACGGTGGCATAGCCGGCCGGGATGTTCTTCGCTGCCGGCAGGAACCAGGCCTCGGGGAAGCCGTCGCTTTCTTGGCCCGAGTGCCCGCCGTGCAGATGGGTGACGATCGGCACCGGCCCTTGGTAGGGCGTGGGGTCAAACGCCTCTTCGTCGGTGCCGCCGGGCCCGCCGGGCGGGTTGGCCCAGTGCAGCGTCTGATCGATCGGCAGGATGTGCGGCAGGTAGTTGCCGTTCGTGTCGACGAGCTGATTGATCCACTTGACGCGGACGGGCGCGGTCCACTTCGCCTCGATCGTGAAGGCCGGATAGTTGAAGCTCCCCGGGGAGGTCACAGAGCCGTAGCTCCAGACCGTCGTCGGCAGTCCCATGCTCTGCGGGAGGATGTGCTGCTCGAACTGCCGCACGGCGATCTCGTAGTAGTCGATGTTCTTGTTGCCCCCCGGAACCTGGAGCTTGGCGGTGCGCGGCATCGCCGGCGGGATCACCAGCGGCGTCACATACTTGGGGATCGACCCCGGTGGCAGCGTCCCGCCCGGCACCTGCGCGAGCGCCCGCTGAACGGTCAATTGCCACGGCAACACCAGCGAGGCACCCGTAACCGTACCCGCTGTCAGAAACTGGCGTCTGGAGAGCCGCATGCTGATTCCCCCGTGCTCGCTGGGCGCTTATGGTTGCGGCCAAGGAGCGAGCGCCGCCGGATCCGTAACCACGCTGGGCAGCGACTCCATCGGGGGACCTCGGGCTGCCGGGTCTGACCAACCACAGCGAGTGCGGCAGGCTCGAAGCAGGCTTCCACTGGGGGTCCGGGACCCTGTCATGGATGGCTCGGCGAGTCGGCAGCCACAGCTTCGGGAAGCACGGTGCCTAGCTCCTCACCGAGAATCGGGAGGAGCAGGTCGAGAGGAAGGGAAGCTGGACCGGATCGCAACGAATGGCCCCGAACTCCAGTGACGAGCCGTACCGCTGGGGAGGATGCATCTCCCCAAAGCGGATTGGAACAGACACAGACAGAACAGTCATGTCACGAAACGATAACGGTGACGTTCAACCCGGAACGCCGTGACCGGGCGAGCAGGCGACGCGACCGCGGCCGCGATCACCCAAGCGGCTGCCCAGCTCCTCGCACGGCACAAGGAGGCGACCGTCGCGGCAGTGGCGCTGGCCGCCGGTGTTGCTCGCGGGACCGTGTACCGCTACTTCCCCACCCGCCAAGCCTTGTTGGCCGCCGTCGTCGACCGGGCCCTGCTTCAGGCCGAACGCCAGCTGACGCAGGCCAACCTTGCTGGCGTGCCGGTTGCCGACGGCCTTGCGCGAGCGGTGCGTGCCCTGGTCGCCCTCGGCGACGATTTCCTGGTGCTGGTTCGCCAGCGGCTCCTCACCGGACAGGACATCCCGGCCTTCTCCTTGGTTGTTGCGCTGCTGGAACGCGGCCGTGAAAAGGGCGACCTTCGCAGCGATCTGCCCCTGTCATGTCAGGTCGAGGCGCTGTTTGCGCTGGTCCACGCCTGCGTGCTCGCAAGCGAGCCCGCCGCTATGGGCCCAGAAGACGTGAGCGCGACCGCGCTGCGTCTGTTCCTGGAGGGGTCCAAGCCACCGCCGGCCGGCCCTCCGCGCTGAGCCGGCGGCTATGCTCGTCCCTGAGCTGGGTGCAGCGTCCCGGACCGCATCCCAGCATCAGCGAGCGCGCGGGGCTTCTGGCCACAGGCGCTTGACCAAGGTCAGGGCTGAACGGCCCTCTACCTGTCCTTCCAGGGAACCGCGCCTACCTATTGGCGCAGCCTGTTAATCAACGTCGCCAACAGCGGCGAGCTGCTCGTCCAGCTCCTGGACCGCCTGCGTGTCGCGCCAGGGTTCGAGGTCAGCCGGAGCCGGCGCACGTCCTGGAGGTTCGTCGTGACCTGCTGGCGCTCCGCCAGCGCGAGCGCGTCGGAGCCGATGCGGCACGCCTCGTCGATGTTGCCCTCGTGGACGTGCGCGGTCGCCAGGGCGCTCAGCAGCCGCGGCCGGACCTTGACCATCTCGGGGTCGAGGCTGCTTGGCAGGTGTCGGACTGCTGGCTTCGCGCTTGGGCGGAAATCGATGGATCGTGGGGCTTTCAGCGGGGTGGGGGGACCAGGTGGCCCTATCGGGCCTGGCCGGGGCGTGGGAGCGTGATGGTGGAGGAGTCTGCCCGGTTGCGCGAGAGGAATGGGCCTGATGGGCGCTGCGATCTGGTGTGCGGGGCTTACCAAGTTCTACGGCGGCACCCGCGGGGTCGAGGACCTTGACCTGACGGTGGAGCCGGGGC
>WNFV01013480.1_pt1 | contig 11934 bp, 12 predicted proteins | sample 5400101 | NCBI WGS metagenome assembly WNFV01 (sample SAMN13153361, study PRJNA577476) | soil metagenome | isolation source: 115 cm soil or saprolite under grassland replicate 1 | place: USA:California | collected 2016-06-15
AGTATCGCCGAACGAGCACTGCCCACCGGGGGCAGCACAAGACACAGCGAGGCGTGGGAGTGTTTGTAGTAGTTGACATCGAGAATTTTTTGCGCTCCTCCAAGACCTTCCATCAGAGTAGAGAACTGACTCCCGTCGCCCAGACAGTGGATTTTGAGTCCCACTGACAGATGGCCAAGCTCAACGCGCCGACGATGGAGTGCGACCGCGTCAACCTTCGCCGGAGCGTGCCCGTGTAAAAGCGCCAGCAGATCTTCGAAACTGTACTGGTACGACACAGGGGCACCTCTTTCGGATGAAGTAGCACCATTGCCTGAACAGGTAGAGCCTCATTACTCAACCGTTCCAATCCGCACATAATGTAAAAGGAAATATTCGTAAACGCGGCCAAGGATGTCCTTCGCCTTGTCGCCTTGCTCGCCCATGGCGCTACCGGAGACGAGGTCGATCAGTTCGCCGAGCATCACCTTGTCGAGCGCCGGCGATTATAGTCCCTGGGCAGGACGCCTTTCAGGCCGGGATTCGCCACCTCGATCGCGGGCATCGCCTCGTCGATCAGCTTGCCGATGCTAGGCTGCTTGGCGTTGGCCTGAAGGTGCGACCAGCGCGCCTCCTTCGGCACCCAGAACAGTTCTCGGCCAGATACTCGTCGGCGTCCTCGGCAGCTGCGGCATCCTCGGCCAGCAGCGCGGTCCGCTTAATGTTCATCATTCAAACTACGTACGGGCATGTAGGACTAGTCCTCGCAGTAACCAAGGCCACAAAATAAATAAAGTTTCGTATCTTCGTTCTCCATATGGCGCCGACCGAGAGCCTCGCTGTGATGCGACAGGAGGGCGACGAAGTTGTCTGCCTCGAGGATCACGCGGCCTTCGGCATGGTCCCAGAAGGAACTGCCCGAAGATAGTAGGTGCCAAGTCGCAGGGCGGGTGCTCGTGACAACTCGCCTTGTCAGTAGCCTCAACCGGCCTGGTGCCAACGTCACGGGTGTTACCTTCCTTGGTCAACCAGTTGGCCGCGAAACGGCTTGAGCTGGCGAGGAAACTTGTACCAACGGCCGCACGATCGGCATGCTGATAAACCCAAGTTTTTCCGACTGCCGAGGCTGACGCGGCAGAAGCGCAGGCCGCGGGCCGTCGCGCTCCGGCAGAAATTGGTGATCGTGAAGGCCAGCACCAAAAGCGACTTCGACACCGCTTTCGCGACCCTTGTCCAGCGGCAAGTTGGCGCACTCACCGTTGGTGCCGATCCATTCTTCAATAGCCATCAGCCATCGCGATCGGCTCGTGGTGCTGGCTGCACGCCACGCATTGCCCGCGCTCTACGAATTGCGCGAGTTCGTCACGGCAGGCGGTCTGAGCAGCTACGGAACCAGCATTACGGATGCCTACCGCCAGGCCGGCATCTATGCGGGCCGCATCCTCAAGGGGACATTGACCGGGAGATGACGAACCTCTGTCGGTGCGCTCGGTCAGTCCCCATATGTATAAAAATGGGTGCGGACTTGCCCAGCTGAGACCAATTACGCAACGCTGAGCACGCAGCTTGTGAGGTCGCCTCAACGGTAGGTCCTTGTTCAGAGATCGATGAGTCCTCAACTTATTATAGGCGGCATATCCGCCTAGGATCCGGCGCGGGCTCAGCGTCGGATATGGAGATTCATGACAAGCAAGACCAAGGTGACGCCGCAGAAGGATTAGAGATGCTGGAGAAGGAGGGTCCCGAGACCCCGCCGGATAGCTCGCCGCTCGACCTGTCGAGCGCAGCCGTCAAGGCGCTGATCCGCACCGCCAAGAAGCGCGGCTACGTCACCCATGACCAGATCAACTCGCTGGCGAAAGAGGACAATTCCGAGCAGATCGAGGACGTCCTCGCGATGTTCAGCGAGATGGGGATCAACGTCGTCGAGACCGAGGAGGCGAGCGGGGAGGGAGAGGAACAGCGTGAGGAGCCCGAGGACGAGCCTGAAAGCGAGCGCGGCGAACTGGTCGAGGTCCAGCAAAAGGTCCCGGCCAAGTCCGCGGCCAAGGAACCGACCGAGCGCACCGACAACCCGGTGCGGATGTATCTGCGCGAGATGGGCTCGGTGGAACTCCTGTCCCGCGAGAGCGAGATCGCCCTCGCCAAACGCATCGAGGCCGGCCGCGAGGCGATGATCGCAGGGCTGTGCGAGAGCCCGCTCACCTTCCAGGCCATCATCATTTGGCGTGATGAGCTCAATGAAGGAAAGGTGTACCTGCGCAACATCATCGATCTCGAGGCGACCTATGCCGGCCCCGACGCCAAGGCCATGCCGACGCCGGTAATTGGCCCCGACGGGCAGCCGATCGTGGCGGTGCCCTGCCTGCCGATCCCTGGCGTGCCTGCGCCCGCGCCGCTGGCGGCACCCGCCACCGCGACCCCGTTCAAGCCGGCGCAAGATGCTTCTTCGGATGAGGAAGGCGGCGGCGGGGAGAAGCCAGAGGGTGCAGCCGAATGTGATTTCGTCGACGACGACATGGAGGATTCGCTCTCGCTCGGCGCCATCGAGGCCGAGCTCAAGCCCAAGGTCGTCGAGACGTTCGACAACGTCGCCGACGCCTACAAACGGCTGCGCCGCCTGCAGGACCAGGACATCCACAACAAGCTGCACAACGAAACGCTCTCGCCCGCGCAGGAGCGCCGCTACAAGAAGGTCAAGGACGACATCATCGCCGAGGTGAAGTCCCTCCGCCTCAACCAGGCGCGCATCCATTCACTGGTCGAGCAGCTCTACGACATCAACAAGCGCCTGGTCGGCTACGAGGGCCGGCTGATGCGGCTCTCGGAGAGCCACGGCGTCGCGCGCGAGGACTTTTTGAAGAACTATCAGGGCTCCGAGATCGACCCGCGCTGGCTCAACCGGGTGTCGAAGCTCTCGGCCAGGGGCTGGAAGAGCTTCGTTGCGAGAGACAAGGACAAGATCAAGGATCTGCGCCACGAGATCCAGTCGCTCGCCGGCGAGACCGGGTTCGAGATCGGCGAGTTCCGCAAGCTCGTGCAGATGGTGCAGAAGGGGGAGCGCGAGGCGCGCCAGGCCAAGAAGGAGATGGTGGAGGCGAACCTGCGCCTGGTGATCTCGATCGCCAAGAAATACACCAACCGCGGCCTGCAGTTCCTCGACCTGATCCAGGAAGGCAACATCGGGCTGATGAAGGCGGTCGACAAGTTCGAGTACCGCCGCGGCTACAAGTTCTCCACCTATGCGACTTGGTGGATCCGGCAGGCGGTCACCCGCAGCATTGCCGATCAAGCAAGAACCATTCGCATCCCCGTGCACATGATCGAGGCGGTCCACAAGATCGTGCGCACGTCGCGCCAGATGCTCAACGAGATCGGCCGCGAGCCGACGCCCGAGGAACTGGCCGAGAAGCTCGGCATGCCGCTTGAGAAGGTGCGCAAGGTTCTCAAGGTCGTTAAGGAACCGTTGTCGCTGGAAACCCCGGTCGGCGACGAGGACAACTCGCACCTCGGCGATTTCATCGAGGACAAGAACGCGATCCTGCCCATTGACGCGGCGATCCAGTCGAACCTGCGCGAAACCACCACTCGCGTGCTGGAGTCGCTGACACCACGCGAGGAGCGCATTCTTCGCATGCGCTTCGGCATCGGTATGAACAAGGACCACACGCTAGAGGAGGTCGGCCAGCAGTTCTCAGTGACGCGCGAGCGCATCCGCCAGATCGAGGCCAAGGCGCTGCGGAAGCTGAAGCACCCGAGCCGGTCAAGGATTCTCAGAAGCTTCCTCGATAATTGATGAGGCGGGGCCCCGACACCCTGTTCGCCGGCGATAGCGAGACGCCGCCCGTATACGTCTGATGGCCCCAAGCCCCCAATGGAGGCTTTGGAAGCGGCACTGGCTGAGTGGTGATGCTCGCGGCTCCACGCGGCCGCTCCCCGCGGTCGATCGCTGCGGCAAATTGCAAGGACTGCTTCGAGGTTCGGCCGCGTTTCATCGTTGCCTCGCCTCCCCGGCGAGAGCTGTTTTGCGCGACCGCAGAATACCAATTAATACCCCATATCCAGCACCACTGACGCCACCACCCACAAAGCGGCCGCGACCAGGGTGACCCCAACCACCGACAGAGCAAGGAGCAGGTTCTGGACCGCGCGCCTTAGGGGGCTGCGCGAATTTTCTGAGTGCGTGACGCGTTCCAAGCCGGGGCGATTGCCCGGCCGAACTGCGTTCAATATTTCGCTGGCCTTGGTTGGAGCGCCACCAGCGCCCGCGCGTCCATCCCACACATGAAGCAAGGACTTGGACATCCGTCGCGCCTGTCCACCCCCACGGCACAACGTCCGCCGTTTAAATCGGTTCCGGGGGAGACGGGACGCCGCGATCTTCGCAAGGCAGTCCGTAGACAGACATCACAGCGGCCGAAGCCGTGGTTTGGCATGCTGCCCCCATGGACGACGGTGCTTCCCGGCTCAAACCAAGGGGAGATTGGTCATGATGGCTCTGCTGACATTCGCCCTGTTCGCGGTCGAGCTCACATTCCTCGGATTAATAACGGTGGTGATAAGCGGCGCGATCAATGCCCACTAACCCTCCGACAGGGTCCGCCCCAAATCCATCCCCCCAAGCTCTTTCATTGAAAAAGGCGTGGTTCGTTCAACGGGCTGGCGGCTTTTTCGGCCCGACCTTGACCCGCGAGTTTTGCGGAACACCCAGGATGCGGTTCAGGTCGGGGTGGTCGAGGACCGACTTGAGGCCATGGTCTTCGCAAGCCTTGTTGTCCTGAGCGATAAGCTCAGTCCGATCGGCGCAGGCTGACAACGACATCAATTAGCCCCCAGCAAAGCAAAGCCTGACTTCATCTTTTCGCTCCCACTGGTCGGGCTCAAACTCTGATCATCGACTTAATTGACAACGGGGAGAAGTGCCCCTGTCCATTACGGAGCTCGCGCGCTAACATCCGCCCGTGAAATGTCGCGACATCCAACAGGAGCCGACATGACCTCTCGCATCCCCGAGCACTCTTCCACCTGGTTGGTCGACTGGAGCCCAGTCATCCATCATGGGCAACACGATGCCGCCGCGAGACCCGAACGACGATGATGAGGAGGAGGAGGATGACGACGGCGAGGACAAAAACCAACCCGACGAACCGGCGGTCGTGCGCGAACCGGACGACGAGTAGCACCGCACGCTGCGCCCGCCTCTACACCGAGGAAGATCGCAGGTCTGAGCTTGGTCTCTGACCGCGCAGTCAGTGTTCATAATTTGATTCCGGGTCTATGAGGGCGCGTCCCCTCAGCGCGCCCCGTCGGCGAACGCGACCTCGATAACGCCTTCGCGACTCTTGTCCGGTAGCAGGCCCGTGCACTCGTCGTCACCTCCGATGCGTTCCGGAGCAGCCAGCCCAAGCAACTCGTCGCACTGGCAGCGCGTCATGAAGTCCCGGCGATCTATGGCATCCGATTACTTTCGTTCGACATTCCTTGTGCGAATCGGCGGGCAACGCCTGCCCTCCTATTTCAACATCGAGGCAATTCCAACAGGGCGCGTTACCGCCTCTCACACGCGGCCGTGGGGCTCGGGTGCTCGAGGAAGAAGCGCAGCATCTCCCTCGCGGCATCCGGCCCTCGCGGATCGGTGTAGGAGCCAGCGGGGCTGCCTCCCGACCAGGCGTGTCCGGCACCATGGATCTCCCAGTGCTCAAGGATTGCCCGCCCTCTCGCGTCGGTATGGATTGTGCGGGTATAGGCATGTCCTCCGGGTACCCGACCGCGATGCACGTTCTTTTGCAATTTGGTAGTCCTCTTCTGCGCAATGACATGATCGCCGTTGCGCGGATGCACTGTGTTGTCTCGATCCCCATGAAAAACGATGGTCGGGACAGTCGACCCGTGCCCCAGGACCGTCGAAACGTCGCCGGACCCGTAAGAAGCCGGCAAGTCACCTTGCCGCATGGCGGTGAACGCAGATGGGAGGTCGTTGGCGGCCCCCCAGGCGAGTCCGGAATGCACGCCGATCGCCGCATACACATCGGGGTAAGTTGCCCCCATGACCGCGGCCGCGGCCGCGCCGGCCGATAATCCACCAATGTAGACGCGCTGCGGGTCGACCGAATAGTCGCGCATGACCTGGCGGGTGATGCCCACGATCAGCGAAGGTTCACCTTGACCGCGCCGCTGGTCGCTCGGGCGAAACCAGTTCCAGCACTTCGCCGCGTTCGCCTCGCTGGGCTGTGCGGGATAGACGACGAGGCATGTCTGTTCTTCAGCGATTAGGTTCATGCGCGTGCCGGCGGCGAAATCGTCAGGCGACTGAGTGCAGCCGTGCAGCATGACCACCAAAGGGAGCGCCTGCCCGTGATAGCCGCTAGGTATGTACAGTTTGTAAGCACGGGTCCCCGCTGGGTTGCTGTACGTCGCCTCAATGAACTTTCCGCCCTCCGGCACGATGTCCGGTGTGCACACGGGAGCCGGCTGCACCAAGCCGTGTAATCCGAGCCCAGAGCCTAGACGTCCGACCCGGAGCAAAGCGCTCAGCCTGCGGAACATGTGCGGCTGAGCGGTTGTGGCCGCGCTTGCGGCGAACGGCCGGCCCGCCGGTCGACTGTTGATGCCGACGCGCGAAGATGGCGGACGATCCGTCTCCTCGGACTTAGCCGTCGCGTCAATGATTGGCGGCTCCCGTCCGGTAGGAACGATGTCACCGGCGGTGCCGATTGTCATATCCGGTGGGGGCTCGGCTCGGAGCATGCGCTGAAGGAGTGCCGTGGCTTCCGTGAGCCGACCCGCGCGAGTGAGGCGCGTGGCTTCGACCATCTTGTTCGGACTAAGCATGTCATTCATGTCTAGCTTCCTTTTGCTCGGCAACAATTAGCGTCCGCACGAGGAACCCAATCGGTCTCGGTCGCAATTGTCGTCCGGATCCGATGCCGCATCGCCCGTCACCGCATCCTGTCGGCAAGAGCGGCCTTGACCGCCGGACTGGCGTGCAACGCTCCCAGTACGACGACCGAGGCGATTGTGGCGCGAGCAAGCTCAGGCGTGACATCTAGGGCGATACTGGCGAGGCCCAGCACTTGGATGTGCAACATCTCTCCAGCTAAACGCGCCGCTTCGAGATTTTCGCGGCTGTAGTGCCGCAAGCCGAGGTCCAGACCCTTTCGGACCGTAGACTTCTTGACCACGTCGGCGTGGCGTTCGAGTTGGTTGCGGATTGCGGTTCGAATGAAATCGGTCCGGTTCGAGTAAAAGCCCTCCTGAACCATTAAATCGATATGGCCAAGGTCGACATAGCCGAGATTGATCGTGATTTTCTCGCTATCACCGGGCCTTGGTCGCAGTTGATGCACATTCTCGGCCATCCGAATACCATCCATATGCCATCTGAATGGATGGCATATGGATGTCAGTCAATGGCATTTCAAGAGGGGCAACGAACGGATGCCCCAGGGCTGATTGTGCTTGGCGATGTCGGTCATGATGCCTTCCGCGGAAGGCCTGGTTAGTGGTGTCCCTTCCGAAAATTCCATCCGGCCCACGTGGCATCGCGGATCTCCGCGACGGGCGGCATGCCCACGACGATACGGCCACAGGTCGCAAAACTCCAGGTTTTCCGTTGTTTTCGAGTTTTGAGCAGGCACAATATGCGGATGCATCGGGAAGGCGAGGCGCAGCCCGAATGAGGTAGCGGTTTAGAACGAGATTACCTGCAGGAGTGAAACTTCCCCATCGACGCGTCAATCGTCCAATGACGAGCGCGGGTTCTTTGATCCCGAGCCGCAGGAATCGCGGTGCGACATTCGTCAAACGTTCGGGAAATGTTTCGCGGGACCCCGCAATAACCGCCGCGCGCAGCTACGCGCCGAACTCGACGCGTCCGGCGCCATCGACGCCAGCGAATGGATCGGCCCCTGGCCCGACATGGCAATGGGCCTCCACAAGGCGGCCAGCTATTACTATTACCCTGGGTTTCACGAACCGGGCACCGGCTTAGCCGTCGGCATCAACAAGGGCGTGTGGGAAAGCTTCGACGCGAGCGACCAGCGGGTCATCGAGGCCGCGGCCGCGTGCGAATACTCGCGCCCCTTGGCGGAGTTCAACGCGAACAACGCGCTGTCGCTGCGCAAGCTGCGGGACGAAGGCACCGTCAAAATCCTGAAGTTCGACGACTCCCTGCTGAAGGCCTTTCTCGAGACAAGCAAGGATGTCGTCGCCGAGATCGGCTCTGGCGACGACCTTTCTAAGAAAATCTACGCGAGCTACCAGCAGTTCCGCGCGTTGATCATGGATTGGAGCGACATTGCCGAACGCGCCTTCCTCAACAGCCGCAGGCTCGCTTAATCGACGTATCCCGGTCGATAGTCACGCCTGCCAAGTGGTCTCATGAGCTACGGACCGAGCCCGCGACACTCGCGGACAGCTCAGGGCGAGGTCGTGGTGATTGGCGATGAGCCTGAGAACACCATCAAAGACAGGCGCCGTCCGAGACTGCTGTGTCGAGGGGCGAAGGAGAGTTACTCACCGTGCCGAAGCCGCGTGCGGTTGGTCTACTCCCCGTGTGCCTCCAGTCGGAGAGCCGGATGCCTTAATCGGGCACGTCCGGTTCGAGTGCAGCGAGGCTAGCCGCCATTCCTGCGGGTGCAAGTCCCGCCAGAGGAGTCCAGTCGCTGTTGTAGACATATCCAAAACGGGGAGGGCGACCGATCGGTTGAAAGCCTGGAAGTAAAAGCCCCCGGTGGCTGGGTGAGTCTTCCGCGCTTGGGAGCTATAAAGCAGACTCGCTTTGGCAACCACCTGTTGATACCCGCAGCACAGACAGGGACTTCCCGCACCGATGCGCGCCTATCGATACGTTGCTCTGACGTAATGCGCGGGCATCAGATGAAGGCTGGAGCGGCCGAATAAAAGAGCCCCGGGGGGGATAGCATGTCCGGGGCTCTTCTAGACCGCTCGATTGAAGCGTTCGGGAAAGCTCCACCGAGCGATCAGTATCTGGCGACAACCCGGCTCCAACTGAACAGGTGGTTGAGCCAAAGCCGCACATCCTGCGTGCCGATGTTATCGGCGCTCGCCGTGTGCACGACAAACGGTGCCGGGTTGCGCTTCCGTCCGGCAACGCATCAGTATCTGCCAGTGACCGGGGTGTCCCAACCAAACCTGTAGTTGAGGCCGACTGTCAGCATCTGGATGTCGCGGTTCACCGTAAAAGTGTCGCCCGGGAAAACCGCTGACGCAAAGGTCCAACTCTCGAGCCCGAGAAAGTCATACTCGAGCTTCGCCGAGGCATTGAAGATCGCATCGAGCGCCGCGACCGTGAGCGTAGTGAGGCGAGTAAAATCAACGGGGTCGGGGAGATTCATCATGATCGCCATCGTCATCATCGGCCTGATGGTCGATCGCCCGACCTTGACGTTCCGCACGCTCACGGTCGCGGCGCTCGATGCGATCTTCAATGCCTCGTTAAGGATGTGGTTGGGTTATTAATGAAACGCCATAAGAACATGGGCCAGCGCCTTTGCGGTCTTGAGGTTGATGACCAGCTCGAATTTGGTCGGCGTCTGTTAGCTGATTTGCAAACCGTTTATGAACGCTTGTGGCAGGTGCCATCCAGCAATTAAAAACAAGATCAAAGAGATAATCAGCAGGGTGTAGATGACTGTAGATTCCAGCAACTTCTTTTTCGAGTGGGTCCTATCGAATTCGAAGGCTAAAATCCCCCATGCCAGGGTGGGAAGGCCGGCCCCAGCAACAAACAGGCGAAGGCAAAGCTTCACCCCTTGAGTAACTTGTCCAACAAGGACTGGGTCGTCTTTAGTTACGGCAGCAGCAATCAACACCACGCATAAGACTAAGCCTAAGGCATTGAGGAATATTAGAGCAGTAATCAATCGATGTCCCACGGGTGAAGTCCCTTTCATGATTTGTGATGGGCATTGAGAATGCAGTATACCATGGACGGTCGGGATAATAGGTCGGAACCGAACGATTCTCTCGATCCGATAATGGCTGTGATTTCGCGAAACGAGTCGTTGCAGCTCCTGGGCAAATACGGAGCCTACAGTACAGACTGGCCTATCGCCTGCACGTCACTCTGGCGCAGCGATTGCACGCTCTGGCCCCGGGCTTCACTCCGCGTTGTCGCTCGCCACCAAGCCTAAACCCGTGATTGGTTGCGAGTGCAGTCCACATCGATCGAGGGAATATGGACCCCAGCGGGGCTGGACGCATTCGCGCGAGCCGTTGCGGACGAGATTAAGCGTGTGACCAAAGTGGTCGAGAGTGCTGGCATTAAGGCTGAGGGACGGTTGGGCAGGCGGGATTCGTCTCGCGCGCGCAAAAGGCAGCAATGGTCCGCTTCTGGCCGACTCGGAAGTGATGCCCGTCGAGATTTACAGCCGCTTGCGGCCCAGAAGCGGACGGTGGCGACCGCCGCCAGCGGCGTTTATAGGTTCATGGCCGACGCAAAGGTGGTTTTGCAGAGCCGGTCAATTGTGCCACGGAAGCGTCCCAAAAAGAGCGTGTTCAATTGCCTCGATCTCGCTGCCCTCATGAGGCGTTTCGAAAGCGGCTTGTTCCGCCGTCGGAGGGATGGATTTGTGGTCGCACGCAAAGGTCTCCGGCAAAGCCGCCGAGAGCTCGGGCGCTCGGCGTAGCTCGCGGGCCTGCTCCATGGCAGCCAATCGCAAGAGCGCAGGAAAACGCCGCCAGGCTGCGGACGGACGTCCGGCGGCGGAGCGCCGGCCTGCGCCGCGCCGCACGGTCGCCGACCGCCGGCCGCTTCTGGTGCTCGACGGCGACTCGTTCGCGCATCGAGGCGTACCACGGCTTGCCCAAGACGATCCGCCGGGCGGGCCGCCGCTCGAAGCTGTCGGTTCACTGTCGGAGCTCATCAACGAGCGCGGCCGAAGCCTTATACAAATTATCGAGCGGATGCCGCTTACAATGATCATCAATCCTAGCCATCAGTACTTCAGTGTCTTTTCCTCCAGACATGTCACGCTGAGGCTTAGCACCGTATTGATTGAAGGCAGTTATAAACCCTAGAACCCAGGCGGTTCTGGTCGCTGCAAGAGGATTGTCATCCCGGCGATTTTCAATCCAGGAACTACACGAGATATTACCTTGTCCTAAAACGGCTTCTTCCGAGGTCACCTGACTCGGTAGAAACCCAAATAAGATCGCGGCAGAAAAGAGAGCCCAGCGGATCTTCATGATGCACTCCTGTGATAAACTAAAATCTCCTCCGCTAGTGTAATGCGCGTATTGTCCATCAGTGGAGGCCCGCACCTCCTAGGAAACTACCTACCCGTTAGAGCCCCATTGAGGAGGATTGTGCGGAGAGAGAAGTAGGCTGACCTTCGGTTGGCGTGGACGGAAGTTCGTGCTCCTGTATAGCACAAAGCCTCCAAACTCGCGCCCCAGAGGCCTTTTTTGGGTTGTGGCTGGTAGAGTCGAGGATGGGCGCGGTAGCTTGGGCCATTCGGCAACGCCACGTTTCCCATCCCCGCTCATCAAACCGAACGTGCCGATTTCCGGCACTCGGCTTTCCGACTGGCTTTACCGCAAGGCACACGACGGATAGCCTGTGGCTGCTCAAAATTCGAAATTGTGCCTTCTCAAAACTTCATCCATCGGAGGAATCTTGGTGATTTCCGACCCAAAGGCGCCGGGAATTAAGTTTTCTTAGGCGGATGAGGTTTTGAGAAGGGACAGGGGCACCATTGCTTCGCCGTAGCGCAATGATGCCGGAGCCTCCACTGCGTTCCAATCATCAAGACTGCGACAGCCCGCGATTTTGCACTACGCCTCATGGGTGGCAGTGGCCGCGTCATCGAGCGAAAGCTGATTGCCACAGTCCGCCGAGAAAGCGCTGTGATGGCTGCGGCGGTGGCGGCTGTCCCCGAAAACTCATATATTTTCCCCGCACTCGAGAGGTCACGCCATGGGCTACGAAACCAT
>WNFV01016524.1_pt1 | contig 11931 bp, 10 predicted proteins | sample 5400101 | NCBI WGS metagenome assembly WNFV01 (sample SAMN13153361, study PRJNA577476) | soil metagenome | isolation source: 115 cm soil or saprolite under grassland replicate 1 | place: USA:California | collected 2016-06-15
GCGACTCGCTCTACCCGGAAGCGGTGACCATCGATCTCGACGCCGCCAAGCGCGTCGCCCACAGCCTCATCGTCGGCGGCCTGCTCAAGCCCGACGCCAATATTTCCGGACTGCACGATACGACGATCGTGGGGGGCTAACCGCTGCGCGTCACCGACCTGACGATTTCCTACGGCGGCGAGCCGGTGCTCGAACGGGCGAGCATCACCGTCCAGCGCGGCCAGTTCGTGAGCCTGGTGGGGCCGTCGGGCTCCGGCAAGTCGAGCCTGCTGCGCGCGGTGATCGGCCTGCAGCAGCCGCTTGCGGGCGCCATCGAAAACGAATTCGCGCCGACCGAGGTCGGTATCCTGTTCCAGGACGACGCCCTGCTGCCGTGGAAAACGGCGCGCGACAATGTCGCGCTCGGGCTCACCTTCAGCGGCGTCGAAGGCGGCCAGGCGCTCGAGCAGGCCGACTTCTGGCTCGGGCGGCTGGGTCTCGCCGGCTTCGGCCATCGCTTCCCGCGCCATCTGAGCGGCGGCCAGCGCAAACGGGTCGCGCTCGCGCAGGTGCTGGCGATGGCGCCGAAGCTGCTGCTGATGGACGAGCCGTTCGCCTCGCTCGACGCCATCGTGCGCGCCCGCATCATCCAGGACGTCGCCGCGCTGGTCGAGCGCGAGCGCATCAGCGTGCTGCTGGTCACCCACGATCTCGAGGAAGCGATCAGCCTGTCCGACGTGGTCTATCTGCTCTCGCAGGGGCCGCGCGCCCGCATCATCGAGGACTATGCGGTGCCGATCCCGCGGCCGCGCGACCCGGTGCGCGCGCGCACGCACCCGGCCTTCGCGCCGCTCTACGACAAGCTGTGGTCGGATCTCTCGCGCCAGGTCGACCGCGAGCAGCCGGCGGAGGCGGCGGAATGATGCGGGTGAGCCAACCCCCGCTATTTCGTCAACTTCGAGTGGATCAATGAACCCGCGTCTGACTTGGCTACGGCAACTGGCGGCCTTTGCGCTGCTGCTCCTGATCTGGGAGGCGGCGGGCCGCGCCGGCTTGCTCAACCCGCTATTCTTTCCGAGCCCGAGCCGCATCGGCGCCGCGCTGGTCGAGCTGTTCGCCGACGGCCGCATCTGGCCGCATCTCGAGGCGACGTTCACGGCGGCGCTCGGCGGCCTCGCGCTCGGCATCGTGGTCGGCATCGTGCTCGGCGTCATCGCCGCGCTGGTGCGGGCGGTCGCCGAGCTGCTCGAGCCGGTGATGACGCTGCTCAACGCCATTCCGCGCGTGATCCTGGCGCCGTTGTTCGTGATCTGGCTCGGGATCGGTCTCGCCTCCAAGGTCGCGCTGTCGTTCATCCTGGTCGCGGTGCTGATCTTCTTCACGGTGTTCAGCGGCATCCGGCAGGTCGATCGGCGGCTGGTCGAGCGCATCATCACGCTCGGCGGCGACCGCTGGGCGCTGGTGCGCCACGTCTATCTGCCGTCGGTCGCGGCCTGGATCCTCGGCAGCCTCAAGGTGGCGGTGGGATTTGCCTTCACCGGCGCCTGCGTCGGGGAGTTCGTGGCGGCGAGCCGCGGGCTCGGTTACCTGTTGTCGTTCGCGCAGAGCACCTACAACGCCGCGCTGATGTTCGCGCTGATCCTGCTGATCATGGCGGTGGTGCTGGTGATCTTCGCGGCCGCCGGCCGGCTGGAAAAATACCTGCTGCGGTGGAGCTGACGGGCTGTGCCGGAACCACAGCGACGCCATGTGCGTTATTCGGCCAAACGTTCACCTGAACGAGGGTCGCAATCATGCTGACTACCATTCTGATCGTGATTTTGATTCTGGCGCTGGTCGGAGCGCTGCCGCATTGGGGATATAGCAGAGGATGGGGCTATGGACCCGGCGGCGGGCTCGGGCTGATCCTCATCATCATCCTCGTGCTGGCGCTGACCGGGCACATCTAGGGCGGAGCATAGGGTGGGCAAAATCGTCTGCCGTATCATATGCGTGTAGGCACAGCGCGGCGCAGACAAGTTTACGCAGTCTGCGCAAGCTTGACTGCGTTGCGATTTTGCCCACCTGCCGGCCCGATGATCGCGCGGTGGGCAAAGGCGCTTCGACACTTTTCGCTTTCGGCAACGGTCCGGCTTCGCGCCTTTGCCCACCCTACGGCTGAGGCGGCGTCCATCTACCGCCGCTCGCCGATCAGATCGAACCACTCGTCCTCGGTCAGCACGGTCACGCCGAATTCCTTGGCCTTGCCGAGCTTCGAGCCGGCGCCGGGACCCGCCACCACGTAATCGGTCTTCCTCGACACCGAGCCGGCGGTCTTGGCGCCGAGCCGCTCGGCCATGGCTTTCGCCTCGTCGCGCGTCATCTTCTCAAGCGAGCCGGTGAACACCACGGTCTTGCCGGCGACGCGCGAATCGGCCGCGGGCTGCTCGGCGTCGAGGATGTGCACCTGCGCGGTGAGCCGCTCGACGATGCCGCGATTGTGCGCCTCGCCGAAATAGGCGGCGAGGCTCTCGATCACGGTCTCGCCGATCTGGTCGAGGTTGTCCATCTCGGCCCGCGTCTCCTCGTCGCCGGCGGCGATCTTCAGCGCGGCATCGTGAAACGCCGGCCATGAGCCGTAGCCCCGCGCCAGCGCCCGCGCCGTCGTCTCGCCGACGTGGCGCATGCCGAGCGAATAAATAAAGCGTTCGAGCGAGATCTCGCGCCGCGCCCGGATGGCGTCGAACAGGTTGCGCACCGAAACGTCGCCGAAGCCTTCCTGCTCCTCGAGCTTGATCTTGGCGTTGCGCGCTTCGAGCGTGAAAATGTCGGCCGGCTCCTTGACCCAGCCCTGCTCGAAGAACAGCGCGATCTGCTTCTCGCCGAGCCCCTCGATGTCGAAGGCACGCCGCGACACGAAATGCCGCAGGTGCTCGATCTTCTGATAGGGACAGGCGAACTCGCCGGTGCAGCGCGCCACCACCCCCTCCTCCCCGCTGGCGGTGGTGTCGCGCACCACCTCGGTGTGCAGCGGGCACGGGCAGCGCTTGGGAAACCTGTAGGGCTTCGAATTCTTCGGCCGCATCTGCGGCACCACGCCGAGCACCTGCGGAATGACGTCGCCGGCGCGCTGGATCATCACCGTGTCGCCGATCCGCACGTCGAGCCGCTCGATCTCGTCGGCGTTGTGCAGGGTGGCGTTCTGCACGACCACGCCGCCGACGGTGACCGGCTCGAGCTTGGCGACCGGGGTGAGCGCGCCGGTGCGGCCGACCTGGACGTCGATCGCCATCACGACGGTGGTCGCCTTCTCGGCCGGGAACTTGTGCGCGATCGCCCAGCGCGGATTGCGCGAGACAAAGCCGAGCCGTTGCTGCCAGTCGCGCCGATCGACCTTGTAGACCACGCCGTCGATGTCGTAATCGAGCGTGCCGCGCTGGGCTTCGATCTCGTGGTGGAACGCGAGCATCGCCTCGACCGAGTCGCAGACCTTCATCAGCGGATTGGTCGCAAAGCCGCGGGCCGCGAACCACTTGACCATGCCGGATTGGGTTTGTGCCGGCATCTCGCTCATCTCGCCCCAGCCATAGGCGAAGAAGCCGAGCGGACGCGACGCCGTGATCGCCGGGTCGAGCTGGCGCAGCGAACCCGCCGCCGAGTTGCGCGGGTTGGCGAAGGTCGGCCGGCCGGCCGCCTTCTGCCGCTCGTTGAGCGCGAGGAAGGCGGACTTGGTCATGTAGACCTCGCCGCGCACCTCGCAGACCTCCGGCACGCCTTTGCCGCGCAGCTCGTTCGGGATATCGGCGAGGGTGCGCACGTTGGCGGTCACGTCCTCGCCTTCGGTGCCGTCGCCGCGCGTCGCGCCACGCAGCAGGCGGCCGCCTTCGTAGCGCAGCGTGCAGGACAGGCCGTCGATCTTCGGCTCGGCGGTGAAGGCGACCTTCTCGTCCTCCGGCAGGCGCAGAAACCGCCGCACCCGCTCGACGAACTCTCGCACCTCCTCGTCGGAGAACGCATTGCCGAGCGAGAGCATCGGCACGGCATGCCGGACCTTGGCGAACTTCGACGCCGGCTGCGCGCCGACCCGGCGCGAGGGCGAATCGGCGCGCATGAGATCGGGAAAGCGCGCCTCGATCTCCTCGTTGCGCCGCCGCAGCGCGTCGTATTCGGCGTCCGAGACGGTCGGCGCGTCCTCTTGGTAGTAGCGCTTGTCGTGCTCGCCGATAGCGGCCGCGAGCCGCTTGAGCTCGGCCTTGGCCTGCGCTTCGGTCAGCTTTTCGACAGGAATTTTGCTGGCGTCGGGCATCTCGTTCCGTCATTCCGGGGCCGGCCGCTCGAGCCGGCCGAGCCGGCTCGAGCGGCCGGAGCCCGGAATCCATAACCCCAGGCGGTGCTGTTGTGTACTACGTTGACATCCTGGCGAGCTGAAAGCTCGGGACCACAATCTACTTGGCGTCACCAATAATTTGGTCCGTCGGACCTACGAACACAAGGCGCACGCCGATTCCGGGGCAACCTCCCGATACGCCTCAATCTCTTCGGCAATGGTCAGGGATTCAGAGCGACTGGGTGCTCGTTCGATGAGGCCGCGCCACGCGAGGCGACGCGGGGCCTAACTGGTTGGGGGCTCGAAGCCACCGACAGCATACCTTGCCAGCGAGGCGGGGGCCCGTCCTATGGTAGCGGGGGCCATCCCAACAGGCCGAACTTTGGAAACTCCGGCTTATTGTTCGTTTGCTCGGAAATAGTTTCTGCAAGTATGACGAGGCTGCGGCGCATCCTGTCGCTGGGAAGACTAGAAAAAGCCTTCAGCATCTGCACGGCATAGGGGGAGGTCAGCAAATCGGTGACCACGGGTCCTGCCACCGGGCCGTCCGAAGCGGTTGCCCTATTGTCGAAGAAAAGGCTGATGGGCACTGCCAAAACCGCAGCGATCTTGGCGAGGCGGCTCGATCCGACCCGGTTCGCGCCTCTTTCGTATTTTTGAATTTGCTGGAAGGTGACGCCGACGGCATTGCCCAATTCCGTTTGGGATATGCCTTTGGCGGTCCGGAATATGCGGATGTTCTGCCCGACAAGCTTGTCGACGGGTTCAATCCTTTTTGGCATCTGAAATCCGCCGACCGGGTGTCAACATGAAAATCGAATATAATTATCGGCGACTTGCCGACCGGGGTCAATGCACTGCTGGCGGCCTCGCCAACCTCCCCGCGAGCTCCGCTGCTGCAGGCGAGGCCAGGATCATCTCCCCTTTACCAGTAATTCGGAGGGTCACCGAGCCTGGGTCATCCGCCACCAGCATGAGAAACGCGTGCAAGGAGGCCCGCACCTCGTCGGGCAGGGCAACGTACTGGCGCATTACCTCTGCGAGCTCTGGCTCGGCGCTCCAGTAATACAACTCAACCAGTCGCGCGGGATGCTGGCAATCCGCGGCGATGCGCTTGAGCAGTTCCGTCAATTCATGCCGTGGTGAGTGCCGCCGCTGAGTCATGGCTCAGTAATAATCTTCGCTAGCGCCCGCCTCGCAGCCGCTGCCGACAGAGATGAATAGCTGTCTCTGTCGCGGGACCGAGCGATGGTACTCATCGCTAGCAGCACATCGGCAGCGGCTCATTGTGCAATTTCTCGGGGGAGCACTGGCTTGCGGCAAAGCTCCCGTCTGCGCGGTTTCACCGTTGGCGATGGCTCCTTGTCGCGCTCGCTGGCCGACCAGCAAACAGCTCGTCTAATTCTGCGGCTTTTTCCATCAACTCGATGCCGATAGCTTCAAGTTTATGAGAGGTCGGCAAATGTGGGCAGTCGTGAGCAAGCCGCACGAACCGTTGCGCTTGCTCGCGCAGGTATGACGCATCTACCGACACGCCGTGCCTAGCGGCGCTGGCCATCATGGTGTTCCTCGCTAGCCAAATTTCTTTTGCGTTCAGCTTCGAGCGTGGCCATGTCGAAAAGATGGGCCAGCAGCTGGAAACCGTCAGTCCGCGCTATTGCGGCAAGCTGGAACGTCGTCTTGCTGATATATGCGGCCCGGTCGTTCTCTTGGGTTTGCATGCCGTTGCCCCGTCGACGCCACGATTAGGTCATGGGCACAGGGCAAGGAATATCCTACCAACGTACTAGTGATGCAGTCATAAGTACTGGCTAAATCATCCATTAGTACTGTGACCGAGCAAAACCTCCGCCCGAAGTGACTTATTAGGTTGACGGCCGTGCCATCGAATGAGCCGCTTGTTTGCGCACCGAGACAGCGTATTGCCCGCGTTTTCGTTCCGGAGAGGTATTCGGACCGACGACGGTGCGGTGGAACGCCTCCCAATTCTCGGGAGATAGCTCTCCCAACTCCTTCACGGCGAAGTTTTGAAGGAATTTGTCCGCGTAGAAGTCCTTGCGGACCGGCTGGACTTGCAGGAAGGGAACGTCGCTTCTGAATTCAACCGGGATGTCGGTTTTGACAATCCGGACATTGTCGAACAGCGGACCAAACCAATTGTCGGTCTCGATGATGCCTTCCAACATGTGATACGACAGGCTCTGCGAAAGATTCGCCACCCCGCGAACCAGCAGGCTCCACCCCGGCGCGGTCTTGGCAATGCAGCCGGTCCAGACCTGCAAGCCGCCCGGCTGGATGGACGGCGTCAGGAACGACGGCGCAAAACCGCGCACATTGGACGGGGCGGATCGGTCGAACACCTCGCCGAATCCGGGGTACTGCACCGCATCGCGCGTCAGCGGCAGCCACTCGTCCACGCCGTCGTAGGTCCACAGCATGTCGTGCCCGTCCCAGACCACCTTGAATGCGATGGGAAGGAAGACGTACCAGCCGAAGGCGGACGCGCTGGTGAGGGCTTCGCAGTAGCGCAAGGCGCGCGCCGGGATGACGCCGCCGACCGCCTTGTCGGCCCGGCGCGGCGGAGGTCCATTGGGCACCATCTGAAAGAACTCGACCAGCGGGCCGTTGAGCGACTGATCAGCGACCATAATTCGATGCCCTCCAGGCGACCCTTCATCGAACGAATTTAGTTTGCCCGCGGGGACGCACCATGCTCCCGCGGGCAACCGACCATCGAAATATTACCGCACGAAGACCGGCGCCAAATCCCCGAGCCGCACCTTGCCTTGGTCTCGGGTCGCGGCGTCACGAACCACCTTGTCGCCGGCGCGGATGGGCCGCACGAAGACCGGCGCCAAATCCCCGAGCCGCACCTTGCCTTGGTCTCGGGTCGCGGCGTCGCGCATCACCTTGTCGCCGGCGCGGATGGGACGCAGAGCGGAATCATTCATCGTATGTCTCCCATGGATGGAAAGTCGTCGAGTTGCGACTGCCTGCGCATCGTCATGAAAAGCAGTCAGCGACACAATCGATCTAAAGTACCGGCGACGATCCAACCTGGGATCAAGACCGAAGTACCCGCAGTGTCGGGACCAAGGTGCGTCCTTTGCGATACTTCGGGTTGATTTATTTGGTGCCAAGCTTGTGGTCGTGATCGAGGATGATCCCCTGGTGCTGGAGGCGACCGGCGGGCTCCTGCGCTCTTGGGGCTGCCAGGTCGTCACCGCCGAGTCGTACAGCGAAGCGCTGACGCGGCTCGCCGAGATCGGGCGGCGGCCCGACCTGATCGTCTGCGACTATCGTTTGTCGGAAGGGGCGACCGGCATCGACGCTATCGAGGGCTTGCGCAGCGCCTTCGAGATTCCCGCCCTGTTGATTTCGGGCGATCCCAGTTCGCCCCCGGGCGAGGGCGGCCTCAACAGCTACAATCTTTTGCACAAGCCGGTGGATGCCACGACGTTCCGCGCCGCGCTGGTCGATGCGGCCGTGCTCCAGCGCTAGTACCGGGAGGGCAATTGGTGCATCCAAACAGCAAAGCGGTGCCCCCGCTGGAACTGGGCCTGCTCTTGCTGCTCGGTATTCTGTGGGGAATTCCATACGCGCTGACGAAGATCGCGCTCGAAACCATTCCCCCGATCACGCTGACGGCCGCCCGGGTATCGCTGGCCGCGGCGGCGCTATGGATCGCGGCCATCCTGTTGGGGCGCAAGCTGCCGCAACGACGGGATTTCGCCCGGCACGTTTTCATCCAGGGCGGCGTAGCCTGCGTCATTCCTTACACGCTGATTGCCTTCGGCCAACAGTCGGTGGACAGCGCGCTGGCGGCCATCCTCAATTCGGCCACGCCGTTGTTCGTATGTCTCATCAGCGTGATGTGGACACATCACGAGCCGATGACGTTGGGACGGTTATCCGGGGCGATGATCGGGCTGGGCGGGGTCGTGTTGATAGCCGGCGCAAGCGCTCTGCTCGGACTCGGCCGGGAAACCGCCGGGCAAGCCGCGATCTTATTGGCGACGTTCTCATCCGCCGTCAGCGTCATCTATGGCCGCCGCTTTGCCGACGTAGCCCCCGAGGTCGCGGCGGCGGGCATGCTGACATGCGCGGCTATCGTGCTCGTGCCGCTCTGCCTGCTGGTGGAAGCGCCTTGGCACGCCGCGCCTTCGGTCGCGTCGCTGACGGCGTTAGGCGCTAACGCCGTGGTCGCGACGGCGTTCGGTTTCGTGATCTATTTTCGTTTGATCCGGACGATCGGCAGCATGGGCACGGCGAGCATCGGCTATCTCAAGCCGGCGGTAGGCGTGCTGATCGGCTGCGCGCTGCTGGGAGAGCCCCTGACGTGGACCCTGGCGGTCGGCCTCCTCGCCATCCTTTTCGGCGTCGCGGCGATTAACGGGAAGGTATCGGTTCCGCTGCTGTTGGATGCAATCAAACGTGGAAAGGATCGCTTGCGGCGGCGTGCGGGTCCGCTTGCGGTTGCGGGAAACGGCACGGAACGGCGCTGAGCTCGCCCCGAGCATTCGCTGTACCGGTCGCCGCTCATTCGATCAAGGCGTCCGCACCAGCAAGCAGGATTCTCGGCACCACCAGGCCGAGGGCCTTGGCGGTCTTGAGGTTGATCACAAGCTCGAACTTCGTCGGCGCCTGAACGGGAAGATCGGCAGGATTCGCGCCCCGCAGGATGCGACTGACGTATTCTGGTGCTCGCCGGAACAGGTCGATGACATCGACGCCATAGGATATCAGGCCGCCGGTCTCAACAAAAAAGCGATAGGGATAGACGGTCGGGATGCGCAATCGCGCCGCGAGCGACACGATGAGGTGCCGATGGATGGTCGTGGAGTTGTCCGGCATCACGATGAGGCCGACGTTCGGCTCGCGCGCCAGCTCGGCCATGCGGCGTTCGATGTCGGCTGGCGCGCGGACTTCCGCCGCGATTGCCTCGAGCGCGAAAGAGGAAGCAGCCGCCTCAAATGCACGCAAGTACATGTAAAGCGGACCGCCGCGCGCGACGGTATCGGGGTTGAGCATCAGTGCGACGCGGCTGAGGTCGGGCGTAATCTGCTTGAGGATCGTGAGCAGCTTGCCGGGGATCGTGGCGGCAAGATTGGTGAAGCCCGTGACGTTGCCTCCCGGCCGGGGTATGCTGGCGGCGAAGCCGCTGCCGACCGGATCACCGACGACCACGAATACGATCGGAATTGTCCGGGTGGCCCGGACGAGCTGCGTGACGACCGGGGTGCTGTGGCCAACAATGACGTCGGGTCGAAGCTCGACCAGCTCTTTCGCAAAGGTCTTCATGCGACTGGCATCGCCTGCGGCAAAACGATATTCGATCCGCAGGTCCTGCCCGAGGGTCCATCCCTCCTTCTCGAGTCCTTGCTCGAGAACCTTGATACGGACTTGCGATTCCGCATCGTTTGCCAGTCCCATCAGAACCCCGATGGTCCGAATCCGTTCGGACCGCTGGGCGCGCGACGGGATCGGCCGCATTGCGGCCGCGCCGATCAGAAGAGCCATGAACCGGCGTCGTCCGATGCCAATTGCCATCGAGCCCTCTGTTCGGGAAAGCCAAGCCGAGTAGCGAACGGGGATCACTGCCCGCGCGGACCATGTTAAGGCGCGGGAGGACCCCTAGCAGCTGTCGCCGATTGCCGCGCCGAGCGAGCGCCAAGAGAAAAAGAAAAATCGCCATTGCCGGCGGTTGCAGCGGCGCCCGGACACTCGCTGCGCTCCCCAGGGCATGCTATTCTGCACCTGTGCAGGCGAGCGATGGCCGCCGGCCGCAGTCCCCCGGTTCACGTCCAGCGGATTTGGGTGCATCTTGTTTCCGTAAAATCTCGTGCTCCGATGAGTCGCAGGCGGCGAGGCTGCTCGTCATCCAGCAGGTTGTTTGAATGAAACCGGTGGCGAATGGACCGGCGGTCGGAAGGGACGTGCTCGCCTCCGGCTTGGCCCGTGGCCGGCTGTTCCGCAAATACGTCGCCCTGTTTCTGGGCGTCGTATGCCTGGCGCTGGTCCCCAACAGCCTGGTGGATGTCTGGTTCTCCTATCAGGAACTAAAACCCCTGCTGGTTCGCATTCAAAGCGAACAAGCGAGATCCGCTGCCGAGAAGATCGGGCAGTTCGTCAAGGAAATCGAAGGCCAGATGGCTTGGGCGATCCAGCTGCCCATGCAGGCAAAAACGGAAGACGACTGGCGCTTCGACGCGGTGCGCCTGTTGCGACAAGCTCCGGCAGTGACCGAGATCGCCCAGCTCGATGCCGCCGGCCAAGAGCGGTACCGGATGTCACGGGAGGCGATGGACGTCATCGGCAGCCTGTCCGACTTTTCGCGGGATCCCATTTTCATCGAGGCGATGGCCAATAGAATTTATTACGGTCCGGTCTATTTCGTTCGCGAATCCGAACCGTATATGACGCTCGCCCTGGCAGGCGCGCGGCCGGACCATGGCGCTATCGTCGGCCAGGTGAACCTCAAGTTCATTTGGGACGTGGTGTCGCAAATCAAGGTCGGCCGCCGCGGCGTGGCTTATGTCGTCGATGCACGAGGTCGCCTCATCGCGCATCCGGATATCAGCCTTGTGCTGCGCAACACCGATTTGTCCCGCGTTGCGCACGTGCAGGCCGCCCGCGCGTCGCAGCCGTTCGAGCCGTCGGACCATTCCGGAGTCGCGGTCGACCTGAGGGGCCGAAAGGTCTTCAGCGCCTATGCGCCGGTCGCTCCGCTCGGCTGGCTGGTGTTCGCCGAGATGCCGGTCGAGGAGGCCTATGCGCCGCTCTACGACAGCATGATCCGTTCCGGGATCGTGCTCCTTGCGGGACTCGCTGTGGCGTTTCTTGCCGGCCTGTTCCTTGCGCGCAGAATGGTTGTGCCGATACGCACCCTCAGCGACGGCGCGGGGCGGATCGGCGGCGGCGATCTGAATCAGCGCATCGCGATCAGGACCGGCGACGAGCTCGAGGCGCTTGGGGAGCAATTCAATCGCATGGCGGCCCGGCTGCAGGAATCGTACGCCACGCTTGAAGGCAAGGTCGAGGAGCGCACGCGCCAGCTTGAAGTCGCCAACCTTGCCAAATCCCGCTTCCTGGCGGCGGCGAGCCACGACCTGCGGCAGCCCTTGCATGCGTTGGGCCTGTTCGTCGCGCAATTGCGCGGCCGCACCCGCGCCGATGAGCGGAAGTGGATCATGGCGCGCATCGAAGCGACGCTCTCCGCCATGAATGAATTATTCAATGCGCTGCTGGACGTGTCCAAGCTGGACGCCGGCGTGCTGACGCCTGACCTCACCGATTTTCCGATTGCACAACTGCTGAGGCAGATTGAAACCACCTTCGCGGGAGCAGCGCGTGAGAAGGGATTATCGTTGCGCGTCGTCAGGAGCGGCGCCTGGGTGCGCAGCGACTTTATTCTGCTGGAGCGGATCGTGTTCAATCTGGTGTCGAATGCCGTCCGCTACACCACCACAGGAGGGGTGGTCGTCGGCTGCCGCAAGCGGAGCGATCGGTTGCGAATCGAGGTATGGGACACAGGGGCTGGGATTCCGCAGGACCAGCGGCAGCACATTTTTGGCGAGTTCTACCGGCTCCGCAAATCCGATCGCGATCAACGTGGCGGTCTCGGCCTCGGCCTTGCCATCGTCGAC